>Ga0224526_1000952_pt1 | contig 11654 bp, 10 predicted proteins | sample CBST25metaG_FD_179878 | JGI IMG/M metagenome (GOLD analysis project Ga0224526, IMG submission 179878) | Peat soil microbial communities from Stordalen Mire, Sweden - C.B.S.T-25 | ecosystem: Environmental > Terrestrial > Soil > Wetlands > Peat | place: Sweden: Norrbotten County, Stordalen Mire...
GGCCATTGAAGGCTGTCATCTGTTCCCTGCTCCGTATTCCCTGAACTTTAATGACGATTTTGGAAGCCAAGTCGAGTTACGCACTGCCTGCGAGGATTGCTGTCCGCGCGGATGGCGAGTTGACTCGCCGAGAGCATCCCGAGCCGTTGCACCCCTACCGCACGTCGTTTGCGCGTGACGTTGCACGGGTCCTGCACGCACGCGCTTTTCGCCGCCTGGCCGGCAAGACGCAGGTATTTCGCCGCTTGCAGGGCGACTCGCCTTCGGATCATTTTCGCAGCCGCCTGACGCACACGCTGGAAGTGACTCAGATTGCCCGCACTCTGGCCGCGACCATGGGGCTGAACGCGGAACTGACTGAGGCTTTGGCACTGGCGCATGACATTGGCCATCCGCCCTTCGGCCACGCCGGCGAGAAAGCGCTCGACCAATGCCTGCGCGGCTTTGGCCTGGGCTTCGATCACAACCTGCACGCCTTGCGCATCGTCACCTGGTTTGAGGAGCGCTACGCGGGATTTCGCGGGCTGAATTTGACGTTGGGCGTGCGCGAAGGCATCATCAAACACTCGCGCGACTACGCAAGCGCGACCCACCCGGAGTTAGACGAATACTTCCTCGATCAGTTCCCTCCCCTCGAAGCTCAACTCATCGATCTGGCTGACGAGATCGCTTACCTGACTGCGGACCTCGATGATGGCCTCGGCTCGGGAATTCTCACGCTGGGGCAGGTGCGCGAGGGCGTGGCGCTCTTCCGCGGCTTTCATGACGCCGTGATGCGCGAATATCCCGCCGCTCAGCCAAAACTGGCAGCGTATGAGGCGATCAAGCGCGTCCTCAATGCACTGGTCACGGATTTAATGGAGGAGACGCGCAGGCAGGTAGCTGTGCTGGGCGCGGGCAGATTGGACGACGTTGGTCTGGAAGAGATTCGCCGCGCACCTCGCCGGCTGGCGATGCTGAGTGAAGAGATGGAATCCGCCCGCGCCGCTCTGAAGGAGTTTCTTTACAGCAACCTCTACAACTCGCCCGGCATGGAGGAGTCGCACGCCTACGCCGCCGAGATTGTCCGGGGATTGTTTTCGGCGCTCATGGCCAACCCAGGCCTGCTGCCCGAAGACCACCAGGCGCAGATTCCCGCCGAGGGCCTGGCGCGCACCGTCGCCGACTACATCGCGGGCATGACAGACAGCTACGTCGAGCAGGCGTGGCGGCGCTGTGGCGGGCAGTGAAGCGGTTTGCCTATTTCACGGGAAGAAATTCAATCTGCGCTAAATCGGCCACGGCCTTGAAGTCGTAGTCGGCGGTCACCAGCACGTGATCAGGCGAGTCCATGGCAAGATCGATGGCGAAGGCATCGGCGTACGCGATCTTTCGGTCCACCTTGATTTCGGCCGCGTGCACTGCACGATCGGCCGTCGCGGAAATGATGCGAAGATTAATCTGCATCAGTCGCTGTAAAGATCTCTCCTGCTCCAGCGCTCCAAATCGTTTGCGCTGGACGGTCGCAATCTCTCCCCATTGGATAGCAGAAACCCAGGCCTCGGCCTTGTCTCCTGCACAAGAGCGGAAGATCGATCTCACACGCTCCGCGCCGGCCTCCTTATCAATGAAACGAAGAACTGCCGAAGAATCAAGGACAAACTTGATCACTGGATTGCCTTACATCCCTTCCTTTGCCAATTCCATCTCGTGTTCACGACGCCGGTCCTCAAGCAGCATATCGCACCCAGAGGGAGCACCCGCCGTCGACCCATATAGCTCATCAATCAGGCGCAGCTTGGCCGTGAGAGTATCCGGCTCAAGAATCACCCGAGTTCCCTCCTGACGGATCGCGATGCGCGTCCCTGGCTCGATCCCCATCGATTCGCGGATCGAGGCGGGAATCACCATCTGCCCTTTGGTGCTGACGGTTGTGAAGATCTGCTCCATGTCTTACATCTTACCACAAGTAAGACTGTACGTAATAGTAGGTTAATTTACCGTAGTAAGACTATATCGCATTATCTTACTTTATTTGTATATCTTACTTTTTGTCTCCTCCGGCCAAAGCCGGCAAACCGTCGTAACCAGCGTAGCCATACGGCCGGTTGTACTCTTATAGATGTGGATACTCCCTTGATGAAAACCTGGTTACGGATGGCTGCGATGGCGTTGTGCGCGGCCCTGCGGACTGCGAGATTTAGCTTTAATTCGATCAGTATCCCTGGAAATCATTTTTCCGGAGCTAAACAGGATGCGGAAAAGGACCTGGGCTTGATGCGAACTCCCGAAAAACATCCCTCAGGGCCTAAAGGCCGCGTTAATTTTGCGGCATTTACGGCACGACTAAAGTCGTGCCCTGACACAAAGCAGATGGTTGAAACCCGTTCTACGAGTTTTTCCGCAGCCTGTAAAGTCCGCGCAGATTTTGCGGCCGTTACGGCACGACTAAAGTCGTGCCGTGACACAATGCAGAGTTTTTCCGCTGCTTTTTTGGCTCTTCTGCTAATCCCCGGCCTGATTTTTGCCCAAACCGTGCTGGAGAAGACCGCTGTTGTTGCTGGGCCGCCTGTGGGCGGCGGATTTTTCCCGCTGAGCGAAGTGCATCGCGGGCTGACGGCTACGGCCTGGACGGTCTTCACGGGGAGCACCCCTGAACCGATGAACGTCGAGATTCTGGGTGTTCTGCGCGGTGCGCGTGGACCCGGACACGACATGATTTTGGCGCAATTGCACGGCGTCAAACCGGAGTATACGGGCGTGGTGGCAGGGATGAGCGGTAGCCCGGTCTACATTGGCAATCGGCTGGTCGGCGCGCTTTCATACCGTATTGGCCAGTTCACGAAAGACCCCATCGCGGGAATTACGCCCATTGAGCAGATGCTGGAAGTGAGGGATCTGCCAATACAGGGACTAGGGACTAAGGGACCAGGGATTGGGAATCTGCCGGGCGTGGAAAATATGCAGGCGATGGAAACGCCGCTGGTGATGGGCGGATTCAGTCCCGAGGCGATTCGGCTGTGGCAGCAGAAGATGGCCGGAACTGGATTGGAGATGGTTGCCGCTGGAGGAATGGGTTCCGCGTCCGATGCGGACACGGCGAACTCCGCCAAGGCGATTGCAGAACTCCGACCTGGGTCGGCGGTGAGCGCGCAGTTGGTGCGAGGCGACCTGGAGATTGCGGCCACCTGCACGGTGACTTATATCGACGCGAAGCAGTTGCTGGCCTGTGGCCACTCGATTTTGCAGGCGGGGACGGTTTCGCTGCCCATGACCACGGCGGATGTGGTAGCCACGGTGGCTTCCCCCTTGAACGCCTTCAAGATTGTGAACACGGGCGAGACCATTGGCGCGTTCAGCGAGGATCGCGATGCGGCTATTCGCGGCGTCTTTGGCGCTCGGGCGCGCATGGTTCCGGTGCATATCCGCGTGCATGAGGCGGAAGGCGATGCCCATTCGAAAATTGCAGAGCGCAAGATCAACGCGGAGGTTGTGGACCTGCCTTCGCTGACTCCGCAGGCCGTCGCGGTGGTCCTGTTTCAGTCGCTTCAGCAAACTAACGAAAGCACGGCAGAGATCAGTTATCACGTGACCGGGAGCATCGAACTGGAGGGCTACCCGCCATCGCCTCTCGACCTCTGGGCACCGGCAGGAGACTCGACGGCCACACCGATGGTCGCGGCGTTGCTGACCGGCGAACGGTTTCAGCGGCTCTACTCAAACGGAAACAGGACTGGCGTTGTGAACGCGGTCAATCTCGATGTGGAGGCCATTCCGCGGCGAGTCGAAGTCGAACTGGAGGCCGCAAGGCTGGTTTCAGGCAATATGGTTCACGCAGGCGATACGGTGGTGGTGGAGGCGACGCTGCGGCCGTGGCAACAGACACCGCGTAACGTACGGATTGCGGTGAAACTGCCTGCCCGGCTGAGCGCTGGCAATGTGCGGCTGATGGTGTCGGATGCCGGGACGCTGGACCGGACTCTGGACCAACCGCGGCAACAGAGTCGCCCTGCCAGCCTTGATGCCGCGCTGGCGCAGGCGCGCGGACAACACGCGGCGGATCGCATTTTTGTGAGCCTGCTGGTGCCGGAGACTCAGGCCGGCATGGAGGGCCAAACCCTCTCAAGTCTTCCACTTTCCGTAGCCAACACACTGGAACCAATGCGCGCCGCGCAGGATGCAAGCCTGAATGGGGAGTCAGCGGTGTTGGAAGCCGATGCGCCGGCCGGCGGGGTTCTGAGCGGTTTTCAACTGCTGAATCTGCGCGTCGAGCCGGGCGGCGGGTTAAACTAGGTGAGGCGAAGAAGACCTCAAGCCAACAACCAAGACGGTGCCCCACATTCAAGCCGCCCTGTTTGAGATTTCCCCCACGAAGGATTCGGAACTAACTATGGAGCAAATTCAAGGACTTGCAGCACACGCGGCAGGAGCAGAGCTGTTGCCGTTCAAGTATGACCCCGGTGAGCTTGGCCTACAGGAAGTGGAAATTGCGATTACTCACTGCGGTATCTGCCACAGCGACCTTCACCTGATTGCCAACGACTGGGGAATCAGCCAGTATCCGTTCATCCCCGGCCACGAGGTTGTGGGCGCAGTGACGGCCGTAGGCTCCGAGGTGAAGTTGATCACGGTAGGCCAGCGCGTGGGCTTGGGCTGGCAATCGAATTCCTGTGGAGTGTGCGAGTGGTGCACGCGCGGGATGGAGAACCTTTGCCTTGCGGCAGAGAGTACGTGCGTCCATCGGCACGGCGGCTATGCGGACAAGGTGCGCGCCAATGCACGCTTTGTGATTCCGATTCCCGAAGCTCTCGAAAGCGAGCATACGGCCCCGCTGCTGTGCGGCGGCATTACGGTGTATAACCCGCTACGCACGCATGGCGTGAATCCGTCTTCGCGGGTGGGAATTGTGGGTATCGGAGGGCTGGGACATCTGGCCATCCAGTTCGCGCGGGTCTTCGGCGCGGAAGTGACGGCGTTTTCGACATCGGCCGGCAAGGAAGAAGAAGCGCGCGCGCTGGGAGCGCACAACTTTGTGAATACCCGTGAGTTGAAGGCCATGAAAGACGTGGCTGGGACGATGGATTTCATTTTGAACACAGCCAACGCCGACCAGGACTGGGGAGTGTACGTGGCTGCGCTCAGGCCTACCGGAACACTGTGCTTTGTGGGCGTTCCGCCGTCGCCGGTCAGCGTTCATGCCTTTCCGCTGATCAGCGGCCTGCGCTCGATCACCGGCAACCCCACGGGAAGCCCCTATCGGCTGAAGGAAATGCTGGATGTGGCGGCGCGCCACGGAGTGAAAGCCACAACAGAATCCTTCCCCATGGCCCAGGCCAACACGGCTATCGACAAGGTGAAGAAGAGCAAGGTGCGCTACAGGGCGGTTCTGACAAATTAAGTGGCTGGCAAATAGACGCCTGCCTGGGAATGAACTCCACATTGATTGTGAAGGGTTTATTTACGGGGAGGCGCCAGCGATCCTGATTCCGGAGCTCGTTTCAGGCTGGCTCCAGGGGTGTGCTCTTCCGCAGAGCAAAACTTTCTTGCAGAAGACCGCAACTTAACTGCGGGATTGTTGTCTGAGAGAACAGGAGCCGGTTGGGAAGAGATTCCCAGCAGCCGGCAGTGCTGAGACGGAGATCAACTCCGGGTTCCCGGTTCTGAGCGAGGGCGGGCAGCACAAGGAGGACGTCATGCGGAGATTTCGTCTGGTTCTGTTAACAATGCTCCTGGTTCTGCCGCTCTCGGTAGCGGCAATAGCCCAGGATGAAGATGTTGACCAAGATGTAGGAGTCGGCCCGGCGCTTGTTGCCGCTCCCATGGTTTACGCTCCTCCGGTTTGCGATTGGGGCTATTACTCTTACTATCCCTACGCCTGCGCTCCCTACGGCTTTTACGGGCCCGGATGGTTCAACGACGGACTGTTTATCGGCGTAGGTCCATGGTGGGGCTGGGGCTGGCACGGCGGCTGGTATGGCCACGCTGGCTGGGGCTGGGGTCACGGCGGTTGGGGTCACGGCGGCTACGGCCATGGCGGCTATGGCGGTCGCGGTTTCGCTGGCGGTGGCCGTGGCTACGCAGGCGGTGGCCGCGGTTATGCAGGCGGTGCGCGTGGTTACAGCGGTGGAGCACGAGGCGGATACAGCGGCGGACATGCTAGCGGTGGTGCACGCGGCGGCTCTAGCGGCGGTCATGCAGGCGGCGGATTTAGTGGTGGCCATTCTGGTGGCGGCGGCTTTGGCGGCGGTCACGCGGGTGGTGGCGGCGGACACGGCGGCGGCGGACATCGGTAAATTTTGCGGCTTTTCCCAAAAAAGGCCCGTCTGCTTCGGCAGACGGGCCTTTTTCGTTGGTTTGTAAACCGAAACCAAGGGGTTGCAGAACAAACGAGAGTTATTGGGGAAGGATTTCGATGCCGGTCACGGTTGCATAGCCCTCGACCGGAACGAAACTCAGAAGCAATTTGCCCTGAGCATTCGGTTCGAGGCCTGTAAACCTGCGAATAACCACATCCGTCTGGCGCGCCTCTGTGACCGGGTCGAACTTCTTGAGGAGCGCATTTCCATTGCAGAAAACATCGAAGATATGGGCGACGGGAGTCCTGTTTTCGCCGGGTGCGGATGAGGGCTGGTCCCAGTCGCCGTGGCGCACCGCGAAGTGCAGCGTCACGGAGTATTTTCCCGGCGAAACGGGAATTGCATAGGAGAAGTTTCCCCAGCGCTCGGTTTCATAGAGTTCAGGATCGTCGGTCCCGCTTACCGGAGCCGTATAGCTTGCCAGTTGGCCGCCTTCGAAGTAGTTGTCGGGACTCCACCAGTGGCTATCGTTGGAGTAATAGGGGCTCTGGCGGGCCAGCACGCGCACGGGCCGAATGTGCCCTCGGAAACCGGGCAGAATCTCGATGGCGGAGAGAATGGCCGGCTTGCCGTCGCCGCCGGAAAACTCAAGATGGAGCTGCCCATCTGATGCCGGCTCAATCCCCGCGAACACTTTGACGTCTGCGGTGCGACTGGCGCCAGCATCGGCCACGATATCGAAGCGGGTCAGCAGCTCTTTGCCGTTGGCGCGCACGATCATGATACGGCTGCCTTCTCCGCCGGTTCCGCTGGACTCCGGACCATAGACCGTCTCCGCAAAGTACAAGTGCAGTTCGTAGACGCCCTGTTTCAGAGGAATGGCGTAGCGAAATTGCCCCTGCCGGCTGGTGACGTAGAAATCGGAGTTCTGCGTGCGCCAAATCTGCTGCGCGGGGCCCCTTACAGCCGCGCCTCCATCGAACCACGCATCGGCATTCCACAGCTTGCCGGCATGATCGACAAAGCTGCGGCTGGAGCCGGCCAGGATGCGGACCTCTTCGCCGCCGGGCGGGCCAAGCTGCGCTTCTGCGGGCGGAGCCGGCTGGTTCGGCCGTGCCGACGGCGCGGCTTGCTTGATGTGCCGGGCAATCAGGAGGGCGCAACCCAAGCCGAGGGAGAGAAGCGCGAGCGCGGCGACAAGCCACCAGATGGGGCGGCTGGAAAATCGAAGCATGGGTTCTGTCAGCCGGGTTATGGCACCCTTGATCCCCGAGGGCGGCAAAGCCGTGGCATTAGCGGGGACCAGTTTCTCTGGATGAGAAACCGCTGATTCGAACCGCGGAATATATTGTCCCAGAGGAATGGTGATGTGGAGGTGGTGGAATGCGCCTTCTTCGGCATAGTACGCAGCCAGGCGCTTGCGCAAGCGGTTGGCCTCCACGCGCACAATCGAGTCGGAATCCTGGTCAAAGGAGGGCGGGCGATGGAAGACCTCGACGCCGACGGAATATTCCTTGATTTGGCCGGATTTGCCTGCAAAGAGGTTCTCACATAAATAGGACAGAAGATGGGCAAGTGTTGGAGCGCGGGTAAAGAGCTCGGAATGAAGCACGGCCTCCAATTCCGCGCGCTGGGCTTCGATATCGGTCAACTCCTGACTCACAATTGCCATCCTATCTACCTTTGTCCATCCTTATCCATGCTCGGACTGATTGTAATGTAGCGATGCCGTATCTCCTTCTGGCAAGTGCTTAACGGTTGAGGAGACAGCGGAAATTGGCATGTAACGGCGTGTAACCCCAGGCGCCCAATGCCCGGAAGGTTGATTGTGCCGTATACTCAAGAGCCGTAAGTAGAAACAGGACTTAGAGTTCGGTTAATTCAGGCGGATGTTTAACCCGGCGCAACGGGCGGGTAGCAGGTATAGCGTTGTGGACTGGCCGCAGGTGCTCTTTACTGGGATGGATGCGAGGCCAGACCGGAGTAGCAAGCGCAACCGCCGCTCCACAGAACGTGCCCGCGCAGGAGAGGTGAGATATGAAACGACTGATGATGATGCTGGCGGCAACGGCCATGCTGATTTGCGCGGCCCCCAAAGGATGGGCGGACCCCGCGTCGGACGAGGCGAAGACGGACCAGGCTGACAAGGTCAAGACGCTGGAAGAAAAGGGAGATCTGGCGGGCATTCACGGCGATTATCAACGCGCAGCCGCTTATTACCAGACTGCCCTGCATATCTCCCGCCAGGATGCCGCGCTATATAACAAGCTGGGCGTTGCCGAGCTCAAACTGGGCAATCGGGGGGATGCGCACAAGGAATTTGGGCGGGCGCTGAAGTACGATCCGCAGCTCACGTCCGCGCTGAACAACCTGGGAGCGGTGGCCCTTCTGGACAGGAAGTACAAATCCGCCATGGAGTACTTCAAGCAGGCGCTGGCGATGGATGAGTCGGTTGCAGCCACGCATATCAACCTGGCGGAAGCGTGGATCGGCCTGGGCAAGATGGATCGCGCCATGACCGAATACTCCCGCGCCCTGGAACTTGATGCAGATATTCTGAGCGATAGTAACAATGGAGCTTTCGCCCAGGTAAGCACGCCGGAGCAGCGCGCCCGCATTTCCTTCCTGATTGCCAAAGCGTATATAAAACGCGGCAACGTCGAAGGCGCCCTGGAGTATTTGCGCCGTGCCAAGGAAGGGCACTATTCGGATCTGTCGAAGGTATATGAGGACAAGGATTTTGCGCCGCTCTGGACTGATCCGCGCCTCCAGAAGATCGTCAAGCGGTAAGCTGCGCGAGGGTTGCGAGGCGGCTGGCGATGCGCTCGGCGGCGGCAGGATTGGCCTGGGTGCGGGCCGCCGTGGCCATCGAGGCCAGCCACTCCGGGCTGGTGAGCAGGCCGGTGAGGGCCGTTAGCAGCTTGCCGGGCACGCCGAGGTCGGATTCGTCGAGCAGGACGGCGGCTCCGGCCTTGACCATCTCCTCGGCGTTGCGCCGCTGGTGGTCGTCGGCGGCGGCGGCAAAGGGAACCAGCAGGGCCGGCTTGCCGGCTGCGGCAAGTTCGGCCACGGTAGATGCGCCGCTGCGGGAGATGACCAACGTGGCTTGGGCAAAGCGGGCGGGCATGTCGTCGATGAAAGGCCGGACTTCCCACCGGCTGGGGTCGGCGCCGCTGGCGGCGTAGGCCGCCTGGGTCTGCTCGAAATGACGCTGGCCGCTCTGGTGAAGGACGGTGAGGTCGGGAACGGCGCGTAGTAGATCAACGATGATTTCGGGCAAGTGGACATTGAAGAGGCGAGCACCCTGCGAGCCGCCGAAGATCAGCAAGTGAGGCGCGGTGGGAGCCGTGAGGGTGAAGAACTCTGGACGCACCGGGATGCCTGTGACCTCGGCGTTGCGGAACCACTTTGCGGCTGAGGGAAAATTGACGGCTGCGGCTTGAACGCGCTTGCCCACCAGCCGGTTGGCGAGGCCGGGCATGGCGTTCGGCTCGAAGGCCATCGCCGGAATTTTGAGCCACAAGGCCGCGGCCATCGCGGGGCCGGAGGCGTATCCGCCCACGCCGAAGACAACATCGGGCTGGAACTCGCGGATTATCCTTTTGCAAGTGAAGATGGCTCGGGGTAGCGCGAAAAGCGTACGCAGGCGGGTGGCGAACGATACATTCTTGAGCTGGCCCACATCGACCAGACGCAGATTGAAGCCAGCCTCGGGGACAAGCCGGCTCTCCATGCCGCGCGCGGTGCCGACGAAGAGGATCTCGGCGGAGCGGCGCGCAACCAGTTCGCGAGCCACGGCCAGCGCCGGAATGATGTGACCTCCGGTGCCGCCGCCGGCGATGAGTACGCGTAGGTTTGGCAAATTCGTTCCTTTCCAACACTAATGCGATTACGTTCTTCGCATCGTAACTAAATAATTACCTGCAAGGTTTTGAAAATATAAAGGGGGGGTAGGGGGGTAGCCTTCTTGTGACCGTTCGACCGACTTCGTCACTCGACCTTTGCTTGTCATCCCTGCCCATCCCGTGCTGTGAAGATTGTGCGCCAAATGGCGGTAATTGTCTGCAAATCCCGCGCCGGAATGATGTGGCATGCGGTGCCGCCGGCGGCGATGAGTACGCGCAGTGTCGACAAGCTAGTGCCTTTCAGTGAACGGCGGTAAAGCGGATCCCCTCTTCCAGATGAGCATTTTGCTGTGACCAAACTGCACTTCATTGAACGAGTCTGGAACCGTCAATTCAAAGTTTTTACCCCAATTTGAATTTGGCTTAACAAATCCGGACATGCCAGCATGAGCCAACACGATGAGCGCCTGACCTCTCTGCTTTGTGGTGATAGCTCGCAAAACAGCGGCGCTAGAAAATGGTTGAATCGATATATTCAATATTGTGGGATGGGTTCCTGGAACTTCTTCAACGTTTAACTGACGAACATCTCTTGGTTCGAGTATCTCGTTATATAGCCCTTCGTACAGCTTAAACGCGACCAAACAGCCTACTAACGCAGGGATGCCAAACAGGATGAGTACAAAATTGCGATTTCTCTCTGACATCTCAATCCACCTTCCTGCTGATGTTGAGCAGGATGCCAATGCTGGCCAGTGTTACGGCGATCGAGGTTCCTCCGGAGGAGATCAGCGGCAGCGGAATGCCTTTGGTGGGCAGCAAGGCGAGCACTACGCTGATGTTGAAGAAGGCTTGCAGTACCACGGCCACAGTGATGCCGAAGGCGGTGAGGCGGCCAAAGGGGTCTTGCACGTGGAAGGCGATGCGCAGGCCGCGCAGGGCAAAGGCCGCGAAGAGCAGCACGATGGCAATGGCTCCGATGAAGCCCATCTCCTCGGCGATGTTGGCGAAGATGAAGTCAGTGTGCGCTTCTGGCAGGAAAAAGAGTTTCTGCACGCCCTCCATGTAACCGCGGCCGGCCACGCCGCCTGTGCCAACGGCGATGAGCGACTGGCAAACGTGGTAGCTGGCGGCCGGGAGTTCCTTTGCATCGCAGTTGGGATGAAGGAAAACCATGACGCGCGCCAAGCGCCAGGGCACCCAGATGAGCAGCGCGGCCAGAAAGGGCAGTGTGGCGCAGACGACGCCGGCCAGGTACTTCCAATTCATGCCGGCGAGGAACAACATCGTGACGGTGACGCCGGCCAGCACCAGAGCGGTTCCCAGATCAGGCTGGCGCACGATTAGGATGACAAAGACCGCCGGAATGAGGATGGCGCGCGCGAGGGTGTTCTTCCAATCACGCATTTTGTCGAGCCGCGTGGAGAGAAACCAGGCGAGGAATAAAACCAGCACGGGTTTCGCGATCTCTGACGGCTGGAAGGTGAAGAAACCGCCAAAGCGAATCCAGCGGTGAGTGTTGTGCGAGCCGGGA
>Ga0224526_1000967_pt1 | contig 11505 bp, 9 predicted proteins | sample CBST25metaG_FD_179878 | JGI IMG/M metagenome (GOLD analysis project Ga0224526, IMG submission 179878) | Peat soil microbial communities from Stordalen Mire, Sweden - C.B.S.T-25 | ecosystem: Environmental > Terrestrial > Soil > Wetlands > Peat | place: Sweden: Norrbotten County, Stordalen Mire...
GAATTGAGTATTTGCGACGGCCGAATGGTTAGCCGTCGCATTACAGACCGCTCGACCAGCGCCCAAAACAAGGTCCTCCCTTTCATTTGGGAGATCTTTCGGGAGGATTGTCATCCGCAGCGCAGTCAGGCCGGCGCCTTCGATCAGGATTTGGGAAGTGCAGCCAGTACTGCTCAGTTTTTGAACGAGCTTAAATGCCTTGTCGAAATCGGCCGCCGCATTCAGGAGTAAAAGCTCGTGAACGTTGGCTACGCGTTCCAGATCCTCGTCCTCCGTCAGGCCAAGCCGATCGGCACGCTGCAAATCCGCGAGCGATTGCCGGCGCTCGCCCAATTCGAACTCTGACAGTCCCTTCAATGCCCAGGCTGAGCTATCCCGTGGTTGGAACGAAAGGTATCTGTTTAAAGAGGTGCGGCATTCATTGAAGTCATTCATGTCATACGCGAGGGTACCTAACTTCCACCAGCCATCTTTCCACTCTGGATGTGCAGTCAACGCTCTCCTATATAGATCAGCGGCCTCCCGAAGGCGATTCGCTGCTAAGAGTTGCTCCGCTTGCTGTTCAGTCTGTCGAATACTTGATTCGGGAGCCGTCTGCTCCGCGCGAGCCCAAGGCTGGAAACATTGCGGTCCTATAAGAAGAAGAGTGCAGAAGCTGGCAACCTGGAGTCGGATAAGGGTCATGGCAAGATTCCCCTCTTGTCAGAGTAATGCCACCCCTCTAAGCATTTCTCCTCCCCGTTGGAGTTTCCATTGAACCGAGAAACCCAATTCTGACAACTCACGGGTGCCGAGATTACCAAAGCGTACATTTACACCTCAAGGGCTTTTCGATAGACTTGGGTCGGCATTGGTTGAGCAAGACTCCAATTCTCGTCGGCTTCCGACGCAGAAGCGCCCGCGAGTGTCAAAGAGGATTGTCGATACGCGAGTCGGTTTTCAGGATTGATCCTTTAGTGGAGCAGCGCAAGTTTTCGAACGTTCGAAACATGTTTCCAACGCGACTCCTTGCCAAAGGCAAGAGTATGACACCCGCGTCCTTCGGAATCAGGATCGACTTGACCTGTAGCTCGAAAAAGCTTAGATTGGTGCCCGATCAATGACCATAGAGATTTTACATAAGCAAGTATCGGACGAGGAAAAGCGCGCAGCGCTTGATTTTGCGCTGCAGAGCCAAAGTCTGGGGCGGTCTGATCGTCTAAAGTCCTTTCTTTCATATATTTGCGAAGCGGAATTCGAAGGGCGTCATGAACGCCTTACGGAATATGAAATCGCGACTTCAGCGCTCGGGCGCCGCGAGAATTTCTCGCCGATCGAGGACTCTACCGTTAGAAGCCGGGCCTATGAACTGCGTCAAAAACTCGAGAGGTTGTATACGTTAGAAGCACCAGACTATCCGGTGCAAATCGATCTCCCAAAAGGGAGCTACCGACCAACTTTTCGCTACACTCCTCGACCGTCTTCGAATGGGGATACCTCAGGACTATCAACTCAAAATGCCATGCCGCGTAAGGCCCAACGCTTGGCCATTGTCCTTGGCGTGTCTGGATTCTTCGTTGGAGTTGTTGCAACGGCTATCATCGCAGTCCTTCTTTCAGCTCGTCATTCAGAATCAGACCCCCCGGCCAGGGTTCAAGCGAGTAATCTCGGCTGGACCCCTGAACTTCGGGAGCTTTGGGCTCCCTTCACCTCAAGCCAGCGATCCATTGCCGTTACCTTTGAGACTCGTCTATTCGTCACTTTTGGATCAGCTTTGGTTGTCAGGGATACAGATATTGAAAACATGGGAAGCATCGAATCGTCAGAGCCGATTATGAAGATCAAACGTCTCTTCAAGGCAAATGAGGTCTACGAGGTGAGGCGCTACTCGGATTTTAGCGCCGCCAATGCTCTCTTCTTCATCGCTCGACTACTGTCGCCAACAGGCGTAGCGATGAAAGCCGAGCGCTCCGTCGATATGACAAATGAAGACGTTCATTCCTGCAACCTGGTGCTGGTGGGCAAACCCGGTGCATACGACGGGATAAGAAATGGACCCCCGCTTGGATTCAATTTTGTATATCAGAAGGACCGAAGTATCCGAAACATCCATCCAAGGCCTGGCGAGCTAGAGACGTATCCAGCGAGCCACAATCTCGCAATAGCGGGTGATCTGATCCAAGCTTACGCAGTCATCACAATGACGCCAGGCCCTGAAAAGGGGCAGCATATTCTCAGCCTTATAGGTGCTGACAGCGAGTTGTTCTGGCCCCTGGCGCTCTACGTGACGGATCCCATATATGCCAAGGAACTCGTGGAGCATCTTCGTCTCCCCTCTGGGAAGCTGCCAAATTCATACGAGGTGTTGATCAATATTCAAGAGCGCAATCAGAGGCCGATTAGAGTCTCATACGTGGCACATCGAGTTCTTCCAGGCTCTCAATAATTGACGGCAATTCGCCTTTCCTCCTCTCCGAACGGCTCCAGCTCAAATCACTTCTCCATCTTCCTCGCCGGCTCGAAACCTCAGTCAGAATGCGACGTTTAAGTGCTCGACACACGGTTTGGGTTGGTCATTCTGCGCGAATCTCGCAGCCCAATCCGATCTTCCCTTCGTTGCGATGCACTTGCTGTCCTTTCCGCATCCGGATTTCCCGATAATGCGACGTTCGGAACATATTTCGAACAATGTGATGACCTGCACAGAACTTGCCTAGCCTCTTCCGCGATTGCTAAATAGTTCTGTAGAGCGCGAAGTACTTAAAAAATTGGTTTTTGTACGATGTGAAATCGTCAAGGCGGCTCCTTCTGATTGATATGGAAAATCGTGTTCTCCGAGCCGCGGCGAAATCATGACCACGGGCGCTCATTTGCCAGCACGAGAGGATAGGGACATGTTTGATCGAAGACAATTGCTTTCTATTGCTGTACAGGGTGCTGCTCTGGCCGGATTGCCGGCGATGGCGGAGAAGCCCGCCGCCAATCGCAATCAATCGGACCTCGCAGAATTCGGGATTGTGAATGTCAGATCGTTTGGGGCGCTTGGAGACGGCCGCGCTATTGATAGTCCTGCGATCAACCGGGCAATCGATGCCGCTGCGGCGGCCGGTGGTGGCACCGTGTACTTTCCTGCTGGGATCTACGCCAGCTACTCAATTCGCCTCAAGAGCCACATCTCTTTGTTTCTTGACCAGGGCGCAACGATACTCGCGGCCTCGACGCCACTCGAAGGCACCATCGGCGGGGGCTATGACACTGCCGAACCCCAGGGAGAATGGGAGCCGTACCAGGATTATGGTCACAATCATTGGCACAATAGCCTCATCTGGGGCGAGGGTATCCACGATTTTTCGATTGTTGGCTCTGGCCTGATTTGGGGAAAAGGGCTGACCCGGAATCATCTCAGCGATAAGAATTTACCAGCTTCGAGTAAACCGGGCGTGGGCAACAAAGCCATCGCTCTTAAGAATTGCCACAACGTAATCCTGCGTGATTTCTCGATCCTGGAGGCGGGCTGGTTCGGCATTCTCGCCACCGGCGTTGACAACCTGACGATTGACAACCTCAAGATCGACACCAACCGCGACGGCATGGACATCGATTGCTGCAGAAATGTGCGAGTTTCCAACTGCACCGTGAACTCGCCATATGACGATGGTATCTGTCCGAAGAGTTCATACGCTCTTGGCTATGCCCGTCCCACGGAGAACCTCACGATTACGAACTGCTTCGTGACCGGAAGTTATGAAGTCGGATCTGTGTTGAATGGCACATGGAAGAGAATGCCGGACGCCTTTTCACCCGATGCAACCGGGCGCATCAAATGCGGGACTGAGTCAAATGGCGGCTTCCGAAATGTGACAATTTCAAACTGCGTCTTCGAACATTCACGAGGGTTTGCTCTGGAAACGGTTGATGGGGCTCTCTGTGAAGACATTACTTTTGTGGGCGTCACAATGCGTGGAACTCTGAACTCACCAATGTTTTTGCGCCTCGGGAGTCGCATGCGGGGCCCTGTAGGCGCGAGTGTAGGAACATTGAAGCGGGTCATAATCAGCAATGTCACAAGTTATGGTGCAGTCCAGCTTCCCTCCATACTCAGTGGCGTGCCGGGGCACCCGATCGAGGACGTAAAAATCAGCGATGTCTATCTCCATCAGATCGGTGGAGCAGACGATCCTGGAGCGAAGTTCCACGTGCCAGAAGCCGAAGGGGAGTATCCAGAGCCAACCATGTTTGGCACCCTCCCGGCAACTGGCTTCTTCATTCGCCACGTTAGAAATCTTGAAATGAGCAATATTGAAATCGCGGTTGAAAAGGCAGACCAGCGGCCAGCCCTCACTCTTGTGGATGTCGATGGTGCAGATTTCTTCCGCGTGCGGGTTCCCCGTGAATCCACCTCAAGAGCCTTCCGTTTGTCTCAAGTTGGCAGTTTCCGAGTCTTCGGAAGCCAGTTTGTGCGAGATCAGGAATCCGCGCACGTGGACGATAACGCGACTTAATGCATCTGGCAGATGTGCTTTTGAAACTCCTGCCGGAAAACCCTAAAGCTCTGCGGCGGCCGGACCGGTCTATTGAAAGGAACGCGAGAATGCTCAAGATATTCGATTCGGCGGTAACAGAGAAGCTTCGCAAAAGCAGTCGGATCTCTGCCCTCATACTGGGGTCTGTCGCACTTCTCTGGTTTTTGTTACGGGTCATTCCAAAGCCAAGTCGTGCGAGCTATCCCTGCCAGCGGGCAGCCTTTCCGCTCGCCAGTGCTTTTGTCCTTTGGGCCTGCGGGTCGACAGCTGGACTCTTTTCGATGATTCGCCTGCGGCGCTTCTTGTACCGGTACCGTCTTGCGGCGATCGCATTGCTCATTTTGTCAATCACAATTTCAGCGTATTGGTTAATTCGGACTAAGGGAATTGCGGCCGCAGAGATTGCCACCCGATACGACTTTGCACCGAGGACCCACAATGTCCCAATGGGCGAGGCGCGAGGGACTTTTCCCGGTCGTGTCACCTGGGTGCGCGACCCGAAGGCGGCGCACTGGAGCGGTCACATCGAATCCACAGCCGATCAATGGTGGATGGACAAAAGCACCGATCAAACTCGAGTTGATGAAATGCTCTCGAGCGCGTTGCGTGCACTGACCAGTTCTGCCACCGACGACCAAGCTTGGAAGAAGATCTTTAGCTATTACAATCTTCGCGCTCGCGGACTGCAGCATCGAGGTTACGAGCCGGGTGAAGCGGTCGCCGTCAAGGTGAACCTGAACAACAGCAGTGCCGCTGGTCCTGGCAATATCGTCAATGTTTCCCCGCAGGTAGCCTTGGCAATGGTGCGCCAACTAGTGAATCATGCACACGTGCGGCCCTCTGACATTATCGTCTATGATGCGCGCCGCGACATCTATCCGGCAATGCTCACCAAGATTTGGAGTGAAAATCGGGATGTTCGCTTTGTGCAGTGGGATGCTCCCGCCAGTCCGCAGCCAATCAATCCCGGTTATGGCGACTACCACGGACTAGAACAGGCGCAATGGGTGGAAGGCGTTAGCTACTCCCTGCACCAAGATGAGTATCATGATGCCAAGTTAATTCCGAAACAGATAATGGATGCAACCTACCTGGTCAACGTGGCGCTGCTCAAAGCGCACTCTTATCCCTACGCGAGCGCGGAGGGCGGGGACGAGGGCCAGACCGGAGTGACGATGACTGGGAAGAACCAATTCGGTTCTATTAAGGGAACGCCGGAATTGCACGATGCAATCAATACAAATCTGCACGGCACTCCGCATGCTTATTCCCCGATCGTGGATCTTGCCGCTTCGCCAAATCTCGGAGCCAAGACAATCCTCTATATTCTCGACGGGCTCTATTGCGCGCGCAGACATCAGTCCTATCCGCTGCATTTTCCGAATCCCCCTTTTAACAACCGCGTCGAGCCGTACTCCAATACCGACTGGCCATCAAGTATCCTGGCTTCGCAAGATGGTGTAGCGCTCGACTCAGTAGGTCTGGATATCCTCTACTCACAGACCAAGAACAATCTCGATAAGGATCATCACCCAAGAATCATGATCCGCGAGAATGCTGACGACTATTTGCAGGAGGAAGCGTTGGCTGATCATCCGCCATCCGGCACAGCGTATAGGCAAAACGGCAGCCCGGTAGCGAGCCTTGGTGTCTTCGAGCATTGGGATAGCGACATCAGCCGTCAGTACTCTCGCAATAAGGACCCACGGAATGGCAAAGGGATTGAGCTTATATACATTCCGGAAAAGTAATTTGCAATCGCCCGCCTGGAGAAAATGCTTGGGCGCAGGTTTACTTCCATCCACATGCTGGGCGGAGCAAACCGCAACAAGCTGCTGGTGCGGTTGACGAAAGAGCGCACCGGGCTGCCTGTCGAAATTGGCGAAACGGAGAGTACCACTATCGGCAGCCCGGCTGTGCAACTTGCCGCGAGCGAGGCCGATGGACAGCCGATCAAGCCGGAGGCTGTGCGGCAATGGGCGAGAGACCCTCTGCCAGCCGCGCCCACTCAATGACTGATCCGGCTCGAAGTCGCTTGGCGGCTACTTACGCCTGAACCGCGACTTCGCCAATCGCATCGTCGATGCGCTCCAGTGCTTCAGGGGGTAAGGTGACGCCTATGGCGCGCACGTTGTCGGCGATCTGCTCTGGCCGCGATGCGCCGATGATGGCCGAAGCGACTTCATGCCTGCGCAGGACCCAGGCGAGCGCCATTTGCGGCATGGTAAGGCCGAGGTCTGCCGCTATCGGCATGAGTTGTTCGACTGCTTTAAGTAAGAAGTCGGAGCGGTAATGTCGACCGGCCGATTCCATGAAGACATTCATTTGCTCGCTGGCGGCGCGGCTTCCGGGCGGGGGCGGTTGGCCTGGCTTGTATTTTCCAGTGAGTACGCCGTGGGCCAAGGGTGAAAACGCGAGGTTGCCTATCGAGTGGCGCGCGCAAGCCGCGAAGACCGCGGACTCGGGTTTGCGCCACAGCATGGAGTACTGCGGCTGGCTGGATGATAAGGAAATCAGGTTGTGATTGCCGGCTATCGCGGCCGCGGCGTCAATCTGGTCTGCGGTCCACTCGCTGAAGCCGATAGCGCGCACCTTACCTGACTTCACGGCGCGGTCGAGTGCGGCGAGGGTTTCTTCGAGCGGGGTTTCTTTGTCGTAGCGGTGGCACTGATAAAGGTCGATCACGTCGACGCCCAGGCGTTGCAGCGAGCGATCGAGTTGTTTCTCGATTTGCGGCGCAGAGAGGCCATGATCGGGTTCGTCGCCGACAGGGAAATACAGCTTGGTGGCGATCATGTAGCTGTGGCGCGGGTGGCCGCGCAATGCCTCGCCGAGGACTCGTTCCGCTTCTCCGGCGCCATATTGGTTGGCAGTATCGAAGAGAGTGATGCCGTGGTCCAAGGCGGCATGAATGCAGCGGATGGCTTGTTCGTGTCCGATTCCGCCGGCGACGGTGAGCCAAGTGCCGAAGCTCAATTCAGAAACTTTGAGAGGGCCTTGGCCCAGTTGGCGATATTGCATTCTTTCCTTTCTTGTTCGACAACACCAAGGGTGTCCCGGTCGCGCAATTTCAAAACTCGTTCATGCGGACCAGTTCTCCGGAATCTCCGTTTTGGCCCCATCTTCCACAACAGGCAAGGGTTCGTCAACCAAGCAGTGCATTGCCTTCCTGCCACCACACTGTAATACACCGTATCCTACTTGAAAAGCTCTTCGACGGAGGCAGATGGTTGTACGTGAATACCTGAGCCGGCAACGTTTCTCCCTGCATTCATTTGATTTCCGGCAAGGTCTTCCGTTCGAGCACTCTTCGGGAGGGCGCCATCTTCTACGCTACGCCCGCCAGACGGAGCAACGGTGTCCGCGGATTTCTGAACCTGCTTGAGGTGCATCATCGTCTGCATCCATCGCTCATCAATCCCTCCGACGCAAGAGCCTACGCTGGCGGATACGGCGACTACCCGGAACTTTACACCCGATGGTACGAGTACGGCGTCTTCGAGCTTATCTTCCGCATGCACGGCACGTGCACTTACAACGAAATCTGCTCATATGGGACGCAGGCGGCGCCGTTCCTCGCGAAGTATCCGAGGCTGCGTTACGAACTGTTGCCCTATTTCTATCCGCTCAGCTATTGCACTTACTCAACGGGTAAGCCCTGTATGCGGACACTTCTCATGGATTTTCCGGACGATCCCGAAGTCGCTTCTATTGACGACGAATATACCTTCGGCCCTGCGTTTCTCGTGACTCCATTTACCGATCGAGGAGCAACGAGCGGTTCAGTCTATCTGCCGCGGGCGGTGAGTGGCGCAACTACTGGACGAACGAATGCTTTCATGGCGGCCAGACCATTCGCACCAATGTCCCGATTGATACCATCCCTTTCTTTGTTCGCGCCGGTGCTGTTCTTCCGCTTGGCAGGCAGATCGAGAATGTTGGCCAGAAGCAAGACCTCCTGGAGATCTGCATCTGTCCCGGAGCCGATGGGGCTTCTGGCTATTCAACGACGACGGGAGAACTTGCGCCCACGAAAAAGGGGATACTCGAATCACTCACATGCATTGAGCCGATGTCTCTGGCGGGTTTACTCACGAAGGAGTGGAGTTGTGGATAGGTCCCGATGGCTCTTCAATTGAAGTGGCAAACGCTAGTGGCTTCCGCCACACAGATGGTCGTTTATGTTTTGAAAGGGCACGACTTCAGTCGTGCCGCAAATAGCCACAAATGAGCGGGGCTTTAGCCCCTGAGGGAAGGTTTCAGGCAATTCGATACCAACTTGGAACCTTTTGGAAGTGACCATATTTGCGGCGGCCTACGCTAAGAGGGGTTAGATGAATTTAATCGAATTGCTTGGGGACGTATTGATGAAGACTTTAGTGCATCAAGGCAGAGTCCTTGCATGGGTGTTGGTGGCCTTGTGTGGAGGGGCGACTCTCGCCGCCCAGAACACCGCCGTGACGCTTGATCGAGAAGGAAGTACGGTCGTCCTTGAGCCCTACGCGCCGAACATCCTTCGCGTGACAATGAGCACACTGAAGGAGGAAGCGACGGCGGCCCCAGGCTATGGAGTTGTGGCAAAGCCGGACGCGACCGGCTGGACCGTCGAGAAGTCGGCGGCGGGCGATACCTACAAGTCGGCGCGGATATCGGTATTCATCGCGGCTCCGGTTCCCGCTCAGCCGAGGCCCGACGGTTCGTTCTTTAGAGGCCCGCGGAGGAACTTCGGCGGGTTTAACCGCGGACCGTTCATGACGGTCAAAGGGGCGGACGGCGAGCAGCTGCTGAATATGCTGGGCTGGCAGATGGGGGTGTTGAATGACAAGGACGACGACAGTCAGCTCAACTATAACCGGCGGCAGGAAGACAAGCAGTTCTATCAGGTGGGGGCTACGTTCAATTCGCCCGGCGATGAGCACTATTACGGCCTGGGGCAGAACCAGGAGGGATATCTCGACCATCGTGGTCATAAGGTCGAATGCTGGGCGGATTATCAGGCGGTCGGGGGCCCAAGTTTCTGCGTTCCTTTCCTGGTAACCAACAAAGGATATGGTGTGCTCTGGGACAATCCTTCGAAAACCACGATTCAGCCCGGGTTCAATGAGCAGACAAAGTGGACGTCACAGGTGGGCCAAAGAGTTTCCTTCTTTATCGTGGCCGGCGCCACAACCGACGAGATCTATGCCGGATACCGGCTGCTGACCGGGGATACGCCGATGCTTCCAAAAGGAGCGTACGGGTTGATCCAGTGCAAGCAGCGGTATTCAACGCAGGCGGAGATGCTGGCGGTTGCCAAAGGCTATCGCCAGCGCCATCTGCCCATCGACATGTTGGTGTTGGATTGGTTCTATTACACAAAAATGGGCGAGATGGACTTCATCAAAGACCAGTGGCCGGACCCGGCGGATATGAATCGCCAACTTCATGCCATGAACATTGAGACCATGATAAGCGTATGGCCGCGTTTCAGGCCGGACTCGCGCTTTTACGATCAAATTCAAAAGAACGGGTGGTTCCTGCATCATGCGGATGGCACGCCGGAGAACGGTCTTCCCTACGATACGCAAGGGTCGGATATCGATACGACTAATCCCGATGCGGCCAGGTGGTATTGGGGCGTCATTCGGGACAATATAGCCAGCCAGGGATTCGACTCTTTCTGGGCCGATGAGACTGAACCGGACCTGCCCCCGGACGGCGGCTATTTCCAGATAGGACCGGGCACGCAGTATTACAACGTTTATCCGCTCTTCCACACCGCGGCATTTTACGATGGCATGCGTAAGGATATGCAGGACAAACGGGCGTTGATCCTCTCCCGCGATGCCTATCTAGGTGCGCAGCATAACGGAGCCATCTTCTGGTCCTCCGATATCTTCCCCGACTGGGATGCGCTGCGGCGGCAGATCCCCACTGGCCTTGGCGTAACCGCTTCAGGAATTGCGTACTGGGGAAACGATATCGGCGGATGGCAGGGCCTGCCGAAAACCCATGTTCCCGCGCATCCGCCGCTGATCGATCCGTCCGACGCGCGCGACGAAGTCGGTGGTTATGACGATTATCCGGAGTTGTATGTCCGGTGGTACGAATATGGCGTCTTTCAACCGAACTTCAGAACCCATGGCACCCGACTGCACAATGAAGTTTGGTCTTACGGCAAACAGGCCGAGCCAATCCTGGAGAAATATCTCCGGATGCGCTACGAGCTGATGCCCTATATCTACTCGCTCGGGTACTTTGCGCACACAACCGGTGCTCCGTACATGCGCGGTCTGTTCATGGATTTTCCAAACGACCCAAAGGTTGCCGATATTGGCGATGAGTACATGTTCGGCCCGGCGTTCCTGGTCGCGCCGGTCACCTCTCAGGGGCAGATTACGAAAACCGTCTATCTGCCTGCCGGCGCGGCATGGTACGACTACTGGACGGAAAAGCGGTATGAGGGCGGCCAGACCATCCAGGCGAGCGCGCCGATCGATAAAATCCCGCTTTTTGTGCGAGCTGGTTCAATTGTGCCGCTGGGAAGCGCTATCGAGAGCACACATGACACACAGAGTATCGTCCATGTGAAGGTCTACTCCGGAGCCAATGGCGACTTCACGCTCTATAACGACGATGGGCAGACCTATGCCTATGAGAAAGGCAATTTCCAGATTACTCACTTGCACTGGGATGATGCCACCAAGAGACTGACGCAAACCGGAACGAAGGCGTGGAGCGGAAGTGCAGTTGTGGAGGTCGTCCGGGGACGGTGAAGCGCATTCTTGAAGAGGGCGCGTGTTCTTGATCGCTTCTCGGATGGGTGTGAGGTCTTGCCTGGCGAATGTGCATACAGTTCTCTCAATGTCCTCCATGGGAGCGAGGTACTTCTAATGCTTACTGACTTCGACCTCGCCGAACTCGTCAAAATCAAGGCTGAGGGTGGGGCACCCACGAAATGGCTGCAAAAGCACTACCGAAACTTCCGGATGGCAGTGCAGTAGCACCGCAGCCATTCCTGGTT
>Ga0224526_1000998_pt1 | contig 11266 bp, 12 predicted proteins | sample CBST25metaG_FD_179878 | JGI IMG/M metagenome (GOLD analysis project Ga0224526, IMG submission 179878) | Peat soil microbial communities from Stordalen Mire, Sweden - C.B.S.T-25 | ecosystem: Environmental > Terrestrial > Soil > Wetlands > Peat | place: Sweden: Norrbotten County, Stordalen Mire...
TGTCCAACCCGCTCCGTTAAAGCCAGGGTTCGCAGCCCTATGTCCTGTCAGATCAACGTCCGCCCAGAACACCTCACGTTATCTTGGACAGCAGTGATGTCAATTCTTTCCTTTGCATAGTGTGCGAAACTTGACGTGCCTGGAATCAAACTAGGGCAGGAGGCTTGTTGCGCTCATACTGCCCCTGGTTCAATCACGCGGTAGGAGAGGGCCGCGCTGTACTGCCCCTCCAGCCATAAAGGGGCAATCTTGTAATGTCTTTGGGGATTGAATCAGGACGGCCAGTTACCCAACCGTCCCATTCAACGCGCCAATGTAGGTTGGCACTTTCTGTCAGGGCACAGCCCCCGACAAACGTCAATGTCTAATGTCTGCCCCTTGGCCCGCTGGAAGGGTGTTCAGCAAGCCAAGGGATATTGCCAACCTGAACGCCAGTAGAGGTCGGCAAACTCAATATGTTTTTGACTACATCGTGACGTTGAATCGTTCCGAGAGGTCTTCTGCTTTCCTGCGCTCGTATTGCTCAAAATACTCAGCACGCTCACGGTCAAACTCTGCCTTCATAAATGGGTACTCGCTCTCGATAGAAAGCACACTCTCTGAAAGGTCCATAAGGATCTGCTGTAGCAGCCCGTAGACTTGCTCTACGTTGTTCGTAGGGGGTTTGTTGTAATACCAGTCCTTGAGTGCATCGCCCTCTGTCTCTTGGGTTGCTTCCATCAATACAGCCGCAAGGCGGATTCCCCTCTTCAGAATGAACAGGGTTCCAAAGTCGCCTTCGATGCCTGCTATCCTGCGTTCAATGTCGTGTTCATAAATTGCTAGGGCTTCCAATAGAACTTCACTGCCCTCATCGTCTTGCGCGTCTTTGTATAGGCTTCGGATGTATTCGCCATAAGCCTTCATCAGGTTCAACCGAACTGTAAGTATCTCTAATGCGGCCATGTCTTATACCTTCTTGAAAAAGTAGTGGGTCAACAGGATCGGGCGCTGCAACCCACTTCCGAAAGTCTGTTTGTATTCCCCTCACATATATTAAGTGTCCTCAAATTCCCTAACTGGACACCTTTTCAGAAAGACTCTTGACTTATTTTCAGTTTATTTTGAAATACCTGTGGATAACCTCTGCACAGTATGCAAAGCCTGTGTTGCTGCACAGTATGCAAAGCAAGGGATTCTTAACTAGGTTGGGAACCTGCACAACTTCGCCCATCTCGGCCACCTTGTAACCTTTGATACCTCTTGAGGTTTTCATTCTTGTTTTCTAAGAGGTAAAAACACTTAATTTCCAGAGGTATATAAAAGACATATATCATATAACAATGTAAGAGCCCTCTGCAAATCCCTGAGTCTATAACTACTTACGAGACACGTGTGGTACCTTAAAGTACCACTTCTCACATAGAAGTGATACTTTAAAGTACCACTTCTCACAGTGCTTGCTGTGCCGCTTACAGGGTTGCTTTAGATGGGAGTTGGCTCATCTTCCAATTGGTAATGTTCTCCAGAGGGCAGTGACAAGGTTGTTTGTGCCGGGGCGTTCGGATCTCCCTCACGTTGGCGCATGAAGAAATTCAAGACTTGCTTGCGGGCTTCTTCAGGTTTGCCCCATGTCTTAGTCCGCTGCATCTCGAATTGAATCATCCCGCCCGCCTTCTCGCAAGCAAAGCAATGCCATACGCCTATACCCTTTCCATCATCCTTCAACTTGAGGTGAAATGGCTTTTCCCGCGCCTTCAGGTTGTGACAGAATGGGCAGCGTGAGACTAGGTTGCCGTCTGTGGTGAATATAGCGTCACAGTCTCCCAGATGGGGCAGGTAGAAACTTTTTACCTTCTCCGTGGACAACTTGCCAAGATCGATGAGTGTACTGTCCAGCCCTATGCCACTCGGTGACAGAATCTCAAACATCCACAATCCCCGCCTAACCTCCGTGCTGCCCACCAAACTGTATTCCTGTAATTGTGCCCTGGCGGTTCTTAAATGCCCGCGCCCAACACCAAGCATCTCCAAGATACTAGACGTATTGAACAAAAGGACCGGACTGCTCTTTTTCTGTGCTTGGTGAAGAATCGCGAGATAGAGCCATATTGAAGACGGTCTCAATTGGTTACGAATGCCGTCTTCCATTAGTCGCTCGGGGAATTGGCAATATGTTTCCGATGTGTGCCGGAATATGTTGCTCATGCCCGCCGCCCGCTTTGCAGCGTGATTGCAGCAATGACTCGAAGCCGCGCCACGTCACGGTTGATCGTTTCGCCCTTATTGGCGGCCATCAAAATCTCAAAATCAATCATGTCGCCCTTTGCGTCACAGCATGAGCAGGACCAGTTGCCCGTGTTCATGTCTACCTTGAACGTGTGCTTCTTTTCCTTCGGGTGTTTCATTTAGTTAGTTCCTTTCGGGATTCAGGGGTTAGTGCTGTTATCAGAAACGGGTCACAATCGCGCCGTAGATGCCCGCCCTGCAATAGTTAGGCTGTCATGTAGGGAAACCTACGACCTAAGTCTATGGCGGGGTGATTTCTTGCTGCACATTATGCAGCCTCTTCCTTGGCGGGCCGCATTGAGTCAGTGTGATTCCCTCTAGCGAACCTCAAGAGTTCACTACGCGGAATGAGAACCCTTCGGCCAACGCGCCTTGTATTGAGTACCTTGCTTGCAATCAAGTAATCAAGGGACCGCTCACTGATAGAGAGCATGAACGCTGAATCTTCCCGCGTGTATAACAGCTTTTCAACATCGGCTGCTGCCTGAATGCCAACGACCCCCGGCAAGGGTGGCCGCTTGAATCGTAGCGTATCGCTCATGCTGCCACCTCACTAGACGCGCACACGCCCGCAATGGTCCCCGGCAAGGGGCAGGAGTCGGCAGCGGGCTTGCTGTTGACCTTGTGGGCCTTCTCCTTAATCCCGGCAAGCCTCCGCTGAACGGACTTTGTTGAGATGCCCATCTTTTTGGCTGCTTGCTTGTGAGTCGCCCCCGCCGATAAGTCTTCGATCAACCCAAGGTCTATCGAGTTGAGACCAGACCGCATTTCTGCAAGCCTCTGACTCAGGACGCTGGTTAGAATGTCCTCATCATTTTGTGCGCACTCATCATTTTGCAAAGCGTCTGACATTGTGGAACCCTCAAGCACTCTGCCAATGTCAGCCCGTCCTTCATCCTTCTTTGCATCCCAAGATTGCAAGCCCGAGAACTTCCTGCTTTCAAGAATCGTCCTCTTGAGACCGCCAGCTTTCCAGATCCAAAACATCCAAACCCAGCCCAGCCAGCCCAACAACTTTCCCTGCTCTTCGTACTTGCCATCCTCGATCAGATGTAAGGCGTGCATTGTGAATGCAACAGCGACATCCTCAGTAACCGTTGCCTTGCGCAATTCTTCCGTGGTGTCTGCTCTCCAAAGGCCATAATTATAAATGCGTGCTGTCCTGGCATCTATTGCGTTCAATCCCTTTGTTGGGATGTCACCCTTACGCTTGATCTTCCACAATGCTTTAGTGCCTTTGTCGGATATGGGGCACTGGCCATCGTCTGATTTCCCCGGCGCTGCCGTGTTTGCACCTTTCTTTTTGCTTCGCTTTGAGGGCTGACGGGGCTTTACGACGTGGTAGTCCTCCATCGCGGAATCAATTTCTTCTGAGTCAGTAATCGCCAATTGCGCATTGTCGGCAGATTCAATTGACTCTAACCTCAATTTGTCTGCCTTTGCGTAGACAGGCTGTAGTCGCTTCACATCTTCATCGGAGAACACATGCTGCCCTTGGAAAGGATCGCCAAAAAGTTCAGCACGGTCTCGAACGTCCTCATCGACGCGGAGTTCCAGCATCTTGTTTTCAAAGTCCTCGTCGTGGGCAGACCAGCCCTCAACCAGCCACATAGGGTCTTCTTGGGTTACGACCCGCACGGGCATACTAGGCAGCCACGCATCACGCACGGCACAGGCTTCTTCTAGGCGGTCGCCATAGGCTTCAGTGCAGCCATACGACAAAAACACGGTCGGGTGCCGGGAGTTGATTCTCCGGTTATCGCGCAGAACGCGGGCTTCGCACTTAGCAAGATTGATCTTCCAATCAAGCTCAATACGCGCTGCCTCTAATTCATCTAGGTTTAAGGGTGAAGGCGATGCGCTGGCAATGGCGAGCGTATCTATATCTTTAACTGTGCTGGCGTTCAAAGTAATCCCTTCAGGACGTGCAGTAAGGGCCAATCAATAATGGACGGCAGCATGAGCAGATCGAGAGGGCGTGCATTCTGCTCATAAACGCAAAAAACGCAATCCGCATCTCAGAAAATAAGCTGTACAAACCGCTCGTTTTTTGAGACGTAGGTTGCGTCTTGTCAGAATTCTAAAGACGTTCGTCTCAACCGGGCTTTGTACTAAAGCCGAGTTTAGAGACGTGGTGCCCGTCTGTTGGAATGGGTTAACTGCCAACTTACCCACCACTTAGGCTGAGTTCGTTGCATTCCTGACTACTTGATATTCTCACACTATTTTGCTCAAGTCAACTAAAAAATTTGACACACGCTTAAGATTGTGCTTGCGATTTGCCACCGTTCAGGCAATCGGTCGATTGTCAAGGGGCAGAGCGGATTTATTTTCTCCGTGATAGCGGGCGCTGTGACTTGCTGCCATGCGCCGTAGAGGTAGCAAGGTGCGCCCAATACAAGACGGGCTAGGGGATTGAGTCACCCTAGCCCGTTGAACGCTTAAAATCTGTCTGCACAGTATGCAAAGTTATTCGTCTAGTTTCTCAATTGCCGCGTCAAGGTGTTGAGCAGACAAGTGGGCATACCTTGCCGTCATGCTGATTGTTTTATGTCCCATCAAAGTCTGTGCCGTTTTCAAATCGACCCCCTTCATGATGGCCCTGGAGCAGAACGTGTGCCGCAAGCAATGCCAAGTAAAGTCTGGAATCTTGGCTTCCTCTACGGCGAGTTCAAACCATTTGCGGGGATTGTTGAGAGGTTCCCCATACTTGGACTGAAACACCCTGCCCTTCTGCCCCGTGCCGTACAAGGTGTCAAGCGCGGCCCTGCACGTCTTGCTGATCGGGATTTCTCGACTGCTCCCATTCTTGGTTATGTCTAAATAAATCCGCTTGCGGTCAAAGTCAACTTGGTCCCATTCGAGGCTGAATTGCTCTGACAGCCGCATACCTGTTTTCAACGCTACGATGAAGGCAGGAAGGTGCAGCGGGAACCGCCGCGTAATGACTTCTCGAATGCGGGTTTCCTCATCGGGCAACAGATACCGAATCCGGCCCACGCTCTCTTTCCGTGCCTCAACCAATCGGGCAGGATTGCTTGTGACTTTGCCAGATGCCAGCGCGAGCTTGAACGTCTTGGACAAAAGAGCCTTGTAGCGATTGCAGGTTGCTGGTGTCCATTCGGTATGCCCCGAGATCCAGCGGTCAATATCGGCGGGTGTGATTTTGTCGGCTGCCTGCTCCCCAAACTCTTCAACCAAGAATTTCATTCGGCTGGCAACGTTGCGGGTGTCCTTCTTGCCGTGGGCTGTATACCAGCGTTCTGCGTCTTCAGCAAGCACAGCAAACGTAATGCCCTTGGCTCTGAGGTTGGCAGGTAGTTTGACCCCGGCCCTGAGTTCAGATTTCCGCTGCCGGTACAAGTCGGCTGCATCGCTCTTGCGTCCAACCTTCTCCCTTTTGAGTTGGCCTGCTACGCGATACCGAATCCACCACACACCACTCCCTGAAACTTTTTCCCAAACTCCTGTGACCTTGGCTTGCGCTTTGCGGGGCATATTGTCTCCTCTGTATCCTGTAGGAACAGAGTATCCCCTTATGTATCACCAGTCAATTTAGCAGGGATTCGCTTGACCATCTAGTTTCTCGTAAGTTATTGATTTTGTTGGTGCCCGGAGGGGGGCTTGAACCCCCACGACCTTGCGGTCTGCGGATTTTAAGTCCGCTGCGTCTGCCAATTTCGCCATCCGGGCAAAGTACGGCTGCGCCTCATGCGCCTGCTCAAACCGTCAGCATTATTCTGGCTGCAACCATCTTCTTCCAGCAATATGAGGCCAATCAGGCCCTGACTGCACTCGCTCTGGCGGCGCCTGCAGAGCCGCCACCAATATACAGTCTGCAGCAAAACGCACGCGAAAGAGGGAAAAATGCATGGTATCGTCCCAGTTCCCCGCCCTGCGCCTCATTTTCATTCACATCTTTGAATTCTATCCAATCGACCTGGCTCGCAAAATCCTCATCCTTGAGCGGCGTCTTCAAAAGGTTTCCATCTCCGTAAACACCGGCCCTGGCCTGCCGCAGTTGTGGGTAATTGAAAGCGCTCTGCCGGAGGTTCTCCCCTGGGACCAGGGAACGCGATCATTTCACTTCGAAGCGGCGCATGGAACCGTTCCTTACCGCGAGAAATCGTGGGGTTGAAAGAGAGTCGGGATGATGCCGATAGAAGAAATCTCAGTGCATCAGGGGTATAGGTGTTCGCAATAGGAAGGCGGCGATTGTGACCGTCCAGGTAATCGACGAAATCAATCCGGGCAAGGGCTCCAGTGGCGCTGAGCGCAGACTGGGACGTCGATTTATTTGCAACGGCTTCGCCGAGGTGTATGCCTTCGAGACCGGATTCCTGGTTCGCGGGACGATTCGAGACATCAGCCAAACTGGATGTTACGTCGTGACAAAATTCGCATCGAAACTGGAAAGCCTGCCGGAGGTGGACGTTCTTCTCATATTGATCAATCATGAATATAAAATTCCCGCGCTCGTCAGGAATGTCAGGCCAGGCAGGGGCGTGGGACTTGAATTCTTGTATCGCGATCCTCAGGTGGAAGCCCGGTTTCACACTTTGTTACAGACATTTCTCGAACAAGCGCCGCCGGCGTAGCCAGGAAATCCACATAACGCCATCAGCCCCTGGGCATTCACAGAGAACGCCGGAGACAGGCTGCTCCCAAACCCATCTTTGAGAACTGTGAAGCCGCCCCACCCGGCTGGTTTTTTCCCATTACAGCGAAACCAGAGTATGTGTATCCTGGAAGCACGCCCGCCGAGCGGCATTTTTCTCAGGAAAAAGCCACCTTGAGGACTCTCACGAAGGGCAAGCTTACTCTGGTTTCGCTCTAAAACATCAACACCAGAAACCACCCATTCAGCGCGGCAATCAGAAATGCTGCAATCCACGAGAGCACTTGCAGCCAGCGGGCGTTCACAAACTCGCCCATGATTTTGCGGTTGCCGGTGAACAGAACGAGCGGAATGACGGCGAAGCTCAGTTGCAGCGACAGAATCACCTGGCTGAAGAGCAGCAGCTTTTCGGTTCCCTGCTCGCCGGTAATCGCGACCACGACGATGGTGGGAATAATCGCCAGCGAGCGCGTGATGAGTCTCCGCAGCCAGGGGGCGAGCTTGAGGTGGATGAAGCCCTCCATGACGATCTGGCCGGCCAGAGTGCCGGTAATCGACGAATTCTGCCCCGACGCCAGCAGGGCGATGGCGAACAGCGTGCTCGCGCCAGCTGCGCCCACCAGCGGGCTGAGCAGCTTGTAGGCATCCTGGATGGCTGCAACCTCGAAATGGCGACTGCGATAAAAGACCGCCGCCGCGACGATGAGAATGGCGGCATTCACAAACAAAGCCACGGTAAGCGCCAGAGCGGAGTCGATGTTGGCCATCTGAATGGCCTCGCGCTTGCCCTGGGGCGTGCGCTCATAATTACGGCTCTGTACGATTGAGGAGTGCAAATAAAGGTTGTGGGGCATCACCGTTGCGCCCAGAATCCCAATGGCGATGAAGAGCATACCGGGGTTGGTGACGATGGACGGCGAGGGAATGAAGAAACTGTGCAGCGCCGTCCCATACTCCGGCCGGGAGAGGAGCATCTGCACGCCGAACATCGCCACGATGGTTCCGATCAGCGCAATGACCAGCGCCTCGATGTAGCGGAAGCCCCAGCGCTCCAGGAAGAGAATCAGCAGCACGTCCGCGCCGGTGATGAGCACGCCGTAGAAGAGCGGAATGTGAAAGAGCAGTTCCAGCGCAATGGCCGAACCGATGACCTCGGCCATGTCGCAGGCGGCGATGGCGATCTCGGCAAAGATCCACAGGACGTAGCTCACCCTGGGACCGTAAGCCTGATGGCAGACCTGCGCCAGATCGCGCTCCGTAGCCACGCCCAGCTTGAGCGAAAGGCTTTGCAGCAGAATGGCCATCAGATTCGAGGCCATGATGACGAAAAGAAGCGTGTAGCCAAAGCGCGAGCCGCCAGCAATATCGGTGGCCCAGTTGCCGGGGTCCATGTAGCCGACAGAAATCAGGAATCCTGGGCCGAGAAAGCCAAGCAGCCGTCGCCAGTACTGCGGCGAGCGCGAGAGACTCACCGACGCATGAACCTCCGGTAGCGAAGGCACTCGATGCTCTGGACCTGGGGCAAGGCCAGGAATTATCGGCATTGGGGATTCGATGATTGTGTTCATATTAAAGAGTATGCCACAGAAGGTTAACTATGGTTAACATCTTTTCTCAGATTCGTTGATCGTCTGCTTCGGGCCGCATCCAGACCGCTTCTGCCGCAGGACGCCCCAGGATGGAGATTCCGGCAGGTAGCTCAATCGATACGGTTTGATCATAGTTCTGGCTGACTACGCGCAGACTCTTGCCGGGTCCGATGCCGGTCTTGTGCAGAAACAACAGCAACTTGGGATCGCGCTCTTGAAGACTGACGACAATGTAGCGTTGGCCCTCGATGGCCTCGGAGAGCGGCCTCTCGCCGCGCAGCTTGCGCACGGCTGGACTCTCGGCCAGCACCTGGTTGCCATGTGGACAGGCGCCGCCCTCGCCGAGTTTTTCCTTGAGTTTCGCTTCAAAGGCCGGCGAAACAGCGTGCTCCAGCCGCTCGGCCTCCTCGTGAATCTGGTCCCATTCCATGTCGAAGAGCTCGCTTAGCATGCGCTCGATGAGGTGGTGGCGCAGCGCGGTGCGATAGGCAATTTCGCGGCCGGCCGCAGTCAGCCGCACAATGCCGTCCTCTCCCACTTCAACGCAGCCGTCGCGCTTCAGCCGCTTGAGCGCCATGGTCACCGCCGGCGGCGAAACCTCCAACCAGTGAGCCAGCAATGCCGGAATCACTTCGCGGCCCTCGGTCTCGGCTTCGAGAACAGCCTTGAGGTAGTTCTCTTTCGATACGTGAATCGCGTCTTCCATGGCAGGCCTGCAATCAGTCTATACGGCAAATCAGTCAGTATTCGCCAAACTTATGGCTCGCCCGGTTTTCGGCGGCTCGAAGCCATTCTTCCAAAACAGCGGCTACAGCGTTCTCGATTCTGCTCTGATATGAAAACGAAAAGCAAAGTGGCTTTTTCCTCAAGAAAAAGCCACTTTGCATGATGCCAAAGACGTCAACAAGTGAATCGAAAACGCTCTATCCCCGCACCGGAGATAGAATAGTTTACATAATGAACACGATAGCAGTTCAGAGTGATTGGATAGGACGAGTCATTGACGGGAGATTTACCCTCCGCCAGTGGTTAGGCGGCTCTGAAGTGAGCGGCGTCTTCCTCACGGAACTGCAAGAGCATCCATCGCAAAAGGCCGCCATCAAGCTCATTCCAGCGGATGCCAGAGGCACGGAAGCCCAGATAGCCCGATGGGCAGCGACAACGCCTCTGTCTCATCCTCACCTGATGCGTCTGTTTCATGCCGGACGCTGCCAGATCGACGGCACGCCGCTGCTCTACTCCGTGACGGAATACTCCGATGAAGTCCTTTCGCAGATTCTCCCCGAGCGGCCGCTGACTCCTGCCGAAACCAGAGGGATGCTCGGCCCAATTCTCGATGCGCTTGCCTATCTTCATGGAAAAGGCTTCGTCCATGGCCATCTCAAGCCATCCAACATCCTGGTCGTCGATGACCAGGTAAAACTTTCCTCGGACGGCCTTATGATCGCGAGCAACGCTGGCAGGCACTTTTCGGCGACAGAAGTCTATGACGCGCCGGAAGCCGCCAGCGGGAATATATCTCCGGCCGCGGACGTCTGGTCGCTCGGCGTCACACTGGTTGAAGTTCTGACGCAGCTTCCGCCAGTTTGGGACAGATCATCCCATCGGGAACCGATTGTGCCGGAATCCCTGCCACAGCCTTTCGCCAGCATTGCGCGGGAATGCCTGCGCCTGGACCCAGCGCGCCGTTGCACTCTCAGCGAGATCATGGCCCGTCTCGAACCAGCCCGCTCTCTTCCGAAGCCAGCTTACAACGCAGGGAACGCAGCGCCTGCCACGCACAACTCGACGGCGCTCGTTGCCGCAGTGCTCGTTCTGATTGCGGTCATCGCAGTTGTGCAACTGCACTCTCACAAGACTTCGAGTACCGCGCCATCCGTTCCCACGCAAACGCAGCAAACCGCGTCCGCCAGTACCACTCCAGCTTCAGTCCCGCTGCCCCAAGGCTCCAGCGGCGTGGCAGCGAATGGCGCCGTCGCTGAGCGAGTTATGCCCGACGTGCTGCCCGCCGCCCAGGCGTCGATTCGCGGCCAGGTCAATGTGAGTGTACGGGTGAGCGTCGATGCAGGCGGTAATGTTACGAATGCAACGCTGGAATCAGAGGGGCCGAGCAAGTATTTCGCCAAGGCGGCCTTGCAAGCGGCGCAGCAATGGAAGTTCAAACCTGCGCCCGGCACATGGATTCTGCAATTCCAGTTCACACAGGCTGGAAACGAGGTCACTCCCGTAAAAGCTGCTCCGTAGCAGCTTATTCGGCTGTTTTACAGGGCGCTGGTTCTGTGCCATTTCGAGATCGTGCATGTAAGTTACTTATAATGAGCACATTAGAACAAGCTCCGCAGCTTTACAAATTAACAGTTTGCGCGTTTCCGTGAGGTTCAGGCCGCGTTGAAGACTTCTACCTCGCGTTCGATGGTTTTCTTCAATTCCAGGCGCGCTTTGGAAAGATCGTACATCTGCTGGAGGTTCAGCCAGAATTCGGGACTGTTGCCGAAGAAGCGAGCCAGACGCAGGGCGGTGTCGGGCGTGATGGCACGCTTGCCGTTGATGATCTCTCCGATGCGCGTGGCGGGGACACGAATCTTGAGCGCCAAGGCGTTTTGCGAGAGGCCCAGCGGAATAAGGAACTCCTGGCGCAACATCTCGCCTGGATGCGTAGTAACGCGTTGAAGATTCCATCCGGCAGCAGGTCTTTCAATGGTCATGATTGCCACTCCTTTCATGCGCCCTTAACAGTCTCACGTGAAAACCTAGTGTCATGACTGCATAAATTGGTAATCTGGCTATCTAC
>Ga0224526_1001012_pt1 | contig 11135 bp, 9 predicted proteins | sample CBST25metaG_FD_179878 | JGI IMG/M metagenome (GOLD analysis project Ga0224526, IMG submission 179878) | Peat soil microbial communities from Stordalen Mire, Sweden - C.B.S.T-25 | ecosystem: Environmental > Terrestrial > Soil > Wetlands > Peat | place: Sweden: Norrbotten County, Stordalen Mire...
ACTCGTCAGCTTTTGCCGACTGAGTAAAACTGCGCTAAACTGCGTTCGCTCAACTACTTCCAACTTTTCTAAACTACGCTCATCTTCTCTTTAATATCAATAATATACAGTGTTATCCGTCAACTCATAATCCCTTGGTTGGGGGTTCGAATCCCTCCGGGCCCACCAAAATCAATTCCCTTGACTTATTTATTTAAAATTGTTTAGTGATGATATTTGGCGTCTGTCAAGGAATTCATCGACCGTCCTCGATGCGTACTGATCTTGCCCTCAAAATACATATCTCTTAAACGGCCGGGTTTCGAGGATAAAATTCATCCTCGTGGTAGTCCCGGCGGTGGAAATGTGGGAATCGGCTTCATCGATTTACAAGGTTTGTGGGAAGGACGGAAAACAGCAGTATCGTTTTCCGGGCTTTCCATAAACCGGCATTTCCACGGCCTGACTCTGTCGCCTCTAACTTTCAAGCTGCGATCTTCGCTAGCGCTTCGGTCCAGTCTTGCTCGAACTGCAAAGGCGCGCATCAATCTGGGGCAGATCGCCCGGCGGGCGCACAATGGCAACGAATACTTCATCCTGGAAAAGGATGGAATACGTACTGACCACCTGCGGTGGAGCCAAGTGCTCGCGATTCGCTCGCACGGGTTCGTGCTATCCCACCCTTCGAAAGAACGCGAAGGATGGGGCCGGCCTATGTCAAAGGGAACCTACAGAATTTGCACTAAACTCTTGAATCAAACCATCGCTAAGCGGGAGGCTCATTTGCGCTGTTCTTTCTGCCGCCGCGTGATGCTCCGCCGGGAAATTGGTGACGAGCGCTTCCATCATTGGATGTCGCAAGTCTTCACTCGAGCCAACGTGATAGAAATGCTGCTTTGTGAAAATATGAAACTGTCCGTCTCGCCACTTCTTCTCGATCGCCGAATTCGATCGAAACTCATTGCTATGCCAGGTGGACAAGATGAACCTGCACGGAAGACTCGCGAGTCGCGTTCCAAGATCCTCTTCATCTTCTTGCGACCAGCTATTGAAATAGTCAACATGCCGCCCCGCATAAGGCGGGTCTGCATATACGAAGTCGCCCGCCGTAATGTGGGAAAGAGTCACCTTAAACCCAGACACGCGAAATTCCCAATCGACTTGAGCGATCACCGCGGCGATGGATGACACCTGATTAAAGATTTTGGTAATATAGCCAGCTGCAAATCGATCCGGCTTGCGACAAAACGGAACATTAAAGCGTCCCTTTTTGTTGAACCTCATTACACCGTTAAAGCACGATCTATTCAAGAAGAGAAAGTCCAGAGAATTGGGAGCGGAATTGAAACGTTCACGCACTTTGTAGAAGTGTTCCTCACCCCTTGAGCTGAGTTCTGCCCCTTGCTCTCTCAGAAATTCTCTGACATCCGCAGCTATGATCTTACGCTGCTGAATGTCGCGATAGAATGCGATTATGTGTTTATTTGAATCGCTCAGCAACGCCTTCGGAGGCTGCAGATTGAGGGCCACAACACAAGAACCGCAAAATGGCTCGACCCACCGGGTAAACTCCCGGCCTGTCACGAGTTGGCGAATATCCCCAACAAGTTTTGTCTTTATTCCTTGGCATTTGATTGGGGGTACCAACGGAGGGGTGCTCATCCGGCATCTTCTCCATTTTCCTGGCTGTCGTCGCCGATCTGATTTCCTCTTTATGCTCTCGAAGCGTATCAACACCTCGCTGTTTGTAGTCTAGGTAGCTCTTTAGGTTCGTGTATGGCCTCACAATTTCGAGCGCTTTGGCCATGTCTCCGGTCAGATAAAACATCCAATAGTCGTCGTAAACTTCTTCGCCTAATTTCTCGAAAGGCCCGGTACCGCCGATCAGTTGATCGATTCTCGTGACAGAGCCTATGTTTTTTGTGTTTCCGCTCCCTGGTCGCCACGATGCCAACCGATATTTTGATTGCGCGAAGAAATGGAAATCTTTGATAACCGAAGGGATTTGCTCTAAATCATCGAGCTTAAAGACTTTGCGTTCGTCAATTACATCGTCGCACTTTGAATAGATAACACCGATTACAAAATGCCCCGAGTATTGTTCATATGGGTAAAGGGTATTCTTATTGCTGTCGCGCTTCTGGAAATATCCGGTGAAAGCCCCTAAGGTCATACCGTTTACGTTCGAGTCGTCAGTCCTGTATGTGCTCTTTATGTCGACCGCGAATTTACAGCCTGAATCATCGTGAACGAAGGTTAAATCAGGATAGAAATTCTGATGCGGCGAGAGTTCGATTCGCAGACCGTTGATCTTGGCAAATTCGACAAACATCGGAAAAAGAAGGAGATCGAGAACCTTTGATGTGATCTTAGTGTCAACGGAAATGGTGTAAATGCGTCTGTAAATGTCAATGAACCCCTTGATGATCCACTCCCCTTCGTTCGTCTCCACAGCATTCGCGAACGACGTCGTGTGAGCCTTTAGCCGTGCAAGGAAATCATCGGGCAGCATAATTGCGAGTTCTCAGAGCAATGATAGCGCACAATGTGGTGTGGCGATTTCCCCTTGACCGGTTAAAGAGTCTGGTCAGGTCTCGCTTTCGAGCTGGCTAGCGCATACGGGCAATCTTTCGGTTCCATGCCAGATATCTGGGCCGGTTTTCCTCAGCTAGGCGGAATTTCAACCGCCTTTTGGGCGGGATGCGGAGCCGGGGCGAAGGCTAGAATCGTAGTCAGCCATGACTGAATTTACGCATTTGCATTTGCATACGGAATACTCGCTGCTGGACGGGGCTTGCGACGTTTATAAACTTGTGGATCGCGCGGCGGCGCTGGGACAGACTTCTGTCGCCATGACCGACCACGGGAACATTTACGGCGCGGTGCACTTTTTCAATGCCGCCAAGGCCAGGGGGATCAAGCCGATCCTGGGCTGCGAGCTTTATATCTGCAAAAACGAGGACCATCGCGCGCCGGCGCAGGGAGACGAGAACAATCACCTGCTGGTGCTGGCCCAGGATGAAGTGGGCTACCAGAACCTGATTCGGATTACTTCCGAGGCCTCGCTCCATGGCTTCTATCGCAAGCCGCGGGTGAGCAAGCGCTACCTGGCCGAGCACTCTCAAGGGCTGCTCGGATTTTCCGGTTGCCTGAGCGGAGAGCTGTGCGAGGAACTGGTGGCGGGCCGCTACGAGAAGGCCAAGAGCGTGGCCACGCAGTACGAGGACATCTTCGGCAAGGGCAACTTTTATCTGGAGATTCAGGATCAGGGCCTGGAGATGGAGAAGAAGATTCACGAGTCTCTCTTCCGGCTGGAAAAAGAGCTGAAGATTCCGATGGTGCTGACCAACGACTCGCACTATCTGTGCGGCGAGGACTCGCATGCGCACGATGTGATGCTGTGCGTGCAGACGGGCTCGAAGATTCACGATCGTGAGCGCTTTCGCTTCGATTCCGACCAATTTTATGTGAAAAGCGGCGAGGAGATGGGCCGGTTGTTTCCCGATTCGCCCGAGCTGCTGACGCGCACGATGGGGGTGGCCGAGCGCTGCAACTTCAAGCTGCATCCGGTGGAAAATCCCTTCCCTCAGTTTGCCGTTCCCGAGGGGCACTCGATCGACAGCTACTTCGAGCAGGTGTGCCGCGAGGGCTTCAGGAAGCGAATGGACACGGCGGTGCGCAGCCTGGAGTCGCGCGGACTGCTGCGGGCGACGATTTCCGACTACGAGGCGCGCCTCGAATACGAGATCGGCATCATCAAGCAGATGAAGTATTCAGGCTACTTTCTGATCGTGTGGGACTTCATCAAGTACGCGCGGGAGCAGGGGATTCCGGTGGGTCCGGGGCGCGGCTCGGGAGCCGGGTCGCTGGTGGCGTATGCGATGGAGATCACCAACATCGACCCGCTGCAGAACACGCTGCTGTTTGAGCGGTTTCTGAATCCGGAGCGGGTTTCGATGCCGGATATCGACGTAGACTTCTGCCAGAACCGGCGGGGCGAGGTGATCGAGTACGTGACGCGCAAGTACGGGCGCGAGCAGGTGGCGCAGATCATCACCTTCAACACCATGGCGGCCAAGGCGGCGATCAAGGATTGCGGCCGGGCAATGGATATGCCGTATGGCGACGTGGACCGCATCGCCAAGCTGGTTCCGGCGACGGTGGGCATCACGCTGGACAAGGCTCTGGAAGACGTGCCGGACCTGCGCAAGGCTTACGAGACGGACGCGCAGATTCGCGAGCTGCTGGATACGGCGAAGAAGCTGGAGGGGCTGGTGCGTGGGTCGGGCGTTCACGCATCGGCGGTGGTGATTGCGCCGCGCCCCTTGACCGAGCTGGTGCCGCTGAACAAGACCAAGAACGACGAAATTGTCACCGCTTATGACATGAAGTCCGTCGAGAAGATGGGCCTGCTGAAGATGGACTTTCTGGGCCTCGCGACACTGACGGTGATCGACGACTGCCTGAAGCTGATTAAGGAGACGCGCCCCGGCGAGTCGGGCAAGGTGGACATCGACATGATTCCGCTGGACGACGAGGAGACGTACAAGAAAGTCTTCCACGCGGCGCTGACTTCAGGGGTCTTCCAGTTTGAGTCGAGCGGAATGCGGGATATGCTGAGGCGCTATAAGCCCGACCGGATCGAGGATCTGACGGCGCTGACGGCGCTCTACCGGCCGGGTCCGATCCAGGGCGGGATGACGGACGACTTCATCGAGCGCAAGTGGGGGCGGCGCAAGGTGGAATACATGCTGCCGCAGATGGAGACGGTGCTGAAGGAGACGCTGGGGGTGATCGTCTACCAGGAACAGGTGATGCAGATCGCCAATGTGCTGGCCAGCTACTCGCTGGGCGAAGCCGACCTGCTCCGCCGGGCGATGGGCAAGAAAAAACCCGAGGAGATGGCCCAGCAGCGGGACCGCTTCATGAGCGGCGCGGAGGCGCTGGGGCACCCCAAGGCGACGGCCGGCGAGGTCTTCGACCAGATGGAGAAGTTTGCCGGGTACGGATTCAACAAGTCGCACTCGGCGGCCTACGGGCTGGTGTCGTATCAGACGGCTTACCTGAAGACGCATTATCCGGTGGAGTTCATGGCGGCGCTGCTGACTTCGGAAACCTCGAAGCCTGACAACGTGGTGAAGTATATCGGCGAATGCAAGGAGATGGGCATTCGCGTCGAGCCGCCGGACGTGCAGGTTTCCGGGAGCCAGTTTACGCCGTATGTTACGCCCGAGGGGCAGGCAATCCGCTTTGGGCTGGCGGCGGTGAAGAACGTGGGCGTCAATGCGATCGAGTCGATTCTGAAGGCGCGCGCGGAGGTGGGCGGGCGCTTCACAAGCTTCTGGCAATTCTGCGAGAAGGTCGATCTCAGGGTGATGAACAAGCGGGTGATCGAGTCGCTGATCAAGGCCGGCGCGCTGGACTCGCTGGGGAGACGGGGACCGCTGATGGCCGCCGTGGACAAGGCGATGGAGCGCGCGCAGAAGGCTCAGAAAGACGCGGAGCAAGGGCAGGCGGGACTCTTCGGACTCTTCGATGAAGCTCCCCGCGCAGGACGCGAGGGCGCGGACGACCTGCCGCACGCGGCGGATTGGGAGGAGGGCGAGCGGCTGGCCAAGGAGAAGGAAGTGCTGGGCTTCTTTGTCTCGGGGCATCCGCTGGACAAGTACGCCGAGAAACTGCGCAACCTGCCGGGCGTGATTTCAGTAGCCGAGGCGCTGGAGCGCAAGCCGCCGGAGAAACGCTGGGGCGCGCAGGCGGACCCGGCCGATGAGCTGCAGGTGGCGGGAATGATGCTGGGACTGCGGGTGCAGAAGAGCAAGCGGGATCAGAAGCTCTACGCGCAGGCGACGCTCGAAGACGCGACGGGAAAGATTGAACTGATCTGCTTTTCGCGGGATTACGAGCGGCTTTCGGGGCAGTTGAAGATGGAGGCGCCGGTGGTGGTGCGGGGCGTGCTGATGGGCGACGAGGATGCGGCACCCAAGATTTCCATCAGCTCGATCGCGGCGCTCGAAGAGGTGCAGGTGAAGCTGCCTTCCGCGCTGCGGATTCGCATCAATCTGGCGTCCGCGACGGAAGAGATGTTCAGCGGATTGAAGAGCGCGGCGGACGCGGCGCCGGGGCCGGGAAAAGTGATGCTGCATCTCGAAAAAAAGGGCGAGTATGCGGTCGTCCTGGAGCCTGAAGAGATGAGCGTGGCGGCAGACCGCGGGTGGGTCGAGCGGGTGGAGGAGTTGTTGGGCAAGGGCTCGATCCAACTGCTGGGGTAGTGGCAGCCTAGCTACCCCCTGTCAGGGCGGAATGAAGTTGAGCGCGGAGAACTCATCTCCGGCGCAAAGTTCTCGATTGTACTGCGGGCGCGTCCGGGGCGAGCAAGTCAGCAGGTGAGCGGCGGCATCGCCGGATGCATCTTCATCCCCCGCGGGTCATGCGAAGCCGGTGGACAACGGTCACAATCACAGAGTTTATCAACAAGTTCTGTAAGTTCTGTGAGGAATTGACGGCGAGAGCTACCGCGCGTGAAGGTGCAGAAGCGCTCGGCAACGCTCGCCGAAGCTGGGCACCTCAGGGCACTCATAATAGACTTGGCGGTTGAGCGCCATGAGCATCTGCACGGCCTCCAATCGCTCGTTCTTCGAGGAAACCATACCATCCTGCTGCACGAACTCGTCGGTGAGGTATTCGATGGCGTGGCCGAGAATCTCCAGCGCGCGCCCCGCTTGCGGAGTGATGCGGCGACGCCCTGAGCGCGTCTGGACTCTGGGAACGGCCCGCGCAGAGACCAGGATCGGCAAGCCGGTGCTCGTAGTGGTAGCCATGTTTTTATCCTCACCCTGTTCTTCGGCAGCACAGGCCAACTTTTTCAGATGACGGAAGTACTGTCTCCCGGGGGTGAACTGCCGCGATTGCGTTCCATTTTGGGAAATCAGGCAACTCCGCTCCAGATTGCCCCTTTTGCCATCGACTTTACGCGCGGTTTGAATAAAAGAGCATGAATCGAAGCCCGGCTTCCCTGGCCGAACAGCAATGCTGCCCGGCTGGCTGTCCGGGGCTGTCTGTTCGGCCGCTGTCTGTTCGGCCGCTGTCTGTTCGGCCGCTGGCTGTCCGGCCGCAATCGGCCTGGACTTGGCAACGGGACGCATGGCCGGAACGGTTCGAGGCAAGTGCCTCAAAGGGCGATGAAATGATCGGCAAGCCACGGCTCACCGTGCGGGAACGGGCCAATTCGCTTGCTGTGCCTGTTTTCCGGCTTTTGGAGCGCCGGCGAGCTCCCTTCGGTTGCCTTGACGGGAGGCGGCTGAAAACCTAATCTCAAACCAGCACTCTTCTTTGGCCAGCGGCATGGACGGCTTTGCCGGGCCGGGTGCAACTCTACCGATTTTCCGGATTGGGCGGCGATGATCCCTTACGACTGGCAATATCTCCCGCTGTTGATGCAAATACTTGCAGCCTTTGGGCTTGGGCTGGTCATGGTGGTCGCCTCATGGTTCGTTGGGCGGCATCAGAACACCGCCACCAAGCTGGCCCCGTACGAATGCGGCATCGAGGCGGTGGGCGATGCCCGCAGCCGGTTCAGCGTGCGCTTTTACATGGTGGCCATGGTATTCATCCTGTTCGACGTGGAAACGGTCTTCATGCTGCCCTGGGCGGTGGTTTACCGCAAGCTGCCAGCGATCACCGGCTCCCGGCTTTTCGGCTTCTGGGAGATGGTGGTCTACCTGGGCTTTGTGGCCGTGGGGCTTTACTACATCCTGCGCAAGGGCATCCTGAACTGGAGCCGGGACAAGGCGGATCTCTAGCATGGCTGAAGCGTTGCAGAACACTCTCGAGGGAAGAACCGCGGTTTTGGAAGGTCTCCCGGAACATCCGGCAATCAAGGCGATTCTGGCCTGGAAGGCCGAAGCCTTGGTGGACGCCAAATTTGACCGGGGCGAGCTGACCCTGACCATCGCCAGCGAAGAGATTCGCTCAGCGGCGGCAGCGGTGCAGGCTGCCGGATACAACTTTTTCGAGGATATGACCGCGGTGGACTGGTTTCCTTCGTCGCCGCGCTTTCAGTTGAGCTACCACATTCTGTCGCACTCCTATCGGGAGCGCATCCGCCTGCGGGTGCTGGTGGAGGGAGGCGACCCGGCGGTCGAGTCGATCACATCGGTCTGGCCTTCGTCCAACTTTTACGAACGCGAGGTCTTCGATCTGTTCGGCATTCGCTTTGAAGGGCATCCCAACCTGCGCCGCATCCTGATGCCCGACGACTGGCAAGGGCACCCGCTGCGCAAGGACTATCCGGTGGAGGGGTACCGCTGAATGATTGATACAACTGGCACACCCATCCTCGCGGCTCCCGCGGCCGAAGGCGCCAAAGATCAGCACATGATCATCAACCTCGGGCCGCAGCATCCGGCGACGCATGGCGTGCTGCGCCTGGTGCTGGAGATCGACGGCGAAATCATCGTCCGCATCTACCCGGAGATCGGCTACCTGCATACCGGCATCGAAAAAACCTGCGAGGCCAAGTTCTATCAGCAGGTGGTGCCGCTGACCGACCGGGTTGACTATCTGAATCCGATGGCCAACAACCTTTGTTACTGCCTGGCCGTTGAAAAACTCTTGGGCCTGGAGATTCCCGACAAGGCGCAGTGGCTTCGAGTGCTGCTGGCCGAGCTGACCCGTCTCAACTCGCACCTGATCTGGCTCGGCACGCACGCGATGGACATTGGCGCGCTGACCGTTTTCCTGTACACGTTCCGCGAGCGCGAGGATATTCTCAGAATCTTCGAGGGTCTCTCCGGCCAGCGGATGATGACCAGCTACTTCCGCATCGGCGGGTTGGCGATGGAGCCTCCGCTGGACTTCTTTGACCGCGTACAGGCGTTTATCAAGACGTTTCCGGAGAAGATCGACGAATACTCGAACCTGCTGACGGGCAACCCCATCTTCAGGAACCGGCTCAAGGGCGTGGGCTATCTATCGCCCGCGGATGCGATTGCGCTGGGCGTGACCGGGCCGCCGCTGCGGGCTTCGGGCGTGGACTTCGATCTGCGCCGCGACATGCCCTACTCCAGCTACGAGAAGTTTCAGTTTCAGGTACCCACCTCGACCGACGGCGACTGCTGGGCGCGATATGTGGTGCGGCTGGTCGAGATGCGCGAGAGCGTGAAGATCATCCAGCAGGCGCTGGACGGGATGCCGGAAGGACGGGTCACGGCCGACGCGCCGAAGATCGTGCTGCCCGACCGGGAAAAGATGAAGACCCAGATGGAGGCCTTGATTCATCACTTCAAGATCGTCACCGAAGGCTTTGCGGTGCCGGCCGGCGAGGTGTATCAGGGCATTGAATCGGGCCACGGGCAGGTGGGCTACTATGTAGTCTCGGACGGGACGGCCAAGCCTTATCGCGTTCACATGCGCTATCCGGGTTTCACGACGCTGCAGGCGCTGGAAACCATGTGCAAGGGACGTATGCTGGCCGACTTGGTAGCAGTGATCGGCTCCATCGACATTGTGCTGGGAGAGATCGACCGATGAGAAAGATGCCCGGAGGGAAGGCGCATGGTTGATTACGCAAAGCTGGCCGACGACGCGCAGCTCATTCAGCATGCCGACCGTTCGGCTGCTGACATGCGCCGGGAGCTGAGAGCCTACTGGCGCTCCATCTTTGAGAGCGTGAGGACGCAGGTCGCCGGGGAGATGAACAAGGCCAATGTGGAACTCCGCAAGAGGGGAGTAGCCACGATCGACCGCTACCACTTGCCGGGCTTTGAGGACGAGATATTCCTTACGTATGGCACGGATACGCTTTGCAGGGTGGGAGTTGGGGTGCGCGAAGGGGAGTTCCGCATCACGGCCGTCCTCAGCGGCCCCCCGAACGGATACGAGATCGCGCGCAAGGAATATGGCCCCCGCCGCCGGGAGGATTTACACACCGGTATCCATCTGGCCGAAGCCGCGGAACCGGTGGTGGATCTCGAATCCCTTCCCCGCGAAATTGCTATCGACATCATTTCGAGCATCATTCTTGGCAGGTTTGATTGAGTTTGCGTTTTCTTTCGCCTCCCTGCTCCGCAGTTACAGCGCGGTTCATGGGTTGAACGGCGAGTTCGGGCAGCAAGATCGGGCAGGAAGAACAAGATCGGGCAGGGAAAAATGGATAAGGCCGGCCAAGCGCGGGCACGGGAGTCGATGCTATGAGTCTTGAAACCATGACCGTCTTTTCGCCCCAACTGGCGGCGCGGCTTGACGCGCTGGCGGCAAAGTACCCGGTCAAGCGCTCGGCGCTGGTTCCGATGCTGCTTTATGCGCAGGACGAGGTCGGCTACCTTTCCGACGCAGTGATCGCCGAGGTGGCCGCGCGCATCGGCATTACCGAGCTGGACGTGCGCAGTGTGGCCACCTACTACTCGATGCTGCGCTTCAAGCCGGCGGGCCGGTACAACGTGCAGGTGTGCACGAACATCAGTTGCATGTTGCGCGGAGCCTATGAGGTGTACGAGCGCTTTCAGCAGGAGCTGGGCATCGGGCACAAGGGCGTTACCGCCGATGGACTGTTTTCGCTCGAAGAGGTCGAGTGCATTGGAGCCTGCTGCTGGGCGCCGGCCATCCAGGTCAACTACGACTTTCACGACGAGCTGACGCCCGACAAGGTTCCCGAAATTCTGGCCGGTTATCGCGACCGGCCGGAAGACAAAGCGGAAGGAAAAACCACCCATGCCTAGACTGGTCTCTCATCCCGATGAAGTGAAACTTGTCAGCCGGCGTTTTGGCATGGGCGCGGCAGAGATCGATCGTTACCTCGAACTGGGCGGCTATGAGTCGGCGAAGAAGTGCCTGGCCCAGGGGCCCGACTGGATCATCAACGAGATGAAGGCGTCGGGGTTGCGCGGGCGCGGCGGAGCGGGATTTCCGACGGGACTGAAGTGGTCGTTTGTGCCCAAGCAGTCGACCAAGCCGAAGTACGTGCTGGTGAATGGCGACGAGAGCGAGCCGGGAACCTGCAAGGATCATCTGATCTTCCTGCACGATCCGCACGCGATCATCGAGGGCACGATCATCGCGGGCCTCGCGATCGGCGCCAAGCTGGGCTTCATCTATCTGCGCGGCGAGTACCGCTATCTGCTGGAGATCATGGAGAAGGCCGTCGCCGACGCCTACGC
>Ga0224526_1001016_pt1 | contig 11123 bp, 7 predicted proteins | sample CBST25metaG_FD_179878 | JGI IMG/M metagenome (GOLD analysis project Ga0224526, IMG submission 179878) | Peat soil microbial communities from Stordalen Mire, Sweden - C.B.S.T-25 | ecosystem: Environmental > Terrestrial > Soil > Wetlands > Peat | place: Sweden: Norrbotten County, Stordalen Mire...
GCGCCGAAGCAGGAGCAAGGAGAAGATTTTGGTTTGGGTCTCTAGTCCAAAAAATGGGGCTTGGAACCACAACACGCAACGGACCCCAGTTTACTTTCGCGGGGATGGGCAATAATAACTAGCATGGAGAATCTACTATTCTTCGTGGACAAAGCACATCCGCAACAAGCACAGAACGGCGAGCTTGCACATGAATCTGATTAAGTCCAAAAAACGCGTAGCAGACCACGGAGAGGTGTTCACGCCTCAGTGGTTGGTTGAGGCGATGCTTGACCTCGTGAAGGGCGAGACGGAGCGCATTGACTCTCGTTTTCTGGAGCCTGCTTTCGGAAGTGGGAACTTCCTCGTTCCTGTCTTGCAGCGCAAATTGGCCGCCGTAGAGGCCAAGTTCGGCAAGTCTGACTTTGAGCGGCGACATTACGCATTGTTGGCGGTGATGTGCACCTACGGGATTGAAATCTTGGCAGATAATATCGCTGAGTGCCGCGCAAATATGCTTGAGGTCTTTACCGACTACCTCAGTTTGGATGAGACGGATGACCTTTATCGGGCCGCTTTCTATGTCTTGTCGGAGAACCTCGTGCATGGCGACGCGCTGACGATGCTCATGCATGACGGCCAGCCCATCACCTTTGCCGAGTGGGGTTACCTTGGCAAGGGCAAGTTCCAGCGGCGAGACTTCCGCTTTGATGCTCTTACGCAGATGTCTTCTTATAGCCAGGAAGGGTCGCTCTTCGCCCATCTCGGCAAGCATGAGATCTTCACGCCGCTGAAGGCATATCCGCCAATGACTGCGCGAGAGCTTGCTTGCTCGCTATTCGACATTCGCTTAGAGGAGGCCATATGAACGATCAGGCCAGCTTTACGCTTCGCGGACGCAACCCAGATGTTTTGACCTGCATCGCCAATCTTTCCAACGACGAGGTGTTCACGCCGCCTGCGTTCGCCAACCAAATGCTCGACACGCTTGCCGAAACCTGGGCGGCAAACAACGGCGGAGCAGACCTCTGGGCAGATAGTTCCGTTCGGTTCCTTGACCCGTTCACAAAGTCAGGTGTGTTTCTGCGTGAGATTGCCAGCCGCCTCACGAGTGGGCTTGCGACAGAGATTCCCGATCTCCAAAAACGCGTCGATCATATTCTGACCAAGCAGGTATTTGGCATTGGTATCACGTACCTGACCAGCCTGTTGGCGAGGCGAAGCGTGTATTGCTCGAAACACGCCAGTGGCCCGCACTCTATCGCCAAGAGTTTCACCAGTGATGCTGGCAACATCTGGTTTGAACGCATGGAACACGCATGGAAGGATGGCAAATGCAAATTTTGCGGAGCCAGTCAGAAAGCGCTTGACCGTGGCGAGGAACTTGAAACCCACGCTTACGCGTTCATCCACACCGACAACATCAAAACTCGCCTAGCCGATTTTTTTGGAGATGATATGCAGTTCGACGTTATCATCGGCAATCCGCCATATCAGTTGGATGATGGCGGCCACGGCGCAAGCGCCGCGCCGATTTATCAGGATTTCGTGCAACAAGCGAAAAAACTCGAACCGCGCTACCTGTCACTGGTCATTCCCGCGCGCTGGTTCGCCGGTGGCAAGGGCTTGGACGAGTTCCGCGAAAGCATGTTGGCAGACACCCGCACTCGCATTATCCACGACTACTTGCTGGTTGGCGAAGCCTTCCCCGGCGTCGCCATACAAGGTGGCATTCTTTACTTTCTGTGGGATAGGGAACACCCAGGTGACTGCGACGTCGCGACGCATTTCGATGGCAGGGTTTTGTCCAGAGCCACCCGACCGCTTCTGGAGCCGGGTTCGGATGTGTTCATCCGCTACAACGAGGCCGTGCCAGTCTTGAAAAAGATTGTCGCCGTGGAAGGTGGAGAATCCAATTCCGTTTTACTCCCTGAACAAAAGCGTTTCGCAAATCTCGTGAGCGCAAGCAAGCCCTTTGGCATACGCTCGAATTTCAAAGTCCGCTCGACCATGAAAAAAGGGGATGTCATCGCCTACTGGAACGGTGGCCCCGGTTTCAAGCAAGGGGGCAAGGGCTGGGTCTCTCGTGCCGATGTTACTGACGGAGGCGAGTTGATTGACCAGTGGAAGGTCTTTATCGGTAGGGCTTATGGAGATCGTGGCGGCGGCGGGGCCAGCCGCGATGCGCCACCCAAGGCAGTTCTGGGCAGACCATTTGTCGGCGAACCAGGTTCGCTCTCCACCGAAACCTATATCTGTTTCGGCCCGTTCAAGTCAGAAGCCGAGGCCAAGAATGTTTGCTCCTACATCTCATGCAAGCTGACGCGCTTCTTGGTGATGCTGCACAAGCCCGCGCAAGATGCGACGCGCAAAGTCTATACCTTCGTTCCCACGCAGGATTTTTCTCAGCCTTGGACAGATGAAAAACTCTATGCAAAATATGGGCTGACAGATGAAGAAGTCGCCTTCGTTGAGTGGATGATTCGCCCGATGGCCATCTCCGGTGATTTGTTCGACGAGGCTGCCACGGCAGAGGGCGACGATGAGTAAGCCAATTGAGGAGATACTCACACCGAAGCCAGTGGTGCGACCGCGCATCTACGCCTATTCGATTTACGACAATGCGCACAAGGGGCTTCTTAAGGTTGGGCAGACAGCGCGCAATGTGAAGCAGCGCGTCGCTGAGCAACTCAAGACCGCTGCTATCAAGAACTACAAGATCGAGCTAGACGAATCCGCTGAGCGAGACGACGGCACCATCTATAGCGACCACGAGGTGCGCGCTGCACTCATCAGGAAGAAGTTCGAGAACACCGAACTGGAATGGGTACGATGCACGGTCAGGGACGTAAAGACCGTACTCACTGAACTGCGGACAGGACAGCAGATCACGGGTACGCACTACCAGACATTTACGATGCGTCATGAGCAGACTCAGGCGGTCAACAAGACATTCGACTATTTTCAGTCGATTTGGTCAGAGAATCAGCATACTGTCCCGCGATTCCTCTGGAATGCCAAAATGCGCTTCGGCAAGACCTTCACCACCTATCAACTCGCGAAGAAACTTGGTGTTAAGCGTGTGCTCGTGTTGACCTTCAAGCCTGCGGTAGAAGACGCTTGGCAGACCGATCTCGAATCCCATGTTGATTTTGACGGCTGGCACTATCTCTCCCGCAATTCCGACAGCGATCCCAGCAAAATTGACGATGACAAGCCGGTCGTCTACTTCGGCTCGTTTCAGGACCTCCTCGGTCGCGATGCAGCGGGAAACATCAAGTCGAAGAACGAATGGTTGCACACGCTGAATTGGGACATCGTGGTGTTTGACGAATATCACTTCGGCGCTTGGAGGGAGACTGCGAAGGAACTGTTTGAGGGCGAGGAAGAAACCGTTGCGAAGAAAGAGGCTAAGCTCGAATACGCCGCCGCGCTGGAAGATGTGAACGAAGACCTCGGTGTGCTGTCTGAGAAGGAAACTGAGTTCCTTCCCATCACAACCAAAGCTTACCTCTACCTCTCTGGAACACCTTTCAAAGCGCTGGCGACGGGCGAGTTCATCGAAGAACAAATCTTCAACTGGACCTACACCGATGAGCAGCGAGCCAAGGGGGAGTTTGGCGCAAATAACCCCGGCAAGTGGAACCCTTATGGTGCCCTGCCGCAGATGCGTCTGCTTACTTACCAGATGCCAGACGAACTACTGACGGTCGCGAGCGCCGGAGTGTTCGACGAGTTCGACCTCAATGAGTTTTTTGCGGCTTCGGGCACGGGAAAGGGTGCGCAGTTCAAGCACAAGAGCGACGTACAAAAATGGCTGGACATTATCCGGGGCCAGTACACACCGAAGATTGTGGACGGCCTCAGGACAGGCTCGCCGCCACCGTTTCCATATTCGGACGTGCGGCTTCTGCCCTACCTCCAGCACTCGTTCTGGTTTCTGCCTAACGTCGCCGCCTGCCATGCAATGGCGAATCTGCTTGCCGAAAAGCATAATCCCTTCTGGCGTGATTACAAGTTCGTTGTGGCTGCCGGGGCATCGGCTGGAATCGGACTTGATGCTCTCCCGCCGGTCCGCAAGGCTATTGGGAGCGGTTTTGAGTCCAAGACCATCACGCTCTCGTGCGGCAAGCTCACCACGGGCGTGACCGTGCCGCAATGGTCTTCGATCCTGATGCTGCGCAATCTGAAGAGCCCTGAAACTTACTTTCAAGCCGCCTTCCGCGTGCAGTCTCCGTGGTCGATCAAGAACCCAAATGGTGATGACCCGCACGAGGAAGAAATCCTCAAACCCGCGTGCTTCGTGTTTGACTTTGCTCCCACGCGCGCGCTTCGTCAGCTCGCCGAATACGGCATCGGACTCTCGCCCAACGAGTCGAATCCGGAAAACGCCGTCAAGGATCTCGTGTCGTTTCTGCCGGTACTGGCATACGACGGCGCGAACATGACTCAGATTGATGCTGGCGGCATTCTGGACATTGCGATGGCAGGCACCTCGGCCACGCTGCTTGCGCGCAAATGGGAGAGCGCAGTGCTGGTGAACGTGGACAACGACACGCTGCGCCGAATACTTGATAATCCAGAGGCAATGGCCGCTGTGGAACGTATCGAGGGCTGGCGCGCGCTGGGCGACAACATCATAGAGACCATCATCAATAAGAGCGAGAAGGTCAAGGAACTCAAGAACAAGGCCAAAGAAAAGGAACTGACGGCGAAACAGAAGACGCAACTGACTGACGAGGAGAAAGAGTACAAGTCCAAGCGCAAGCTCGTGCAAGAAAAGCTGATCAAGTTCGCAACGCGCATCCCCGCGTTCATGTACCTGACGGATTTCCGCGAAAATACGCTGCAAGACGTGATTACTAAATTGGAGCCGGATATGTTTCTGGCCGTCACTGGTCTGACGGTGAAGGACTTCCATCTGCTCGTACGCCTGAAGGTTTTCAACACGGAGCAGATGAACCAGGCGGTGTTTGCATTCCGCCGCTACGAGGATGCTTCACTGCGGTACACGGGGATTGAAAGCCATGATGGACTGTCTCACTACGGGCTGTACGATACGGTGGTTGCGAAAGACTGAACGATCCCGGCAAGTGGGAGCGGCTTCAGCAGTGGTGCAGTGATGCCAGCAGGCTCGACTCCGGGCGGCAGTACCGGGCGCTTTTTGTGCGCGAAGAGGACTTGCAACGCTACAAGCCGAAGAGTTTCCGGGACGCGGTGGCCGTATTTGCTTCAGTCTGCAACACTGCTTAACAGGAGTATCCCGTATGCCAACATGTTTCGTAATTCAGCCGTTCGATTCCGGCAAGTTTGACAAACGCTTCAAAGAGACTTTTGCGCCCGCAATCGTCGCCGCTGGATTTGAACCATACAGGGTAGACGACGATCCGCGAGCCGATGTGCTTATCACCTCTATTGAGGAGGGCATTCGGTCAGCCGCAGTGTGCCTTGCAGACATAACGATGGATAACCCGAACGTCTGGTTTGAATTGGGATTTGCTTTTGCGGCCAATCGACCTGTCGTCATGGTCTGTTCCAATGAACGCACCGGCAAATATCCTTTCGACATTCAGCACCGGGCGATCATCCCCTACAAAACTGAAGCGCAAAGCGACTTTCAAACCCTGAGCGACGCAATTCTAGAGCGCCTGAAGGCGGCTGGTGAACGTGGACAGACTTTGCAACAGATAGCAGAAGCTGAGCCCATAGCTCCAGTCAGCGGGCTGAGCCAAATCGAGCTGTCGGTTTTGGCCGTAGCGGCTGGCGCTGCGCTGCCTCGAACCGGATTTAGTTTGTGGGGCTTGCAGAATGACGCTGAAAAAATTGGTCTATCGAAAATCGGTATATCCCTCGCACTGAGGCGGCTGATGCAGAAGCAATTCCTAGAAGACGCTATGGTAGAGGATCAGAATGGAGAGTACAAAGGCGCAGCGATCAGTTCCAAGGGCTGGGATTGGATCGACGCTAATGAGGACAATTTTACGCTCCGCCGCCCGGCAACTCGCTCGACCTCTACAGCCAGCTTCGATCAACGGCCACAGAGTGGCGGGGACGACTTCGCGCAGTCGGCGGAGATCTCCGACGACGACATACCGTTTTGATTTGTCTCACAAAGGGTAATGTAAAGGAGACCGGCACACTATCAGCACGGAGAACGTCACATGAATCTGATGATTGTCGAAAGCCCGAACAAGGTGAAGAAGATCAAAACCTTTCTGGGCCCCGGATGGGACGTTGCCGCCAGTGTCGGCCACGTCCGCGATTTGCCTGTTAAATCGCTTGGAGTGACCACGCCGGACTATCAGCTTCAATATGAGTACACGGAGCGCGGCAAGGGCGTTGTGGAGGGCCTCAAGCCCCGCGCAGCGCGCGCGGATCACGTCTACCTGGCCACCGACCCCGACCGCGAGGGCGAAGCGATCGCGTGGCACCTCAAAGAGACGTTGCAGCTCAAGCGATACCACCGAGTGACCTTCGATGCCATCACCGAGGATGTGATTCAGAAGGCACTCAGGACGCCCCGCCAGCTCGACATGAACCTTGTCCATGCTCAGGAGGCGCGGCGCGGCGCAGATCGACTGGTAGGCTACAAAGTCTCACCGGCCCTCTCCCGGCAGACCGGCATAGCCGGTCTGAGCGCGGGCCGCGTTCAAACCGTGGCCGTGCGCTTCGTTGTGGAGCGCCAGCGCGAGATCGAGAACTTCAAGACGACCAAGCACTTTGGAGCCGAGGCCATCTTTGAGGATGGGAAATGGACGGCGCAGTGGGATACCGCGCCTTTCCTCAAAGAGGATGAGAAATACATCCTCGACTCTGCCCTGGCCGAACAAGCTGCCCTGTGCCGCGCTTTCCGCGTGACCGCCGCGGCCACCAAGCCGGCTCGGAAGGCGCCGCCCGCTCCATTCACCACCGCGACCCTCTTGCAGGCTGCCAGCGTCACCCTTGGCTACAAACCCGACCAGACCGCAATGCTTGCACAAAAACTCTTCGAGCAGGGCTTGATTACTTACCACCGCACAGACAGCCAGAATTTCTCAGCCGAGGCTCTTGCTGAAATTCGAGCATTTGCCCAGGCGAACCTTCTTCCCATCCCACCCAAGCCCCGGACATGGAAGTCGAAGGAGGGTGCCCAGGAGGCCCACGAAGCGATCCGGCCGACACACCTACAAGACCGCAATGCCGGCGAGGACGACGACCAGAGAAAACTCTATACCCTCATCTGGCAGCGAGCCGTTGCATCTCAGCTTGCCGATGCCGAGTACAGCGTTAACACGGTCACTATGGAGGCCCACCAGGGCGCACAGACGTTCGTGTTCAAAGCCACGGGCCGGACGCTCACAGCCCCCGGCTGGCGCGTCCTGACTGCCCAGGACGCCGCAGAAGAGGCCGAAGACAATGCCGACGACAGCAATGGAGCTGTCCCGGCCGTTCGCACAGGAACCGCGCTTGAATCAACCAGCACCCGACTGCTCAACAAACAGACCAAACCCCCGAACGGGTACACCCAGGCCAGCCTCATCAAGAAATTGGAGAGTGAAGGCATTGGACGGCCTTCAACCTATCCGTCCATCCTCAAAAACATCATCACGCGCAACTACCTCATCGAGGGCAAGAAGATCCTCACGGCCTCAGACCTGGCCAAGCTGCTGATCGACTCGCTTACCGGGAAATTCCGCTTCGTCGAGTACGACTACACCCGCGCGCTGGAGCAGGAGCTTGACGACATCGCCAGTGGTAAGGCGCAATACCTCAGCGTGGTATCGGCTCTCGACGGCCTACTCAATATCGAGCTGGGCCAGCTTCACATCGAGCGCCAGCCCGAACTCGCCGCGCACAGACCCGCAGGCGGCGCAACGTCAGCCACCGAAGCCGGTATCCCCTGCCCAAAGTGCAAAATAGGCCATCTGCGCCGTCCCAACGGCAAAGACTTCTTTGGTTGCGACCAGTACCGCCAGGGTTGCTCTTTCTCCGTCAACGTCGTAATCGCCAAGAAAAAGCTCACCGATAAACAGATCGAGACCCTATGCACCAAAGGGAAAACAGCACTCCTCAAGGGCTTCACCAGCAAGCAGGGCAAGTCTTTCGACGCTTTTCTCGTTTGCAGTGAGGCCACCGAATGGAGAACGAAGTTCCAATTCGAGTCATAGCAGCCAACCTAAAAGCCATTTTTGTCCATAAGGTGCAGGGTCAAAGCCTCACGTTCAATCTCACTCTAAACACCAGTGTTCACATAAGACGCTAAGGATGTCTTTCTGACGCTGCTTTATGACCTTAGGGGTCCAAGCTGGAGATTTCAGAACTTGGGTTGTGAGAATGTATGATGACACCCCCTGCTTTCCCCCAAAATACGCTGTCTTCTTCTTGGAGAAGCTAAAGTTCTGAGCTGCGGAATTGCGCTTCTGCGTAAGAGGAACGAGATTTGCTAAACGATGCACCCATTCGTCTCGAACCTCTTTGTCGGGCCATAATATCTCCCACTCACTTTCCAGAGATACTGTTTGCGGAAGCACATGCTCAACGGTCATAATGCTGGATTCGTATTTTGCAGCTCCATCCGAGTAAAACGAGTCCAATCTCTGGATGAGATAGTTACGCCGTCTTGATGGAAAACGATACACATCTCCATCCAAAGTTACTAGCATCTCTTTTCTTTCCGCTTTCGTGAGATCAAGGGATTTATAAATACTATTGTGGTTTTGTTGCGTTGACAATGCCGTCAATACCTGCGCATACCGATCAATGCGGAAATTCACATTCTTCCCGCATATGTGCATGAAAGCCGCCAATCGTTCGAGTCTTTGAAAGAAAGCGAGTACATGCTGTTGATTGCTGCTCTTTCTTGCCAAGTACACTATGGCAACCGGCAGCCAATCAGAGTTATCAATCCGATTCAACCACCATAAAAGCTGGTTTATCTCTTGTGCGTTTGTAGTAGATAGATAGTCCTGTTTCTTGGCTAAAAGATAAGCCTCAGCATACGGTTCGATTACATTGGAAATAAGCTCTTCCGACGACTTCCCATTACCCTGGACATGCTCTCTGAATTCTTCCAAAAGCGTTTTGCGAGCCTTCGTTTTCGCATAGATCATGCGTATATGGCCGAACAATTCTACAAATTCGTCCCTTCCCGTTTGCACTTCTAGGTCTTCCCATTTTTCGGTGTATTCCTCTTGCAGGGATGAAGGAATGTGACCAATGAGGTCAGACTTAATTATGTCGGTGTGCAGTAGGTTGAGACCACGGCTGTTGAGAACAGAAAATATCCGAAAAGCAGATTGTTGACTCGGAGTAGAAACGGCTACCAGAAAACACCGCTGCACGAGAAAAGAGCCGAACTTACACAGTGCAGTTTCGTCATCACCATATGCTATCTTTAGACGATCTACAAACAACTTAGCGTTAATATAGATATTTTTCTGCGCCTCATTATCTAGCTGCTCTGGATCAAGAGCCAGCAACTTATCCAACTCAAGATTCTGAATGTACTGAGCAAAAAAACTTTTGTCGCGCTCTCTGAGGGTAAGGCGCGGTTTTGGCTTCAGTCCTTGCGATACTGATCCAGGCTCTCGTATGTACTTGTAGAAATCTGCGCGGTCTTCACCAGTGAGACGTGCTGTCAGGGCAGAAAATAGGATTGTTAAACTCGTAAGCCGCTGCTGTCCATCGATCACCTCGGCACGTGGCTTACTATCTACCTTGATAAGGACAATGCTTCCTAAGAAATAGCTGTCCTCTTCTTCGCTTTCATAGAAGTCGTACAAATCGTCGAACAGCTCCCCTGCCTGTTCATCCTTCCATGCATATGGCCGTTGGTAAGAAGGGATTTCATAATCAAAGTCGGAACTGAAAATCTTTGCTAACGGGTATTCTGCCCCGGTAATTCTGCCACTCATGCAACTATCCCCCTTCGTCCGATTACCTTCTACCAGCAACATCTGCGATGTGAGTTAGTTCACTCACCTTGCCGGGAGATTTTGGACGCGGAACAGCATCTCCAGCAGAAATCTGCTTTGGCTTCATCAAGCCCTTTAGCATCTCCTCTGTCTGCCGTCGCTTTCGCTCGGCTTCGTCCCTCGCCTCAGCTTCTTTGATATGTTTCGGCCTCTCCAATTGAGGCACGAACTGGACTCCATGCTTTGGTGGCCCGATCCACAAACCCTTGCTCCTAGCCTCAGCTCGCAACTCCGGCCATGTCGTGCGGATCAGGCATATCGCCTCTTCAAACCGCTTGCGAATACGTGAACGGTTTGAGTCGCCTTGCCAGAATTGATCTCGCAGTTTATCCCACTCGACACAGCTCTCGCTCGCCGCAGAGTACGATCTCCAAATCAGGAAGAACATACAGTCCTGCATCTGCGGCCTTGCCTCTGTTGCAACAACGAGGCTCCGCAGCACCGGCACGCGATGCGTCATGAAGTCTTTTACAAAATCCTCATCGAACTGAAGGCCAAATGAAGTACGCCCTTTTCGACGGTCCAGCTTCTCAGATATATTTTCCTTGCCCGTGATGCTTGCTGGTAGCGAAATCCGCCGAATGATAGGCATGATGGCTTGATCTTCTTGCGTACCAGATTTACGCACGACAGTAATTCCCGTCGATGCGATGCGCAGGAATCGTTCGCGCAACAACTCACGGTTGCGCCCCCCCGTTCCCTGCCCTGAATATGCAAGATACTCGGAGGCGTGTTCCCACGAGATATTTGGTGTCCCTTCCCGAATGGCCTTATCAATAAGCCAGTAGAGCAGACCGCGGTCATTGCCGAAAGCAATTGATATGCCCGGACGCATCGCTGTAAAGATAACTTCGACTGTGGAGCCGTCGCCAAGCCGCGCAGTGTGCGAAATCTGGCGCTCATCAGTTGGCCGGTACGGGAGGCTACAGAAGACAAAGATTTGCGCCAGTTGAAGAATGTCGAATGTATCTTTGAGGCGCTCCTCTCGGACAATCTCCAGCCCTCTCCAAAGCTCAAGCTGTCCGTTCTCTTTCTCTGTCTTGTAATTCCGTATCCGTGTTTGGCTTGCCATGCGGCTCTCCTAGATGAAAAGAACTATGCTATCTTTGCCACGTCCATAAGCTCCACGGCATGACGCGCCAAATACTCTTGGATTGCTTCAGCATAGATGTCCTGCCCCGTTGCTGCTTT
>Ga0224526_1001025_pt1 | contig 11041 bp, 10 predicted proteins | sample CBST25metaG_FD_179878 | JGI IMG/M metagenome (GOLD analysis project Ga0224526, IMG submission 179878) | Peat soil microbial communities from Stordalen Mire, Sweden - C.B.S.T-25 | ecosystem: Environmental > Terrestrial > Soil > Wetlands > Peat | place: Sweden: Norrbotten County, Stordalen Mire...
GGTCTCTCAGAGCCATCTCAAGTGCGCCCAGAGCCAGGGTCGCGCGTCCGGTGCGCGGCGATCTGCGCCGCTCCCGCGCCCCTTCGGCCCTGCTCGGCGAGCCGTTGTTCGATCTGCTGACGCCGCGGACTCGATGCCTCCAGATACTCTTTCGTGTAGCCCTTGATCTCCGGCTGACCATGCGCGCCGCGCTCGACTTCGTAGCCCAGCCGCTGCAAGTGCGCCGCCAGCTCCGAACGGTAAACCGCCGTCACGTACTGCTGCGTCTTGTAAAGTTCCTGTGCCTGCAACGACCGCGATTTACCCTCCGCCGTCTCCGTCACGTTGAAGATCACCGCGTGCGTGTGCAACTGCGGCGCGGCGTATCCATCGACCGGACGGCTGCTGTCGTGCTCGAACTTCGCCACCGCCCATGCGCCCGTCGTCTGCGCTACGGCGTTGCCGCCGATGCGCGCCTGCGCATACTTTTCCATCTCGTCCAGAGCCACGCGAACGCTCTCCCGATGGGCTTCTCTCACGCGGCCATCGCCGCCGACAAGCGCCGTCAGCGAGACGGATTTCGGAGCGGAAAACGTCGCGTCCCACCCCGCCCGGTGCTCCATCGCGCGCACCGTTTCGCCTTTGTCGTTCACGTATTCGTGCGCCTGCTGGCGGCGTATCAGAGCCTCGCCGGTTTGTGGATGCTGGCCCTCGGAGAGCCGTGCGAACTGCTCTTCATTGACCTCGCCGCGCAGCCCGTAACGCTCGGCAAGCTGGCCCTGCCACTCGCCCCGCACACGCTCGCCTTCCGTGTAATAGTTCTCCTTCGCATTGGCGAACTCCGACTTGTGGTACGCCTGCGCCTGGCCTGCAGAGATCGGCTTCGACAGTGTCAGCATCGCTCTACAACTCCTCTCCCGGCGCAGCTTTCGCCGCCGCTTTCGGCAACTTCGGCTCCGGCGGCGCCGTCTGCATTCGCTCCTCGCGCGTCGAACTTTTCGCAAGCACCTCCAGCGCACGCCGCATCTTGTTCCCGTCCGCCCACGCGATCAGCTCGCGGCTGACCTTCTCCGGGATCGGCTGCCCCGCGCCCAGCTTCAGCATGAAGTTCAAAAGGATCGAACGCATCGCCATCACTTCCGCCAGAATCGCCCGCTCCGCCGCCATCGTGCCCATCTCGACAGACGAACCTAGCAGCACATCCCGAACCCACTCCGACAAGGTCAGCCCCGCCGCCGCCGCGCGCGACTCCAGCACGCGCAGCTCCGCCTCGGACACCTTCGTGCCCACGGATTTAACCCGCAGCGCCCGCTTCATAAGCCACCGCCTGGTCTGGATTTTGTTTGGATTGATTCGGAAAAGATCGTCAGCCAAGACAGGCCGCACACCGCGCCCACGGCCCGCCAGGCTTTCGTTCCGGGGCCGCTAAAGAAAAAACTCGTGCGCGATTCGTCGATGGGGAGTCGGCTCATACGCGTCTACCGGGCGCTGGTTGCGCTTGCGCTCCAGGCCGCAACCGGCCCAGAGCATTTTTTCTTTAGACGCCGCTTTTCAGGATTTGGTTACTGTACAGCAACCATGGGTTGCTCCGCAGCTACCGGCTGGGGGAGACGTGTCCCCCTAATTCCGATGCGGAGCAGCGTGGGCTTTTGCTGATGTGTTGAGGACGCCGATGGAGCCTCAGAAGCAAGCAAGCCGCCCCGAGGGACGGCTTGCGGTTGGCTTGCTAATAGATGGACGGCCTACTAAGTAGCGACACTGAGACGGATGGTCAGTTCCTGTGCTACCTGTTTCTTGATGCGTACTCGAAGCTGGTAAATATCCATACCCGGTGCCGACACTCGGATGTAGAAGAGCTTTCCGCTCTTCGGAGGTTCAAGGGAAAAGTGCCCCTTCGCATCGGTTTTCGTCGACGCGAGCACTGTCTTCCAGTCAGAGCTACGGAGTTCAACTGTTACTCCGTCTGCTGGTTCGTCTGTTCCTTTAACGAGAACTTGCCCCGCCAATGCGCGACTCACGGAGATTTCCTTTTGCACAACAAGAGTCGTCGCGTACCCGGTCTGCCCCGCCAAGAAGAGGACCAGCGTCAGAAATACAAGCTGCTTGAGGATTCTCATGGTCATTTCTTGATGATGATCTTCCCTTCAGGATTTGGAGAGTTCGCTGGTCCTCCAGAACCGGTGTTGTACCCCTTAAGGTAGGGACGCTGATCTCTCAACTTCAGTTCTCGTTGCAAGGCCGCGTTGTGACCGGCCTCGTAGCTCCCGCCCTTTCCGCCATCGATCTTCTCGAAGGCCTCGGCAAGCTCGTGAAACGCAACTGTCCATTCTGGGGCTACCTGGAGATTGGTATTCGATCCTCGTTGGATATTCGGATTGTTGAGGTAGAGGTCGAGGATATCGCTGACGCCAGCCGGAGGATTTCCGATCTGGCGTTGGTCGCCAAATGCTGGAAGATTGGCCATATCAAGACCAATATGATCAACTCTGACGGGTCCCTTATCCGTCATGATTGTCGGCCCGACACTGAAGTCGAACGTATTCTTGCTACCGACAAGATTGTTAACGAGCGATGCGCCCTCATTCTTGCTCATGTCAAGGTCTGTGGTGTCGAAACTAACGACCCCTGTTTTCGCATCCATCGATAGTCGATTTGCAGCGTCTCCAGCGATCTGTTGCAGGTCCGAAAAACACTGACTTTGCGATTTAGCATCACCGACGCATTGCAAAATCTCGCCGGTCGGGTCGATATAGCGCAGCGGATTGTTTGCGACGTAGGCATAGAGATTGAGTTGCTGCGGATTCGTCAATCTCTCCGGCGTGATGATGACATCATCCGGGCTTAGAAATCTCCCCATGCTCGAACCGTAGTACCTAGCCCCGAAGTAATCATTGCCGCTTTCGGTGTCCCGTTCTTTGCCGGTGAAGTGGTGTTCTGTGGCGTCATCAGCAGTGGCCGGCGCGCCGGTTGGGACGACAGTGCTAAGCCCGTCGCCAAAGGGCAGGCTCTGGATGTTCTCTTCAATCGCGCCCAGCGCATTGGTCTGCACGCGGCGCGATCCCAGAGGGTCGGCCAGATGGAAGTGCAAGCCCTTCGTGTCGTAGGTTGCGTCCAAGTGCGCCCCAGCCCAAACATTCGAGTGCACCCAGCCTCCCGTGCCGTTCAACTCCGTAACTTGATTGCCGCTGAGGTCGGTGAGCCATAGTTTCTTAAGTGCGAATCCCGCTGCCGTTCCAGCTGCGGAGCAGGTCGCGTTTTTGGCTGGAAAGGTCCCCGTAAAAGTCGCCTGTCCCACCCGCACACCGGAGGCATCGTATAGATACTGGTATTGCGTGCCGCCGCTGATGGAAGGAAGCTGTACCGCGCACAGCCGGCCCTCGGCATCGTAGGCATACGTGTTGAGGCCGTCGTAATACACATTCCCTGCCGCGTCGTACGTGAGTCCATTCACTGCTGCATTCACCGAGGTCCATGTTACCTGGTTGAGCGCATTGTAGGACGCTGTCGGCGGGTTTGTGCCGGTACAGTTTTTACGCTCAGGATAACAAGCCTCTTTTGTTGTTCGCTCAGGGCGCCAGGTGAAATTGGTGGTGCGCACCTTGTTGCAAGACCGAAATGGGGTGGTCACAGGCCTAGTTCGAGACGGGTGCGGGGATCGAGTTGGTCGCGTAAAGCGTCTCCGAGGAAGTTGAAGCCAAGGACGGCGGCGGCAACGGCGAGGGCGGGGAAGAGGACGAGGTGGGGGGAATCGAAGAGATGGGAGCGGGCGTCGTTGAGCATGGAGCCCCAACTGGGCGCGGGGGCGGGAATGCCGAGGCCCAGGAAGGACAGCGTGGCCTCGGCGAGGATGACGCCGGCCATGCCGATGGCGGCCTGGACCACGATGGGCTGGATGATGTTGGGGAGAATGTGGCGGAAGAAGATGCGCAGGCCGCCGGCTCCGAGGGCTCGCGCGGCGTCAACGTATTCTCGGTCGCGGACGGCCATGACCTGGGCGCGGACGAGGCGCGCGTAGCCGGCCCATCCGCCGATGGCGAGGGCCAGCACGAGGTTGGTGAAGCCGGGGCCGAGAAAGGCGGCGAAGGCGATGGCCAGCAGGATGCCGGGGAGAGCCAGAAAGGTGTTCATGGCAAAGGTGGTGAGGGCGGTGTCAACAAAACCGCCGAGGTAGCCGGCGAGGCCGCCGATGCCGAGGCCGAGTGCGAGGGAGATGGAGACCACGCATACCGATACAGCCAGCGAAAGGCGGGCACCCCAGAGCAGGCGGGAGAGGGTGTCGCGGCCCAGTTCGTCGGTTCCGGCCCAGTGGGCGGCGGAGGGACCCTGAAGGCGGTGGAGCAGGTCAATGGCGGCAGGATTGTGGGGAGCGAGCCAGGGCGCGGTGAGGCCGGCGAGCACGAAGGCGGCCAGCAGCAGCGCTCCGGCGGCGGCGAGAGGCTGGCGGCGCATGCGGCCGGGCAATCTTCCCAAATGGGCACGTAACTTGCTGGATTCCAAAAAAAGCATGGGCAGAGCCAGAATACAGCGACACCGGCGGTGGGGTGGGGTTCAATACGGTATGGGGTTCTCACTTAGAGGTTGGATGGGTTGCGCGGCGCTGGCTGGAATGGCGATTTTTGTGAGCGCGGGGCAGGCGCAATACGGGCTGGGACAAGGCGGGCGGCAGAGTTTGCAGCCGGAGGCGGAGCAGTTGCTGGCGCTGGCCAACGAGGCACGCGCCGCGCGGGGAGCGGGGCCGCTGCACTGGGATCCGGCACTGGCCGCTGCTGCACGGCAGCATTGCCTGCGGATGGCGGCCGAGGGGCCGATTGCGCACCGGTATGGGGGTGAGCTGGACCTTTCGGAGCGGGCCGGACACGCGGGCGCCCACTTCAGCCTGATTGAGGAGAACGTGGCGATCGGGCCGGACGCCGCGGCGATTCACGAGGAGTGGATGCACTCGCCGGGACACCGGACCAATCTGCTGAACCCCGAGGTGGATCGGCTGGGGGTGGCCGTAGTGGCCAGCCGCGGAGTGCTCTATGCCGTGGCGGATTACACGCGTGGCGTGGAGCAACTGACGCCGGCGCAGGTGGAAGCGACGGTGGCAAGCCTGGTGCGGGTAAGCGGGGTGACGGTTGTGCGCGATACGGCTTCCGCGCGTGCTTATTGCGCGGGGACGCATGGGGCGGACCAGCCGTTGTTCCTGATGCGCTGGCAGGATGCGGACCTGACGCATCTGCCGCAGGCGTTGGTGAACCGGCTTGCCTCGGGGAATTATCGGCAGGCGGCGGTGGGAAGCTGCCCGGCGGAGAATGTCGAGGGGGCCTTCTCGGCGTACCGGGTGGCGGTGCTGCTTTATTGAGGGCGGCGCGTGCAGTGCAGGCTGCGAAAAGGGGTTTGATTTTTGGGCGATTTTACGGAAGAGCATGCCTTCGTGGGCTGAACAGGCGGGAAAAAGCCTGACTTTGGGTTGAATTTGGGGGAGATGGCGTGGGGGCTGAAGCCCTGTCTCTCATTTTAAACAGCTTATGGCACCCTTCGACTGCGCTCAGGGCAGGCTATGAAGTCGTGCCCCTTCGCACATCTACGTCAACTCGGAGTTTTTCCGCAGGATGTGCAGCCTGCGGTCAATTCATCGGTTTTATGCCGGGGATGAATCCCCGGCCTACCGCCCGAATGAGTCTTCCTCATTCCGTCGAAGGACCCAAGATCTTCTAGCTTCTGTGCATGATGAAGGGGACCATGACGGAGGCCATGCCGGCGGCGTTGGCGGCCTGGATGCCGAGCTGAGTGTCTTCAAAGACGAGGCAGTCTTTGGGTGCGACGCCGAGCTTTTCGGCAGCGAGCAGGAAACAGTCTGGTGCGGGCTTGGGGTTTTTGTAGTCCCCGGCTGAGACGAAGGCGTCGAATTTGTCGAGCAGGCCGACAGCGGTGAGCGATCCGATGACCGAATCGGGGCGGCTGCCGGAGGCGACGGCGAAGGGAATGCGGCCATACTGCGCGTTGATGTGTTCCACCACCTCAGGGATGACTTTGAGGCTGGGAAGCTGCGCGAGGTAGAGGGCTTCCTTGCGGGTGGCGAGGGAGTCGATGGGCATGTTGAGGCCGTGCATCTGGTTCAGGTCGGCGATGATGTTGCGGACGGGCTTGCCGCCCCAGGAATAGAAGAGATCCTCAGGGAAATCGCAGTTCCACTCGGCGAGTGCGGCCTTCCAGGCGCGGTAGTGAAGGGGCATGGAATCGACGATGGTGCCGTCGCAGTCGAAGATGTAGGCGCGGAAGGCGGCGGCGGGAATTTCAAGTTGCATCGTTCTGTTTTTCTCCAGACTTGATTGCGAAATCATGCGACCTGCTCGACGGATGAAAAGAAGAAGCAGATCTTTCGACTCACCACCCCCGAACTCCACCCCGCAGCCGAAGACCTGTCTGCGGGGAGCCCGGGAACTGAACTACGTTTGGGGCCCCGTTCGCTCAGGATGACAGCGCCTTTTTTGTTATTGAATTCGGCCTCAGGAGACTAGCGGGCGGGTGCAGTTTCAGTAGCGGGGACGGCGCAACCGCCTTCGCCGGGCTTGGTGGGTTCCATGTTGAGGGCGTTGTTGAATCGGTTGAAGTAGTTGAACAGGCCGATGGCGCAGAGCAGCTCCACGATTTCGCCTTCGGAGTAAAAGGTGCGCAGCTCGGCGAACTGCTGGTCGGTGACGGAGTGGGCGTCGCGGGTGACGGTCTCGGCGAGGCGCAGTGCGGCCTTTTCGGCGGGGGTGAAGTCTTCGCGCTGAGGCCATTCGGCGAGGTGGGCAAGCTGATCGTCGGACCAGCCCAGGCCCTTGGCGAGAATGGTGTGGCTGGCCAAGCAATAGGGGGTTTCATTCACCTGGCTGGTGCGGACGATGATCAGCTCTTTGAGCATTCGCTATCAACACGTGTTTCCGTTAGTTTTGAGTCACTTAACATATTCCTTGAACATTTGTTATCAACACGGGTTTCTGTGCCGTCCAAGAGGCGATAGACGCTCACGACTTGCCCATCCCTGACGCGCATACGGGGTACGTATAAGGATAGCAGTTTCCGTCTGTCGTCCTTGCTGTAGGTGTCCCACCCGGCAAAGATCGTGAAAAGAGATACAAGCTGTTCCAGCGTTGTCCCCGCTGGTACTGACGCCTGCAGGCGGGTCAACTCTTCATTGACCATGGCAAGCCGTTCGGCAACCTTAGCCAGACGTTCGGCCTTTTCAGTCGTGGTGATGTCGCCCTCCATGAACATATCGATAACCCGGCTGCGTTTCCGCTCAAGAGACTTCTGCTCAGTTTCCAGTTGTGAAATCCTAGAAGACCTCTTGTCATTCTGTTGCAAGGATTGCAATCTATGTGCCAGCCGACGCAGGAAGGCCGGGTCTGCCATATCTCCACCGATGAGGCTGTCTATCCGGCTCTCCAAGTCCGTAATGCGCGTGTACTTCTGTTCACATCCCTGCTTTCGGTAATGTCCCAAACACACATAGTAGCCAGCACCGCTCCCACGATGAGGAGTCAGGACCCGTCCGCATTCGTCGCAAAACAGGAAGCCGTTGTATGCGGCTATGCCCTGCCTCTTGCGGTTGCGTCTGCATGAATCGCTTTTGACGTCCAGTATCTGACATGCCCGGTCCCACATCTCTGGAGACACAAGCGGCTCATCAATCACCTGAACCCGGATAACCTTGTCTTCCGAACGCTTCTTCATTGGACGGTACTTCGCCTGACGACCGTTCGTCCCCGCTTTGGCTTCCCCACACTCACGCTCGTATACGCGCCAGCCTTTATAGATGGGATTGTGGATGAGGTATCGAGCACCGGTGGCACTCATCCCGAGATACTTTGCAACTTCATTTAGAGACTCACCCGCCAGCACCATCCCATACGCATGTTTGGCTACTTGTGCTTCTTCTGTGTAATGCCAGCCGAGTTCCTTGCTGTGTCCAACACCTTTGGGGAGCGTAGAAGCGAATCGTCCGCCTGACTTGCGGTTCTCCTCGTTGCCGCGGTGAAGCCGCTCACGGATCGTGGACCGCTCGTAGCCGCTGATGCTGGCTTGCATACCGGCCATCAGCCGCCCCATCTTGTCGTTGAAATCGATGGTGCCCTCGGGAAGGTAGAGGATCGTCTTCGTCTTCTGGAACTCGGAAAGCAACACGTAGTCGGCGAAGTCGTCCGGGCGCATCAGACGGCTGAACTCGCGGGCAACCACGCCCTGTATTCTCCCCGACTTCATCAGCTTGATGAGGTCGTGCGTCTCGGAGGCCAGCATGATGTCTTTGCCGCTTACATCCTCGACCTGGAACGTCTCGATCACTTCCAGTCCGTTGCGTTTGCACGTCTCGCGATTGACTGTCTTCTGCGCCGGAATCCCAAAGCGTTCCGGGGCGGCTTGGCTCTCATCGGATACGCGTATCCACTCAGCGACCTTAATCATTTTGCCTCCCGGTTGTACGTGCCGCATTTGGCACACGGATAACGTCGCTGACGCGCGGTGAGCACCTTCCCGCACTCTTTACAAGGTTTCAGTACTGCCCTTGTGGGCCTTGTCCCCCTCTTGCGTCTCAGATACTCGGCCATATAGGGCTGTAGCTCTGAGATGGTCATGTCTTGGGGCTGCTTTTGTGTGGTCACTCTCTCCCCTCCAGTAAAACAAACTACTATATCACATAACTGTAGCGTGACATAGCAGGGATCTAAGCTGCTTTGGGAACCTCTAGCAGGAGTTTACTGCGGATTTGAAAATATGGCATGTAAGTCATTCATTGTTTGATGGTTATTCTGCGACAGTTGTATTACCCACGTTAGGTAATACCGAGCTGATCGAGACCGAGTTCCTGTGCCAGTCTCTGTTGCATCAGTGATTGTTTGGACAGCACCGTGGCGACTCGGTTTGGCCCCTTGCCGCCTTGAGGCGGGTACAGCAAGGTGTATTTCTGGATCTGACGCAACTGGTCCAGCAGCTCTTCGGTTGAGAGCCCGGGCCATGCTGCCTCTGCCTGCCGGCGCGTGCATTGCAACAACGAGATGCCGAGCATGCAGTAGAAGGCATGGACGCGGATTTTCTGGTCCGTCCAGTGATACATCGGTCCCCAGCCCAGCCAGTCGCCGTCCTTGAGTCCGCGAAAGACCTGCTCGACATGCCGCTGTCCGGAATAGGCTGTGACCACTTGCTCCGCGGTCCAATCGCGATGGTTGGTCAACAGAACGGTTCGCCCCAGCCTGTGGGCCATCAACTGTTCCAGGGCTTGATGGTCGAAGTCGAACTGCAGATGCCAGCGGTCGACCTCTTGCATCAGTTTGTAACTGATCAGTTCCCCTACGAATTGCGGGGACAACCAGCGCGCAATCCTGTTGCGCAGCCCGCTCTCGGTATAGGATGCTCCGGGCTTAAGTAACTCCCGCGCCAGGTTGCGCATGGATTGCATGGCCTTGCTCACACTGTTAGTCAGGCTATGCAATTGCTCGGCAGCAAAGGAGGCCGAGTACTTCACCACGCACTGGTACTCGTTGCCGTGAACCACGGCGATGCCCGCGGCAGCCGACACACCCGGTTCGCGGCTGCTGAGCTGAGTGAGTTGCTGCGAAGAGCGTAACTCGGGCGGCGCCTGGCTCCAAGGCAGCGCCGAAATCCATCCCACGCCGGCCTTTTCCAACTCCAGCGTGTTGGCCAAAGCGGCCGAGCCCTTGTCCAGCACCAGGGTGACGGTGTCAGCTGCGATCTGGTTGCGCTCCAGCAGTGTCACGATCCGTCGTAATGCCTCGGGAAACTGCTCCGCATCTGCCATGTTGCCGCGATAGAGATGATGACAAAGGCTGAGGCCGTTGTCGCCATCCAGAACGTAACTCAATCCCACCTGGCGCAGGTTATGACGCCCCTGCTTGTTGTGTCCCCGCTGCGCCAGGCTGTTTCGTTCGTTGTTGCTGGCGATGTAGGTGTAGAAGTTGGTGGTGTCGTATGCCAGCAGCCGGCGAGTTACTAACTGCTTTTCCTTCCACAGGCCGAGCAGCCGCAATTGGGCCTCTTCCAGTTCATCGCGCTGGCCGGCGCCGAGCGACTCGCCGGTCGCAATCGAATCGAAACAATCCCAGAAGGTCTGTGAGGTAAATCGTTCCGGAGCAAATCCCCACAGCGATGACAGGATGCTTGCCCTGTACCAGTCGGCCACTTCGGTCTTCGGCCCCGGCCGGCAGATGCGATGAATGGCGGCCAACAGCAGATAATGCGCCGGCGAAGGGCCGGAACGCGGCTTGGGCCAGAGCGACTGGAGCAGCGCAAAGACACCTGACTTCTCGGCCGCCAGCCACAAGGCGCCGGGCAGCCCGAATTCGACCGTGGTGGCTGACAGCGGCACCGGTGCGCTGCGATCCTGGACCATGCGGGCGACGCTCTCGGCCGTGCCCAGATAGGTCTGATGAACGATGCGGGGCTTGCCGTCGACGCGTGCGCTTTCGACGACGTAATAGTAGATAGTGTTGGCTTTTTTCTTTTTGATGAGGGACGCCATACAGGGTAATACATACACCGTAAATATGTTTCGCGTCAAGCATTTTAAGATGTTCCGATCAATTATGTTCGAATAGTAACAGGGTAATACAAGAAGCTGCGAGGTGCTGCGAATGCAAGTGCTTGAAGCGCAGAGGGTTATCTCAACCAAATGAGGCCGAACTTCAGGCTTCGCAGTAAACTCCCGCTAGCTCGGCCACACTCTCATTGCACAAAACTCAGCCGGGTTCCGCCGAGAGGGGCACAAGGCTTTAAGCTAGAGGCTTGAGGTGCGGCACTCCCGCACGGGAGCAAATCTTGGCTTACGATGACCTGCGCGACTGGATCAAGACACTTGAAAAGCACGGGGAACTGAAACGCATCGCGGCGGAGGTTTCGCCGGAGCTTGAGATCACAGAAATCACGGACCGGGTGAGCAAGATCGGGTCTGCCTCCCACCCATTCCGCAAAGAACGCGGAATGGATGGGGCACACGCTGGGCATGGGGTGGAAAGCAAGTATGAGCCCGGCGGACCGGCGTTGCTGTTTGAGAACATCAAGGGGCATCCGGGGCAGAAGG
>Ga0224526_1001031_pt1 | contig 11018 bp, 10 predicted proteins | sample CBST25metaG_FD_179878 | JGI IMG/M metagenome (GOLD analysis project Ga0224526, IMG submission 179878) | Peat soil microbial communities from Stordalen Mire, Sweden - C.B.S.T-25 | ecosystem: Environmental > Terrestrial > Soil > Wetlands > Peat | place: Sweden: Norrbotten County, Stordalen Mire...
GAAAGCTCCGAGTTGCGTAGTGCATCAGGTATGCGACCGCTACAATTCCACCAAATATCTTTCTTTCAATGCCGAAGATTAGAAGGGGTTTGTGCAACGCTTTGTAGACGCGATTGCGGCGTTCCTCCGTAGCCATTCCAAACCCCCTGTAATCGTTGGGTGAAGCTGATGATTGATTGATGTGTGTATCGCTGTTGACTAAGTGCTGAACCAGGTGAGGCACGATGCCGCCATGTTTGCTATGCCTACACCGATCGCAGTTCCAACGGCCATCTTCTTTGCCCCTGGTTCGCCAGAGGCATACGAAATGCCGCAAATCACGAGTGCGGCAAGACTGCCGACTCTCGCAACCGTTCCGGTCATAAACGTTGAGAACGAGGAAAAGAAGTTGTCAAATGGCGTGAGGATGATCGCGCCCGCGGAGTTGAGCGGTGATGCGTGAGCCTGTGTGGCAGAAATCAGCAAGGCGACAGCTATGAGAGCTGACAACCGTGCGGCAAAGATCGGGATGTGACGTCGTTCAAGTCGTGACGCTCGTCCCCAAAGTGCAGGTGCATGACAAGTCACAGTTTTGCCTCTGATTTGGATTACGGGTGATGTTGACCGTTACCTCGTGCAGTGCATTTGAATGGCCATTCAACACTTGTGCAACTTCCTGAAAACAAGCGTCTATATTGAATCGCCTACTGATGTCTGTCCTTTTGTGCTCGGTAATTCTTACGCGATCCGGTAATTTTGGCACTACATTCCGCATTCGGCGAATGACCGTCGCCGATGGAATGAACGCCATATCAGGCCGGTGATGTATGGTGTTGTATGATGCCGAAATGAAGTGCACAGAGACGCCAAGAACGGATGATTATACCTGTTCTCTGCTGGCGCTCAGTGGTGCAAGTGTTCGTGGAGAAATGTGTGGATTACAGAAAGATCACTGACCGCATCAACGATTTTGTTTTCGGAGATTCAGCGAAATCCTCCGATGTTGTTGCGCGTTCATCTCCGCAGAGTCGAGTGCGGTCAAGACGATTGCAACGCCTGGTTGTGGTCGCGTTGTTCATCGTGACGCTGGTTCTCATCGGACGGTCTTTCAATCATCCGGCCGTACCTGTGGCGGCTGGAGCCGCGCTTTCGCAGCCCGTTACGACGGGCGCTGAGGCGGGCGGCGCAGCCACATCAAATTTTGAACATCAGGACTATTCCCCTTCAAGCAATCTGGAGCCAGAAGAGATTGCGATTCTGGCCAAGGCTCGCCGGAAGATCGACATTGCAATGTACTCGTTTACGGACTTGGATGTCGCAAATGCCTTGGCTTCGGAAGCTCGGGCCGGCATCAGAATCCGCGTCTATCGTGACGCGGACCAGTACGCACAGGAGCAGTCCAGAGCGGCTGGCCGCTCGACTACCAGCTCCATCTTGCGGGCTGCGGGCGTCGAAGTTCGCGTCAAGTCTCAACGTGACCTGATGCACTTGAAAAGCTATGAAGTGGATGACAGTTTCCTCCGTACCGGCTCGGCAAACTGGTCTCGCTCTGGGCTGACCTATCAGGATAATGACGTGGTTTATATCCAGCTTCCGCAGGCGGTCAAGGCGTTTGAGACAGACTTTGAGGCCATGTGGTCTCGCCCTGACAATCTGGTTCTTGCGCGGCCCTAGCGCAGCGTTGGGCCTGGGCTTGGATTATCCACCTCGGCCAGGAGTATTTCGATCCTCTTGATTTCAAGACGCCGGAGTTTGGCTGTGCTGGCCCACTGCTCCATCCGGTCGCCGTCGCCAGAGAATTCCGGGGACATTTCCATCCACCTCGCCTCGTTCTCGCGGGCAGCCCGGAGTGCGATCTGAAGTGCATCGGCGCTTCTTTGTTTTGGCAGCGTCATCATGCTCAAGTGTACTGCCGCCTGGGTATCGACTGGAAAATATAAGACCGTGGAAATGCCGGTCCGTGGAAAGCATGGGAAAGCGATGAAGCTGTTTCCCCACCCTTTCCACCGCCCTTGGAAATTGCCGCGGCCATTTCACACATTTCCACCGCCTCGACGACGACGGGATATATTTTGCTAAGTTCCCGCAGGTTAAGGGATACGTGTTCTGAGGACAAGGTAACTAACCTGCCAAAGTCACGTCGTCCTTGGGTAGTACGCTTTCAATCCATTCAGCAGGTATGGCCTGTTTGACCAGCACGTCCCACGCTTCCCAACTCTTTTCGGCCAATCCTGCGCGTTCGAGCATAAGTCTGACCATTGTAGGAGCTAACCTGCCGTCACTGAAGATGCAACATCCGAAAGCCGGAATGCTTACCGTAACGACTGCTGGTGTGCCTAGCGATTGAATCGCTGCTACCAATTCTGGCGATGCCATTGCGGCAAGGCGTTGAATGGCTTCACCACCCCAATGTTTGAAGAGGACGTCGCAACCGCCGTCATGTAAAAGTCGGCGGAGCGGCGTGGCATAAACCTTACCTTCCCTCCCGCGAAAGAAGTCATCATCTACGTCTACCATCGCAATCAGATTTTCTATCTCGCTCACAGAGGCGAACTGTCTAGTCGCAAGCAGCAGTTTCTGCATGGCATCTATCTGGTATTCGAGGTCGAGAGGGCGCAGACCTTCACGGCGCACTACATCAAAGTCGAAAAGCCGAGTTGCATGAAACACCCTGAGCCGGCGGTCCGCCATCTCCCGATTGATGATTCTGTATGCAGCTTTAGTGGACGATGTCGGCGGGCCTGGGCCAAACAATCGATCACCGGAGCGGTCGAAAGCTACGGTCGCCTCACGCTCGGCGAAAATAGAGGGCAGGAGTGGGGGGATCTCAGTGATGATCCCGGCAGGCCATGACAGTTCTCGGTCGAGATCAACGGTAGGAGAAAGCATTCCTACATCTTAACGGAGATGGGATTTACTTCGGATCGGTCCTCGAAAGTCGCCTTCCCGCAAGAATCTCTGGTCGCGACGCCGATCCGGACGATTGACAGCAACCGGTCAACGACACCATTCGGCGGGAAGGCGACCGGGCGCGTTGGCCGCACTTGGGGCTTTTACTTTTTTGCTCGATATGCTCTGGCCGAGGTAGTCATCGCCAAACATAAAGGCCCAGAGGTCGAAAGCCTCGGGCCTTTATGCGTGTGTGAGAGAGCGGGTTACTTTGCTGCGGGGACGGCCAACGCTGCTTTTGCCGCCTTAGCTGCCTTGTTCTTTTCCCGCTTAACCTTGGCCCAGCGCTTTTGCTGAGCCGCGGCGATCTTGGCTCGGCCCTCATCGCTCATGGCGCGCTTAGCGACTTTCTTTGCCGGCGCGTTTATCACCTTGGCTGTTTTGGCGGCGATTGCTTTTGCCTTCGGTGCAACAGCCTCACCTTTCAAACACAAGGCACGTGCCTTCTGCAGGGCGTTGATGCCACGATCGATTTCAGCCAGAAGTTGTTTCGTGCTCATTCAAAATCCTCCTTTTTGAGTCTACACGGGTTGCCGATATGGCTAGAGTCGTCGAACCCAGCTTGCCTATCATCGCTCCAGTCCACTAGCTCTAGGATCACAGCGGCTAAGCTGCAATCCACCGCCGCGCCGAACGCCACGAATGGGGCATCAGCTTGGATGACTCTCAAGGGGCGCCCTGCGTCCGGTTTCCAGTTGCCAGCCGACGGCGCCCCTTTCCCGGTCGGATCGGCGTTATCAGGACCGATCCAGTTTCGTGTGATTAACCCATGATGGATGAGTGCATTGCCCTGTGGGCGACATTTGAGGCGCTGGAGGTGAGAAGAATCGCTAGAGGCTTGCCCATTTACCGAAAGCAACTTGCGTGCGCTGGGGTATATTTGCATTGTTCCTAAAATACCGAGGCGAAGCGACGCTTACGCCAATCGTACGTATATGGAATAGGTTTGTTATCTGCACTTTGTGATGACCTTGGTTGCTACAGGAGAATGGCAATGCATGAAATTATCTGCCCGCATTGCGGGAAAGCATTCAAGATTGACGAGGCTGGGTACGCGGACATTCTGAAGCAGGTGCGAGATGGCGATTTCGAGCGCCAGTTGCACGAACGGCTTGAGTTGGCTGAGCAGGATAAGCGGACCGCCGTCGAACTCGCCCAAACAAAGGCCGCCAGCGAATCGCAAAAGGATGCCGCGGCCAAGGACGCTGAAATTCAGGAACTGAAGGCCAAGCTCGACGCCGGAGAGGTAGAGCGGAAGCTCGCTGTGACCGAGGCCCTAAGCGCCGTAGAGAAAGAGCGCGACGCACTTGCAAACGAACTTGAGCAGGCTAAGCAGGATAAGCGGAACGCCGTCGAACTCGCCCAATCAAAGGCCGCCAGCGAATCGCAAATGGATGCCGCAGCCAAGGAAGCTGAGATTCAAGAACTGAAGGCCAAGCTTGATGCCGGAGAGGTAGCGCGGAAGCTCGCCGTTACCGAGGCCCTGAGCGTTGTCGAAAAAGAGCGTAATGCCCTCGCAAATGAACTTGAGTTGGCCAAGCAGGATAAGCGGAACGCCGTCGAACTCGCCCAATCAAAGGCTGCCAACGAATCGCAAAAGGATGCCGCAGCCAAGGAAGCTGAGATTCTGGAACTGAAGGCCAAGCTTGATGCCGGAGAGGTAGCGCGGAAGCTCGCCGTTACCGAGGCCCTGAGCGTTGTCGAAAAAGAGCGTAATGCCCTCGCAAATGAACTTGAGCTGGCCAAGCAGGATAAGCGGAACGCCATCGAACTCGCCCAATCGAAGGCCGCCAACGAATCGCAAAAGGATGCCGCAGCCAAGGAAGCTGAGATTCAGGAACTGAAGGCCAAACTCGACGCCGTCGAGGCTGCGCAGAAGCTCGCGATTAGCGAGGCAGTCAGTGCTGTAGAGACGGATCGTAACAAGCTTAAAGGCGACCTCGAAAAAGCTGAACTTGAGAAGCAGCTTGCAGAAAAGTCTCTAAAGGACAAGTACGAGACGCAAATAAAGGATCGCGATGATGCGATCGATCGTCTTCGCGACATGAAGGCTCGCCTATCAACCAAAATGGTTGGCGAGACCCTTGAGCAGCACTGCGAAACTGAATTCAACCGAATTCGAGCGACGGCGTTTCCACGGGCGTATTTCGAGAAGGACAACGATGTGCGGACAGGAAGTAAGGGCGACTACATCTTTCGTGACACGGATGAGGTTGGAACGGGGATTGTCTCGATCATGTTCGAGATGAAGAACGAGGATGATCGCACCGCAACGAAGAATAAGAACGAGGACTTCCTGAAGCAGCTCGACAAGGATCGCACCGAGAAGGGGTGCGAGTATGCGGTCCTTGTTTCCCTGCTCGAGCCTGACAGTGAGTTCTACAACACGGGGATCGTTGACATGTTTTACCGATTCCCGAAGATGTACGTCGTCCGACCGCAGTTTTTCATTCCTATGATCACATTGCTTCGAAATGCAGCGATGAACTCGCTTCAATACAAGTCAGAGTTGGCGCTTGTTAAGTCACAAAACATCGACATCACAAACTTCGAAAACGGACTAGATGATTTCAAAACTGCATTTGCGAAGAACTACGACCTTGCATCTAAGCGTTTCCAAACTGCAATTGAAGAGATCGATAAGTCGATCGATCACCTACAGAAAACGAAGGAAGCCTTGCTCGGCACAGATCGAAATCTTCGCCTTGCAAACGACAAGGCTCAGGACGTGACGATTAAAAAATTGACCCGTGGCAACCCAACGATGGCTGCTAAATTTTCAGATCTCACGAATAAGGATCCTTCCGATGCTGGATGAGTTAGACCATTGATCTCCGAGCCGGGTCTAGGGTACGCCAATCGACTAAACTCCGTCCACGTCCAACGGTCTCTCAGCGAGGCGTCAACGAGCGCAAATCGCCAAATCAATCGCCTACGGCAGATTAGTCCTGACTAGTCGCCATGGCGACGCGAATTCCCGGATCGGGTCCGTCATCAATGGTCCCCATTGGGAAGGGCTTTTCCCGTTATCAATCCGATGCGGCTTCGCATGTTGCGCCCTCATCGTCGATACTGCGCTACCGAGTCAAATCAGTCGAGACCCCACGTCGCGGTCGAGCTGCCGCATTCCTTACACGATGTTGGATCAATGATTATCCTTTGACGGCGTGATAAGTGGGCATAAAATTAACCTTGATCAGCATTTGAGCAGCACCCTGCCGGAAATGATGGCTAAGTATGAACCCAGATCAAGAAAAAATCGCCCAGTGGCTTTCTGACAGATCTCCCTCACTGCATGAGGCTTATCTTGCTGCTCTCCAGTTTTTGGCCGATCCGAAGATTCCTGGTCGAGCCCAGATGATTTGTCATGCTGGTCGTGACTTATGCACTGGTCTACTAGACTTACATAGCGTAACCAAGGAGCGCGCGGACACCACACCGATCCTTAAAGAAGTCGATTCCGTCTGGCAAAAAGAGGGGTTGGACGCTGTTGGAATTGCAGAATCCGTGAATCCTGCTCAAGCAGCCGAACGGATGGCCTCGCCAGAGGTACTGCTCCCTCGCTACCTCTTGGCGCTCCTGCAACGATTGATAGAGGAATATCGCCGCGGGGCAGTGATTCAAACAGAACAGGCCGCACAAATGTTTAGGGCAACCGACCCAGCGACTACGAACCGCCCAGAGGCCGTGCAACCACTTGTATCGGAATGGAAGCGACTTCGCATCTGGTTTATTCGCTACGCGCATTTTGGAGTTCAGCAGAGCATCCCGGAGGAGAAGGAGATGCAACAGCAGTTCGCGGCGCTCGAAAACTTCATTCTTGGCGTGATACGGACATTCTACGAAGGCATGGAGGGCTTGGATGAAATCCTGGACAAAGCCAACTCCTGAACTTGTTACTCGCGCAATCGCGAGTATGCCCTACCTGGAGCAGCAGCGCTACTTCTTCGAGCGTCTGGACAACCCAGAGTGGATAGAACCGCTGCGTAAGGCGAAGTTCTTCTCAGATCTTCCAACCGAAACACGCGAAGGCAATGTAGCCACTTTCTACCTCTGGCCAGCGAGTCGCTTTCTGTCTCGTATGGCGGGTCTCAAGCCAAATCTTGTCGCCGAGATCATGGGCGGGTTTCCGGAGACTGGAAATCCGTTCGTGATGCAGGATATTCTCACCGCCGCACGAGCGATGCCGCCGACGGCCGCAGCTAAGCTGGCAGAGGTAATAGCACGCTCAGCCCGCGGCACGGGTTTTATTGGAATGGACCGCGCGGGAGAGGTTGCGGCGAACCTGGCAGAGGCGGGAGAAACAAAGGCCGCACAGACAATCCTGCGCTCCGTCCTTGACGTCATTCCTGATCCCCGGCCCGTGACTGTTGGTCCGTCGGGGCGCGTATATCGTCACAACGCCCGGACCGCAATCCGAAGCTTCGATTATGCGAGCATCCTTCGACAGAGCGGCGAACGACTTGCCAGCAGCCTGGGAGTGGAATACATCACACTTCTCTCGAAGAAGTTAGTCTTTGCCCTCGCGCAAGAATATCCGCAATACAAGAAGTCACCTCGTCCTGTTGAGGATTACTCCTACATCTGGCGCGCTCATCTCGATGGTTGGGACATGCACGAGGAGGCAAAGCAGCTCTTGATCTTCGGAGTCCTTCAGGCAACCGAGCGGTTGGCTTCGGAAGGCAGATGGAAGGAAGTTCAACAAGTATTGGAAAAGCAGATGTTTTCGGTCTTTGAGCGAATTCAGCTATTCCTTCTTGCGAAGTACCCTGAGTTGGACATCGAGCTTGCAGCGAAGAAGCTTGGGGATTCGACCCTGTTCCATGCTTTCGGGCTTCGCCAGGAATACAACCAGCTTGCACGCACCGCCTTTTCGAGAATCTTGGCAGAGAAGCAAGACGCTGTGCTTGCCTTGGTTGACGCCGGCCTCAATCGGGCACGCATGGTCGAACGTGGACTTTCGCAAGAAGAGATCGACCAAACCATTCGGCAGTGGACACTTGAACGTTACGAACCGATACGGCAGAGCCTTTCACCGGATCGGCTCAGACGAGTGGAACTTCTCGAACAGGAGTTCGGTGCTGCGCGCAGGTACGAGAACCCTGTAGTCCGCGGAGGTGCAGTCCCTGTTGGAGGAAAAAGTCCGGCGGACAGCGCAGATCTACAGGCAATGTCCGTCGATGAGGTGATCAACTATCTCCGCATATGGTCGCCCAACCGTAGCGAACCCTTTGGCCCGTCCTATCAAGGCCTTGCCCGAGAGTTGACGGCAGCGGTCGAGGCTGCCCCCGAGCGGTACGTTGAATGTCTCGACGACTTCAAGGAACTTCCGTCAACGTATGTGCGCGCGGCACTACAAGGCTTCCGTGACGCCACGAGGCGAGGCGTCGATCTGGCATGGCCGGCACTACTCGGACTTGCAGAATGGATTTGCGAACAGCCAGACGTCGTTTCGGAGCAGTCTGACGAGGACGACTGGCATGGGCACGATTCAGGTTGGCACCCGACGCGCTTTGCCATCGTTGACATGCTTGAGGATGCAATCAAGAAAGGCGTACTTCCGATCGAGCTCGATTCTCTCGCTTGGAAAGTAATCGATACGCTTTCGGATGATGAGTCAGAGTGCCTGAACTACGAAGATCCTGCCTGCCTGGAAAAGGATGTATGGAGCTATTCGCTCAATACTCTACGACCGAGAGCTATCCGTGTCGCACTGAATTACATTGAATGGCGATTCACACGGCTCAAAGCCGAAGGACGGTCGATCGACGACGCTCCTGAGATTCTTGCGTACCTGGACAAGCACCTTGATCCAGCAATCGAGAAATGCCTTTCCGTTCGACTCATCTACGGCGAGAAATTTCCGTTTCTTCATGCCGTGGCGCCGCAGTGGGCCTCCCGCGAATACAGGGAAATATTCCCAACGTCAATTGAGTTGGAGCCTCTTCGCGACGTTGCCTGGGGAGCATATCTGGCCGCGAACCAGGCCTATTCCGATCTGTTTCCTCTGCTTGAGCCTCTCTATCGAGACGCCATGCAAATTTCGGATGATTCCCGCAAGCAAGGAAAGAGCCACATCACGGACCGGCCGAGTGCCATGCTCGCCCACCACCTGATCCAGCTTTTCTGGAGAGGCAAGATCGATCTTCTCGAGGACTCGCCGCTGGTAGAGTTTCTCAATAACGCCGGTACGAGTGCTCTGCGTGCCACGATTATTTACGTTGGACAATCGCTTGCTGAAGCCCCAGAGACAGTTGCTCCAGAGGTGATAGCTCATCTGCAAACCCTTTGGGACTACATCCTCGAATCTGATCATGCCAAGGGCCTGAGCGAGGTATTTGCCTACTTCGGCTGGTGGTTCAACACGCTGTACTTTGAGGATCACTGGGCCCTTGATCACCTCGGAAACAGTCTCCTGCTTGCCAAGGGCAAATTTGAGCCGTTATTGAATGCGCTAGCGCGCTTGTCACGGCTCGCCGAAGCCTACCCAGCGCAGGTATTGAACTGCACGAAGATGATCACGCTGGGAGCAGATGAATACGTTGACCTCTGGACGGCCGACCTCGACCACATCTTGAGGACCGCATTGACCTCAGGAGATACGAAAGCAGCAGCTCTAGCATCCAAACTCATCAATGAACTCGGTCGACGCGGCCATCATTCGTATCGCTCTTTAATCCGTCCCAGCGATGCAAGCCAATAATCCCGAGGAGAAGCAACCCAGGCTCGGCCCAGACGGCATATCAGTACCGGGAAGTCGGCAAGGGTCAGGAATTCCGCCTGCCCGTCCCGGCACCCGATTTCCGGCCGGATCGGCGTTTACCTGGACATATCCTCAGAACCGGGTAGTGTCCTAGTTTGCCTTTTGGTCTGGCATCCTTATGTTGCGCGGTTGTAGAACTCCGGCCCACCGGCGATGAAGCCGGAAGCTTGGTACCTTTCAATCTCGTGAACCCACCGATAGCAGTACCAAGTCTCCCGAACGAAACCAAAAGCGTCACCGTATTTGATGTAGCCGTATACCCAGAGCACATCGAAGCCACGCGTGATCTTTACGGGATCGTTAGCCCAAGTCCCCAAATGGTTTTTGAGGACATCGGTTCCCGGCAGCACGGGAAGCCCCTTGCCCTCCCATTTGGAGATTTCCTTTTCTCCATAAGGAGGTTGAATAGCGGGGAGTTGTTCTCCATGAGGCAAAACTTTTCCGCAATATCCGACCTCAAGCAGAAACGCTGGAGTCTTTCCCTTATTTACAAATCGCATAGAGAATTCTGTCCATCTAATGCCCGTTGCGCCCTCAACTTCAGGAGGGATCCCAGCATCACCAACCTCAGCGACCATCCATGCGCGCTCCGAGGTGACTATATGGTTCACTTGCAGGAGAGCGGCCTTGGCTGTGTCGGCGGTAGCTTTACTCTGCCAAAGGATCAAGATCATGGTTCCGAGGGCGATGCCTATAGCCCACCACTCGGGCCGTTTTACGGCTGTGTGCCAACTAAACACCTCATCGCTGGATTTTTGCGGTATTTGCTGGGGGTAGGTGTAATTGTCGTCGGAGTCAACCGAAACTGTGGCTGGTTGATGGTTGCCAGGTGGCTTATCTTTATCGTCGCTAGTTTTGTTTGGTTGACCGGACATACAGACGGCCATGAGTGCGGAAACAGTAGCGAGCATCACCAATCTTTTCGGCATGATTGTCACTAATCTTACAGGGATATATTGGAACATCTGTTGATTGAATCGCCTATGCTCAGCCGATCAGGTTCCGCGAATTCTGGGTTTACGCGAACAGCCCATTGCGCTCGGGAGGACTCAATGCCCCTTCTTTGCACTTCTCCAAGTTGGGGGTTGTTCGCAACTGGTACTGCCTGTGAACTACTCGATCTCGACGTTGTGCGTTCGTAACCAGTTGCGCAGCAATTCATCCAACAAATCGCTGAGTGTGCTTGAGGCCCGCTTGCGTGAACGCTTTTGCCTCTTCAGTTCCCTTTCGACTGCATCGTAGACTCCTGGATCGATACGAGTGGTGCGCTTCTCTCGCATCGATTTATCTGTTGGAGGTTTCGGCAAGACTGCCGCGACCGGGCGCG
>Ga0224526_1001032_pt1 | contig 11011 bp, 9 predicted proteins | sample CBST25metaG_FD_179878 | JGI IMG/M metagenome (GOLD analysis project Ga0224526, IMG submission 179878) | Peat soil microbial communities from Stordalen Mire, Sweden - C.B.S.T-25 | ecosystem: Environmental > Terrestrial > Soil > Wetlands > Peat | place: Sweden: Norrbotten County, Stordalen Mire...
ACGCAGGCCACGGCCGGGGCGGCAACCTCGGCCAGCAGCGCGCAACTCTCCGCGCCCAGCCCCGCGCGCGGCGGATCGACGACGATCAGGTCGGGCGCGGCCAGTTCGGGCGTGGCCAGTTCGGACGGACCTGGGTCGTGCGCGTCCAGGCCGGGCTCGCCGAGGCCCAGCCCCGTGCCCTTGCCGCTGCGGCGAAGAAATGCGAGCGTCTCCGCCTTGACCGCCTCGCCGGTTGTGCCGCGGAGATTTTCCTCGAGGGCCGCCGTTGCCGAAGGGGCCGACTCGACGGCCACCACCCGGTCAAACCGCGCCGCAAGCTGCCGCGCGAAGAGGCCGACGCCGGAAAACAAATCCCAGGCCAGCTTGCCGCTAGTGCCTGCGATAACCTTTTCAACCAGCGCATCCACCAGCCAGCGGTTGACCTGAAAAAATGCGCCGTGATCCACGCGATAGTCGAAGCCGGCGGCGCGATAGGTCAGCGACTTCGCGCCCCACTGCGCCACGGTGCGCGGCTGCTGACTGAAGTCTCGTGCTTCGCGGCCGCCTTCGACCACTAGCTCCGCGCCGGCGAGGGTGGGAATCCGCGCGTGCAGCTCCTCGGCCAATTCGTCGAAGCGCAGCTTCGCGGGACTTGCCGTGAAGACAGTGGCCAGCAGCGTGGTTTCTGCCGCATCGCAGAAAAGCGCAATCTCGGCAGGGCGCAAGGCGGGCGCAAACTTCCGCGCAACCTGCGTAAAAGCCTGCGCGGCTTCTAGCAGCAGCGGCGCGGCGATGGGACACTCGCGCACCGGCATGATCGCGTGGGATCGGCGGCCGCGATAGCCGGGGTTCCCGCTTGCGTCAAATCCCAGGCGGATGCGGTTGCGATAGCGCCATGGTTCACCGGCCAGCACGGACATCTCCGCCGGCACACGCACGCCGCCGCGCTCCAGCGTCTCGCGCAGGATGGCCTGCTTGAAAGCCAGTTGAGTTGCGTAACCTGTGTGCTGATAATGGCAGCCTCCGCAAACGCCAAAGTGCGGGCAAGCGGGAGCCGTGCGCTCCGGCGCGGCGCGGACGATCTCCTCCACCTCGGCAGCCGCGTAGCCCGGCTTGCTCTCGGTGACGCGCACCCGCGCCTGTTCGCCGGGCAGCGCCAGCGGCACAAAAACGGCCTTCCCTTCAAGCCGGGCCAGGAATGCGCCGCCGTAAATCGGCTTCTCGATTTCCACCAGCAGCGGCTCGGCGATGATTGCCTTGGCCTGAGCGGCATCGGCTCCCGGCGCCCCACTTTTCCCGCGTTCTTTGCGAAATGGGCGGGATTTGGCGCGAACTCCGGATTGTTTTCCACGCGGTTTCATGGCTGGCTCATATAAAAAAGGCTGAGGCGCGGCAGGTTGTAGTGAACCAGCAGTTGCTTCTGCACAAACTGCTGCTCCACCTGGCGTAGTTGCACGGCTCCCATGCGGCTGCGATACGGCGCAAGCTCACGGGCCGCATGCGCTTTCAAGCCGACCAGCAACTCCTCGGGCGCAGCCGCGGTCAAGGAGGCGAAGAGCTTCTCTTCGAGCACGGTGAGGGTGCGTTCCAGCGCTTCCAGATCGCAGTCTGCGACGCTTTCCTGGGCGTTGTCGCCGTCGTGGTGCGCGGCGCTTTGCTGACTCGCTGAGCGCGCCTTGGCGGCCAGTTCGCGCAGGCGGGCGGCGGTTGCTGCGCAGGCTTCGGCGGCGACTGTCGCAGAGTCCAGCGCGGCGGCGGCGGTTTCCAAATGCGCGGCCACACGCTCCTGCTCAAAGCCCGATTCGCGCTGTGGGTCGGCCGCCGCGGGAGCCGTGCCGGCGGCGGCCTCCCGCAGTTCCTCGGCCGCTTCCATCACCGCCTGCGCGCACCAGGCCAGGCCGTTCACGCGCCGCATCCGGCCGCGCTTTTGCCGCGCCTCATATTTGTCGAAGGCCGCGTCAATCCCACGCAGCGCCGCCTCCAGCGGAATGCCGGCCTCGCGCCAGGTCTCGATCAGCGCCCAGTCGACCGTCGAGAGCAGCAGAAGCGCCCCGCGCCGCTGCTGAAAGCGCTCCTCGATCTCGGTGAAGTAGTTGAAGTAATTCGGCACGGCGGCGCCTCAGAGTCTCAGTGGTCTCAGTGCGCTTTGCCGCGAGGCTTGGCCGTACGGTTGCGCTCGAAGAGAATCAGCAGCCCGTCCAGGGTGAGCATATCGTCGATCTCGGCGATGAAACGCGAATCCTCGGAGATCTGCCGCGCGAGGCCGCCCGTGGCGATAACCCGTGCCGGTGAGCCCAGTTCGGCGACGATCCGTTGGATGATGCCGTCCACCAGGCCGATATAGCCGTAGTAAAGGCCGCTCTGCAGGTGGGTAACGGTGTTGGTGCCGATCACCTTGGCCGGGCGCTTGATGTCCACGCGGCTGAGGCGAGCGGCGCGCGAAAAGAGCGCCTCGGCGCTGATGCCCAGGCCGGGTGCGATGGCGCCGCCCAGGTACTCGCCGTGTGCTGAGATCACGTCGAAAGTCGTCGCCGTGCCGAAATCCACCACAATGCACGGACCGCCGTAGCGCTCGAAGGCGGCAATCGCGTTCACCAGCCGGTCCGCGCCCAGTTCGGAGGGGTTATCCACCAGCACCGGCATTCCGGTCTTGATGCCCGGCTCCACAAACAGCGGCGAGGTGTGAAAGTAATCTTCGCAGACCTGGCGCAATGTGCCTTCCACGGGCGGCACCACCGACGAGATGATGATGTGCGAAACCTGATCGGGCGCCATGCCGTTCATCTTGAAGAGATTGACGAAGAGCACGCCGTATTCGTCGGCGGTCTGCGAGCGGTGCGTGGTGACGCGCCAGTGCGCCGCCAGCTCCGGCTTTGCTCCATCGAGCTTGTAGAGCCCCAGCACCGTATTTGTATTTCCCACATCGATGGCTAGCAGCATCGTCTTCTCAGCCTATCTCCCCGCGCATCGGGCATCGCGCTTCTGCCGTGTTGCTGTTCGTCCAGAGCGGGAAAGCCCCAACTCAGCTCTCCGCGCCGAAGGCCTCTGCCCCACCGCAGGGGTCGCGAATGCCGCCGGTCTGCACCGTGACCAACCCCTCGTTCGTGCGCACCAGCAGGAATCCATGCTCGTTCATTCCGGCTGTCGTTCCTGTACAGGCTTGTGGCCCGTGCACCTCAACCCATCGCCCGCGAATCCACGTCGAAGCCTGCTCGACGCGCGCGGGAATCGTGACGCTCGCTGCCGGATCGAGCAGCCCCAGCGCTTCACGCTCCAGCGATTTTAGCAGGGAGACAAGCAAATCCTGGCGCGAAACTCTTCTGCCAGACTCCAGGTCGAGCGAGGTGGCGGGCGTGGTCAGATCGGGAGCGAAGGCGCGTTGGTGAACATTGATTCCAATGCCCACGACCGCATAAGCCGCCGCACCACTCTCGATTTTCGACTCCACCAGAATGCCGCCCGCTTTGCGTGCGCCCAGCATCAGATCGTTCGGCCAGCGCAGATCGACCGTCAGCCCGGCCGCGGCGCCGATAGCCCCGGCAGCAGCCAGCCCCGCGGCAAGCGGCAACAGCGGCAGGCGAACGGCGGGAATCGCCGGGCGCAGCAGCACGCTCACATAAAGCCCATCGCCCGCGGCCGAGTGCCATGCGTGATCGCCCCGTCCGCGGCCAGCCAGTTGCTCGTCGGCAAAGTAGACCGAGCCGTGCGGCGCTCCGTCGCGCGCGCCCGCCAGAGCTTCGGAGTTGGTGGAGTCCACCTGTGGAAAAAAATGTAGCTTGCCCACAAAAATGGTATTCCCCAGCTCGGTCCCGTTCGCGGCCCCTAGAGCCGCCAGATCGTAAATGTCCAGAGAGGCTCCTCGCACGGCTAGGCTGTCTCCGCGTGGATGCGCATGGAGATGTCGGCGGCCTTGGAGGAGTGAGTCAGCGCGCCCACGCTGATAAAATCCACACCGGTTTCAGCATAGGCGCGAATGTTTTCAAGCACCACGCCGCCCGAGGCCTCGGTAGGAATCCAGCGCTCGGCCTGTCCCTCGCCGTCCTGTCCCTCGCCGTCCTGTCTCTGGATCTCCCGCCCCCCGGCCACCTGCCGGATGCGATCGACCGACTGCTTGACCTGCTGGGGCGTCATGTTGTCCAGCAGAATCGCCTCGGCGCCGTATTCGAGAGCCTCTTCCAACTCCTGCACGGAGCGCACCTCCACCTGCACCCGCTGGCCCTTCTTGCGCCCTTCAAGCGCCCTCTCCAGCACCGCCGGCAACCCGCCGCCCAATGCGATGTGGTTGTTTTTAATGAGGATTCCTCCGGCTAGATCGAGGCGGTGGTTCGTTCCCCCGCCGCACAGCACAGCGTATTTTTCCATCACCCTCAGGCCGGGAATCGTCTTGCGCGTGTCCAGCACATGAGCGCGGGTTCCCTGGATGGCATCGACAAGTTTCCGCGTCTGCGTGGCGATGCCGCTCAGGTGCTGCATCAGATTCAGAATCACGCGCTCGCAACTGAGCAGCACTTGCGCATTGTGGCGGATGACGGCCAGCACCTGCCCCTCATGCACGCGCACCCCGTCGAAGATTTCCGGATGGCTGACCACCTCGAAGCGAGTCTGCGCCGGGGCGCGCTTGTCGAGCCGGGCGAAGATCTCCAGAAAACGCGGCACCGCGCCCAGCCCGCAAACCACCATCTCCTGGCGAGCGACAATCGAACCGGCCGCGCGCAGTCCGGGATCGATGGTAAGGCTGGTGGTGGTGTCGTCGGCCGCCCTGTCTTCGAGCAAGGCCCGCTCCAATAATGCGTCAATGCGACTGTTCTTCCAATCCATGTCGTTTTCCTTCGCAAAACAGCTACTAGCCGCTAGCTTCTAGCTCCTAGCTAAAGCCACGAACAAAAAGCTAGAAGCTAATGGCTGTCCTTCGGCAGTGCATCCAGAGTCGCGCGAGCCTTTTCCAGCAGCAGCCGCGTCTCGGCTTCCTGATTCTTCAGCCCCTCGACCACCTGCGCCGGAGCCTTGGCCAGAAAGCCTTCGTTTCCCAACTGGCGAGCGGCTGCGGCTAAACCTTTCTCATACCGGGCAATCTCTTTCGCAAGACGCTCCCGTTCGGCGGCCACGTCGATGGTACGCTCGTAGACCACGGCCACGTCAAAACTGGGCGTTGAGTGCTTGGCGAGACCTTCCGCAATTTGCTCGACAAATTTGAGGTCACTCACGCGCGCCAGACGCTCCACCAAAGCAATGTTTTCAGTGATGACGTGCTTCGATTGGCCGTTAATGCGAAATTCTATGGGAATTACTGCCTTCTCTTCGACGCCGATTTCCTTGCGCAAGGCGCGAATCTCAACGATCAGTCTTTGCAGAAGTTCCATCTCAACCAGCGCACTCACATCAATAACACCTTGCACCGGCGGATAGCTCATCAGTGCAATCGACTTGGCTGGCAGCTCGTCTTCTTCATATAGCGCGTGCCAGATCTCTTCTGTAATGAAGGGCATGAAGGGCGAAAGAAGGCGTAGCGAGGCTTCGAAGACGCTGAGCAGTATCGTGAGCGCGGCTTTGGTTTTTTCTTTGTCGGCGGCCTCGGAAAAATCCAGCCGTAGCTTGACGATCTCCAAATACCAATCGCAGAAGCTGCCCCAGAAAAATTGATAAATTGCGTTGGCTGCGTTGTCGTAGCGGTAATTCTCAAGCGAACGATTGACCTCGTTCGCGGTGGACTCGAATTTAGCTACGATCCAGCGATCTTCCAATGGGGCATCAATCCCCACCATCGGCAACAAGGGAAGTGATTTCGGATCGACGAAAATTCCGATCTCGGCCGCGCGGTCCACATTCATGAACAGGAACCGCGCCGCGTTCCAGATCTTGTTGGCGAAGGCGCGGTAGCCCTCGGTTCTCGCCACGTTGAACGCAATGTCCGTTCCCGGCGAGGCCATCGATGCGAGGGTGAAGCGCACCGCGTCGGTCCCGTACTGCTTCACGATTTCGATCGGGTCGAGGACGTTGCCCTTCGTCTTCGACATTTTTTCGCGGTTGGCGTCGCGCACCAGGGCGTGAATGTACACCTCGCGGAAGGGAACCGAGTCCGCAAGCGAGCGCTGGCTCCCGTCGGGCATCGGCACCTCCTCGGCAAACCAGCAGCCGAGCATGATCATGCGCGCAACCCAGAAGAAAAGAATGTCGAAGCCGGTGACCAGGACGCTGGTCGGGTAGAAGGCGTCGAAATCCGCCCGATTTTCCGCCGTGATCTTCGGCCAGCCGAAGACGGAAACCGGCAGCAGGCCCGAAGAAAACCATGTGTCCAGAACGTCGGTCTCCTGCGTAATCCGGGCCGAGCCGCAGTGGGCGCAGATCGTGGGATCGCCGGTCGAGCCGGGCTTGGGCACGGTGATCTTGTGGCACTCGGCGCAGTGCCAGGCCGGAATGCGATGGCCCCACCAGAGCTGGCGCGAGATGCACCAGTCGTGAATGTTTTCCATCCACTCGAAGTAGGTCTTCTCGTACATCTCCGGCGTGAAGCGGATGTGTTTTTCGCGCACCGCCTGCTTGGCCTTGTCGGCCAGCGGCTGAATCTTCACAAACCACTGCGTTGAAAGCCTCGGCTCGACGACCGTCTTGCAGCGGTCGCAGTGGCCCACGTTGTTGGTGTGGTCCTGGATGCCCGCCAAAAGGCCCTGCTCTTCGAGGTCGGCGACGATCTTCTTGCGCGCCACATAGCGGTCGAGGCCCGCGTAGGCGCCGCCCTCGGCGTTGATGCGGCCTTCGGCGTCCATCACGTTGATCGACGGGAGATGATGGCGCTCGCCCAGGGCAAAGTCGTTCGGATCGTGGGCTGGAGTGACCTTCACCGCTCCGGTGCCGAAGTCGCGGCTCACCCACTCATCCAGAATGATGGGGATCTCGCGACCCACAAGCGGCAGGCGGAGCTTCTTGCCGTGCAAATGCAGATAGCGCTCGTCTTCAGGGTGAATCGCAACGGCCACATCGCCCAGCATGGTCTCCGGGCGGGTCGTCGCGACGGTCAGGAATTCGCCTGTCTCCTTGCCGCCGGCGTCAAGAACCGGGTACCGAATCTCCCATAGGTGGCCCTTCTGCTCCTCGTGGACCACTTCGAGGTCGCTGATGGCGGTCTGGCAGCGCGGGCACCAGTTCACGATATAGGCGCCGCGATAAATCAGGCCCTGCTCATGCAGCCGGACGAAGGCCTCGCGCACCGCGACGGACAGGTTCTCGTCCATGGTGAAATACTCGCGCTGCCAGTCGACCGAGGCGCCCAGGCGCTTCATCTGGTCGAGAATCGCGCCGCCGGTCTGGCGCTTCCACTCCCAGACGCGCTCGACGAAGGCCTCGCGGCCAAGCTGCTGGCGGCTCGTGCCTTCCGCCGTCAGTTGCCGCTCGACCATCATCTGCGTGGCAATGCCGGCGTGGTCGGTGCCGGGCAGCCAGAGTGCACGGTGGCCGCTCATGCGCCGCCAGCGGGTCAGAATGTCCATCTCCGTCTGGTTGAGCATGTGGCCCATGTGCAGTCGGCCGGTTACGTTCGGCGGCGGCAGCAGAATAGTAAAGGCCGAGGACTGGCCGTCCAGGCCTTGATCTTTTGGATTCGTGGCGGGAGAGCAGGGCGTGGGCTGCGCGAAGAGCTTCTCGCGCACCCAGTATTCGGCCCAGTGATCTTCAAGGTCGGCGGGGTCGTAGGCTTTGGGCAGGTCGTGGGGCATAATTTTTCTTTGGCGAGCCCCCGGCAAATTGCGAAAAACTCTACTGCGGAGAGGGTTTCGAGGAGGGGATCACCCCTAACTTTAACAGATGCGGGCCAAAGGAGCGGTTGGCGTGAACGCGGAGCATCGACGTTCCAGCAACCGAAAAGGCCGCCCATGTTGCGAGCGGCCTTTTCGGTCGGTTCTTGGACTGGAATTGCCGATCAGAACGGGTTCAGCTTACCCAGTCCCTTCTTCTTTTTCTTCTTGCTTGAGGATTCGTCGCTCAGATCGGCCTTGGGCTTCTTGTGCTTGCCGTTGGCCGCGGACTGGGCAGGGGTCTCGCCGGGCTTGACGTCGTTCACCTGGTCGGGAGCCTCGGCGGGCTTTTCCGCGGCGGGCGCAACGGTATTGTTCGGGCCCACCGGTTGGAGAACAGCGTTGGGATCGGCCACAGGCGCGCTCACAACCTGAACGCCCAGGCCGGTTCCGCCCTCGGGCTTGGCAAGCTCCAAAGGAGCCTGGGAGGGCCGGTCGCTGCGCGGGGGTTCGTTGACTGTGGTGGGGGAGAGCGCCTCGACGTGCGAAGCGGCAGGCTTGCCGGCATTGATGGCGGCATCGAACAGCGCGATATTCTCCTTCGTCACCTCAGGCGCGATCACCCGCTTGGGATCTTCCAGGCTGGGGTCGCCCACATGCACGGCCTCGACCACACTGGGCCCGTGCTTGAAAATGTCGAAGGTCTTGCCGGTAAAGTGCAACGGCTGTCGGCTGCGCTCCTCGGCGTCGTTCTCGGCAATCGCGGCCTCGGTAGGCTCGGGAACCGGGCGGTTCATGGCCACTAGCCGGTCGCGGGCATCCTCCACGTGAGGAGCCATCGGATAGCGGGTGATGACCCGGTCATAGGCCGCAGTGGCTCGGTCCAGATAAACCGCGTGCAGACGCTCTTTCACCGCGCCGGGAATGTGGGACGCGATCTGGATGGCGTGGGCCTCGCCGGCATAAGCATCGCCGATGCCCAGCAGCGCCTGGTCGCTCTTCGAGTAGAGCGGGTAGGTGTCTATCACGGTCTGGAGGCGGGCAATGGCGGCCGAGTAGTTGTCCTTGCTCTCATAGTAAAGGCCAATCTGGGTTTCGCGCTCGGCCAGAACCTCCTGCACATCCCGCAATTTCTGCTTGGCGCGGGGCACCAGCGGCGAGTCAGGGAACATGTTGATCATGGTCCGGTACTCTTCCGAGGCGCGCAGGGCGTTGGTGTAATCGCGGTCCGGCTTCTCCATCTGCTGGAAGTAAATATCGCCCACCTTCATCTGCGCCTCGGCGGCCTCCGGGGCATTCGGGAAGAAGGTGATGAAGTCCTTGTACTCGGACTCGGCCTGGGTGAGAGCCGCGGCCCCGCCCTCCTTGAACCAGGTGTCGCCCACCGACAGCTTGGCGCGCATCCTGTATTCCGAATCGGGATAGGTATTCAACAGCGTCTGCAGGTCCAGCCGGGCCACGTCGTAGCGGCCCTTTTTCATGGCGTGCATGGCCTTGTCGTAGAGTTCCAGGTCGGGCTGTTTGGAGTTCACGCTGGCCAGCGGATTGGCGCTCAGATCCACGTTCTTCTTGTGTTTCTGTTTCTTTTCCCTGGCTTGGGACGTCACTCCGCCCAGCACTAGAAACGCCAGAACGACCGCGGCAATCATCTTGAAAAACCGGTTCATACCACCCCTTTGCGGTTGGCGTCCCGCGACAGGCCGCAAACCTATTCCGATACTCTCAAATCTTACCCGTACGCGTAACCCGCGGCGAGCGGATCTTCCGCATTCGTGTGAGCGCCGCAAGAACCTCAGAAGCAGATCTTCGCAGCCGGTTCTGAGTCGAAGACCAGTAGCCCAGAACCCTCAAAAGGAAAACCGCTCCGTTGCCGCGGCTCACTCGACGCCGATTCGCTGAATGCCTTATTCGCCCGCTGCCGTGCGGGCCGCGGCCAGCAACGCCCGCGCATCCTCTTCGGGGTGCCCCGCGCCAAAGACGGCGCTGCCTGCCACCAGCAGGTCCGCTCCTGCTTGGACGACTCTGGCCACCGTATCGTGAGCCACGCCGCCGTCTACCTCGATTCTAAACGCCAGCCCCAATTCCTGGCGCAAACCGGCCAGCCGCCGGATTTTGTCGAGCGAAAATTCAATGAATTTCTGCCCCCCAAAGCCCGGATTTACGCTCATCACCAGCACGTGATGGACCATAGGCAGAATATCTACAATCAGATCCACGCGGGTGGCCGGATTCAGCACCACTCCGGGTTTCATGCCCTGCTGGGCAATCAGTTGGAGCGAACGATGCAGGTGGCGGCAGGCTTCGTAGTGGACGCTCACCCAGTTGGCCCCGGCCTCGGCAAAGGCGGGAATGAACTCGTCCGCATTCTCGATCATCAGGTGACAGTCCAGCGGCAGTTTCGTCGCTTTGCGCAGCGATTTCACCACCGGCGGCCCCAGGGTGATATTGGGCACAAAGTGGCCATCCATCACGTCCACATGGATGACCGTGCCGCCGCCCCGCTCGGCCGCGGCAACCTGGTCCGCCAGATGGGCAAAATCCGCTGAAAGAATCGATGGAAGCAGCTCTACCATAGGGTCTTCTGGAAGCCTCCCCTTGCCTCGTCAGTGTATCAGCGCGAGGTGCCAAAGGAGGTGCCAAAGTCTGAGTGCGGATCAAGCCGGGCCTGCATCGCCAATGGGGGGGGGGATTTTCCCATCAAGCCCGGAGAGAATCCGCCGATGAACGATGCAAGAAAGATGGATTTCGATCCGGGGAGACGCCATGCAGATCGCCAACATTTCATCCACTGCCTCAACCATGACCGTTTTGAATCCGGTGGTTGCTTCCCGGCCTTCTTCCGCCTCGTCTTCCGCCTCGACGGCCGGAGCGTCCGCGATCAAGGCCAGCTCCGGCGCGGCCTCGTCCGGTTCGGCCTCATCGAGTCAGACAACTTCAAGCAAAAGCTCGCAATCCCACTCAGGGGGCGGAGGAAACTCGGCCGGCAGCAGCGCATCCACGATGGAAACGCTGGTTTCCAGCTACTCCACGAGCGTAGCGGGCACACAGTACTCCGGTAGCGTGGAGGAGTCGGGCGGGGAATACACTGCCTCGGTCGCAACCCTGGCCGGCGCCACGGCAACCGGGTCGAGCATCGAGGCGGCGGAAAACAATCTCACTGCTCGAATCGATGAACTGGCCTGAACGATGCTCGCAGCCCATTTGCCCCACAACGGATTGCGGCGCATCGGAATGAGATCGGTTGGCGGACAAGATCGGGCAGCGACAAGATCGGGCAGCGGACACGATCGGGCAGCGGACAAGAT
>Ga0224526_1001039_pt1 | contig 10961 bp, 10 predicted proteins | sample CBST25metaG_FD_179878 | JGI IMG/M metagenome (GOLD analysis project Ga0224526, IMG submission 179878) | Peat soil microbial communities from Stordalen Mire, Sweden - C.B.S.T-25 | ecosystem: Environmental > Terrestrial > Soil > Wetlands > Peat | place: Sweden: Norrbotten County, Stordalen Mire...
ATCCAGACGCAGGGCGCTGGCGGCGGTGTTTTTTGCTGCCGCGCTGGACTGTTCCGACATTTGCGCGGTTTGCTCGACTTGTGCGGCGATATTGTTGCTGGCCACGCCCTGTTGCTTGATGGCGGCGGAAATCGCGCTGATGCTTTGCGCCGCCGCCGCGCTATTCTCGCCTATGCGCTTGATCGCCTGATCGGCATGATCCGCCCGCTGTACGCCTGATTCCACCAGACGGTCGGCTGACAACATCTGGCGCGTGGCCAGCTGTGAACGCTCGACCATGGATTCTATGGTGCCGGAAATTTCCTGTGTGGACTTGGCGGTGCGCTCGGCCAGTTTGCGCACTTCATCCGCCACCACCGCAAATCCCCGTCCCTGCTCCCCGGCGCGCGCAGCTTCAATCGCCGCGTTCAGCGCCAGCAAATTAGTCTGATCGGCAATTTCCCGAATGACATTGATCACCGAACTGACCTGGGTGCTGTAGGTTTCCAGATCCTGAATGCTGGCCACCGAGGTTTTGACCACGGCAGAAATTTCGTGAATATCCTGTATGGTCTGGGCAATCGTGCTGGAACCCTGCAATACCAGTTCGCTGGCGCTGGCCGCACCCGCCTGGGTGATCTGAGCCTGATCGGCCACATGGTTGACGCTGACGGTCATCTGTTCAACGGTGCTGGCCATATTGGCGGCAGACTCGCTTTGCGCTTCGGATGCGGAGGAAACCTGGCTGGCGGTCTGTGACAGTTGCTGCGCCGCCTCCGCCACACCCTGCGCGCCGGAGCGCAGGCTCCGCATGGTTTGCTGCAGGCGCTCGAGCAAGCGGTTGAACGCACTGGCGGTATGACCGATTTCATCCATGTGGTCTATGGGAGCGCGTCGGGTAAAATCCAGCGACTGGCTGATCTCTTCCAGAGTGCGCTGGATATGCTGCAGACCGCCGCGTATCACCTTGAACAGCCGTAGCGCCAGGAAACCGGCAATGATCAGGCCCAGGGCAATGCTGGCGGCCATGAGTATCAGTGATTGTTGATATTGCCGGTAGTTTTCCTGATACTGCAGTTGCGCCTGTTCAAAGTCGTACTGGGTATGCTGATCCAGCGCCTGCATCGCCAGCTTGCGCGCCTTGGAAAAGTCGCCAAACAACAAGGTGCGCGCCTGATCCATTTGATGGTTGCGCGCCATTCCCAGCAACACTTCGCGCAACTGCCGGTAATGCGCCATGCTGGATTGGTCTGCCTGCAACAATGCCTGATCGTCGGCATTGGCGATGTCATGCGCCTGATAATCCGCCATGGCGCGATCAAACTGCTGATCGGCGGTCACGATTTTCCCCGTGACCATCGCCAGTTGCTGTGGTGTATTGGCTACCAGCGCCTGCGGCACCGCCGTGCGGATGTCCGCAAGCGCATGCTGGGCCAGGTTCATGGCCTTCAGGCTGGGGAAGGTTTCGGTTTCGACGAAGCTGAAACGCGTTTGGGATTGGCGTAGTTGCCAGATTCCATAACTCCCGACCATCAACATGCCCAACAGGGCGACCGATAGGGTAAGAAGTAAACGCTTGCTGATGCTCATGATGAATTGCCCTGGAATAACAACGGTGGCACCGGTGTCGAGACGATGCGCTTTGCCTCGATATTCGTTTTAAATATTACAGCAATATATAGAGTAAATGTTACCGAATGACCAGTTTCAGCGGCGGCTAGTGGCGTCGCTGATCACTATTCATGCCCTGAATGCAATTTATCTCCAGGCAGTACACAATCCTGGTTTGCTTGCGCTAGCGAATTTCCCTTTATAATTCCCGCAAACAGAGCTCAAATTGGCCCGGGACCTGCCCGCCGGCCATGATGAAAGAAAGCCCCTATGTCAGACCCAATTGCCTGCGCGCTGCAGGCGGTACACCAACGCATCCGTCAGGCCACGCTGCAGGCGGGCCGCAAGGAGGAAGAGGTGCAGCTGCTGGCGGTCAGCAAAACCTTTCCCCCAGACGCCATCCGCGCCGCGTGGCAGGCCGGACAACGCGCCTTTGGCGAAAACTATGTGCAGGAATTTACCGACAAACTCGACGCGCTGCGCGATTTGCCGCTCGAGTGGCATTTCATCGGACCCATTCAGTCCAATAAAACGCGTGTCGTGGCGGAAAACGCGCAATGGGTGCATTCTGTTGATCGCAGTAAAATTGCCGATCGGCTTGCGGCGCAAAGACCCGCATCCCTGCAGCCGCTGAATGTCTGCATTCAGGTGAATGTTTCCGGCGAGGCCAGTAAAAGTGGCTGCACCCCGGATGAACTGGCGTCGCTGGCGGCGCATATCGCCACCCTGGAGCGCCTGCATTTGCGCGGTCTGATGTGCATTCCGGAGCCGACCGAAGACCCGCAGCGTCTAGCGGCGCAGTTTTTGCTGTTGCAGCGCTTGCGCCAGCAACTGCGCGCCAGTGGCTACGCGCTCGATACCTTGTCGATGGGCATGTCCGCCGATCTGGATCTGGCGGTAGGCGCGGGCGCGACCCTGGTCAGGGTGGGCACGGCGATTTTCGGGTCGCGCCACTACCAGTAAACCCATGCAGGAGAGCATGAACAATGCAGATTACCTTTATCGGCGGCGGCAACATGGCCAACGCCATCATTTCAGGCCTGGTGAAACAGGGCGGACACAGTATCCGCGTCGTCGATCCGGATGCGGCAAAACTCGAAAAACTCACCCGTGTGCATGGGGTGCAGGGCCTGAGCGCCTTGCCCGATGCCCTGCACGCGCACGAAGTGGTGCTGTTGGCGGTCAAGCCGCAACAACTCAAGCAGGTCTGTTTACAGTTGCAAGCCCGCCTGGGCGGCGCGCTGGTGGTGTCGATTGCCGCCGGGATACGCTGTGAGGCGCTGGAGCGATGGCTGGGGACGTCGCGCGTGGTGCGGGCTATGCCCAATACCCCGGCGATGGTGGGGCGCGGCATGACCGGCTTGTATGCCGCTGAGGGCATCTCGGCTGCAGACCGCGCCGATGCACAAACCATTTTGCAGGCGGTGGGCAAGATACTGTGGTTGCCCAGCGAAGCGGCGATCGATGACATTACCAGCATCAGCGGCAGTGGCCCGGCCTATGTATTCTATTTTGTCGAAGCCATGATTCAGGCGGCGCTCGACCAGGGCTTTTCTGCGACCGACGCGCGCGATCTGGTGTTGACCACTTTCGAAGGCACCGTGGAACTGGCGCGGCAATTTGCCGAACCGATTGCAACCTTGCGCGCCAATGTCACCTCCAAGGGAGGAACCACCGAGCGCGCGATAGCGCGTTTTGAGCTTGAGGAAGTCAAGGCCGGAATTATTGCCGGCGCCATGGATTGCCGCGCCCGTTCGGTTGAACTGGGTCAACAGCTAAGTCAGGACTGATCATGTTTGCGCAAACCTTGCAGTTTTTGATCCAGACGCTTTCCGACCTGTTTGTGTTGGTATTGCTGTTGCGCTTTTATCTGCAAGTGGCGCACGCTTCGTTCCGCCATCCGCTGTGCCAGTTTGTCATGGCGGTGACCAACTTCATCGTGCTGCCGATGCGGCGCCTGGTCCCCAGCCTGAAAAGCTACGATGTGGCCACCCTGCTGTCCGGGTGGCTGGTATGCCTGGCCAGTACCGTGCTGATCATGGCGCTCGACCAGATCCCGTACAATTTCGCCGCACCACAGACCTGGCTGGCGCTGGCGCTGTTGTCGGTGCTCTATCTGTTCAAAAAGTCCTTGTACTTGCTGATGGGGGCGGTGATCGTTCAGGCGGTGATGAGTTGGGTCAATCCCTATAATCCCCTGGCGCCCCTGCTGGATCTGCTGACCCGGCCCTACCTCAGGCCGTTTCGGCGGGCGCAGATCGGCGGCGTGGATTTGTCGCCGATTATTCTGTTTTTGATCGTTCAGGTGATCCTGATGCTGCCGGTCAGGATGCTGGAGATGAGTTTCTTGATGCAGCTCAAGATAATCATGTAAAAATTGGGTTGTTCGTGATTGTTTTATGCGATAAAAATAGACTGCCATTTAATAGGAGAAAAAAATGATCAAACGCGCATTGTTAACCGCAGTTGTTCTGAGCTGTCTGACCGCCCCTGCTTTTGCCGACCTGCAGTTGGCAATCAAGAATGGATGTACCGCCTGCCATTCGGTAGACAACAAAATTGTCGGACCGGCATGGAAAGATGTTGCCAACAAAAATCGCAACGACAAGGGCGCCTATGCTCGCCTGGTTGCCAAGGTCAAGGCCGGTGGCAGTGGTGTCTGGGGTCCGGTTGCCATGCCCGCCAACTCGCCGCGCGTAAGCGATGCCGACATCAAGTCGCTGGTGAAGTGGATCCTGACCCTGCACTAAGCAGACTGGATTGCAGGATGTGTTGTGAACAAAGGCGGTGTGACCGCCTTTGTTTTTTCAATAGCGCTTGCGGCTTATTAGAATCGCACTTATAACTGTATCCGCGGCAGGAATGTTACAGCGCAGTGTGCATTACAGTTGCACAAAGCCTGAGCCGAAGGTAATCTTCTCCGCCTGTCTGCCAACTCTATGCTGGAAGCACCTACTATGGCCAAGCTGACCGAACAGGATGTCATCAAATGGGACGGCGAAGATTATATGAACGCCGACCATTTGGAGTTCTTTAAAGACCAGTTGTTGCAGATGCAGCAGGAATTGCTGAGTAATGCCAGCGCCACTGCCAACCATCTCCAGGAACAAGAAGCAACGCCTGATCCAGCCGATCGCGCGACGCTTGAAGAAGAATATGCACTGGAGCTGCGTACCCGCGATCGCGAACGCAAGTTATTGCAAAAAATCCAGGCCTCGTTGCGTCAGATCGAAGATGGTTCCTATGGTTTCTGTGAAGACACCGGCGAACCGATCGGACTGAAACGCTTGATCGCTCGCCCGACGGCAACGCTGTCGGTGGAAGCGCAAGAGCGGCGCGAACGCATGAAGCGCCAATACGCCGACTGAGCCCGGGTTTCAATCGATCTTACGACGCCACCTCTAGGGGTGGCGTTTTCCTTTAGCGCGCGGACAAGCACGGCAGCGGGACTTGTGGATGGCGCGCCAATGAGGGTATCGTGCTTATTGCTGTCAAAAAACCCTGTTTGCAAGGAATCAGAATGCAACACCAGACCGATGATGTCAGAATCCGGGAAATAAAAGAACTACTGCCGCCCATCGCCCATCTGTATGAACTGCCGATTAGCGACCAGGCCGCCAAGTTGATTGTGAATACCCGGCGTGAAATTTCCGCTCTGCTGCACGGTGACGACGACCGGCTGCTGGTGGTGATCGGCCCCTGCTCGATTCATGATGTCAAGGCAGCGGAAGAATACGCAGAACGCCTGTTGGTATGGCGTGAGAAATATAAGCAGGATATCGTAGTGGTGATGCGCGTGTATTTCGAAAAACCGCGCACCACCGTCGGCTGGAAAGGCCTGATCAACGACCCGCATCTGGACGAATCCTACGACATCAATGCCGGCTTGCGCATTGCGCGCCGCTTGCTGCTGAGCCTGAACAACAAGGGAATGCCGGCCGCAACCGAATTCCTCGACATGATTACCCCGCAGTATTTCGCCGATCTGATTTCCTGGGGGGCGATAGGCGCGCGCACCACCGAATCCCAGGTGCATCGCGAACTGGCTTCCGGATTGTCCTGTCCCGTGGGCTTCAAGAATGGCACCGATGGCAATCTGCGGATTGCCATTGACGCCATTCGCGCCGCTGGCGAGCCGCATCACTTCCTCTCTGTGACCAAGACCGGACATTCGGCGATTGTGTCCACCGCTGGAAACCGCGACTGCCATGTGATTCTGCGCGGTGGCAAGGAACCCAACTACAGCAGCACGCATGTCAGGGCGGCCGAGTCGGAACTGATAGCCGTTGGCTTGCCGCAAAAACTGATGGTGGATTTCAGCCACGCCAACAGCCGCAAGGATTATCGCCGTCAGATGGAAGTGGCGCGCGATGTGGCGACCCAGATCGCCGGGGGCGAACACAATATCTTTGGCGTAATGGTAGAAAGCCATCTGGTGGCAGGACAGCAGAGTCAGAAACCCGGCGTGGAGTTGACCTATGGCCAGAGCATTACCGATGGTTGCATCGGCTGGGATGACACCGAAAAAATGCTGACCGTATTGGCCGAAGCCGTTGCCAGCAGGCGCAGCAAGGCTGTCGGGCAGTAAACTTGCGCAAGGCAACAAAAAACGCCGCGTTAGCAACGCGGCGTTTTTTGTTGTGGCGAGCGTAAATCAGCGAATGATAGGCGTCAGCTCACCCTTGATGTAGCGCTCGGACATGGCGTCCAGGCTGATGGCCTTGATCTTGCTGGCCTGCCCGGCAGAACCAAACGCTTCATAACGTTCTATGCAGATATCGCGCATCGCCTTGATCGATTCCGCCAGATATTTGCGCGGGTCGAATTCCGCCGGATGAGTGCCGAGAAAGCGGCGGATGGCGCCGGTACTGGCCAGACGCAGGTCGGTATCGATATTCACCTTGCGCACGCCATGGCGGATGCCTTCGACGATTTCATCCAGAGGTACGCCGTAGGTTTCCGGCATTTCACCGCCGTATTGGTTGATGATGTTCAACCAATCCTGTGGTACCGAAGAAGAACCATGCATGACCAGGTGGGTATTCGGTATGCGCGCATGGATCTCGCGGATACGGTCGATGCGCAGCACGTCGCCGGTGGGTTTGCGGCTGAATTTATACGCACCGTGACTGGTGCCGATGGCGATGGCCAGGGCATCAACGCCGGTGTCGCGCACAAAGCGCGCGGCTTCTTCAGGGTCGGTCAGCAGTTGGCTGTGATCCAGGGTGCCTTCGGCGCCGATGCCGTCTTCCTCACCGGCCTTGCCGGTTTCCAGCGATCCGAGACAGCCGATTTCACCTTCGACCGACACGCCGCAGGCATGAGAAAACTCGACCACGGTACGGGTCACGCCGACGTTGTAGTCATAGTCGGCCGGCGTCTTGCCATCGCGCTTGAGCGAGCCATCCATCATCACCGAACTGAAGCCGAGCTGAATCGAACGCTGGCAGATGTCCGGGCTGCTGCCGTGATCCTGATGCATGACCACCGGGATATGAGGAAATTCTTCCACCGCGGCCAAAATCATGTGGCGCAGAAAGGGCGCGCCAGCGTATTTGCGCGCGCCGGCCGAAGCCTGGACAATGACCGGGGCGTCGACTTGGTCTGCCGCCTCCATGATGGCGCGCATTTGCTCCAGGTTGTTGACGTTAAAAGCCGGCAGGCCATAACTGAATTCGGCTGCATGATCCAGCAGTTGACGCATCGAAACAAGTGCCATGAATCTCTCCCTCAGGGCGCAGGTGGTGTAGACAGGCCGGCCCGACACGGGCCGGGGGAATCAATGGTGCGAAACGCCGGACAGCAGCATGCCGGCGCCAATAAAGGCGCCGCCCGACATGCGGTTGACCGTTCGCTGGTGCTTTTCCGACTGCAGCCAGCCGGAAAGCCGGGCGCCGCCACTGGCATAGGCAAACTGCCAGGCGGCTTCAATGACGAAAAAAGTCAGCGCGAGAATCGCCAATTGCGGTTTTTGCGGCAAGTGCGCGTCCATGAACTGCGGAAACAGCGCGGTAAAAAAGATGAAAGCCTTGGGGTTGCTCATGGCAACCAGAAAGCCGGTGCGCAGCCGCTGGCGGGCGTGGCTGTAGGCGCCATCCGCGCCCGCCGCGATCCGCCGCGGTGCGGCGCGCCAGGTTTTGACGCCCAGATAGATCAGATAGGCGGCCCCCAGATATTTGACTGCGTTGAACGCGTGTTCCGACGTCGCCAGCAGGGCGCCGAGACCGGCCGCCGAGGTCAGCATGATGATCGCCAGACCGATCATCATGCCGCCGCAGGTGGCCATGGTGTTTCTGACGCCATGATGTATCCCGTGGGTCATCGCCAGCAGCATGTTCGGGCCGGGCATGGCGGAGACAAAGAACGTTGTCGTTGCGAACAGCAACCAAATGTTGAGTGGCATGCAAACTCCGTGGTTTAAGCGCGCGCGCGCTGCTGCAGTATGGCCACAGCCGGCAGTTCCTTGCCTTCCAGAAATTCGAGGAAGGCGCCGCCACCGGTTGAAATATAGCTTATCTGCTCGGTGACGCCGAACTTGGCAATGGCGGCCAGGGTGTCGCCGCCGCCGGCAATCGAAAACGCCGGGGAGGCGGCGATGGCCAGGGCCAGGGTGCGGGTGCCGTGGCTGAACTGCTCGAATTCAAACACCCCCAGCGGTCCGTTCCAGACCACCGTGCCGGCCTGAGCCACGATCGCGGCCAGTTGCGCCGCGGCCTGCGGGCCAAAGTCCAGAATCATGTCGTCGTGATTGATCTCGGCCACATTCTTCAAGGTGGCCCTGGCGTCTTCGCTGAACGCGGTGGCGCAAACCACGTCGTTGGGCAGGGGCACTGTGCCGCCATGGGCGCGGATCTTGGCCATCACGCGCCGCGCCTGATCCACCAGTTCGGGTTCTGCCAGCGACTTGCCTATGCCATGACCCTCTGCCAGCAGAAAGGTATTGGCAATGCCGCCGCCAACGATCAACTGATCGACCTTGTCCGCCAGGGCTTCGAGGATGGTCAGCTTGGTCGAAACCTTGGAGCCGGCAACGATGGCGACCAGCGGATGCGCCGGTTTTTCCAGCGCCAGGCCCAGGGCATCGAGCTCGGCCGCCAGCAGCAGGCCTGCGCAGGCGATGGGGGCGGCCTGCGCCACCGCATGAGTCGAGGCTTCGGCGCGGTGCGCGGTGCCAAAGGCATCGTTGACGAAAACGTCGCACAGTGCGGCATAGGCGCGGCCCAGCTCGGGATTGTTTTTCTTTTCACCCGGATTCAGGCGCACGTTTTCCAGCATCACCACTTCGCCCGCGGCCATGGGCACGCCGCCTTGCCAGTCCTGCACCAGACGCACCGGGCGCTCCAGCAGGGCGGACAGGCTCCTGGCCACAGGCGCCAGGCTGTCTTCAGGCTTGGGCTTGCCTTCGGTGGGGCGTCCGAGATGGGTCATCAGCAGTACCGAAGCGCCTTGCTGCAGCGCGTACTGGATCGAAGGCAGCGAAGCGCGGATGCGCGTATCGTCGCCTATGATGCCATGTTTGACCGGCACGTTCATGTCCACGCGGATCAGTACCCGTTTACCGTTGAGTGCCTGGTCGGTCAGTTTCTTGAAATCCATTATCCATCCTGATAGTTCGCAGTTAAGCAGCGTGGCGCGATGGCCGGGCAAGCGTGGCGCCGCCGTGTAGCGGCGGCCCGCGGATTTAACAGGCGAGCATGGCGCGTGCGGTGTTCAGCATCTGGCAGCTGAAACCCCATTCGTTGTCATACCAGGCCAGAACCTTGACCATATTGCCATTGCTGACCTTGGTCAGCGTGGAATCGAAGGTCGAAGGGATAGGCGAGTGGTTGAAGTCCATGGACACCAGCGGCAGGGTGTTATAGCCGAGTACGCCCTTGAGTTCGCCTTCCGAGGCGGTCTTCATGATCTGGTTGATTTCTTCGCAGCTGGTGTCGCGCGCCGCTTCGAAGGTCAGGTCGACCAGCGACACATTGATGGTCGGTACGCGTACCGAGAAACCGTCCAGCTTGCCCGCCAGCGCCGGCAGCACCAGACCCACGGCCTTGGCCGCACCGGTCTTGGTCGGAATCATGTTTTCCACGGCGGAACGGGCGCGGCGCAGGTCTTTGTGGCGCACGTCGGTCAGCACCTGGTCATTGGTGAAGGAATGGATGGTGGTCATCAAGCCTTTGACGATGCCCAGATGGTCATGCAGCGCCTTGGCCACCGGGGCCAGACAGTTGGTGGTGCACGAGGCGTTGGAGACCACGGTCATCGCCGGAGTCAATACTTGATGATTGACGCCGAATACCACGGTGGCATCGACATCATCGCCGCCCGGGGCCGAAATCAGCACCTTTTTGGCGCCGGCTTGCAGGTGGGCCTGACACTTGGCCTTGCTGGTGAAGGCGCCGGTGCATTCCATGACGATATCAATATTCAGGGCTTTCCACGGCAGCTGCGAAGGATCGCGCGTGCAGAAAAACTGGATGGGCTTGCCGTCGATGATCAGATGCTGATCGTCATGGGTCACTTCGGCTTGAAAACGGCCATGTACGGTATCGAATTTGGTCAGATGCGCATTGGTAGCCAGGTCTCCGCTGGCATTGACGGCTACGACCTCGAATTCGTTCTCGAGATGGTACTCGTGAATGGCGCGCAGGATTTGTCGGCCAATGCGGCCATAGCCATTGATGGCGATACGGATGGTCATGTTTTTCTTGCTCCCTGAGATATTGGGTTTTAGTGGCCGCCCTCGTGGCGGGGCGGCCCAGGATGATGCTTATGCCTGCAGCAGCGCCAGGGTCTTGGCGACCACGTTGTCGACGGTAAAGCCGAAAAGCTTGAACAGTTCGCCCGCCGGCGCCGATTCACCGAAACGGTCCATGCCAATAACGTCACCTTCGAGCCCAACATATTTTCGCCAGAAATCGGAGACGCCGGCTTCTATCGCCAGGCGCGGAATGCCCGCTGGCAGCACCGATGCCTGATAGGCGCGGTCTTGCTGGTCGAAGAGATGGGTACAGGGCATGGAGACCACGCGCACGGCAATTCCCTGTTGTTCAAGCAGCTGTTGCGCCTTCAGCGCCAGTTGGACTTCGGAACCGGTGGCGATCAGCAGCGCGCGCGGGGAGGCGGCGTCCTTGAGCACGTAGCCGCCACGCCGGATATTGGCGATGCTGTCAGCCGCGCGCGCCACAAACGGCAGGTTCTGGCGGCTGAAGATCAGGCAACTCGGATGGGTCTTGGCGCTGAGCGCCTCGGTCCAGGACACCATCGATTCCACGGTATCGCACGGGCGCCATACCGCCATGTTGGGGATGATGCGCAAGGACGCGATCTGCTCGACCGGCTGGTGCGTCGGACCGTCCTCGCCCAGACCGATGGAGTCG
>Ga0224526_1001046_pt1 | contig 10884 bp, 7 predicted proteins | sample CBST25metaG_FD_179878 | JGI IMG/M metagenome (GOLD analysis project Ga0224526, IMG submission 179878) | Peat soil microbial communities from Stordalen Mire, Sweden - C.B.S.T-25 | ecosystem: Environmental > Terrestrial > Soil > Wetlands > Peat | place: Sweden: Norrbotten County, Stordalen Mire...
CCCAAATGCCCCATCCACATGAATCCACGCGCCCAGCGTCCGCGCCGCGGGGCAGATGGCCGCTGCGGGATCGAATGCGCCCGTATTCACGTTGCCCGCCTGCAGGCAGAGAATCGTCATTCCGTCCAGATGCGGCAGCGCGTCGGCCCTCATGCGCCCCTGCCCATCCACCGGCACGCGCACCACGCGGTTGCGCCCCAGCCCCAGCATGCCCAGCGCCTTGATCAGCGACGAGTGCACCTCTTCGCCCACCACCACTGTGATCGGCGGCGCGCCAAACAGGCCGTCGGCTTCCACATCCCAACCCGCGCGGCCCAGCAGAGAATGGCGCGCCGCGGCCAGCGCGGAAAAGTTGGCCATCGTGGCCCCGGTGACCACTGCGCCGCCGGTGCCCTCGGGCAGGCCAAACAGCTCCCGCACCCAATCGAGCGCCGTCTCTTCAAGGGCCGTGGCCACAGGCGACTGCACCTGAAATGCCGCGTTCTGATCCCATGCATTCACCAGCCACGACGCGGCCATCGCCGCCGGCAGGCAGCCGCCGTTCACAAAGCCGAAGTACCGCCCGCCGCCGTTGGCTACGGTAGCAGGGGAGCCGTATTCGTTCAGAAGATGCAGCACCGTCTCCGCGCTCGTGGGTCCCGGCGGCAGTGGGCCGCGCAGCGCGCTCAGCTTCGCGACGGCTTCAGGCCCCGGCGCAACCGGCCGCGCATCCACGCCTTCCAGGTAGTCCATCGCGTCGCGCGCCGCGCGTTTCAGCAGGGATGTGCGCGCGTCGGCAACCGATGTGGAAGCTTGAGAAGAATGCGCGGAATGGGAAGAATGCGTGCCAGCCATAGATAGTGCTGAGTCTAGCACCGGGGCTCGTCGTGGCTGAGGACCCTGTTTCTCAGCAACGCAAAATGCGCTACCCTGAACCCGGGAGTGCCCATGCGTCTGCCCGCCGTTCTCGCGCTTGTCCTCTCCGGCTCGACCGCGCTCGCACAGGCCGGTCTATGGAGCCACGTTCCCACTGAACCGACTTCCCGGCATCTCCAGCCCGCAATCCTCACAGGTGACCAGCTCAAATCCTTTGCCAACTTCCTCCGCCATCAGAGGCCCGGCTCCATTTGGGAATGCGAAGGCCCGGACCTCGACGAGCTGATCAAGGGCCTCACCTTTGAAACCATCCCCCTCCCTGGCGCCAACCTGGTGCTGGCCGAGGCCGGCGCCGGTTGCGCGCGCGGAGGACAGGGAGCCAACGGCGCCATGTGGGTGATTCGCTTCGACGGTGCCAAGCCCACGCTGCTGGCCACGCCGTCCGAGCTGAGCGGCTGGATTTTTTCCATCCAACCCACCCTGAGCCACGGCTACCCCGACATCGTGACCGGCTGGCACATGAGCGCCACAGAGGCCGGACTGAGCTACATGCGCTTCGACGGCAAGTCCTACCGCTCTATCTCCAGCGCCAGGCTCGTGAGCGACGAAAACGAAGACACGAAAATCGTCCCCGCGACCCGCTGAGAGGCCTTCGGGCGGCAGGCGCACGGCTGAGAAGCCGCGATTTTCGGTGCAAGCCCCACAATTGAAATCGCTTTAACCTATTTTGAATGTGCTTGTTAGAGCAGCCATACTGGCATACTGGGGCTGTACGGGGCTAGGTTTTCTGCTTGCAAGTTTCTGAATCTAATTCGGTTAGGCAGGTTTTGACGGCGGAAACGCCGTTTTTGTTTCGCTCCGCTGAATTCTGGGTGATTGATGGTACTTTCGGCGCGGGAGTTTTGCCGGCGGACTGAGGCGGACTGGAGGCGGATTGCGTGCCAGGGGCCGGATAGCGCGCGAAATGGAGTGCGCGGGGCATTTCCGAAAGCAGATAGGTCACCAGGGTGGTGACGGTGGTGTCGTACTCGACCGCCAGCATACGCGTCTTGCGGTAGAGCTCGGGGCTGACGGCTACGGTGATGTTCTTGACGGTTCGCATGGTCTCCTCGCCTCTGATTCAAGTGTGCGCCAGAGGACGTTAATCTTATGCAAAGTTAAATCCATGAGTGGGTGAGAGTTAGCGCCTGGAGGGGTTGCGCGGAAGTGGAGTGGGGGCGAAACAGGCTGCGGAGAAAGGCCTGGAGACAGGATGGAAGTTGGCCTTTGGGGTCTCCCACCCATCGAGCAAAGGACAAAAAAGGCTCGATGGATGGGGCGCCCGGCATTTTGGGATAAGCTCAGCGAGTTTGCGTGCGCTCGGCGCGCATGGCAGGTTGGCGGGTTGGCGGCGGCTTAAGATGTTCGCCGCCATGCAAGTTCACCTGCGGTTGCCCTGGTCATTCGCCCTTTCCCCATTGATATTCGGCGCAAATCGCCGTATGATAACGATGCAGACGAATTTGTCCGCCATTGTTGCCGCGTGTACGCCGGCTGGCGGAGAGATGAGTGGGCTTACAGCCCACTTTTTATTTGGGCCAATTTTAGGGGCGCGATCCCCGCAAACAGGCTGCTTTTTGAGCAGCATAGGTAGCATGGCAGTCAAGCTGGACGAAATTCGGTCGGCGGCGGCGCGAGTGGCCGCCTCGCATGGGCTGGACGTGGTGGACCTGGAGTTCATCGGCCCCGCAAAGGAGCGCACCCTCCGCATTTTTCTTGAGAAAAACGCCGAGGGCCGGGCGCGGCTCAAGGCGGCGATTGCGGCTGCGGGCGAGGCCGGAAATGAAGAGCTGGGGCTGCCGGAGAGCCTGATGGAAGGAACGCTGAGCGTAGAACAGCTTTCCGGCATCACACATGAAGACTGTGCCGCATTCAGCCGCGACTTTGGCGTTTTGCTGGACGTGGAAGATTTGATTCCCGGCGCGGAGTACACGCTGGAAGCAAGTTCTCCCGGTTTGGATCGGAAACTGTCCAAGGCGGAGGAGTTTCAGAGGTTCATGGGCAGCCTGGTGAAGATCCAGACCTTTGAGCCGATTCGCAACAACCGGCACTGGCAGGGACGTTTGGTAGCCAGCGCAGCCGGCACGGTAACGCTGGATTTGAACGCCGTGAAGCAGAACAGCAAGAGCCGGAAGGCCGGCGTCAGCACGGTAGAGATTGCGCTGGGCAACATTGAAAAGGCGCAACTGGTACCGGAAATCTAAAATCGGGGACTGAGGGACTAGGGACGTAGGGACTAAGAACAAGTACCGCCAAAGCCAGCCAGGCAGCAATTTGGGCATTCTAGTCCCCAGTCCCTATTCCCTAATCCCTCAAACAAGTACCAAGAGAGCAAGCAGAGTATGGCCACCAGCGTTTTGTATCAAAGCATCGAGCTCCTGAGCCGCGAGAAGGGCATTGAACCCGGCATTGTTGTGGGCGCCGTGGAGGAAGCCATCGCCCTGGCCACGCGCAAGTTCTACAAGACCCAGGAAAACATGCGCGGAGAGCTCAACAAAGAGACCGGCGAAATCACCGCCTACATCTACAAGACAGTGGTCGCCGACACCGAGCAGGTGGAAGACCCGCTCAACCAGATCACGCTTGAAGAGGCTAGCGCGCTGGCCCCCGGCGTGGAAGTGGGCAGCGAGATTCGCACCTATCGCGACACCAGTCCGCTGGGCCGCATTGCCGCGCAACTGGCCAAGCAGGTCATCTTCCAGAAGGTCCGTGAAGCCGAGCGCGACACCATCTTCCAGGAATACGCGCACCGCGAAAAGGAAGTGCTCAACGCCACCGTCAAGCGCATCGAGGGCCAGGACGTGATCTACGACCTGGGCAAGGCGGAAGCCCGCTGCCCGCGCCGCGAGCAGTCGCGCCTGGAGCAGTTCTCGATCGGCGAGCGTGTCCGCGTGGTCCTGCTCAAGGTGGACCGCGCCGCCAAGGGCCCGCAGGTCATCGTCTCTCGCGCCGCGCCGGAGCTGGTTTCCAACCTGTTCCAGTCGGAAGTCCCGGAGATCTACGACAACACCGTCGTCATCCGCGCCATTGCCCGCGAAGCCGGCGAGCGCACCAAGATCGCCGTCCAGAGCCGCGACAAGGACGTTGACCCGGTGGGCGCCTGCGTGGGAATGAAGGGCATGCGCGTGCAGTCCATCATCCGCGAACTGCGCGGCGAAAAGATTGACATCATCGAGTATTCCGACGAGATCACCACCTTCGCCGAGAAGGCTTTGCAACCGGCCAAGGTGAGCCGCGTCTCCATCTCCGACCTGACTGACAAACAATTGGAAGTCATCGTCGACGACACGCAGCTTTCGCTGGCGATCGGCAAGAAGGGCCAGAACGTCCGCCTCGCCGCCAAGCTGCTGGGCTGGAAGATCGACATCAAGAGCGAAGAGGAAAAGCGCCAGGAAGTGGAGCAGCAGATGCAGGCTCTCACCGGCGGACCCGCGACGCCCATCGAGCAGGTTACCGAGCTGGGCGAGAGCATTATCCAGAAGCTGGTTGCGGCCGGCATCACCACCGTCGAGGGCCTGGCCGACATGACGCCCGAGGAACTGGAAGAGATCCCCGGCATCGGCGAGAAGACTCTCGAGAAGATCAGCGTCGCCGTCCGCCACTACTTCGGCCATTTTGAAGAGGGCGAGGAAGGCCACGTTCCTGATGGCGCCGCCTCCGAAACCGAAGAGGGCGCGGAGATTACCCTCGAGCACGCTGAAGCCGAAGCCGCGGAAGACCAGACCGTCTCCATCGAAGAGGCCGCAGGCGAAGAGGGCGAAGCTGAAACCGCCAACGCGCCGGCCGTTGAAGCCGATGCGGAAGCAGAAGCTGAAAACTCCGCCGACGTCCTCAGAGAAATGGAAAACGACGCGGCGGATGAGACAGAAACCGAGTCGATTCCCGCGATGGAAGAAGCGATCGAGGACGTTCCCGATGCAGACGAAGCTCCGGAACTGGAATCAAGCGAGACTGAGCAAGAGCAGGCGGACAAAGAGGACGGCGCGTAATATGCGCGTCCTCGCTGGCCAATCACTCCACAGGATTCAGAAAACCAGCCAATGCCATGAGGTAGCTATGAGCGACTAAAGGGCTTGGATAGCAGATTTTGAAAAGAGGCGGATGAGTAAGGTTCGTATCAACGATCTCGCACGCGAGATGGAAGTCAAGAGCCGTCAGATTCTTGACATATTGGCGGAGCTCGGCCTGGCCGCCGGCAAGACCCACTCCAGTTCTCTGGAAGAGTACGAGGCGGAGAAGGTTCGCGTGCATCTTGACCGCGGATCGCGCAGTTCCGCAAGTTCCTCGGCCAGCCGCGCGCCGCAGGCCATCACCCCGAAAATCGATCTCTCCCACGTCTCCAAGCCCGGCGACGTTCTCAAGGCAATCCTGGCCAACAAGCAGAAGGAGGAGCTGGAAGCACGGCAAAGTCACGCGCCGGTGCGTCCGCAAACGCCTCCGCCCGCAGTGGTCAAGCCCGCGGCACCACCTGTAGTGGCAGCCGCGCCGCCGGCAGCGCCCGCGCGTCCGGAACCCCGCAAGATCGTTCCCCAGCCGCGTTCCGCGCCGCCCATCGTGGTTGCGCCGCCCGCTCCGCCTGCCATTGCCTCGCGGCCGCCCACTGGACCGGTGGTTGCCAAGGCTCCCGTCGGCGCAGTCACAGCGACGCGCCCGGCAGTCGTCGTCGCGCCGCCGCATGTCGCCGTAGTGGCCAAGCCCCCCGTGGCGCCCGCATCCCGTGAAGACCAGCCCCGCACCGCCGAGCAGCCCGTCGTGGTCAAGCCGCGCACCGCCGTTGCTGACGCGCCGCCCCAGGCTGCCGTCGCGCCGGCTCCCGTGGCCGCTGCAGCGCCCGCGCCCGTCGCGGTTGTGGCTGCCTCTGTTGCGGCCGCGCCCGCCGCGGTTGCCGCTGCTCCCGACATTGAAGCTCCCACCGCAGCACCGGAGAAAGACACGCCAACCCTCACTGAAGAACCCGAAGTTTCGGCCAATCCTGAAGCAGCCGAAGCCCCGGCGCGTCGCGGCCAGGCGCAAAACCAGGGCCACACCCACACCGCGTCGCCCACTGCTGCCCTGCCGGCGCGCCGCGTCGTCATGCCGCAGACCGGGCCGCGTCCGGTCTACAAGGCACCCATCATCGTTCCCACCGTGCCGGTTCCGGGCACGGGAAACCAGGCAGCCGGCGCAGGCATTCAGCGCGGACGGCCCATCTTCGATCGGCGCCCGGCAGGCGCCCCTGGCAGCGGCCCCGGCAGCTATCCCCAGCGCACCCCCGGCGCAGCTCTTGGAGCGCCCGGCCAGTTCCCCGGCGGCCCGCGCCCCAAGCATCCCACGCGCACCACCCCCGGCGGCTATGCTGGACCCGGCGGCACGGGCGCTCCCGGCGCACGTCCTGGCTTTGGCGCACGCCCCGGCTTTGGCGGACCACCCCGTCCCGGCTTTGGCGGACCACCCCGTCCCGGCGGAGCACCACCGGCCAACGAGGCGCCGCGCCCCGCCCGCGCCCCCTCCAGAGGCCGTGGCGGACGCCCGCAGTACCCCAAGACCAAGGAAGGCCCGATGAAGGGCTTTGTGCCGCCGCCACGTTACGGCGGTGTGCAATACGGCGGCGAGCCGCTGCCCATTACCCGCGACATCACGGTCACCGAAGGCATCAGCGTAAAGGACTTGGCCGAGAAGCTCGACGTCCGCGCCAAGGACCTGATCGCCACGCTGCTGATGAGCGGCATCTTCGTCACCGTCAACCAGTCTCTTGACGCGGAGATGGTCAAGGACGTGTCTGCCAAGTTCGGCGCAGCCGCCACCGTCATCAGCTACGAAGAGGAGATCGCCAACCAGGCCATCGAAGAAGTTCTCGAAGCCGAAAACACGGGCGAGCTTGAAGTGCCCCGGTCACCAGTTGTAACGGTCATGGGCCACGTCGATCACGGCAAGACTTCGCTGCTCGACGCCATCCGTGAAACCGACGTCGTGGCAGGCGAGGCCGGTGGCATCACCCAGCACATCGGCGCCTACAAGGTGAAGTTCTCCAAAGAAGGCTCCCCGGCCAGTGGCCGTGAGATCGTCTTCCTCGATACCCCCGGTCACGAAGCCTTTACCCGCATGAGAGCCCGCGGCGCCAAGGTCACTGACATCGTCGTCATCGTGGTATCTGCTGACGATGGTGTCATGCCTCAAACTCTGGAGGCGATCGATCACGCCAAGGCTGCCGGTGTGCCGATCATCGTTGCCATTAACAAAATCGATAAGCCCGAAGCCGATCCGGACCGGGTGCAGAAGCAGCTTGCCGATCGCGGCCTGGTCCCCGACGATTGGGGAGGAGATACCCCTTACGTCAAGGTTTCGGCCAAGAAGCGCATCAATCTCGACGGGTTGCTGGAAATGATCTGCCTGGTTTCGGACGTCAAGGCGCCCAAGGCCACACCCGGCCGCAAGGCCGTGGGCTCCGTCATTGAAGCCAAGCTCGATCGCGGCCGCGGCGCCGTGGCCACGGTCCTGGTTCAGGACGGTACCCTGCGCCTCAACGACAGCTACATCGTCGGCAATACCTTCGGCAAGGTCCGCGCCATGTTCGACGATCGCGGACGGGCTCTGGAAGAGGCCGGCCCCTCCACCCCGGTGGAAGTGTTGGGCCTGGAAGCCATGCCCGACTCCGGCGACACCTTCCTGGTGGTGGCGGATCGCGACAAGGCCAAGGGCATTGCGCAGTACCGCAAGATGAAGGAGCGCGAGGCGCAGTTGGCTAAAAGTTCGCGCGTGTCCCTGGAAGGCTTGGCGGAACAGATTCGCACCGCCGGCGTGAAGGATCTGCCGCTGATCATCAAGGGCGACGTCACCGGTTCCGTCGAGGTCCTGGCCGACTCGCTGGTCCGCATGTCCACGGAGAAGGTGCGCATCAAGGTTATCCACTCCGGTGTGGGTTCCATTACCGAGAGCGACGTGCTGCTCGCCACCGCTTCCAACACCATCATCATCGGCTTCAACGTGCGCCCCGAGCGCAAGGCAGCCGAGCTTGCGCAGCAGGAAGGCATTCAAATCCGCCTGCACTCCATCATCTACGATTTGCAGGATGAGATTCGACTCGCCATGCTGGGCCTGCTGGACCCAACCTTCAAGGAGAACTACGTCGGCAAGGCGGAAGTCATCAACGTCTTCAAGATCCCCAAGGTCGGCACCATCGCCGGCTGCAGGGTTCTGGATGGCGTGATCCGCCGCGACGCGGAGGTCAAGGTGATGCGTGGAGAAGAGCAGGTCTTCAAGGGCAAGATCGGCTCGCTCAAGCGCTTCAAGGACGACGCCAAGGAAGTGACCAACGGCATGGAGTGCGGCATCGGCCTGGGCGGCTATAGCGATCTGAAGGAAGGCGACATCGTCGAAGCCTTCTCGACGGAAAAGCTGGCAGCCGACCTCGGCGCCCTAACCACCGCCAAGGCATAACTCACGTCACGAACTCCAAACGAATCGGCCCGCTTCTCCCCAAGAAGCGGGCCGATTTGCATCTGCACCCTGCGGAAAAACTCCAGCTTGACGAAGCTGTATAAAGGGGCACGACTTCGAAGCTTGCTCAAAACCCAACCTTGAACGATATGTGCAAAGGGGCACGACTTCGAAGCTTGCTCAAAACCCAGCCTTGAACGATATGTGCAAAGGGGCACGACTTCGAAGCTTGCTCAAAACCCAACCTTGAACGATATGTGCAAAGGGGCACGACTTCAGTCGTGCCATAAGCTCATCAAAATGAGAGAGAGATGGGGCTTCAGCCCCACACCCTTCTCCCTGGTTCCCACTAATCCGGGCCTTTTCCTGCAAGCTGGTCAGTCCCACCCCCTAGGAATTCTGTGCCTTACGGCTTACTGAAAAACTCCAGTTTGACGAAGCTGTGCAAAGGGGCACGACTTCGAAGCTTGCTCAAAACCCAGCCTTGAACGATGTGTGCAAAGGGGCACGACTTCGACGCTTGCTCAAAACCCAGCCTTGAACGATGTGTGCAAAGGGGCACGACTTCAGTCGTGCCATAAGCTCATCAAAATGAGAGAGAGATGGGGTTTAGCCCCTGAGGGATGCTTTTCGCGATGCAAACGGATCGAAAAGAAAGCTTCTAGAGTATTCCCCCAGATGTTCCAGTGAGCGCAAGCCACCTTCCGTATGCGGTCTGGACTTCTTCCATTGGCCTGTCAAACCAGTCGCCCATTCTGAGACAGCAATCCGAAACCCATGACAAACTTCATTCATGCAATTGTTGATCGCCAGGAATCCGCTGCCGGTTTGATCGCGGTCGTCGATATCTGGCCATTGTTTGATAAGCCGTTCCAACTCGTCGCCCTCGATTCCGAGTCGAGTGTGCTTCTCGCAATCGTCGATGAACGAAGCCGTCGACTTCATACATCGAAGCACGATGTCCTGATCCTTCGTCGATAGAAACTCAATGGCCATATGTCATTTCCTGCTTCTAAATCGAGGACATACCAACAATCGAAGAACGCTCACAAGAACCGCAACAGCGAATCCGGATGCTCCTTCTTGACCCTCGCAAACCACGCACAGGGGAAGTAAAGCAGCACGACAATCCCAAACCACATCCCGCACACCACCGCCAGCCCATGTCCATAAGGCTGGCCATCAGGCGCATAGTTGAGGAAGAAGCCGCCGTGGAAGAGCCAACTCACCGGCTGGTGCGTAAGGTAGCCAAGCAGCCCCGCCGCCAAATGAATCGCGAAAAGATGCAGAATATAGAAAAACAGCGGAACCCTGCCATAAATCTCGAGAATCCGCGCGACTCCGCCCCAGAGTTTTGCGTCGGCGACAGCCAGCAAAATGAAGATCCCGCCCAAAGTCATCAGCAGATATTGAAGGGACGGCGGATATTTCTCCACATCGAGAAAGAGAATCGCGGTCTGCGACACGGTCGGCATCACGTGCCATTCGCCTGGCGTGGAATGGGCAATAGCCGCAGTTGGATTGCCGTAAAGATTCGTCACGCGCAGAAGGCCGAAGAGAAGCAGCGAGGCCGCGCCTGCGTAGAGCAGTATGCGCCGCGCGGAGGCCGAATTCTTTTCAAACACGCCGCCCATGCTGAAGCCGAGCAGCGTGACCGCGCACCACGGGATCAGCGGAAAGAGAACAAACAAAGTGTAGCTGCCAAGATGCGCGCCACCGCGGCTATGCAGCATCACCAGCAGCCACTGTGCTCCATGAAAATCCGCGGGCTTGAGGCCGTCAAATAAGTCATGCGCCGCGATCACAATCAACGCGACAGCCATGACCATCCAGCGCGGCAGGCGCACAAATGCCGCCAGCAAAATCATGGACAGCCCTAGGCAGCAGATGACGCCAAACATGCCCCAGCCGGGATGGAATGTCCACGCGAAGCCGATCACGGTGAACTCGAGCACCACCAGCCACAGGCCGCGCGTGACCAGGAATTTCTGTAACTCGCCGGGCGAATGCCTACGGCCGTAGAAATACGCGCCCACGCCGGCGAGCAGAAAGAAGGCCGGCGCGCAGAAATGCGTGATCCAGCGGACGAAGAAATAGAACGCCCAGGTGTGGTGGATGTCTTCCGGTTCAAAAGGAATATTCGAGATGAAGTCGCGCGTATGGTCGATGGCCATGACGACCATGGCCAGGCCGCGCACAATGTCGATCGAAGCGATACGTCCAGAGGCGATGCGCCGAGGGCCGGGATTTGCGATCGGAAGGCTGGGGGTTGGAATGGGATTCTCCTGTTACAGCCTGATTTTCGGAATTCTATCGCAACTACTCCGCCCGCAACGCCTCGACCGCGTCAACGCGCGCCGCGCGGGCGGCGGGTACTGCCGATGCAAGGATGGCAGCGCCTAAAATGACCGCCGCCGAGGCGAGATATACGAGCGCGCCCGGCGGATGAATCTCCGCTACGTATTTGCCGAGGCCGCGTGAAAGCGCAAAGGCCGCCACCACGCCCGCGCCCACGCCGAGGCCGGCCATGGCCAGGCCTTCGCGCAGCACGATGGCGAGAATGTTGCTGGGCAG
>Ga0224526_1001050_pt1 | contig 10833 bp, 10 predicted proteins | sample CBST25metaG_FD_179878 | JGI IMG/M metagenome (GOLD analysis project Ga0224526, IMG submission 179878) | Peat soil microbial communities from Stordalen Mire, Sweden - C.B.S.T-25 | ecosystem: Environmental > Terrestrial > Soil > Wetlands > Peat | place: Sweden: Norrbotten County, Stordalen Mire...
GGCGTGGACGTGGTGTACGACTCGGTGGGCAAGACGACCTTTCAAGGCAGCCTGAACTGCCTGAGGCCGCGCGGGCTACTGGCGCTGTTTGGCGCGTCGAGCGGACCTGTGCCGCCGTTCGACCTGATTCAACTGAGCGGGAAGGGGTCGCTGTTCGTGACGCGGCCTACGTTGTGGCACTACATCGCCACAAGGGCGGAACTGGAAGCTCGCGCCGGGGATGTGCTGGGTTGGGCGGCGAAGGGCGATCTGAAGCTGCGGACTGAGCATATCTATTCGCTGGCCGATGCGGCGCAGGCGCAGAGCGATCTTGAGGCGCGCAAGACTACGGGAAAGGTATTGCTGGAGCCCTGAAAGCAGCGGTCAGTGATCAGTGATCAGTGGTCAGCAAAAGGCACTCCCACCGAGGTTGGACGAATCCCATAAGGGAAGTTCAAGGGACTTGGAACATGACCAAGATTTCTATTGCGCCGGATGACCGGGTCTTTGTGCTAACTGGCGCCGGGATCAGCGCGGAGAGCGGGCTGCCTACCTTTCGCGCGTCGGACGGGTTGTGGGCGGGGCATTCGATCGAGGATGTTTGCACACCGGAGGCGTGGAAGCGGAATCCTGCGCTGGTGTGGGAGTTCTACTCGGGGCGTCGGTCGGATGGCGCGAAGGCCGAGCCGAATCCGGCACACGTTGCACTGGCGGAGTTGGAGGCGCGGCTGGGCGAGCGCTTTTTTCTTTGCACGCAGAATGTGGACGACCTGCATGAGCGGGCGGGGTCGGTGCGGCTGGTTCACATGCATGGAGAACTGACCAAAGCGCGGTGCGAGCGGGAGTGCGGACGGCCGCCGGTTGAGGATCGGAAGGTTTACAAGAGCCTGGACGAGGTGGGGCGGTGCGCTTGCGGCGGACGATTGCGTCCGCACATTGTTTTTTTTGGCGAGATTCCGCTGGAGATGGAGCGGATTCAGGATGAGATCCAGAAGGCGACGCTGATGGTGGTGGTGGGAACTTCAGGGTCGGTTTATCCGGCGGCCAATTTTGTGCATTGGGCGCGGCAGCGTGGGGCGCGAACGGTGTATGTGGGACCGGAGGCGCCGTTGAATGCTTCGGCGTTTACGCATGTGGTGGAAGGCAAGGCTGGGGAGGTTTTGCCGGGGTTGTTTGCGGTCTAGCGGAGCTTGAGGAGTTAGCGGTGTAAGCGGAGTCAGCCGGTCGTCTATTCGGCTGGTTTGGATCGCGCCTTGATGTACTCTTTGCGGCGGAAGCGAAGCCCGGTCCAGTCCTCATCGATGGCTATTGAGCGCACGGTTTCAAATCCCGCGGCCTTCAAGGCGCTCCAGCCTGTGTCGCGATTGAAATCACATTTGAATTTCTTTGATGTTCCCTTGGGATAGGCGAACCAGAGTGTGGCGTCGCCTTTGCCTCGTGCGGCGAGCTGGGGGACAAGTGCATCCACTTCGTCTTGGCGGGTGACGAAGGCGAGAGAGAAGCGGACTTCCCGGAGTCCCTTGAGGCTGCGATGAATCGAGGCCACGGGCAAGCGGGCTAGTTCCGGCTCGATGCTCTCAGGTGCATTGAGAACGAGGATCTCGCTGTGATCCTTGAGAAGAAGTTTCTCGGAAAGGGTGGCCACTGCGCCTCCTGAATCAGCATCGTAATCAAAACCATCTTACATCGCCAGAATCTGTTCCCAGACCTTCGGTTCAACAGGTAGGCCCAGTTCGCGATTCTCGGCGCGGATGCGTAGAGTCTTCTCTCCCGGATAGCGTATCTTCGTGCCCTCTTTCGCGGGCCGGGAGCGATGCAGCGAGGCGACAATGTCGTCGGCAAGTTGCGCGGCTCGCGGCTCAGGCCCAAAGGCCGCCGGGTTCAATGCAATAAAGACCTGCGAGAGGCCGCTCTCCCGCAGAGGATCCGCCGCAAGCTGATGGGTCGCCTTGCCCAGCGAAGTCATCGCCGCAACCATGTCCAGCACGACGGCAAGCCCGGAGCCTTTCCAGTATCCGATGGAGAGCGGGCGCTGCGATTTCTCAATGGCGGCTGGATCGCGCGTGAGGTTGCCCTCCAAGTCGAAGCCCCCATCGATCGGCAGCAGTTCACCGCGCATTCTGTAGCTCTCGATGGCGCCATAAGAGAACTGGGACGCTGCCATATCCAGCACAACAGGCCCCTTCTCGCGGGGCACGGCGATGACCAGGGGATTATTGCCAATGCATGGATCGACCCCGCCCCACGCGGGCATATTGGGCATGGTGTTCGTCCAGCAAATGCCGATGAAGCCTGCCTCGGCAGCCTGCCATCCATAGGTGCCTGCGCGCATCCAGTGGTTGGTGTTGCCCAGAGCGACGGATCCAATACCGTGCTCGCGGCTTAGCGCCAGAGTTCGCTCCATGCACGCATACGCATTCAGATTGCCTGGGCCACGATGTCCGTCCCAGCGCTCCAGCGCGCCAAAATGAGCGATCAGTTCGGGCTCGGCATCGGGATCGACCGCGCCATTGCGGATCATGGCGGCGAAGCGGGGGAAGCGGTTGATGCCATGCGAATAAACGCCGTCGCAAGTTGTCTCGGCAAAAAGCCGCGCACACATTTGCGCACGCGGCTCGGAGAATCCGAGCTTGCGGAGGACGGATGCGAGTTGTTGTTCGACTTCTTCGAAGGAGATTCGATTCATGGAGCCTTGCGAGCCGGAGAGATCCAACATATTCCGCGGCGCCAAACAAGAATAGTCTAATGGGCAAGCCAGCAGCACATTGGCTCCCGAAAAGACTGCTTGACGCCGTCGGCGCCGCGCACATACGATTCGCTTAGCTTCCCCGCCTGCGGATTAGGTCTCCGCATGCCCAGACAAGTCTTCCCCTCGGTTAAACTAGGCCTCGCCAGCGCGCGGCGGCGCATATCCCTCCACTACGGCTGTTACTAGAAGTATGAAGGTGAAAAAGCTGAAGATTGCAGCTGCTTAAAGCCGAGCGCGGGGCCGAAGGCTGGCCACGCCGTTCTGGAGAAAGGACGAACAAAAAGATGGCCCACTATTCAAACGTCTCACTGGACCCCGAGGAGTTTGCAAAGTCATACGCCATCGCGTATGCCACCAACGACGCCGTCGAATACACTCCCAATGACAACGGCGGGTATTCCAACGAGGCGATCGTGGATGAAGCGTTGGCCGCGCACGGAGGCGCTGCCCCTGCCCCTCCGCCGTGGAAGGAGATCATCGCCAACATCGGGCCGGCGCAGGCGCTCTCGCTGGGCGAACGATACGTGCGCGAAGCTCAAGATCGGAAACATCGCATGGGCGACCTGCTGGAGGGCTGCTTTAAGGAGTACCTGCGGAAGAATCCTGGCGATCAGGAGGGGAAGGATTTTTACCACTGGCTGGATGCGATGCCCGATTTGGAGCGCGTGATGATGGTCGCCAACGCTGATCGCGCGGGAAAGGAAAGTGCCGGAATGATGCGAGGCTCGCAGACGGGGAACATCAAGCCGTCGATGGTCAAGGCCTTCATGAAGGGTGTCGCCTATCTGGACAGAGCCGGCCGCAGGAGCTACCGGGTGTCTTTCAACGCGGGGACTTTGTATGCCAAGAGCGGAGAGGGCGAGACTGAACTCTCCACCATGCAGATGTCGACGGTCTTCTCCGGCAAGGGCTTCGGAATCTGGGTGATCAGCAAGAAGGGAAACCTGTATGTGGGCAATCACGTAAAGGGCATGCTTCACCATTCTTCTTTCCTGGCGGGGGCTAAGGTAATGTGCGGCGGCGAAATGTGGGCGCGCAATGGAAAGATTCTATTCCTGAGCGGCAAGAGCGGCCATTACGAGCCGGGCAAGGAGAACATGGATTGGGCACTCAATGTTTTAGAGAATTGCGTCGACAATTTCGATGCCATCAAGGTAGCTGCATGGCGCGCCGGCGCAGATTCGCCGGTCTATCTTGTCTCGCCCAGAACCTTCTTGTGGTCACGCGACTGGAAGACGTGGGGAAAATTCAGTAAGGATGAAATGGCGCGGCTCCAGGGGGGAAACTTCGCGGGTTTTCCTTCCGGCTAGTTCTTTGGCCGTATGAAAATGTTCCTTTTGGAAATGTAGCGCCGGCCTCCTGGCCGGCTGTAGCGTGGGCCTCACGGCCCACGTTCGTTCATTTAATTCAGGCAAAGCCGCCACGGTTTAGAAGTGGAACCGGTAGCGCAGCCCGGCGGAGAACATCCTTGGATCGTTGAAGTGGAAACCGCCGATGGTGATGGAGTTATCTTGCAAAACGCGATGGTTGGTGACGTTGAGGACTGAGGCTGAGAGCTTCCATCGCTCGCCGAGCGCGTGGCCGGCGGAGACGTCGAAGGTGGTGTGGACGGGCAGATAGGGGCCATTGTAGGGGCCATCATTGGCGCCGGCCAGTCCGTTGGAGAAGCCTGATCCGTAATACACGTTGGTGGAGAACCAGGCATGCAGGGGAAGGTTGGCCGAGAAGCCGGTGTTGAGGGTGTTGCGCTGGTCGTGATCGAGGGCGATGTAGTTGGGGCCCAGGTCGCAGGCCGGATCAGTGGGAATGCTGCATGTAAAACCGCCGATGATGTTGCCGCGCTGCTGGGCGATTTGATTTGAGTAAGTCACGTGGAACTGGCCGATGTGTGCCAGTTGCGGCGAGCGAAGTGTTAGCTCCCAGGCGCGGACGAGGGCTCCATCGACGGCGATGGGGAAGTACATGTTGGATTCGCCGAGGTTGGAGTGATCGAGGAAGTTGTTGACGCGGTTCTTGACGTTGGCTACGTCGAGGAACCAGCCTTTATACGGAATCTGAATGCCGAACTGATGCTCTTCATCGCGCTCGGAGGGCAGAGGCGTGAAAGTGTTCTCGCCCGAGAGCAGGCTGCCGGCGTAGTTGAGAACGGAACTGGAGACGGTTTCAAGAGGCGCTGGCTGGAAGAAGTGACCGTAGAAGCCGCGCAGGACCCAGTGCAGCCGAGGAACCTCGACCGTTGCGCCGATGCGGGGATAGGTGGCGCTCTCATCGAATCCGCCGTGGTAGATGGAGAAGCGCTCGCCGCCGAGCAGCGTAATGTACCGGCCCAGGCGAAGGTGGTCCGAGACGTAGAACTCAACCAGCGCGGCGCTCGCGTTGGCGGCCGTGTTGGGCTGCGACTTTGCGCTGCCGTCGTTGACCAGCACGCCAAAGAGATCGTTCTCCGCCTGGTAGAAGGAGTAGAGGCCGGCTGCGAAGTTATTCGGCCCCACGTCCACATGCGCATCGGCCTGGCCCCCCACATAGTTCGAGGTCTGGTGCCAGGTTGTGGCGACGGGGTTGTCGTTTGCGGGCGAATCGTAGTCGGCCTGATTGAGATGGTAAAAGGGCGCGAAGGAAAACAGCGCCCTCGGCGAGAGGGTGTGGATCCAGTTGGCGATGACAAAGGAGTCGCGCTCGGTTTGGCCGTCGCGCAAGCCATAGGATTCGTAGTACTGGCTGGCCTGCTCCCAGTCGTTGGGGTTTGGATCGTAAGGAACCTGAAAGTAATCCTGCCGATATTGTGCGTTGAGGCGGAGTTGATCGTTGGGCGTCTGGTTGCGAATGAGCGAGACAAAGCCGCTCTGGGAGTTGGTGGCATCGTGGTAAATGCCGGCGACCGGTGTGGCCAGGCCGTAGTTGGAGCGGGAGCCAGTGAGGCTGGCGTACCAAGCGGTTGCGGCGGAGTGGTCGCCGAGCGAGAGCTGGGCTTCGCCGCTGTAGAGGTTGCCCGCTGAGACGAGCAGTTCGCCGTCGCGGCTGCGCTCGAAGCCATTGCGGGGCAGCACATTAAAGACGCCGTAGGTGCGGTCGCCTATCTCTGACGCGTAGCTGCCGCGCTGGGTTTCGAGCGAGTCGATGTCTTTGGGATCGATTTGCGGGCCGACATTTGAGGCGATCTTCGTGTTGGGTATCGCAATGCCGTCAATCAGCCAACTGGTCTGATGCCCGCCGCGCATATGAAGCATGTCGTGCGTCATGTAGGCGCCGGGGACGTAGTCGGTAATCATCTCCATGCCGATGGTGCGGCTGGCGCCGGGGGTCTGGTCGATATCGGCGCGGGTGATGAGCGTGGTGGGAGTAGCTGTATCGGAGGCGGAGAAAGAGGTCTCCAGGCCCTGGACGACGATGATTTGATTAGCTGGCGCTATGGTCAGCGCGATGTGCAGCACGGGGTTGGTGCCCGAGGCAACCGTGAAAGTTTGCTCAGCTGCGGCAAAGCCTGCGGCCGTGACCTTGAGCCGATAAACGCCAATGGGGATTTGGGGCAACTCGAATTCGCCGTCGGAGTTGGCGGTGGAGCGCAGGATGAAGTCGGAACCGGCGGCTTGCAGGGTGACCGTTGCGCCGGCGATGGGGCGGTGTTGGGGATCGTGGACCACGCCATGAACAGTGGCAAAGACGGTGGCGAATGCGGGGATGGAAGCGGCCAACAGAAGGCCCCCTGCAAAAGAAGAAAGATGGCGCATAAGCGTATGAACCTCCGAGAGGGATGGGATGCGGCTATAGATCGGGATGTGAAGGCAGACACGACTCTCTTTCCTGCGGAGTGCAGGAGTGAGACGGAAGTTGACCTTCAGCGAATTTCTAGGCGAGGTTCAAAGCGGGAGGTCCGCGGCTGGCGCGGGTACTGATTTGGCTGAGACGGGCGGCGGCGCGTCCCGCTGCGGGCGAGTGAGCCCGCGCCAGTAGAACGGGCAGGCTGGCCGGAGCGGCGGCCAGCGCGTGAACAGTCGATGGGAGGGCTCCGATATAACCGGGGCAGCAGGGGCAGGTTGAAGGAGCGCTGAAGACGGGCTTGCCGGATTCGGCTTCGGCCCGCGCGGCCGCGTAGCGCAGGTACATAGCGCAGTGGTGCGCTCCGTGACGGCGGCAGCAGGGGGGCAGGCGCAAGTCTTCGCTGCCGGGGAGGGCGTCGGCAAGCGGCCCCAGACTAAAGAACAGAATCAGGAAGATGGCGAATGCGCGCCGCATCTGGAACTCATGATACAAGACGCGCGGGCGCGCCGGAGAAATCGGCAGGCTGCGGTCGGATATCATCGGGGTATTGCGAAGGAGCCATCCATGAGACGGCTGTTTCTCTTAGCTACACTCGTTTGCCTCAGCCCTTCCATCATGGCGCAGCGGCAGGCGCCCACACTGTCTCCGCAGGACTTAAAAGCCGCGGACTTTGAATTTACCAACTACATCAGCGCGCGCCTACTCGTACTCCATGAGAACTTAATCGACACACCGGAATTTATAGCGTCCGGCGTTCGCGGTTATGAGTACATCCCGGAGTTCCGGGTTGGGACCACACCGTTCACTGGCGATAAGGAGCAAGATTCTATGGTGCTCTTGGGGAGAAATGCCTGCCATGCGGAGGTCGTAGTTGCGCGTGTGGCCGCACCCGGCATCAGCTACTTCATCAGCGGCAAGCGTGGGATCGCAACGGCATACAGGCTCAATATCGAGAAAGTACTCCAAGGGATTGTAAGTGCCGGCAGCATCGTCACGGTCCTGTACTTCGGGGGTACGATCCAAGAGAATGGCCTGACATATCGAGTTTCAGTGAAAGGGGCGAAGCAGTTCGAGGATGGGGAAGAATACCTGTTCTTTCTTTACAAGAATGGCGACTATCCCTCGAAATCGTTCTTTGGTTTCGATTCTGCGGTGAGAGTGAAGAAGAACATTATTATTCCTACTCCTCAACCGAGCGATGACATCATTTCCAATCCGATGCATACGGGAGAGACTGTGGAAGCGTTTGCCGCGAGGTTAGCCGAGACCAGAAAATTCGCGGAGACAAGAGGAATGTCGCAGTGCCAGTGGCGCGCCTTCGAGTAGGAAAGAACCGAAGGGCTGCGGTCAGGTATCATCGGGGTATTCAGCGTTTCGATTCTCGGAACAAGAGGAAAAGCCGGTGTCTGAAGTAAATGTTTCGTTAATGCCGCAAGAGCTTTCCGGTCAGGGCGCGCGCGAGTCCAGCAATGGCCGCACTCTGCGTATCGCGTTATTTGGTTTTGGGACGGTGGCCAGCTCGGTGGCGCGGATTCTGGTGGAGCAAAAGCCGCAAGGCCTGGAACTGACTCATGTGTACAGCCGCAGCCTGGCGCGCAGGCGCGTGGATTGGGTTCCATCGAGTGTGACGTGGACGGATGACGCCGATGCGGTGCTGGCCTCGGATGTGGACGTGGTGGTGGAGTTGGCCGGCGGGCTCGATCCGGCCGGGGGCTGGGTTCGCCGAGCGCTTGGGGCCGGCAAGAGCGTGGTGACGGCGAACAAGAAGCTGATTGCCTACCAGGGCGTGGAGCTGGAGCGCTTGGCAGGAGCCAAGGGTGGGCATTTGAAATACGGCGCTGCCGTTGCGGGCGGGATTCCTGTGATTCCGGGGCTCGAACAGGGGCTGGCTGGGGATCGGATCGAGCGCATTGAAGGCATTTTGAACGGCACCTGCAACTTCATCCTGAGCAAGATGGAAGAAGGCGCGGAGTACGCAACGGTGCTGGCCGCGGCGCAGGCCAAGGGATTTGCCGAGGCCGATCCCACCGAGGATGTGGGCGGGTTTGACGCGCGGGCCAAGCTGGCGATTCTGATGCGGCTGGCGATGCGTGTCGAGGTGGATCCGGAGGAGATTGTGCCGCGGCCCATCACCACAATTTCAGCCGTGGACTTCAGCTATGCACGGGACCTGGGCTGCACCATCCGGCAGGTTGCGCGAGGCGAGTGGACTTTGGGACAGGTGGCGGCCACGGTGGGACCGATGCTGGTGGATTTGCATTCGCCGCTGGCGTTTTCGCGGGGCACGGAAAACATGGTGATTTTCACCGGCCACTACGGCGGGGATGTGGTGTTTTCAGGCCACGGCGCAGGGGGGCATCCGACGGCGGTGGCTGTCGTCAGCGATCTGCTGGCGCTTGCGCATGGATCGCGGCGGGTGGAGATTCCATCGGCCCCCGCGAGGGTGAGCGGGGAGTTCGAGGTTCCGCATTACATTCGCTTTCTTGTCAAAGACCGGCCGGGAATTGTGGCGGCCATTACCGCCGCGCTTGCCGAGGAGAAGATCAACATTCGCGCCATCGTGCAAAAGCCCGGTTACCCCCACGATGCGCTGCCGTTCGTGGTGACTGTGGAGCCCTGCAAGAGCTCGACGCTGCAGCGCGCGCTGGCCACCATGCGGACGATGGATTGTTTTCTGGTTGAGCCGCTGGACTTGCAGATGCTGGAGTAGCAGGGAACAGAGAGTAGGGAACGGGGAACAGTTACTCGGCGTGCGGGTGGACTGAGAATTGCTGTGGAGGCCAAGCGATGATCGACACGATTTATCGGTGCGAGATTTGCGGCATAGAGAGCGACAACCCGGTGCGGTGGATTGTGATCCAATGCAACGATGCGCAACTGACGGTTCTGAAATGGACGAAAGAAGCAGCCGGTGCGCCCCACGCACGGCATTATTGCGGCGAGGCCCATGCGCAGGTTTACATCAGCCGCTGGTTTGAATCTTTTTGCGGCTGAAGGCGATTGGTCCACAACTTGGAATTTGCTGTGTCGTCACTTGTTTCAAATTCGAGGCGCGGGATTCCGTCACGGAGCTGCTGGATCGGCAAGCGGGTTTACCACCTGAACTGCCCCGTAGCTTTGTCCGGTTGCCAAGTCCTCTCGTCTGAGGATCCAACGCTTAATTCCCTTGACGGAATATCGCCTGGAGTGCATAATGGACTATGGCTTGAGAGATCGAAGTCAGCGATGAGTTCACGGGATGGTACGAATCGCTAACTGGCGAAGAATGCGGCAGCGTTCACAATGTTATTGAGGCGCTGGCGGCTCTGGGGCCGGGCCTGGGACGTCCCCAGGTCGATACCTTGAAGGGGTCGCGGTATCCCAACATGAAGGAGCTGCGAGTTCAGCATCAGGGCAGACCCTATCGAATCCTCTTCGCATTCGATCCTCGCCGGTATGCCTACCTCATCTTGGGCGGTGATAAGACCGGAGATGCGCAGTGGTACGTCGACGCAATTCGTCGAGCCGATTTGATTTATACCAAACACCTTGAAGAGATTGGAGGTTGACATTATGGCGCACAATTGGAGAGACATTCGCAGGAAGCTTTCGCCGGAACAGGAAGAAGAAACTCGACAGTATGTAAAGTCGGTCGTTGAGGCAGTGTCCCTAAACCAGCTTCGGGAAGCTCGGAGCTTGACGCAGGCCAACCTGGCACGCGTTCTTGGGGTCAATCAGGGTTCCGTGTCGAAGATGGAGAAGCGCACGGATATGTATGTATCCACGTTACGCAGCTTTATTCAGGCGATGGGTGGACAACTCCAGATCAGGGCGGTATTTCCCGAAGGAGAAGTCGAGATTGAACAGTTCAAGAACGTAGCCGATCCCTTTGCGGAGTCCAAGCAAGACGCCGCGTAGTGCTTGCCGGTCGGGCGCCCAACGTATTGTGCCTCTCGACTGAGGACCTATCGCTCATGCAACTCATCCCTGGAGCCAGGGGGTGTCCAGTTTAGATCGAGGCCGTCGGCATGCGCCCGGGCGCCGGGCCGGAGGACTCGCGGACCACTAATTCCGGAGCCATGACGATTTCGGACGGGAACGGTGCTTCGCGGTTGGCGATCCGTTCGAGCAGGACCTGGGCGCCGCGCTTGCCCATCTCCGTGAGGGGCTGGCGAACGGTGGTGAGCGAGGGCGTGTAATAGGCCGCGGACAGGATGTCGTCGAATCCGACCACGGAGACGTCTCCGGGGACGTTGAGTCCTGCGTCTCTGAGAGTGCGGATTGCGCCGATGGCGGCGATGTCGTTGAAGCAGAAAATGGCGGTGAAGTCGCGGGTTTTTTCGAGCAGGACCTGCATGGGCTTGTAG
>Ga0224526_1001054_pt1 | contig 10810 bp, 8 predicted proteins | sample CBST25metaG_FD_179878 | JGI IMG/M metagenome (GOLD analysis project Ga0224526, IMG submission 179878) | Peat soil microbial communities from Stordalen Mire, Sweden - C.B.S.T-25 | ecosystem: Environmental > Terrestrial > Soil > Wetlands > Peat | place: Sweden: Norrbotten County, Stordalen Mire...
CGAATCACCTGCCGCCGGCGCTCATGCTGAGCCGCTGGACTTAACTTCCGTGCATCCTCATGTCCCATACATGCAGAGACGAATCAAAATCGCCAAAAGTCTCAGTATTTATGGGCCGAGTCTATAAGCATTCTTGACGCGCCAAAGAACCATGCACGACTACGCTGGTATCTGGGCCAGGTTTTCCCTCGATGGTTTTTGAAAGGAAATCGAGCTTCTTCTGCGTCTCTTGCTTAGCTTGCGCAATACACTTCCACTCGCACCCCAATATTTGCTCAAGTTGCACAATAAGAGACCCGTTTTGAGCAGCCAATGGGCTACCAGACATTGTTTTCCTCAATTCCCGTCTCGTGGCCGCGGAATTTTGCCACCGTTCTCCTAATCGTACCAGTGTTCCCTGTGGAAGCCCGTAGTGCTTCAAAATCTCCTGCCTTACGGCTGGCTGTTCGCGGCTCCGGTCGTGGCTACGTGGCTGATGATGCGCTGGATCAGGATGATATGGACGTTTATGTGACTGGACACATCGGGCAGGGACTCGGTGATGAAGTTGTCGATGGGCGCGGAACCCAGGCCGGCGGCCTAACGCTCGGCGCTTGCGGGGCCGGTGTAACCTGAGGCTTGGTGCCGGCGGTCGGCTCCTGCTTCGCGCATCCCGGTCGCCGCCGGTCAAACGTGGGGTCTGAGAAGAGTTCTGACGATCAAAAGATGCGCTCGCCGCTCAATATAAAGAGGTTCGTTCCATGATTCTACGCAAGCCGCTTGCCTCGCTTTTTCTTCTGGCGCTCGTTTCACCCGCTTTTTCCGCCCGGCCGCTGCTGGCCCAGGAGGCCGCTCAGCCTGCCGTTTTGGGCTATCCGAATTTCACCGCCGAAGCCCGGATCGAGGAGCGGTTTCTGGCCGTGCCCAGCGCCCGGCTGGCCGGCGAAGAGCTGAAGACGCTCACCCGTGAGCCGCACGTGGCCTCCACCCCGGAGGACTACAAAACCGCCGAATACGTGGCGCGGAAGTTTCGCGCGGCCGGCCTGGAGACGGAGATCGTGCCCTACCGCGTGCTGATCGACCTGCCCAGGACGGTGCGCGTCCAGGCTTACGGCCCCGGCGGCAAGCTGCTGATGAGCGGCCCCACCCGCGAGCACGTCCAGGGCGACCCCTACCAGGACGACCCCCGCGTGGTGATGCCCTATAACAGCTCCTCCGGCTCGGGCGACGTGACCGCCGCGGTGGTCTACGCAAACTATGGCCGCCTGGAGGACTTCGACCAGCTTGCCGCGCGGCACATCGACCTGCGCGGCAAGATTGTGCTCTGCCGCTACGGGGGCAACTTCCGCGGCGTCAAGGTCTACATCGCCGAGCAGCGCGGCGCCGCCGGCGTGCTGCTCTACTCCGACCCGCAGGACGATGGCTACGTCCAGGGCGACGCCTACCCGCTCGGTCCCTGGCGGCCGGAGACCGGCGTGCAGCGCGGATCGGTGCAATACCTTTTCAAGTATCCTGGCGACCCGGAGACGCCGGGCGTAGCCTCGACAGTGGATCTGCCGGATTCGGCCCGCAACAAATCCGCAGAGGGGCCCTACGGCAACCAGCCCCACATCATTTCCATCCCCCTCAGCTACCACGACGCCGCGCCCATTTTGAAGGCATTGGCAGGCCCCGGAGCGCCGCAGGGCTGGCAGGGCGGACTTCCCTTCCGCTACCACATCGGAGAGGTTGGCGGTTCAGGCGCCGTGCAGGTTCATCTGGTCTCCGTGCAAGATGATCAGCGGCGCATCATCTGGGATGTCATCGGCAAGGTCAGGGGCTCGGAGTATCCGGACGAATGGGTGGTGGCCGGCAATCACCGCGACGCCTGGGCCTACGGCGCGGTCGATCCCAACAGCGGCACCGCTGCCCTGCTGGAAGCGGTTCACGGCATCGGCGCGCTGCTCGGCCAGGGCTGGCGGCCCCGGCGCACAATCGTCTTTTGCAGTTGGGACGCCGAGGAAGAGGGGTTGATCGGCTCAACCGAGTGGGTGGAGCAGAACGCCAAAGCCCTGCAACACGCCGTGGCCTACTTCAATACCGACGTGGCCGTCTCTGGACCGGATTTCTCCGCCTCCTCCGTTCCTTCGCTCCGGCAATTCGTCGCTGGGGTGACCCGCTCGGTTCCCAGTCCGCTGGGCGGCACCGTCTATGAGCAGTGGAGCATCGAGCACCGGCAAAGGACAATCACTCCGGCGTGCAGGTGCAGGTGGGCGATCTGGGCTCCGGCTCCGATTTCACGCCCTTCTTCCAGCACGCCGGCGTGCCCTCGACCGATATCGGCTCCGAAGGCCCCTACGGCGTTTATCACTCCGTCTTCGACGACTACGCCTGGTATGTCCAGAACGCCGACCCGCATTTCCTTTATTTGCAGCAGATGGCTCGCGTCTTGGGCCTTGAATCCCTGCGCATGGCCGACGCCGAGGTGCTCCCCTACGACTACGTCGCTTACGCCCGTGCGATCGGCTCGTATCTCGATGCTGCCAAACGGAAGGCGGGCGAGCAGGGAGTTTCTCTCGATTTTTCCGCCGCCGAAGCTGCCAATGCCCGGTTTTCCGCCGCGGCGGAGCGAGTTTACCGGCTGGAAGTCGCCGCCTCCGGACATCTGGCCCCGCTCAATTTGGCCCCGCTTAATCTGGCCCTGCACCAGACCGAAGGCGATTTCCTCTCTGCGGCCGGCCTGCCCAACCGTCCCTGGTACCGGCACACCATCTATGCCCCCGGCGAGTACACCGGTTATGCAGCGGTGGTGATTCCCGGCGTCAGCGAGGCGATCGACGCCCGGGACGCGTCCCGCGCCGCCGAGCAGTTGCTGGTGCTGACCCGAGCGCTCGACCGGGCGGCCCAGACGCTGGAAGGGGCGCAATAGGCTCTGGCGGCGCGGGATGGAATCCCAGGTCTCAAAAGCGAGACCTGGGCCACCCGCCCACCAAAATTAAGCGGCTTTACAGTTTCCTACGCGGAGCCGTTTTTTCCAGGTAAACCGGCGCTGAAGGAATTGGGCCTGTTAGCGACGGAGCCCTCGCCAATGATGACGATCACTCCGCGCCCGGCCACTGTGGTCCGGAATAAGGGAAATACTGCGGCCCTTTTGCAGCCCCCACATATTCCTGAAGGTTGCTGTTCGTCAGGGCTGTTCCTGGGGTTCCGTCGCCATAATTCGTCACCCACACGTTTCCTGATTTGTCTATTGCTATGCCGTAAGGTTGATTTCCAGTGGCATAAGTGTTGATCGTGGCGCCGGAGGAATTCAGTTCCGTAACGCTGCTACTCGCCGGACCCGTACCCGATCCCCTGTTATACCCATTCGCCACCCATATGTTGCCGCCGGAGTCTACGGCTACGATTTCAGGTAAAATTCCCACAACGTAGGTACCGATCGTGTCGCCCGAGGGATTCAGTTCCGTGATGCTGCTGTCCCCCGGGGCCGTTCCCGGGGTTCCATTGCCCTTATTCACCACCCATACGTTTCCGGAGGGGTCTACGGCTATGCCTTCAGGATGACTTCCCGCAACGTAGGTGCCGAGCGTGACGCCGGTGGAGCTCAGTTCCGTAACGTTGCTGTCCGTCAGGCCCATCCCCGGGGTTCCGCTGCCCTTATTCGCTACCCATACGTTTCCGGCGGAGTCCATGGCTATGCCTCCAGGAGAACTTCCCGCAACGTAGGTGCCGATTAAGGCGCCGGTGGAGCTCAGTTCCGTGACGTTGCTGTCACCCGGAGCCGTTCCCGGGGTTCCCGCGATTCCGGAGGCCGCACCCCAATTTGTCACCCATACATTTCCGGATGTGTCTATGGCTATGCCTCCAGCAGGATAACTTCCCGCAACGTAAGTTCCGATAACGGCGCCGGAGTGGCTCAGTTCCGTAACATTGCTGTCACCTGCGTCCGTTCCCGCGGTTCCGTTGCCGTAATTTTCCACCCACACGTTTCCTGATCTGTCTATGGCTAAGCCGATAGGAACAAACCCCGCAACGTAGGTGCCGAGCACCTGGCCGGTGGGGCTCAGTTTCATCACGTTGCTGTCCCCCGCGGCCGTTCCCGGGGTTCCGTTGCCCCCATTCGCCACCCATACGTCTCCAGCGGAGTCTATGGCATTGCCGAAACAAGAACTTCCCGCAACATAGGTAGAGACGGAGGAGTTCCCTCCTCCGCAGCCGGAAAGAGCCAGGGGAACGAATATTAGAAACAGACTTAAGGCAAGAAAAAGGTGATAGCGATTAAAGCGAATGGCAGACGGTTTCATAACTCCTCCTTACAGCGCGTTAACTTCGACACATTTTCTTCTTTGCGGTCGCCCCTGGATAGTCTCGAAGTCGCACGGAGCCCGCCTCCGATTCCAGTTGCAATAGACGAATACTAATGTCCTTGTTGGCACAGGCGTTCCCAATCTTTAGTTCCGAGCGCTCACTGACCGATCGGGAATTCCGGCCGCATTGTTTCGGGAACTGCCGCTTGTCCGGCCACTGTCGGCAGGCGGAGTCGTGCGGGCTTGCGGGAAGGACACAGGGATTCGAATCACGATATGCCGAACCAGGGTTCCGTGGGCGGGCGTATGTGCCGGCACTTGGACGCAAAGTGGCCGTTGGTCTGAAGGGACGTTTTGTGTCTTCAATCATTTACATGCCTATGTCCGTTTTTGCAGGAATTGTGGAAGATGAATATCAATCTTGGTCAGGCGAACGGCGTGTGCTTGAGCAAGTGGCAGATGTGGGCGCTCAAGCATTTGGCAGGGGCTGAAGCCCACGTTGCTTTTGGGGCGCTTTGCGGCACGACTTAAGTCGTGCCCTGTTACAAAGCCAACCCATGCCGTCCCTTTTCGAGCAAGACCGGAGCTAGCTTGATATTCATCTTGTGGAGTTCCCCCAACACGCTGCCTGTGTCCCGTCTCCTAAGAACCGAGGTTCTCGACTTTTTGTGCAAGAGGGCCGCTTGAGCGACGTTTCCGGCAAGGCCCCTGAAGGGATGGTTTGTTCAAACCGACCCCTCACCACGGCAAATGTGATTTAGATCACGAATGTTTGGCCGGACTGTTGACCCTTCTTCGTCCGGCTCGTATCGTAAAAGCTGACTATGAAAACATCCTCCAGTACCGTCCGGATCGGAATCGCGGCCTGCATTATTGTGGGCACCATTGTGTGGCTGGCCTACTCGGGCTACGGAGCCAACAAGAGCTACTACGTGACCATCGCCGAGCTGGGTGGGTTGGGCAACAAGGCCTACCACAGCAATCTGCGCGTCGAGGGTTTCGTCAAGCCAGGGTCGATCGAGCAGGACGGCACCCACGTGACCTTTGTGATGAACGAGTATGAGAGCCACTCGCCCAAGGCCGCCACGGGCCGTCTGCTCAGGGTGAGCTACCAGGGCACTGAGCCGCCCCCGGACACATTCAAGGACGACGCCCAGGCGCTGGCCGAAGGCACGTATGGCCGAGATGGAGTCCTCCACGCCACGGTTTTGCAGGCCAAGTGCGCCAGCAAGTATGCCCCCGCGCAACCCGGCTCAAAACCCGACTCGATGCCCGCGCAAACCACTTCCGGCTCCCGCGCCGCTGCCGCCGTTCCCTCGAATCCGGCCGCGGCGGCTTCAACCGCGGCAAACTGACGCGCACATGACCGCTCCCGCCACTGAGGCTGCAAGTTCCCCGGTTTTAGCCCAGCCAGTCTCTGCCAGACTCGACAAGGTTTCCAAGCTCTTCGGCGCCTTTGCGGCGTTGCGCCAGGTTTCGGTCGATCTTGAGCCTGGAAAGTGTTACGTGCTGCTGGGCGAAAACGGCGCGGGCAAGTCCACCCTGCTGCGCATTCTGGCTGGTCTCTTGCGGCCCAGCTTCGGAACCGTGCGGGTCTTCGGCACAGCCTGGGCCGGAGGTGGCCAGTCCGGCGCGGGCAAGTCCGGCGGCGGCCAGACCGGCGGCCTGGAGCCTCACGAGGCCCGCGACCGCATCGGCTACATGAGCCACGCCCCGATGCTCTACGACGAATTGACGGCCGAAGAGAACCTGCGCTACTTCCGCAGTCTCTACCCGGGGCGCGACTGCCTGGAGCCGGCCGAGGCTTTGCGCCAGGTGGGCCTGAACCCGAAGCTGGACCGTCCGGTCGGCCATTATTCTCAGGGAATGCGCCAGCGCACCTCGCTGGCCCGCGTGCTGCTCTCCGTGCCTGAGCTTCTGCTTCTCGACGAGCCTTTCTCCAACATGGACGTCGAGAGCGCCCGCCAGATGGTCGAACTGCTGGCCGGCTTTCGGCAGGCCGATCGCACCATTGTCCTGACCACCCACCAGCGGGAGACGGCCGCTCCCATCGCCGACTGGGTTCTCACGTTGCGCGCCGGCCGCGTGGCCTCGTTTGAACCGGGAAGGCCCGCACGATGAAGACCAATGGCGCGCGCCTTCTCGAATCCCTGGGCATCGATTTTGTGCTTCGGGAGTACGAGGTCGATCCCAACGATCTATCCGCCATCGCCGTGGCCAAAAAAGTCGGCATGCCCGCCGAGCAGGTCTTCAAAACCCTGCTGACGACCGGCGGACAGGGTTCGGGCGGGGGCGTCTACGTCTTCGCCGTCATTCCCGGCGACGCCGAGCTGGATTTCAAGAAGCTGGCCCGCGTTGCCGGCCTGCGCAAAGCCGAGATGGTCCCGCTCAAGGAGGTGCAGCCGCTCACCGGCTACATCCGCGGCGGCGTCACCGTCTTCGGCGCCAAAAAATCCTACCCCGTATACGTCGATGAAACGGCCATTCTCTTTGACACAATCAGCGTCTCGGCCGGAGCGCGCGGAACGCAGCTCATTCTCTCGCCTGACGACTATCTGAAAGCTGCCGCCACGCTGGGCGCGCCGGCCGAGCTCGCCGACCTGACAAAATCCGCCGCTCCGGAGGGCCACGTCTCCCCGAAGGGATTCGACCATTGACCCGCGCTCTCTGGACCCATCTGTCGAAGGACCTGCGCATCGAGTGGCGCTCGCTCGACACTCTCGTCTCGATGCTTTTTTTCTCCGGGCTGGTGGTGGTGCTGTTTTCGATCGCCTTCGATCCGCGCGGAGCCTTTTCGCAGCAGATCGCCGGTGGCGTGCTGTGCGTGGCCACCATGTTCGCCTCGGTCAGCGCCCTCAACCAGGCCTGGGCGCGGGAGATTCGCCATCAGGTGATCGACGCCCAGCGCATGACCCCGGCTCCCGGCGCGGAATTGTTCCTGGCCAAGGTTCTGGCGAATTTCCTCTTCGTCACTATCGTCCAGGTGGCGCTGGCGCCCTTCTTTTTCATCTTCTACAACCTGCACATCGCGGGTCAGGGGTGGCTGCTGGCGCTGGTGCTTCCGCTGGGCACATGGGCGCTGGTGAGCAACGGCATCTTCTTTGCCGCGCTCTCCATCCGCAGCCGCAACCGCGAGCTGCTGCTTTCGCTCATTCTCTTCCCGATCTTCATTCCGGCTCTGTTGGCCATGGTGCAGGCCACCACCGCCATTCTCACTGGCGCAAGCGACCCCACGTTGTGGATCAAGATGCTGCTCGGCTACGACATCATCTTCACTACCGTCAGCCTGCTGCTGTTCGACGTCGTCTTCCACGCCGAGTAGCCGGAGCAAAAGGTCTCATCCGTCTTAAACTAATACCTTGACCGCTTAATTTCGTCGTTCCCCAGGTCTCAGAAGCGAGACCTGGGGCACCCGAACGTTTGTGGTTCAATTACGAATTCACCAAGTCAAGGTGCTAGAGCGACTTCGACTTGACTGTTCACGGTCGAGATGGAGATCTGGCGCTCTCCGGTTCATGGCTCAGCGGGTTGTTCTTTGTTCTTCTGCTGCCGCGGGCGCCCTTGCGCAGCGGACGCGGAAAAACCGCCAAGCCTGCCGGGCGCCCTGCATCTTGAGGCGGTCAATGTCCCGCGGAGTCCAGATCCGCCTTGCCGTGGAACCGGGTGTAGACGAAGGTGATGTAGCACGCGGCCAGGGCCATGCCGAAGCTCCACCAAACCAGGCCGACGGCCAGCGTGTGCGGGCCGGAGATGGCGCGGCTGAGGGTGATGTCGTTGGCCGCGCCGGTAGTGGCGGGCAGCAGCGTGGGATACAGGCTCCAGCAGGCGCCGGCCAGCATGAAAAACAGATACAGGCAGGAAGAAAGGAACGCCTTCACCGGCTGGGCGGCGCGATTGAAGAACAAGATGCCGATCAGGGCGGCAACCACGCCCACAGGGACGATGAAAGTAGCCGGATAGGCGAAGTAGTTGTTCAGGCTGGAGGGGCGTACGGCGATGGTGGCCGCCAGGCTGACCGCGGTGAGCGCCGTGAGCACGAGCACGAGCGGCGTAACCATATGGCGGGTGCGGGCCAGAAGGTCGCCGGAGATCTTGATGGTGAGCCAGAGCGCACCGTGGAGGGTCAGCGCGGCCAAGGCCACCAGTCCACCGATGACCGTGTACCAGTCGAGGATGCCGGGGCTGACGCCGGGCTGCCAGTTGGTCCACAGAGGCAGGAAGAAGAAGCCGTCGGGCTGCAGCGGAACGCCGCGCACCACGTTGGCCAGCGCAGCGCCGAAGAAGATGATGAGCAGGGTGCTGGCCAGGCCGAAGAGCGCGTCCAAGAGCGCTGTCCACATGCCCAAGTCGGTGTGGTTGCGCAGCTCCACGCTCACGCCGCGCAGGATCAGCAGCCAGAGGACGATCATCAGCGGCAGATAGAAGCCGCTGAAGGCCGACGCATAAAGCAGAGGAAAGGCGAAGTAGAGCGTGCCGCCGCCTGCCAGCAGCCACACCTCGTTGCCGTCCCAGACCGGGCCGATGCTGGCCATCGTGGCGCGGCGTTCACTTTCGCTGCGGACCAGAAACAGATGGAGCACGCCCACGCCGAGATCAAAGCCGTCGAGCACGACGTAGCCGACGATCATCACAGCAACCAGCCAGAACCAGATAAAACCCATCATGATAAAACTCCTGAAAAACGTACGATGGTGGAAATTTGCGGTTTCTCTGCATTTGCGGTCACGCTGGCGGAGTTCATTCGCCGGCGTGCGCCGCCTGGGCTGCAATCGTCTTCGGCTCGGGTCCGCTGCTGATCTCGCGGTAGACCAGCACGGTGAACAGGATGCCCATCAGCAGGTAAAGCCCCATGAAGCCAAGCAGCGTGAAGAGGCCGTTGCTGGCTGAAACGGTGGAGGAAAATCCCTCGCTGGTGCGCATCAGACCGTAAATCAGCCAGGGCTGGCGGCCCAGTTCGGCGGTCAACCAACCGGCGGTGTTGGCGATATAGGGCAGCGGGAAACTGAGCAGCAGGGCCCACAGCGCCCAGCGCGCCGTGAAGAGCTGTTTGCGCCAGAGCAGAAATGCGCTGACGGCCATCAGCAGAACGAACCACGTCCCCAGGCCGGCCATGATGTGATAGGCGTAGTAGAGCAGCGGCAGGGCGGTGGGCCACTGGTCGCGCGGAATCTGATCGAGCCCCTTGACCTCGGCCTTGGTGGTGCCGTAGACCAGGAAGCTGAGCGCGTCGTTGACCACCAGGGGGTTGTCGATCTGGCCGGTCTCCTCGTTGGGCTGGCCCATCAGCACCAGGTCCGCGCCGGTTTGCGAGTGGAACAGCCCTTCCATGCCGGCGATGGCGGCCGGTTGGTTTTGGGCCACGAACTTGCCCTGCATATCGCCGGTGGGGAAGATGATGAGAATGGTCGAGATCAGGCCCGCAATCACGCCCACCTTGAGAAAGATGCGGCCGTAATTTTGGTTGCGCCCGTCCAAAATGTAAAAAGCTCCCGTCGCGGCCATCACGAAGGCGCCGGTAATGACCGCGCCGGTCATGTTATGCGCGTATTGCCGCAGTCCCCAGGGATTCAGCAGCAGTTGCCAGAAGCTGAGCACCTGAAACTGGCCGTTGGGCAGCCGGTCGAAGGAGACCGGGTGCTGCATCCAGGCGTCGGTGACGATGATGAAGAAGCCGGAGATCCACGAGCCGATGAAGACCATCACGGCAGAAAACCAATGCAGCCGTTTGGAGAGCCGTTTTTCGCCGTACAAAAACAGACCCAGAAAGGCCGATTCCAGGAAGAAGCTGAAGACGCCTTCCATGGCCAGCGGCTGGCCGATGACGCCGCCCGAAAGCGCGGAGAAGCGCGCCCAGTTGGTGCCGAACTCAAATTCCATGGGAATGCCGGTGACCACGCCGAAGACGAAGTTGATGGCGAAGATGCGGCCCCAGAAACGCGCCGCGCGGTCCCACTCCTCGCCGCCGGTCTTGAGCGCGGCCGTTTTCAGTACCACGATCAAGAGCGCTAGGCCCATGGTGAGTTGGGGAAAAAGATAATGGAAGGTGACGGTAAAGGCAAAATGCAACCGATGGATCAACTCGGCGTTCATGGAGAGTCTCCTGATGCAGGGCATGACCGCGGCGCACAACACCGGGCCCGGTTTATGACTGCTGCTCGCTGCCGCTGTGGCGGGGTTTTTCAGACCCCGCCGTAGCTGCCTCGGATTCTACGGCATTCGATTGGCAAAACGAAATCACGCTCGCCGCGGCCTAGAAGCCGTAGGAGACGCCAAACGCCAGGCGGGCGCGCATGTTCAGGTTGAGGTTGCCGCCCATCAGAGCTTCGGTGGTGCTGTTGCCAATCCATCCGCCCGCGTGCAGAACGCCGGCATCCAGGTTGAGTTTGTACCTGGGCAAAGGAACGATGCGCACGGCGTAGACCTCGGAGGTGGGAATGTCGAACAGCGCGGTATGAGCGCCGGCGGTGGCGGAAAGAATGTGCTGCGGCTGCTCGGAGACCTCCGAGGCCAGGATGATCGTGCTCTTGCCGGGGCCGGTCACAACG
>Ga0224526_1001056_pt1 | contig 10790 bp, 10 predicted proteins | sample CBST25metaG_FD_179878 | JGI IMG/M metagenome (GOLD analysis project Ga0224526, IMG submission 179878) | Peat soil microbial communities from Stordalen Mire, Sweden - C.B.S.T-25 | ecosystem: Environmental > Terrestrial > Soil > Wetlands > Peat | place: Sweden: Norrbotten County, Stordalen Mire...
ACAGCGCGGAAAGCTTGCTAAAAGCTACCAACAAGATTACTGCCTACGCGCCCCAGATCGAACACCAGCCCTGCAAACCGCTGAATCGGCCTCGGCAAAACGCTATGCCCGACACACACCTAGGGCTTCTGTCTTTTGCTACGGCACAGAAGGCATCGGGCGGTGTGCTCCCGGTGGCGGCGGTTGTGCTTTCGCCGGTCACCGATCTGACGCTTACCGGAACGAGTTGGGAGACGCGCGCCGCGGCCGATCCCTACTTCATCCGTTCGCAGGCAACCTGCCCTGCAAACCGCTGAATCGGCATTGGCAAAAACGCTATGCCCGACAGACACCTAGACGAGCGACCTTGAACTATTTCATCAAAACAAACGTGGTAGGCGCATGTCGCACAAGAGCTTAGCGCCAGCTAAAAAGACAAATCTGTTAGGTTATTCTCCGTTCCATGCGGATCATCGCTTGCAATTGCAAGATAAGAGTGGTATTTTTTCTTGCAAAATATGTGGGATTGATATGCGCCAAACGATTGAAAATAAGGCGAAATACAGAATTCGAGGAACAGGAGGAGGGCGGGCATTCTCGCCATGCGACTTTCTGGACCTCGGAGGCCGCTCCTCTGTCGATTCCGCGCTCCACCGGCTGGAGAAACGCGGCGAGATTCGCAGGGTCATTCGCGGCATCTATGACTACCCGCGCTACAGCAAGCTCCTCGATCAGCACCTGAGTCCTGATATCGACCAGGTAGCACGGGCTTTGGCGCGAAAGTTCCGTTGGCGAATCCAGCCGAGCGGGGCCACAGTTCTGAATTTCCTGGGGTTTTCGACTCAAGTTCCCGCACGAGCCGTCTATCTGTCGGATGGACCGGACAGGGGTTACCAAGTTGGCAACAGGACTCTGGCTTTCGAGCATACGGCCTTGAAGGAATCCGGGGTTAAGCTGAAGCAGAGCGCTCTTATCGTTCAGGCGCTAAAGTCGCTCGGCCAGGAGCAGATCGCTCCCGAGGTCATCGCGAAGATTCGGGCATGGCTACCGGAATCGCTTCGCGCCAAAGTCCTGGCGGACACCAAGACGGCGACGGGGTGGGTCTACAGCGCAATCCGGCAAATCACTCAAGAGGAGCTTTTCCCAGAGGAGTTTCATGGATAGGATCGCCAACGAAACGGCCGCAAACAGGCAGAATCCGTAGTCTTCGCAGACAGAGACATTGCCTGAGTTTTTTCGGGTAGATTTATGGGTGCTTATAGGTGCCTATATGGGGTGAGGGTCAAATGCTGTTGCCTTCGAGGCCGCCTCGACCTTTGGCAACCCCCGGCTAATGGCCGAGCTTGTCGTGAACGCCGACTCTGGCGTTCACTAGGCTCTGCTCAACTTGCGATTTCAGTCCTTCCCCCGTTTCATATTCATAAAGATACGCATTACGCATCTTTTCGCATATAATATGGGAATGGCCAGCCTCGACCAATATCTCGATGCTCAACTCGTTCGCGGTCGCGCCCAGTTCACACGCGAAGAGGCGCTGGCCGAGTTGCGCCTGTCTCCGCTCGCGCTGAAGGCGGCCATTGGCCGGATGGCCAAAAAGCAGCGGGTGGCTAATCTCCGCCACGGCTTTTACCTGATCCTGCGCCCGGAAGACCGTGTTGCGGGCGCGCCGGACCCGGCCCGTTGGATCGATCCGCTGATGAAGTATCAGGGCATCGACTATCGCGTCTCTCTGCTCCGTGCGGCAGCCTTCCATGGCTCTTCGCATCAGGCGGCCATGACTTTTCAGTTGATCGTTCCGAAGCAGCTTCGTGACTTCGAAATTGGTCGTCACCGACTCCAGTTTGTCTATCAGGCACCGGCAGCGTTTGCACAAGTCAACCAACCCGAATGGCTCGGCAGCATGAAGAGCGAAGCGGGCTTCGCTAAGGTTGCCGGTGTTGAGTTGACCCTGCTCGATTGTGCTCGTTACTTCCACAAGTCGGCAGGCATCAGTGGGCTTGCTCAGATCGTCAAAGACATCGGAGCGCAGGCCAACGCCCGCAAACTCGCCAAGGCCGCCGTGGTCTACGAAAACGCATCCGTGCGCCGGCTTGGATACTTGCTCGATCAGGCTGGATACGAGCCACAAGCCAGCGCGCTCGAACCCTTCGTCAAGGCGGCAAAAACTTCATTACCCCTCGACCCATCCGTCAAGCCGCTGATCGCTTCACTCGCAGAAGAAGCCCCACGCGTTGCCAAGTGGAAACTCATCATCAATGAACCCGTGGAGGCCGATTTTTGATTCCCGCATCTTACATTCAGGAATGGAGTACAAAAGCTCCCTGGCCGACCTCGCAACAGGTCGAGCAGGATTTGATTATCAGCCGGGCCTTGTGCGACTTGTTCAATGCGCCAGCGTTGGCGGGCAAGATTGCGTTTCGCGGCGGCACCGCCATCCATAAACTGCTCTTCAAGCAGCCGCTCCGATACTCCGAAGATATCGACCTGATACAGACACAAGCCGAGCAAATCGGCGCGACTGCCAGCGCCATCCGAGAGACTCTGTCGTGGCTTGGCGACTGTAAGCGCGAGCAAGCGGGCCACTCGATGCACTTCGTCTTCCGGTTTGCGCCTGAGGCCCAACCGGATACCACCTTAAAGGTCAAGGTGGAGATCAATACCCGCGAGCACGACAGCATACTCGGTATCCAACAATATCCATTCGCCGTCGAAAATGGCTGGTATAAGGCCACGGCCAGCATCGCGTCATTTGCGCCTGAAGAACTCTTCGGAACCAAGCTGCGCGCGCTCTTGCAACGCCGCAAGAATCGCGATCTCTTCGACCTGCACATGGGCTTGCAACAACTATCCATGAACCCCGACACGCTCCTTGCATGCTTCGATCACTACTTGGCACTCGAAGGAAAACCAATCAGCCGCGCAAACGCTGAGCAGCGAATGTTGGAAAAGATGACACGCAGCCTGACCGAGGACATCGCGCCGCTTTTGCCTCCCAGCATCCACTTTCATGAAGACGATGCGGTAGCCGCATTCGAGAGCATCTGGACCACGCTCATTGCCAGAATCAAGGGCGATCCATGGAGACAAACAGACCGTGCAATTGAAGAGCTAAGACAAAAGAAGTACCCTGCACTCTTAAGTAGATAGAGCTCTCAGCAACGACGTGAATTCACATACGTACTATTTCTGATAGTCAGCAACTGGATCAGGAGGCATAAGGCAAATGGCAACCGTTCCCTGTTTTGACGAAACGCAACTTGAGCAAATCTGCAAAGTTCTTGGAGAGACTGCGTCTGGATCAGAAATAAGCACCATGCTTGCGCACCTCAATATTCCAGATGACAACCCAAAAGACACTAAGTGGCGGCGGCTTCAGGCGGCCTTCAGCGAACGGCAACGGCAGGACCGCTGCGGCAATTGCCTCGTGGCTTTCATGTACAAAACTATGAATCCAGTGCGCTATACAGCCAATCGCGAATCTTTTGAACAATCCCGCCATGAATTGAATAAGATTTTAATCTTCTGCGGTTACTCGCTGGAAGAAAACGGAAAACTCAAAATCCAGAAAGCAGCTCAGACGCTGAACGAAGCGGAGGAGCGGGCTGGGAAGATGCGTAGCGAGTTATCCAGACGAGCTGTTCACTCAGATGTGCTGAAATTCTGCCGCGCCGAACTGGTAAGCAACAATTACTTTCATGCCGTCCTTGAGGCGACAAAAAGCGTTGCCGAAAAAATTAGGCAGCAATCAGGTCTGACAAGCGATGGCTCACAGCTTGTGGATGACGCATTCGCTCTCGGAAAAGCTGGCATACCCTTGCTTGCCTTCAATTCTCTGCAAACCGACACTGAGCGCAATGAGCAAAATGGAATGATTAACCTCATGAAGGGAATGTTCTCTGCATTCAGAAACCCAACGGCTCACGCTGCCAAAATTTCCTGGACCATTACAGAACAGGATGCGCTCGATTTACTAACCCTTGCATCACTACTGCATAGACGAATTGATAGCGCAGTTTCTACGGGACGGACAAGCACACCGTAAACGGAATGAGAGTAGAATTTCTCCCACCCATTGCAGTATCAGGATCGCCGATGCCCGTCATCATTAAAATTGTTTTAGGTTATGCAATCATTGGACCAAACAATTGCATCGCTTGCGGCCTGTTCGTAGTAAAGAACCACTGAGCAAATAGGGTGAAGAGAAAGTCAGTAATCGATTCCTTCGTCACATTAGTTGACTGATCATGGATTTGCTGAATGATTTCGCGCAAAAGCCTCTTGCTTTCACTTCTTAACGCTGATCCTGGCCCAGTGCTGGTAATGGAGACCATTGCTGGCGTCAAGAGGATCTGAGCATTGAGATATTTCCGTCTTAGCTCCTGCTGGACATTTGAGCGCTGATTTGCTAGAAAACCTATCATGCCGACCTCTGGACTCCAAGGAAGATAACGGAGCACAGATGCACTTCTATGAAAAACGTCCCTAAGCGGGTTGTCACTAGATGAGTCTATTATACTGACGCTTTCATCCTCAACATCTTTATCTAATAGTACCCACTGCTTGACGTGCGATGGAAGCACGGCCCGATTTCTATCATAAAATCGAACTACATCCTTGAAGCCCCCGACGGGCAGGACGCGGATTGTCGGAAAGATGCCTTGGGTCGATGCAAACTGATCACTAATACATAAGTTGATTAGGGATTCTGTAACATATCTGGCTGATTCATCTTCGACGTAGATTACCGCGTCCGGTGTGCGTTCCTCTGATAAGGCTATACTTCCCAAGGCAAAAGCGGGAAAGCACCCAGTCAAGACCTCCGTGCGGCCTTCTCGCTTATCCAGAAATGTTATCTTCCTTCTAGGCGCATTTTTCAGCAGGGTTACAGAGTGTGTGGAAACGATGACAGTAAGCGCCTTCTCTCTTGCCAAGGTCTCCAAATATCCAATAAGCCCAACCTGCGCTCTAGGATGAAGGGCAAGTTCTAATTCATCTATGAGGACCAGTGTCCCATTGTGGCAATCGTTCAACTCACGCAACAATTTTAGTACGCAGAGTTCTCCTAGACTCAGATTTTTCTCCGATACATAATTTATCCTTTGCTGTCCTGCACTCCTCACCACGAGCACAAATGCCTGATTCTTGTTTCCAGTGGTCAAGTTGATGGTTTTGAGTTCTGAAAAGCGGTTTGTATCAAAGATTTCATTAGCCGCTTTTACTATTGACGAATGAGCGGGTCTCATTCTGGATGGAAGGAAATCCTCAGGTCTTGGAGTTAGTCTCGATGCTGTTGCTCCAACATACAGAACTTCGGGGTAGCCGAATTCTTCGACCAAGTTGCTCGCACTTCTTGGTCGGGGTACCCACCTCTCACCTGCGTACGCATATGCAACTGATCGCTCATCAAGTATGTAAGTGACCTCTGCATGGATAAAGCTATCTAACTTCCTCGACTTCAATGAAGTCTGGAAATGTATCTGGAATGAGTTGGATTGTCTTATCCTCCGAAGACATGCAAGGAGGGTAGTCTTCCCGGCCCCGTTAGATCCTGCCAGCAAGTGAACACCCGGACTCGGAATCTTGAAATCCAAGCTCTCGATGCTTTTCAAATTACGTATCTTGATGAGCTTTCTCAATGTCCCCTCGATTACTACCCAAACTTTGCGAACAGATTATGTTGGCACAGTCTTGCGGAAATTTTAACGTTCCGTGCCAACGTCAACGGTCACTGAGGTTCGTCTGCGACGACTGTTCTCTCGCGGCAGTCTTTACCTTCATGATCGCCTGTACCTCCTCAAAATGCCACGGACAAAACCCGTGCGAATCAACTCCGACATCTATCGATAGCGACAATGGCTCATCGGGCAAGTTGCCGTGGGAGTGGCCGTAGAGCTGCCATGCGCCGCGTCCAGAATGCGGCCAGACACGCATCGCGTAATGGCAGAGAACGATTCCTTGCTTACCCACATGGATTTCGGACAAGGAACTCCAGGAAGCAAAGGCGCTTTGTGATTTGCGCGTCACTTTGTCATGGTTTCCCTCAACGAAATGGATCGCCTTGCAGTTCAGGCGCTTGCGATAGGTCGCCACCTTTTCAACGCTGCCCATGCAAAAATCCCCAAGGAAATAGAGCGTATCGTTTGGCTTGACGTGCGCGTTCATCCGATCTGCGATGTGCGCATCCATCTCTTCCGTACTCGCAAACGGGCGATTGCAATAGCGAATGATATTGAAGTGCCCAAAGTGAAAATCGGATGTAAACCAGGTATCGGCCATGTCCTTATTATGAAAGATCGCTTGCCGTCGCGGCTACTCTTATGCAGCAGAAAAGATTGCAGTGGCTGCCCACCTCGGCGAAGCTGCTGCAGGCCAGGATGAACACGAAATATGTCCGCGATCAGCAAGCTTGTGATCGGCAATATCATTCCAGCATGGAACCATATCGACATGGCTACATTCAACGAAGAGTACCGTTCAACGTGGTTTTGCTCATTCTGAAAGAGAGCCGGTAAGGTTGGCCGGTTCTTCGAGAATGTCGAGCAAGGCTTGTGCGCAATAGACGCGGTCGCGTTTGGCCTCTGTCGCCTGCTTCACAATTCCGATCCTCTCCAGACGCTCGATTGCGCGCTGTGCGGTCGTAAAGGCTACGCCCAGCTCGCTGGCAATGCCGGTGGCGGTGATGAACGGATTGGCCGCCAGTAGATCGACAATCCGCAGCGGAGTATTGGTGGACTCGCCAGCTACCTGCCGCTGCCATTGGGCAAGAATCACGTTGATGCGGGTCGCCCGGCTCAGAGCATCCTGTGAGGTGCGGGCGACGCCGAGGAGGAAGTATTCCAGCCAGTCGTTCCACTCTCCGCGCTCACTCACCCCGCGCAATCCCCCGTAGTAGTCGCGCCGCGTCGCCTCAAAGAACGCCGACAGGTAGAGCAGGGGAGCCGGAAGAATCTTTTGCTCGATCAGGAACAGCGCAATCAACAAGCGGCCAACGCGGCCGTTGCCATCCAGGAACGGATGCACGGCCTCGAACTGGTAGTGGGCCAGGGCGATGGTCACCAGCGGCGGCAACTCAGATGCGTAGAGAAATTTCTCCCAGGCCGCGAGACAAGGCTCAATCTCACCGGGCGGCGGCGGGATGAACGAGGCCGTGGCCAGTGTGCTTCCCGGCTTGCCAATCCAGTTCTGCGATCTGCGGAATTCGCCCGGAGTTGCCTGGTCTCCTCTCACATCCGCCATGAGTTTGCCGTGCAGCTCACGGATGAGCCGGACGCACAGAGGGAGCTTGTGAAGCTGGGCGATTCCATGCTCCAGCGCAACAATATAGTTTCCGACTTCGCGCAAATCTTCCGGGCTGCGATCAACGACAGCCCCGGCTTCCGCTGCCAGCAGCTCGCCCAAAGTGGCCTGTGTGCCTTCGATCCGGCTCGACAGAACGGCTTCACGGCGGATGAAGGGGCGAATGAGAACGTGCGGGTTGGGCAGCCGCCCGCCTTCGCCTGCAAGTCTCCCGATAAGGCGATCCGCATCAGAAAGCGAGCGGACGAGACGAGGCGTCCAATCGAAGACAGGAGGCAAGGCCGCGGGCAGAAACGCACTGTAGGTGCCTTGGGAGACCTTCTGGCCCGGTATCGCTTTGCGTTGGCTCATTGGTTTCACAGGCGCTAATAGCGTCCTCCCTCTATTAGCGTTATACATGATAAACGAAAATAGCGCGCAGGCCTATTTGCGTGAATGATAATTGAGATGCACCTGATTCTCAGGTTGATCGGTAAGCAAAGGCATGATTCTTTGGTGGAGAATTGTTCCGTTGGAGGGAACAATTTGTGCTTACAATGAGATCACGGAGCCAGGGAAACCGGACGTGGGCACAAACCAGATGCAATCTGGGCACACTTTTTGAAATTTACGCAAAAGTGCCAAACCTCTGCTGTTTAGCGGAAGAAGTCGCAAAATGGTCGAGGGAGAAAAACTGCTCCAGACCTCTGCAATCCAGCGGAAGAGGTTGGAAAACGGACGAACCTCTGCCGCGTATGGGCAAAGGTAGCCTGTTAAAACACGGTCAAAACCATGGGAACGTTAAGGACACAATAACGGTTACCATGTGTGCCTCAGGGCGCTAAGAGTGGCCATCCATTGCCCCTGTTATCAATAAGTTACGAGTTGTCGATTCACTGTCACGGCAGAGGTCGCGGGTTCGAGCCCCGTCGTCCCCGCCATACATTCCTAAGGACTTAGGAGTGTTTGGCAAGTGACTTTCAAAGGTACAATAAAAGTACAATAAGGAATTTCGAGCCCTCATTGGGCGGTCGGGACAATAGAATTCGTACCTCTGCATTGAGATTCTGCGCAGAATCTCAATGCAGAGGTACGAATATAATGCACTTCTCAAAGCCAAGCAATTTGGGGGAGTGAAGCCGGCGGACATGATCGGAGAGCAGGGCACACAGAGCTCATCTCTACCTTTTCGTCCGGATTCGGCACCCTTTATGCCGCCAGGGAAGAGAACAGTGGCCAACTCGGCTTTGTTTCGCGCTCTCGGCGATCGAGCACTCCCGCAAGCCCCAGCAGTACTCTAGACGAGCAAGCCGGACAGCTCATTGCGCAATTGCTCACGACGTTGCAGTCCTGACAAAGATAGGCCGTAGCCAGTGGAATCTGTTGCAGCATGGTGTGAGTCATGGTCTTTACAAATCCTTCCTGATCTATGCGTGTCCATCCGCTTCAATGTTGACAGCCGACAGCGAATCGATTCAGATGATGTGCTGTTCGTGCTTACAGATTGCCATGCACTGCCTTGGTACCGGATTTCTGCTCAGTTATGCAGAACTACGTTGACGAGTGAACTATTTATTTGCATTCCACCGCCGTTGTAGTCGATGTAACCGAGATTACGGAACCGATTGAGGAAGAAACTTACCCGGGATCTGGTGGTGCCGATCATCTCCGAGAGAGTCTCTTGACTGATCTTGGCGATGACGGGAATAGGCTTTGAATCCTGGCCATAGTTGGCCATCAACATCAGCAACCGGGCAAGCCGTTTTTCGCTGGAATTGAACAAATGATCGACAAGATCGGCTTCCATGCGAATATTGCGGGAAAGCAGGCGTGCGAGGAATTGCTCGGCGAACTCAGGCTCGCGATGAAAGAGGTCCTGCATGGCCTTCTTTTCGATGCGAACGATGGTGCTGGCTTCAATTGCATACGCAGAGGAGACACGTTCCTTCTGGCCCGCCAGTGAAGCTTCCCCGAAAAAGCTCGCTTCCGGAAGATGAGAAATAACAGCTTCTTTACCGGTCATCGAAATGACGGTGAGCTTTACCTTGCCACTCTGGACATAGAAGACTGCGTTGGCCGTGTCGCCTTGCGAAAAGATGGACTCGCCAGTTAGGTATTCGCGCCGCGATTTCCCGAGCATAGGCTTATTCAGTGAGATCTGAAGGTCGAATGCAGAGCTCCGCCCTATCAAAAGGTCCATCTTTTCCGGAACAACCTTCAATCCATGACGCGCAATCAAAGGTAACGGAAACGAACTGCTCAGCGGAAATCTCGGTTCGGCACTCGTTACTGTGGCAAAGCTAGTAGCCATGATCGATACCTTTCAGTCTTCCGGAGAAAGCGCGAGAGAATGAATTGCTGTCATCCTTTGCACTGTCACTAGAACCAAGATACGGGCCGAGAAAGTGTGTGTACATCGGCGATCACTGTTATATCTGTGGCTATTCTTAAGCAGCTCTTGTAGGTTTTTTCTTACATTTCAACTCCGAATTGGTCAAGCGATGGAGTAAAGCCGCACTCAATAGATTCGATGTGTTGCCTTATCCATCGCGCTAAAGTGATGAATGCTTGGCGTCTTCGCACGACAATCCGGTCGACAGACATTGACTGCCAGTGCCGGACTCATCCAATGTTGCGACTTGGAGTGTTTTAATATTTAGAAATTATTATGCGATGGACATGAGCTAATCTATCTAATTCTCAGGCGTGCTCTAGTTTGGGTTCCTAACTGGATTTAGGCCGCTATCCAGTATCCTTTTGATCGCCGGCGCCAGTTCTTCTGAAGCGCTGTTCTTGTTAACATATGCGGTCGCACCGGCCCGCAGACAGCACGATGCATACTGGCTCTCAGGCTGTACGCTCACCATGATCACAGGAAGCTGAGGGTAGATCATCTTTACATCTTTCAGTACCACCATCCCATTGCGTCCTGGCATATTGATGTCGAGTAATAATATGTCATGTTGGGATCTGAGTAACTCCGTTAGCACCTCATCTCCGTCGCAGGCCTCGGAAAAGCGAGCGCCCAGAAATGCGTCGGCCAGAATCTCTCTCAGGCCGCGCCGGACATTCGCATGATCATCGGCTATCAGGATGTTCATCGTTATATTCTTTTCTCGGTCCGCAACTCTGACCTGAATCTACAGTACCGGAGACGAGAAAGAATGAACATCAGCGATGACCGTGATTTTTGTGAGGCTTGCACGTCTACTTTGTAGGATTATTCCTACGCCGACAGGCAACCTAATCGATCAGACTGTTTGCCATCGCATAGCGAGTAAGCTCGGCGTTGCTTTTCATTTCCATCTTTTCCATAATGCGCGCACGGTAGCTGCTGATCGTTTTTACGCTGACATGAAGCCTGGCGGCAATCTCGGTCAAGGCGACGCCGTCGGCGATCATTCTCATCATTATGTTGTCTTCGAAATTATGTGGCGCTCAGAGTCAGAACATGCGTAATTACCACAGCCAAGGCCGCTGAACGTCACATAATTAGAGTTGCTCCAAAAACGTGAGCAGATCTGGATTGTCACGCC
>Ga0224526_1001058_pt1 | contig 10767 bp, 8 predicted proteins | sample CBST25metaG_FD_179878 | JGI IMG/M metagenome (GOLD analysis project Ga0224526, IMG submission 179878) | Peat soil microbial communities from Stordalen Mire, Sweden - C.B.S.T-25 | ecosystem: Environmental > Terrestrial > Soil > Wetlands > Peat | place: Sweden: Norrbotten County, Stordalen Mire...
CCGGTGGACTGGTCGATGACGGCCACCAACATTGTTGCCTCGAAGTACCTGCACGGCCAGCTCGATTCTCCGGAGCGGGAGACGGGGGTGCGGCAACTGGTGGGGCGCGTGGTGGAGACCGTCCGCGATTGGGGCATGGCCGGCGGCTACTTTGCCACGGCCGAGGATGCGGCCATCTTCCACGACGAGCTTGCGCACATGCTGCTGACGCAGAAAGTGGCCTTCAACTCGCCGGTGTGGTTCAACGTGGGCTGCGACCGCCTGGAGCCGGACTCCGAAGGGCAGAACTGGCACTGGGACCCGATGACCGGAGGCGTGAAGTATTCCGCTACGGGCTACCACAATCCGCAGTGCTCGGCGTGTTTCATCAACTCCGTGGACGACTCACTGGACTCGATTCTGACTCTGGCCAAGACCGAGGGCATGCTGTTCAAGTGGGGATCTGGAACGGGAACCAACCTGTCGTCCATCCGCGGCTCGATGGAGCAGCTTTCGGGTGGCGGCCAGGCCTCAGGGCCGCTGAGCTTCATGCGCGGGTTCGATGCGTTTGCCGGGGTGATCAAGTCGGGCGGCAAGACGCGCCGCGCCGCCAAGATGGTGATTCTGAACGCGGACCACCCGGACATCATGGAGTTTATCGATTGCAAGGCCAAGGAAGAGGCCAAAGCATTCTCGCTGATCAAGGCCGGGTACGACGGTTCGGGGCCGGATTCGGAGGCCTACTCGTCGATCTTCTTCCAAAACGCCAATAACTCGGTGCGGGTGAGCGACGAGTTCATGCGCGCCTATGAGAGCGATGGAGACTTCACCACCTATACGGTGAAGGGCCACGAGCCGGTAAAGACCCTGAAGGCACGGGAGCTCATGCACAAGATCGCCGAGGCCACATGGCTGTGCGGCGATCCGGGAATGCAGTTCGACACCACCATCAACCGCTGGCACACGAGCAAGAACACGGCGCGGATCAATGCCTCGAACCCCTGCTCGGAGTATATGTTTCTGGACAACTCGGCCTGCAACCTGGCCAGCTTCAACCTGATGAAGTACATGACCCCGGCGGGCAGCTTCGACATTCACGCCTACCGCCATTCCATCTCGGTGGTGATCACGGCGATGGAGATTCTGGTGGACAATTCGGGCTACCCGACCGAGGCAATCTCAAGGAACTCGCACGATTACCGGCCTCTTGGGCTGGGCTATGCCAATCTGGGCGCGTTGCTGATGGCGATGGGCCTGCCGTACGATTCGGCGGCCGGCCGCGACCTGGCAGCCAGCCTCACGGCCATCATGTGCGGCCAGGCCTATCTGCAATCGGCGATTGTAGCGGCCAATTGCCCGGAGGTGGTTTCGGCCACGCCCCTCACCGCAAGCGTGGAACGCCAGGGCGGGGCCTGCCCAGGGTTCTACGTCAACCGCGAGCCGTTTCTCGATGTGGTCAGGATGCACCGCGCCGAAGTGAACAACATCGGCACATCCCGATCCAGCGGCGAGCCCTTCAACGTGCCGCAACTGGATGCGCTCATCGACGCCAGCCGCGAGTGCTGGGACATGGCGCTGCTCTACGGCGAACGCTATGGCTACCGCAACTCGCAGACCACGGTGTTGGCTCCCACTGGCACGATCGGCTTCATGATGGATTGCGATACTACGGGGATTGAGCCCGACCTGGCGCTGGTGAAGTACAAGAAGCTGGTGGGCGGCGGCATGATCAAAATCGTGAACAACACGGTGCCCGCCGCTCTGTTCAAGCTGGGTTACGACAACGACCAGGTCCATGCCATCGTCAGCTATATTGATGCCACCGGGACCATCGAGGGCGCTCCGGGCATCAAGCCCGAGCATCTGTCGGTCTTCGATTGCAGTTTCAAGCCGTCCAAGGGCACTCGTTCCATTCAATACATGGGGCACATCAAGATGATGGCGGCGGCACAGCCGTTTCTCTCCGGAGCCATCTCGAAGACCGTGAACCTGCCGCACGAGGCCAGCGTGGAAGACGTTGCCGAGGCGTACGCGGAAAGCTGGCGCCAGGGCATCAAGGCCGTGGCCATCTACCGCGACGGTTCCAAAGGCACGCAGCCCTTGAATACCAGCATGGACGCCAAGAACGAGCCATCGGCTCTGGACGCTGCTGGCAGCCGGGTGCTGGCTCAGTTGGCCTTGTCCCAGCCAGCCGCCGAGGCGGATGTAAAGGCACTGGAAGCCAAGCCCGGCGAAAAGCTGGAACTAAGCGCCAAGCAGGTGGTGGCCGCCGCCGCCGCCTTCCAACACGCGTTGGAGGAGATTGCCAAGGCTGCCGCCGTGCCGGTCATGGCGGCCTCGGCAGCAGTTGAGGTTGCCCACGCCCATTCCAAGGAGCCGGCGCAGGACCCCAACGGCCCTCCCCGTGCCGTGCGCCACCGGTTGCAGGAGGAGCGCGCCTCGATCACGCATAAGTTCTCCGTTGGCGGACACGAGGGCTACATCACGGTGGGTTTCTATCCCAACCGCCAGCCCGGCGAGATCTTTATCAAGATGGCCAAGGAAGGCTCGACCGTCTCCGGCCTCATGGACGCCTTTGCCACCTCGATCTCACTTGCGCTGCAGCACGGGGTGCCGCTCAAGGTGCTGTGCGAGAAGTTTGCTCACACCCGCTTTGAGCCCTCCGGTTGGACCGGCAACGAGCAAATCGGTTATGCCAAGAGCCTGATGGACTATATCTTCCGCTGGCTCAACTTGCGCTTTCTCTCCGGCACGCAGTTAACACTGTTTGCCGGTCTGGGACTGCAGGTTCCGCAACTGCCGGCTTCGCCCAGCCTGCTTCCTGAAGCCGAACTGGAGGAGGACGAGGTCACTTCGCAACATCACTTGGCCAGGTTGGCCGAAGAGGTAGCCAAGCGGCTCAATCAGGCAGGCGGGCAGGCAGGCGGACAGGTCAGCGGACAAACCGGCAATCTGGCCGGAGGCGGCGGCATTCCGCCGGAGGTTCACGCACCCTACACGGCGGCGTCCAGCCCCACGCATGGGCCCAATCTGAAGGATCGCGGCATCTATCATGCGGCCGACGCCATGCGCGAGATGTATGAGATGGGCGATGCTCCCAGTTGCTCCACCTGCGGCGCCATCATGGTCCGCAACGGGAGCTGCTACCGCTGCATGAGCTGCGGGTCGACGAGCGGCTGCAGTTAGAATTTGGTGAGCAATCAGGAATGATGCTGTGGGTTTACCCATAAGGTGAAAGTTTGACCGCATGAGGTGAAAGTTGACACCCCATAAGATGAAAGTTGTGGCGCACGCTAAGGCTGAAGTCGATAACCCATAGGAACGAAGTCGTTCCCAAATTGGTCTCATCGACTTCGACCGGCGCGCGAAAACTAGCTTCAAAAAACCTCCATAACCTCCATGACCTCCTCAACTTACTTATTTTCTGTAGCTTGAGAATCATGGAGGTTCTTCGTCTCCGCCGGCGTATCCTCCATCATGTACACCACGGCAAGCTGCTGGATTCGGGCGAGGGTGGCCTTATCGAAGGTCAAGCCATTGCCGGTTTGTGATAACGGGCGAGTGCGCAGACCGAGCTTCTTCAATCGGTGGCCGACTTTTTCGGGACGCAACCGCGCCGTTTCGCCGCGCGCTTCCAGCCGACGGTTGACCTCAACCGCGATTTCCCGGGCATAGGCTTGTTGCCGCCCGTCACGGCTGAGCGCCCGGGTCGCTTCCAAGACGATGGCCTCGCTGGTATCCGACATTTCAGAGAGACGCAGCTGGTCTTGGGTTTTCAGCAGGGTCACCAGCTTTTGCCGGAGCTCGGGTGCGTCCACGATTTTGGAAGTTCGACGAACGCTCCACTTCCCAGTCGAATATCCCCTGCGCAACTGGTTCCGACATCGACAGCGGACTCTTTTGTTGCCCGGATGGGATTTTGGCGAGGGACAGCCAGAATGCTCATGGTCATGACCTGCCTCCTGGGGATTGCGCGGGCGGGGCCGCCGTTCCCAGGACGACCAAATCGACTCGCCGATTTATTTTGCGGCCCTCGGGTGTTGCATTGTCGGCTAAAGGCCGGTACTGCCCGTAGCCGCACACCGAGATCCTCTTCGGGTCGAAGCCAGCATCATTCACAAGCAGGAGCAGCACAGCCATCCCGCGCGCCGTCGAGAGTTCCCAATTGGAGTGGAACTGCGCGCTATGGATTGGCTGATCGTCGGAATGCCCCTCAATGCGAAGCTCCAACCCACGTTGCGACAAGATCCTGCCGATCTTCTCAATCTTCTTGTCCGCGCCCGGCAGCAGGACGGCCTGGCCGCTGTTGAAGAATCCGAGTTCTCGCAGGCTGATTACGAATCCCTCCGGGGTGATTCGCATCTCCATTTCCTTATTCCGAAGTTCCGCGCCGACGACCGACTCAAGCTGCCTTCGCAACGCGACGACATCGACTGGCGAAGTAGCCGCGTTGTCTTTCCGTGGATTTTCCAGACGGTCGGACGGTGTTCCAATCGTCGGATCGGGGACGATGTTGGGATAGGCAACGCCACTGTTGCTGGCCCCGCCGGAGGATGCGCCCAACTGCTGGAAGCCGACCTGGATAGCTTGAGAGAGTCTCTTGATCGTCAGGTTGTCCCGGTAGGAAGAAGCAAACAGGACAACAAACAGCGCGAAGAGCAGGGTCATGAAATCCGAGTAGGAGATCAGCCAGCGGTCCCTATTGGACGCCTCCTCAGTTTGTCTTCTCCTTCTCATCGACTGGCCACTTTCTTCAAAGCATGCGCGGGCCTATCAAAAAACTTTCCAAGTTGCAGCTCCAAAGCTCGGGGATGCACACCCTCGACGATCGACAACACTGCCTCAAGCGTCATCTCTTGAATCACTTGTTTTTCGCGCAGCCGAATTTTGAGCTTTCCGGCCCAGGGCAGGAAGAGGAGATTTGCCGATGCGACACCATAAATGGTGGCGACGAAGGCTACCGCGATGCCCTTGCCGACCTCATTCACATCCGAAAGCCGTTGCATCACCTGAATAAGGCCAAGAACCGCACCGAGAATCCCAATGGTTGGCGCGAACCCGCCCGCAGCCTCGAAAACCTTCGGGATTTTCTCATCCTTTTCGCCTTGATAGTCAAGTTGAACTTCCATCATTTTGCGCAGGTCGACGGGCTTGACACCATCGATTGCCAGCATGAGGCTCTCTCTCAGGAAAGGATCTCGAATCCTCTCCAACTCCGCATCGAGGGAAGCGATCCCTTCCTTGCGAGCCTTGTATGCAAATCGGAGCAGATTCTGGACCAGGTTGTCGGGCTCTGGGTCCGCATGCAGCAGGACATCCATAAGCTGTCGCACCGCCTGGATCACGATGCGAAGTGGAAATTGGACCATGACGGCGCCCAGGGTGCCGCCGAAGACAATCAGGGCAGCGGTCGGCTGCAGCATTTGTGGCAACTTGACGCCCTCGAGCATCAAGCCTATCCCGAGTCCAGCAAACGCGAGGGTTAACCCCCCGATAGTGCCTTTGTCAATAGTCGTCTTCACGAAGTCCAGTCACCAAAGCAAGAGCAAGCAGGCGGGGCCAACCAAGCACGACGGCCACAAAGTTCGCAGTTTGCTCTCGCTCATCTGCATGCGGACTTTGCCTGAATGCTGTCGTGCAGCATTTCAAACAGGTCGATTTTTTATCGGCAAGCGGAGCAGACGATTCTAGGGTCGCGGTAATCGAATAACTGGTGCGAAGATAGATTCGATGTTCATTGCCGTTGGGCGTACAGGACTGAAGTTCAACGGTCGTCTTCCCCGTCCTTTATGCGTTGATGGAAAAGGTGCCGGCGGTGGGCAACATAGAGGCGTTTAACGCACCGCTGACGGCGCCTTGCTGGATTGAACCGTATGCCAACAGAGCGGCAGTTAATGGATTGGAGCCGGCGCCAAACAGGCTGGATTCGCCGGATGCATCACTTGCCAAGCTCTTGCCCGCACTCGATACCGGTTTGGCAGGTGAATGATGCAACACTTGCGTCAGGTCCTGTGCAAGGGTCGTCTTGAAGGCGGTAAAGTCAGCTTGCGCAGCGGGTAGGTTGCCGGATTCAAGATCCTGGCCGATCTGCGAGAGCTGACCGGTAGGCGAGGTTCCACCAGCACTCGAATTTGACCCCGACGCAAGAAGCGTTTGCTGCAGCGCTCCGAACACGGACTGGGCGCCCGTGTTCTGGTTGGCCGCGGGCGCCAATTTCTGCGCGACCTGAGATACAGCGTTTGCGAAAAGACTGCTACCGAGGATTCCTGCTACGGACATAGGAGCCTCCCGAACAAAAATGGTCTAACGGCATGATGGTGGGCCGCTTTCCGGAGAACTCAACCACCCTTGTGACTCAAGGTGCCGGATTCTCCGCAGCTCATCTGCCTGAAAGAGTTGCACGTCGGGAGCCAAAGCAAAGTGGTCCGAGACCAGTGAGATAACATCCATGAAATGAATAGATTAGCGCCATAATTCCAATTGCATATCGCCTCGATAAGTGGGCAAAAGCTGCCTATCCGGCAAAAAGTAAGGCGCAGGAAATGTCCGTTGGAGCGAGCAAGGCTCCAACCGGCGACCCGAAACTCACCCGAAGCCGGACGTTTGCGGTGCGCCGCTAGAAATTGCGCCTCGATTTGCCGATTAAGAGCGGGCAACTCGATACATTGACTGCAAAATGGTTGCGGCTCAAATCAGGTGTCGAATCCACAACTCGGCAGGGGAATGCCAAAGGACGAAGCCACGTGTTTACGATCGTTGGAATTCTCATCGTTTTCGGCGCGGTGCTGGCCGGCTTCTTGATGGAAAAGGGGCCAGTGGCTGTTCTGTTCCAGCCATCCGAGTTTGTGATCATCGCGGGGGCTTCGATTGGGATCCTGATCGCCTCAAATCCTGTGCACGTCTTAAAGAAGATTGCCAGCGGCCTGACGGGACTTCTTGGAGGTTCGAAGTTCTCGAAGGATCGATACATCGACTCTCTCAAGATGATGTTCAATCTCTTCATCAAGGCGCGCAAAGACGGATTGGTGGCGATCGAGAGCGATGTTGAGGAACCGGAGAAGAGTCCGGTGTTTTCCAAATATCCAAGCTTCATGAAAGACAGTCATTTTCGAAACTTCGTGTGCGACACAATGCGCACGGCGCTGACTGGAGGCGCGAGCAGTCATGACGTCGACCAGATGATGGAACTGGATATGGAGGTCCATCATGCCAGTGCCAGGACTCCGACTTCCGCATTGTTCGCCATGGCAGATGCCTTGCCGGGCCTGGGAATCGTCGCCGCGGTTTTGGGGGTTGTGCTCACCATGAGTTCGCTCGGCGGGCCGCCCGAAGAGATTGGGCACAAGGTAGCGGCAGCGCTGGTGGGAACGTTTCTGGGGATTCTGATGTGTTACGGAATGGTTGGCCCACTGGCGTCGAAGATGTCAAAGCAGGTGGAAGAGGAACATGCGTACTACTACGTTTTGCGTGTTGTCATGCTCTCCTACATCAAAGGGATGGCCCCGCTGCTGGCGATAGAAATGGGACGGCGGGCAATTCCGGATCATGTCCGGCCCAGTTTTCAAGAAGTGGAGAAAGCGTGCCGCCAAAAGGATGAAGCGGTCAAGGCGGTCGCTGCATAGAGCAACTTAGCCCTTGCCGGGCCCTTCCATGTGGATGTTTCCCAAGGAAAGATCCATAGGATGGTGGTGGTTTCGGGGCATGGTAATCGTTGAATCGCTGTCACCGTCTTCAGAAGAGAGCATCATGGAAAATACGCCACCAGTTATCATCATCAAGAAGAGTTCGGGTCACAACGAGCCTCACGGCGGCGCCTGGAAGGTGGCGTATGCCGACTTTGTGACTGCAATGATGGCTTTGTTCATTGTTCTTTGGATGATGAACGCCAGCAAGGAAGTTCAGGAGGCGGTTGGCGGCTACTTCAAAGATCCAAGTGGCAATGCCAAGTTGGTGGGCAGCAATAAGAATGGCGCAGGGGTCTTTGTAGCTCTGAAGAAGGATGACCTGGAAAAGCTCAAGACCCAGTTGGAGAAGTCCATTCACCGTGTCGACCCATTGGATAAGTTGAAAAAACAAATTGAGATCACGATTACTGATGAGGGACTGCGGATTGAGCTAATGGAATCGGCCAAGGGTACATTCTTTGAGTTGGGAAGCTCGAAGCCTACCCCCGCGCTCAAGGAGCTGCTGCAGGTTTTATCGGAACAATTGGGGCAGCTTCCGAACAAAATATCGATCGAAGGGCACACCGATTCCAAGCCTTACGCGCAAAGCAGGACCTACGACAACTGGGATCTGTCGTCGGATCGGGCAAACGAGGCTCGACGAATGATGCAAAAGGAAGGTGTCCCGTCGGACCAGATATCGCAGGTACGTGGATTCTCGGACCAGCGGCTGAGATTGCCGAAGCAACCAGAGGACCCGTCCAACCGCAGAATCTCTCTCGTGGTTCAATACCAAGTCGTGAATTCTTCGGAAGTGCCTCTTCCCAAGCAGCTTATGTCCTCAACCGCACGGCCGCCAACCTAACGGTTAGCAGGCACGGACTAGTCAAGAAGTTGGGGCCCCGGCCTGTTCTGGGGCTCTACCGCTAAAGCAACAAAATGAGCCATCATATTGCGCTCTTCTTCCGATTTATATATGAACTCCAAAACGCTCCATTTTGATTCCGAACGCACTAAGCGCGCGTCGAGTTCAACAGTCATGCCCTTGTTGCTAACTTCTACAACCCCGTTACAATTCTCCAGGGGATGCTTGATAGCCTCCAGCACCATGCCGTCTTCGCTTATCTCCCTGCATCGTGCCGCCACGGTCGAGTTCGCGATGGTGAGCTGAACCAGAAGATCGACAGGAAATCTTGGAGCCCGATAGATGAATTTCCGCATGATCGCTCACTTAATCGGGTGCGTTTCCTGATTCGTACTCCAAACGAAACTGCACCGCTGCTACTCGTTTAGGGCCAAGAACCTCAGTATTGCCGACGATGCCTGCAGCCTGCCAGCCTCGATCTGGACTCCATTGCAAACCGGAGCGCAACGAACCCTAAACTAGGCCGGATGCTAGCAGTTTTGCTGCAAGATGTCCATAAGCCTATCGATTTGTTCGAAGTGCACGACGCGGGATCGATTTGAGTTGTTTGCAAACCAGGGTAACCAACTCGAATCGCGCGCGGTATCGATATCATCACTCTCATGCCATTTTATGTGATTTGCGTCACAGGAAACGAATTTCTAGGAAATCTGGAATCAAGCGAGGTCATTACGAGTTTGGTGCGGCTTATTCGCAGTTTCGTTGAATTTTAAGAAAGCCGGGGGGTACTATGGCCTTGCAAGCGAATAGCACTAAAGTAATCACGCGGACCAGCAAGATGGAGTCAAGTCCTAAATGTTCTGTAGATTCCCATTCCTCAGGGTTGTTGGTTCTTGTTCTTGTTGGTTGAGGAGCCAGCTTGCGGAGGGCGTAGCCCGGAGCAAGCTGGCTCCTCAAGCGGCCTGCGCCTGGGGCTCGATTTCGGCCCCTGGTTCCTCCTCCATGCGCAGGTAGATTCTGCCCATCCACTCCTGATTGGTTTCCATCAGCAGCGCCGCGATCAGCCGCAAGCAAGACTGCTCATGGGGAAAGACCCGGATCACCCTCGTCCTCCGTTTCAACTCCTGGTTCTGCCGCTCCAGCATGTTGGTCGTGCGCATCCGCTTGCGATGCGCCTCCGGCAGCGCGTAGACGCCCAGTATCTCCTCGCCGTGCTCCTCCAGCAATCGCGCCACCTTGGGAGCCTTCTTCTCCAACTCCGCGATGGCCGCCGCAAGCGCAGCCTTGGCCGCCTCGCGAGTCGCTGTCTCGGTCACCAGCTTCATTAGCCGCAGCACCAGTGGACGCTGCTGGCGGCCGCACAGGCTCAGCGCGTTGCGCACGAAGTGCACCTGGCAGCGCTGCCACACCGCGCCTTGAAAGTGCCGCTCGATGGCTCGCACCATGCCCGCATGATCGTCGCTCACCACGTAACGCACGCCCCTAAGTCCGCGCTGCTTCAACTCGCTGAAGACCGCGCCCCAACTGGCTTCCGACTCACTCTCGGCCACCCAGCAGCCAAGCACTTCGCGATAGCCCGCCGCGCTGATGCCGATGGCCACCAGCACGCCCTGGCTCACCACCGAGCCGCCGCGCCGTACCTTTTCATACCGCGCATCGAAGATCAGGTACGGATACTCGTCGCTCAGCGGCCGCATACGCCACTCGGCCACCTCCGCGTCCAGCTTCTGGGTCAGCGCCGACACCTGGCTCTTGCTCACTTCCAGACCGCAAAGCGCCTCGGTAATCGCCGTCACCTTGCGTGTCGAGACGCCCTCGATGTACATCTGAAGCAAGGCCGCAACAAACGCCTTTTCGCTGCGCTGGTAGCGCTCGAACAGTTCGGTCTGGAACTGCCCGTCGCGGTCCTTGGGCACCATCAGCTCCAGCTCGCCCACCCGCGTCTTCAAGGTGCGCGGCTTGAAACCGTTGCGCCAGCCGCGCCGAACATCGTTGCGCTGGTAGCTCTCGGCGCCGAGAAAGCTGGTCATCTCGGCTTCCAAAACCTGCTGCACGGTGCGCTGAACCAGTTCGCGAAGAAAGTCTTCCCCGCCGAAACCATCTTGCCATCCCGATACAATCCCAATACCCTGTTCCTTGCGAGCCATCTCAGTCCTCCTTGTGAATGTCGTTCTGGTAAACAACATCCTAAGGAATCGACCCGGTGGCTCGCTGACGATCGCCACTCAGCAGCTTCTACAGAACTTTACGGACTTAATC
>Ga0224526_1001066_pt1 | contig 10722 bp, 9 predicted proteins | sample CBST25metaG_FD_179878 | JGI IMG/M metagenome (GOLD analysis project Ga0224526, IMG submission 179878) | Peat soil microbial communities from Stordalen Mire, Sweden - C.B.S.T-25 | ecosystem: Environmental > Terrestrial > Soil > Wetlands > Peat | place: Sweden: Norrbotten County, Stordalen Mire...
GGATGCTGGCAAACCCTCCCCGTCGATGCGGGCAGCGGATTGTCCATCACCACCGACTCGAATGCATCTTCGAGCCGCCCCTCCTGGTAAAGCTCAAGGAAGCGCGGAATGTTCATCCGCAGAGGGCAACTGTTTTCGCACGGAGACAACGCCAGCTCCTGGCACACGCCGGCGCGGCAACGTCTGGCCAGGATGTGATCCTCATACTCCTCGCGGAAATGGCGGATGGTGGTGAGCACAGGATTGGGCGCGGATTGGCCCAGCCCGCAGAGCGAACACTCGCGAACCATCCGCCCCAATTCATCCAGCGAGAGCAGGTCCTCCATATTGCCGTTGCCCGAAGCAATCGAGTTGAGAATGCGCAGAGCCTTGTTCAACCCCACCCTGCACGGCACGCACTTGCCGCATGACTCAGAGTGCGTGAACTCGACAAAGTAACGCGCCACATCCACCATGCAATTGTCTTCGTCCAGAACGACCATTCCGCCCGAACCCATGATGGAACCAAGCTGTGCCAGGCTCTCGTAATCGACCGGAGTGTCCAGCATCTCCACCGGGATGCAGCCGCCGGAAGGGCCGCCGGTCTGCACAGCTTTCACGCGCCTGCCGGCCAGCGCACCTTCTCCCGTGTCGTAAATGAATGTCCTGAGCGGCGTTCCCAACGGCATCTCCACAAGGCCGGTGTTCTGAATTTTTCCGACCAGCGAAATGACCTTGGTTCCCGGACTCTTCACGCTGCCCGTCTCAGCAAACCACGCCGGCCCTCGCGCGACGATGGGCGCGATATTGCACCACGTTTCGACGTTGTTGATGTTGGTCGGTTTGCCCCACAAGCCTTTCTGCGCGGGAAACGGCGGCCGTGGGCGCGGCCGTCCGGCGAATCCCTCGAGCGATGCAATCAACGCGGTCTCTTCACCGCAGACAAACGCACCCGCGCCTTGCACCAGTTCGATGTTGAAGTTGAATCCGCGGCCGAGGATGTTGTTGCCCAGAAGGCCGTATTCACGCGCCTGGTCGATGGCCACGCTCAGACGGCGAACCGCCAGCGGATACTCCGCCCGCACATAGATGATGCCCTCCGTCGCACCCATCGCGTAGCCGCCGATAATCATCCCCTCCAGCAGCGAATGGGGATCGCCTTCAATCTCATTGCGATTCATATAGGCGCCGGGATCACCCTCGTCCGCGTTGCAGATCAGGTACTTCGCGTCCGCCTTGGCTTTCGCCAGGTAGTCCCACTTGTTGCCAGTGAGGAAGCCGGCTCCGCCTCGTCCGCGCAGACGCGATGCCTTGATCTGTTCGATCACCGTCTCAGGGCGTCCATCGATCAACACCTTGTAAAGCGCCTGGTAACCGCCGACTGCGATATATTCCTCCACATCCTCGGGATTGATCAGTCCGCAATCGCGCAGCACAATTTTCTTCTGTCCCTTGAAAAATGGGATCGCATGCCAAGGCGCAACTTCGGGGTAACCCTGGCCGTACTTCACGTGCGAAGTAACGTGATCCCATTCCTCGATCTTGCAGAAGATGAGATCGGTCGGCATCGCCTTCGTCGACAGGCTTTCCAGAATGCGCCCAGCGTCGTTGGCATGAACGCGCCGCATCATGAGCAGGGGCGATCCCGGCATGCGCACGCTCACCAGCGGTTCCTGGAAGCATGCGCCAAAGCAGCCCACGCCGGTTAGCAGAACCTCCAGCCCGCTACGTTCAATGGCCTCATTCAACGCATGGAATACCTCTTCCGCGCCGTTGCCGCGGCCACACGTTCCCATGCCGACCGCGATGCGCGGAGTGTTTGGCAGCAGCTTCGCGAGCCCGGATTCACGCACCGCGTTGAACGCGCCAATATCCAGAATTCGCGGCATCATTTCCTCCCCTGCGAAAGTGCCTTCACTTCCCGTTGCAGCGAGCGCTCGTTGACGTGGCTCAGGATGTGATGATTCACTTCAACCACCGGCGCCAATGCGCACTGGCCGAAGCAGGCAACCGTGCGGATCGTGAATCTGCGGTCGGGCGTGGTCATGGCCAACTTATCCGTATCGCTGGTCTCGCTCAGATCGCGTTCGCTCAGCCCCAGATCCAGGCAAAGCTTCGCCAGCAAGCCACGGGAGCCCCTCGTGTGGCACGCCGTTCCCCGGCAGACGCAGATCACGTTATCTCCTTGCGGCTGGAGATTGAACAGCGTAAAGAACGTTGCCGCGCTATAGACCCTGGCCGGAGGAATGCCGGTCCCGTTGGCGATGTAGCGCAGAGATTCCATCGACAGGAACTTGTGCGCATTGGCCGACTGAACCGATTCGAGGATTCCCAGCAACGCTCCCGGACGACCCGCGTGACTGGCAATTGTCTGGTCGATCAGCATTTTTTCGCGAGCATCCAGAACCTCAGCAGCGACACTATGCATCGTTCCTCCTCATCTGCCTGCGCACCTCCGGCAGGGCGATGCAATCGTCACACTGCGCAGTACTATCGGTATGCTTTGAGGGCCGGGCTCGCAACTGCCGGTTGCACGCTCCGGAGTGGCCGGTTTGAGAGGTATCGCAAATAGAACCTTCCTCTGTTTCTGGACTCGCCCCCGGGAGAAAAGAAGACAGGAAGTTAACGCTCATTGCCGCGCTTCCCAATGTTGGCGCATTGGCCTGCGCGTTCACAATTCAGCGCCATCCGCTCAGAATGATCCCCGAAGAATGTCCGCCCGGAACATTGACACCGCGGGCAGGCATTTGAATGTGCCTCGGATCACTTGGAACTGTGATGTTGGGTGTTTTTGAAATCACCAAAGGAATGGAACTGCGTTCCCGTCCCAGCCATCCGATTCAATCAGATCCGCCCTGAAAAAGCGGACATTTCGCCGGGCTTTGCGAGGATTGACGCGGCACTCAAGAAGAGGAGTTCGTCGTTATGCCGCCCGATGCAAATCGACAACGGCTTTCAAGTCCCGGTGGTTGTTGGCGCAGCCGGACACTCTTGCCGAATCTCCATTCGCCGACCCCCACAGAACAAACTCCATGGGCCGGTCCATCTCGGCCGGAACATGACCTGCGTAAGGAGCCACACGAACGTTCAAATAGACTTCTGGTCCGTCAGTCGTATACGAACCGGTGTACGTGTGGGCGGGATCGCCACCCAGAATCTCTCCGTCCCGCAGCACTGCGATGCCGTCGCCCTGCACTGGTCCTGCGGTGAAATGCGCATACCAGAGACCATCGAATTTCATATCGCCAACCTCCTTGTTGGGAGAGAGTGATTCTGACGAATTAGCCTACTCCGTATTTTGGAAAACTTGGCAGTGACTGCGGTCACATCACTTTTCACAGTCGAGGAATATACCACCGCCATGAATGCCGTGGCCCTGATCGTGGCTGCGCCGTGCTCGCTTCTGCTGGGAGCCGTATTACAGATTCTGGTCGCGCGCCTCTGCTCCGCCAGGACCAAGGGAATCCTGGCCTTGCTCGCTTGCCTTCCGGCGGTCGTCTCCGTGGCCGGCGCCATGCGCCTCATCCGCGATGGGCGCGCACTCGACCTCAACCTTCTGCAATGGGACGGGCCGCTGAGCCTTGTGCTTCACGTGGATGCGCTCAGTCTTCTCTTTGCGTTTATGGGCGCGTTCCTGGGCGCGCTGGTGCTGCTCTATTCCATCGGTTACATGGCGCACGACAAATCAGCCACGCGCTTCTACAGCATCATGCTGATCTTCATTGGCGGATTCATCGGCCTGGTCTACAGCGCCAACCTATTCTTCCTTTATCTGTGCTGGGAAGCGATCGGCCTCTGTTCCTTCAGCCTGGTGGGCTTCTGGTACACAAACAGCGAGGCTGTGTCCGGCGCGCGCAAAGTTTTGCTGATGACCCACATTGCCGGCTACGGCCTGCTCGCGGCGATTCTGATTCTCTATCACCGCACGGGGAGCGCACTGTGGACCGATCCGGCCGTGGCGCGCAGTTTCACGGGCGGCGTCTTCCTGTTGATGCTCGCCGCGCTGGTGGCCAAGTCTGTGCAGGTTCCTTTGCACACCTGGATTCCTGAAGCCATGGCGGCGCCGACCCCCGTCAGCGCACTGCTTCACGCGGCCTGTTACGTGACCGCCGGCGTCTACCTTGCCGCGCGCATGCATAGCTTCGGTGTATGGCATGCACACTGGAGCGCCGCGCTGGTTTGGATTGGCACCATCACCATGGTGGTGGGCGTCATGTATGCCATGGTGCAAACCGATCTGAAGCGGATGCTGGCCTTCTCTACCGTGAGTCAGATCGGGTACATGATGATGGGCATTGGCATTGGAACACCGCTGGCCATCACCGCGGGCCTGCTGCATTGCCTCAATCACGGCTTCTTCAAGGGTGGCCTGTTCCTGAATGCCGGCGCGGTGCAGCACGCTGCCGGAACGCGTGACATGAACCAGCTTGGCGGCCTGGTGCAGCGCATGCCACGCACCACGCTTTCGTGGCTGATCGGCGTCGGCGGCATGATGGGTATCCCGCTGATGAGCGGCTTCGTGAGCAAGTGGATGCTCTACGCCGCGGCGTTGCAGTCGGGATGGGTTGTCCCCGCCATGGTTGCCTGGGCCGTGAGTCTGGGCACGGTTTTTCTGTGCGCAAAGGCCACCAGCGCCGTGTTTCTTGGCCCATTGACAGACGCAACCAGGGAAGCCGAGGAAGCTCCGGCGACAATGCAATGGGGAATGGCCATGATGGCCTTGGGCGGCATCGTTCTCGGCGTCGCACCTCAACTGGCCGTCAACTACTTCCTCAATCCCATCCTGGGCGCACTGTCACTGGGCACGGGTGTGCAGGTCACGTGGTTCGGACTCTTCGCGGATGCCGGAAGCTTTTCAACCACCGGCGGACTGGTGCTTGCCCTGGTCTCGCTGGTTGTGGGAGGCGTGATTTACGCCATCGCCTACGCCGCGCGACCCGCATCCTCAGTGGTTGCTGTCGCTGGCGGACCTGCCATCGCCGCTGCCGGCGGCGGAATCTTTACCGGCGGAGAGCCTTTATCCGACCAGGGACGGCTCACTGCAGGGGACTTCTCCGAAATCTTTCGCCAGAACTGGCGAACGTTCTTTCGCTGGTCCAATGTCGATCTCGTCTACCTGAAAATCTGGGATGCGCTGCTCGCAGCCTCGCGCGTGCTGGGCGTCGCGGCGTCCTGGATGGAGCGCCGCGCCACGCTGTTGATACTGGCGTTGACGCCCGCTCTGTTGGCCGGCATCCGCTGGTTCACGCACGGAGTCGACATCCATCAAAACCGCTTGCCTCTTGCGCCGCCGCCCCAATCGCTCACGCTTTTGGTTGCCGCATGTGCCGTGGCCGCAGGCGCGTTAGTGGTTGTCGCCTTCAGCTTCGTCAAAACCCGCGTACTTGCTCCGTACATGCTGCTCGCCGGTGCGGCGACGGTCGCGGGCTTAGCGGTTGCCCAGCCATGGCTTCGCCTTGGCCTTATCGAACTCGGTGCGGCCCTCACTGTCGCGCTGGTGTGGCAAACCGCACGCGCGCCGGCCAGGCTCACATACCTCACCGTCTTTCTGCTCTCCGCGGCATCGCTGATTGCGGGTGAAGTGCTCCTTGATCGCGGACAACAGGACTGGGCCTGGGCACTGCTCATCACCAGCGCCTCAGTCAAGCTGGCCGCGGTGCCGCTCTGCTTCTGGCTGCTTAGCCTGGCCGATGAAGTTCCTGCCGTCGTACTGGGCTTGATCATTGCAGTCGTCGACATGGCGGCCTTCGGCGAGTTTTGCCTTTCTGCGCAGATAGTGCATGGACTGATCGCTCCCCAGCATTTTCTTCTGGTCCTCGGCGCGGCCACTTCGTTCCTCGCTGCGCTCCTCATGTTGTCGCAGCGCAGCCTCAAGCGGTTGCTGGTTCTCTCCACTGTTGAGGACGTCGGCTTTCTGCTGCTCGGCCTCGCCGCCGTGAGCGCTCTCGGCACATCCGGCGCGCTGATCGCCGCGTCGTCCCACGCATTGGCCAAGGCGTTGTTGTTCGCATGTCTCAGCGCTCCTGAAGCCGCTGGCGCACTCGACGGCGAGCAAGCGGGCCTGGCTACGCGTTATCCGGTCAGCGCATTCGGCTTCCTCTTCGGCATGCTGGCCATGCTCGGTGTGCCGCCGACCCTTGGCTACATCGGGCGCTGGAGACTCTACGAAACCGCATTGCAAATCGGCCCTCTGCTCCTCGCCGTGTTCATTCTCTCTTCCGTGTTTGCGCTGATCGCATACGTCCTGGCCCTCACGCGCGTCTGGTGGGGACCAGGCGAAGATCCTGCTGGGAGCTCTTCGAGTCGAGAACCGCTCGCGCTTGAGGCCACACTCATCGCTCTGGTTGCCATGCTGCTCATCGCCGGACTATGGCCGCATGGCCTGCAGATTTTTTCCGGAGGTGGACCATGAATCTCTGGAAACGCCTCATGTGTTCCTGCCGCCGTCGCAGCCCCTGGCTCTTCCACATGAACTCGGGCAGTTGCAACGGTTGCGACATCGAACTCGTGGCCAGCCTCACTCCCCGCTACGACGCCGAGCAGTTGGGCGTGCGTCTTGAAGGCAGTCCCCGTCACGCCGACATCCTCTGTATCACCGGACCCGTGACCCGCAACTCGGTGCAGGCCATCAAGACCGTCTACGCACAGGTGGGCTCACCGAAAGCGGTCGTGGCAATCGGCTCCTGTCCCGCCACAACCAATGTATTCATCGACAGCCGGGTGCTCGATGGGCCGCTCAACCGCCATATTCCTGTCGATGTGTTTGTGCCCGGCTGTCCTCCGCGTCCCGATGCCATTCTGTTGGGCATCGCCAAGGCTGCGGAGATACTGGCCGGGCCAATCGGCGACGAGCCTCCGACCCCAACGACTGCCGCGTCTGAATCCGTGGAGGCCCAGCCATGAACCTCACCACGGCACTGGCCCGCATGCTCATCTTCCCCGGACTGCTCTTCGCTGTGCCTGCCGCCTGGTTTTTCCTGTGGGTTGAGCGCAAGGCCGTTGCCCTGATGCAACAGCGCATCGGCCCTCCCTTCATGCAGCCTTTCTTCGACTTCGTCAAGCTGCTTGGTAAATCCACTCCCGCACGCAGCGGAGTCGGAGGCCTGCTCATGAAGGCCTGGCCTCTGATCGCGGTGTCGGCGGCAGCGGGCGCGGTTGGATTACTGCCCGTGCTCCCCTCCTCAGGCGGATTTGAAGGAGATCTCATCCTGCTGCTGGCGCTGATGGAAGTCCCTTCGATCTGCGTCATTGCGGCGGGCTTCTCGTCCCGCTCCATCTTCGCCGAGATCGGCTCTGCGCGCGAAGCCGTATTGACTGTCTCTTACAATGTCGTCTTTCTTCTGGCCATCGTTTCCATCGCCGCCGCGCAGCACACATTTCGTCTTGAATCGCTCGCGCAGCTTCCAGCCACGCCGCTGCGCTGGCTTGGAGTGATCGCAATCCTCGTCTGCCTCCCCGCCAAGCTGCATATCAACCCCTTCTCTCTTCCCAATGCCGAGCAGGAAATCTACTCCGGCCCAATGATCGAATACGCCGGGCCCGAGCTGGCGATGTGGGAGTTATCGCACGGGCTCGAGTGGGTCGCGGCTACCGGCCTCGTTGCCGCGCTGACCGTTCCCCATTATCCGGCCTGGTGGCTCAATGCCATCGTGTTTGTTGCATGCTCCTGCGCCATCGTCCTGCTTCTGTCCGTGGTCGCCGCCGCCACTGCGCGTTTGGCCGTGGACACCACCGCACGCTTCTATTGGCAGTGCACTCTGCTCTTCGCCGCGCTGGCCATTTCGTCCACTCTCCTCATGAGGCTCCGCACATGAATATTCTTGCCATGCTATGGAGCAATTTGAGACGCGGCGTCGTGACGTTTCGCTACCCCGCGCGCCCCGCCGTCAGCGAGGGATACCGCGGACTGGTGTGTTTCGATCCCGAGCTCTGCACCGGTTGCGCCATCTGCAGATTCCGCTGCACCGCGCGCGCCATCACGTTTTCAAGCGCGAAAAATGAATTCACATGGAGCTACGACCCCGGCCAATGCACCTTCTGCGGACGATGCGTCGAAGGCTGCAAAGCGCATGCGCTCAGCCAGGCCCGCGCCTGTCCGCCCATATATCTGCACATCGGCGATTTGAAGCGCGTGTACACACTCATGCGCAAGGCGCCCGCATCGAAATCATCCGCAACCTCGCCGATCGCGCCGGGTGGGCAATCAGCAGCTCCTCCTGACGGAGGCTTGCAATGACCACCATCGAAAGCATTCGGGAAAAGCTGGGAACCGCGGAGCCGTGGGTCGAAAGCGGTGGTGTCCGTTGGCTCGCAACCAGCGCGCCCAATGTACGCCAGTTGGCCGCCGTCATGAACGAAGCCCAGGCCCGCTTTGTCACCATCACCGCAATCGAATTGCCCGGCGTACATCTGTACCGCCTTGAATACCTCTGGGATCTCGATGGGCAACTGCTCGGATTTCCGTTTGTCCTCTCCGGGAATTCAATTGAAAGCATCCACGATCTGTGCGAGGCCGTGGACTGGATTGAACGCGAGGTGCATGAAGGTTTCGCCGTCGATTTCCCTGGACGCGATTACGAGCCGCTCCTGCTGCGTGCCGGAGACAAGCTGGGAGTGAATCTCCACCAGGAGCTCCTATGAGCTACAAGATTCCCATGGGCCCCTACCACCCCGCGTTGGAAGAGCCGTACAAGCTCGACATGTTCTGCGAAGGCGAAACGGTCTCGGACGCCAAGCTCCATATCGGATTCAATTTCAGGGGCATCGAGCACCTGGCGGAAACGCGCAACTACATCCAGGTGATTGCGCTCATGGAGCGTGTCTGCGGCATCTGCTCCAACATCCACACGCTCACCCTTTGCCAGGCAATGGAGCAGCTCACCGGACTCACTCCGCCTCCGCGTGCGCTCTATATTCGCGTCATCATGGCGGAGCTTGAGCGCCTGCACTCCCACGTGCTCTGGGCCGGCATCGCCGCCAAGCTCATGGGGTTCAAGACCATGTTCATGACCTGTTTCGCGTTGCGTGAGAAAGTTATGGACGTGCTCCAGGTCATCTCCGGAAATCGCGTGAACTACTCAATGAACTGCATCGGAGGGGTCAATCGCGACATCCCCGATCCGCGTGCCGTGTTGGCTATGGTCGAGCAACTGGAACGCGAAATGGTTCGCACCGTGATCCCCATCTTCACCACCAGCACAACGGCGCGCTCGCGCTGTGCCGGCATCGGTGTTCTGACTCATGAAAGAGCCATCTCCTGCGGTGTGGTCGGTCCAACCGCAAGAGCCTCCGGGATAGCACAGGACCTTCGCCGCGCCGCGCCCTACGCCGCCTACTCCGAATTTGAATTCAACGTGCCCGTCGAAACCGCCGGCGACGTGCGCGCGCGTCTGCTCGTCCGCGCCCTGGAGATTATGGAGAGCTGCGGCATTCTTCGCCAGGCGCTCGCCAAAATGCCGCCCGGCGAGTGGCATGGTGGAGATAGAAAGGTAGTCTTCTCCACTGGAAGTGCCGTCAGCCGCGTCGAGGCTCCGCGCGGAGAAGTTGTGTACTGCGTCTCATGGAAAGAGAACTCCAGAAATCCAGCCAGAGTGCATGTGCGCACGCCGACATTTCAAAACATGCCGGCCATTCGCTGGATGGTGATGGGGGCGCGCCTTGCCGACACGCCGTTGATCCAGGCATCCATTGACCCTTGCTACTCGTGCACAGACAGGTAGCGCCGCTGTTGCAGAAACATTGTTAGCTCTAAATGGAGAATGATTCGAAGCAACTCTTCGCGAGTGGGAGCATTCTTCCATAAACCTTCCAGGCGACGGGCTTGCCCGCAGGCTTGTCCCTTAAAGCATCCAACCAGATCACGGGAATCTGCACCGCCGGCTCGACCGCCGTCAACCTCAATGTGTCCGGCAGCGAATTGCCGGCGCAGGTCAAGACTGCCGGAACGCTCGCCGGAAACGGAGGAGAATGCCTGCTCCGAAGATGATGTTGTTTTGCACGTTGGCGGTGGAGTTGGGGATCTGGTAACCGTTCTGACCTTCAGGAGAAGGCTGGAACAGCAGGGGGCTGATTGCAGGGAACTCGTTGACCCAAATCTGCGGTAAACCGCCGTTACCCAATGAGGCAGAGTAAGGAGCGAGGCCGCCGAGGCCGTATTGCGCATCCAGCCCACCGTCGTTATAGCTCTGCTCAAACCATGTCCAGTAACCCCAGCGATACGAGAAGCGGGCCACCGGGATACCCTCTGGCTGCCAATCGCCGATCTGAGCAGCCCAGCTACCGTGCCCGGCAGCAATTCCGATCAAAACAGCTCGATGGCCGGACGACTGTGGTCGCTTTCGGAACTGCCGCCGGCGACGGCAAGATGGGTGATGGTCTGGCTGGCCATTTTGTAGCTGCTGAGATGGGATTCCAGCAATCCCTTGAATGTGGTATCGAAGAGGCCATCCCAGCCGGGACGATCCGGCCTTTCGGCCAGCCGCAACAGGTGGTCGCGCATTTCTACCAGCGCTACTTGCACGTGTTCCATTCTCTGGCGCATGACATCCTGAAACTGGATGTGCCCCAACGCTTCCGACAGCCGGGCCACGCTCTCCGCATAGTTCGCATCCACCTCGGTGATCACTTCCAGAAGCAACCGGCTGTTCCTGCAGAATTCAGACTGCATTTCACCCAAATCGGCAGATAGATGATTCATCGCGCTGCCGGCCGCGTGCTGTTCGAGCGAAGCGCGAGCGTGGGTCA
>Ga0224526_1001070_pt1 | contig 10691 bp, 6 predicted proteins | sample CBST25metaG_FD_179878 | JGI IMG/M metagenome (GOLD analysis project Ga0224526, IMG submission 179878) | Peat soil microbial communities from Stordalen Mire, Sweden - C.B.S.T-25 | ecosystem: Environmental > Terrestrial > Soil > Wetlands > Peat | place: Sweden: Norrbotten County, Stordalen Mire...
CCGCCATACAGCCTTCAACCATCCCGATGGAAACGGCCTGATCGAACGCATCCACCGCAGCTTAAAGGCGGAGGAAATCTGGCTGAATGAATACCCCTCGCTCGAAGAAGCCCGCCACTCGATCGGCCGCTGGATCGAGGAGTACAATCACGACCGCCCCCACAGGGCATTCAAGAACCGAACTCCACACGAAGCCCGAGCGGGCTTCGCACAACCGCAACCACTAACAAAAACAGAGGCCCTGAGTGTCTAGTTTAGGAGGGTGCACTACAGGTGCTATCCGGTCGGAGACCGAAAGCAACATTCCGCCACAACTTTGTCTTCTCACGCCTGGTTCGTTGCGCATCCTCCCATCGTGCCCTGGTTGCGGAATACCAAAAGGGTCATATTTACTACCGCTGCCATTCGAAGCAATGCAGTGTCTCACACAAGGAATATGTCATAGAAGAAACTGCGTCGACGGTGCCAAGGCGGCTCCAGCTTCTACCCAGCGAGCGCAAGATCCTTGACCGCCATGTGAATAACAAGCGTCGCAGTGCTCATACAGACGTCGAGGTAGCGCTTCTAACCATATCGAAGCAGCGAACCAATATTGATGCTCGCCTCGGGCGTAGGATATCGTGTTCACTTCAAAGACGCATGCCGAGAGTCAATTGGAGTAGGATAGCGTGACTGTAGCAACCCCGTTTGCGTGTGATGACGTCAATCCCCGCGACTTCGAATCATACGTATGCGATTCGAGGATTTTTCCGGCGCTGTCCAAAACAGCCGTTATCAGGTACGGGTTTGGATCGTTATACACGAATGAGACTGTTGAGTTATCCGGCTCCGTGACTAAGATTAATCGGTTCTGCGTATCATAGGCATATGACAGAGAAACCCCGACATCTGAGGTGACCGAGGTCACAAGGTAGCTGGAACTGTTCGGATAGGAGAAATACAAGTGCCGAGACGCGGGGTCCGTTACCGTAGTGAGGCGGTTCGACACGTCGTACGAAAGCAGGGTCTGGTTCCCATTTCGGTCAAGGATTGCCATCAGAGAGCCGCTCGTATTGTTGAAGAGGCGGGTTTCCCCTGATTTATATGTTACTGTCCAATAGCCAGTTCCACTTGTTAAGACAGCTCCACCGTTCGCGGGAGCAATCAACTGATATCCATTTCCGCTCAGCGAAAATGACCAGAAGCTGCCATCTGCGCGTGAATACTTCACGGTTCCGTCGCTTCCGGGGAATACACGCTCCTCATAGTTTGATCGCCAGCGATCACCAAACATACCCTGTTCAGTTGTACTCTGGCTTGCCGGCCACATACTGTTCCAGGTTCTGCTGAGAGTCAACCCCCCGCCTAGTCCCGGTATTGTAAAGTCGTTCTCGGTAATATACGTGTTCCCAGAAGCTATACTTATAGGGCTTCCACAAGCTGGACATTGAGGACCGGGCGCGGTTTCAGATGGCAAATATGGGAATTGGGGCTCAATAGTCAGCAGAACACTAGATGCAAGATTCACGGTGGCGGGAGTCGCGCTTGCACTATATACAGTGTAAGCAATGTTTTGAGTAATCGTTTCCTGCATTGCCTGTTGCGTCACAGGAGCAAACATCGAAACTTGATACGTTGTCGGCGACGGTGTCGCGCTAGGCGCTGTGTTAGTTACCCCAAAAGAACTTGGCGAACCAGTTAATGACCACGACATATACCAACCCGGAGTAGACTGCAGGCCAAAGTTTGAGACTGATATCGCAGTCGGATCTGTGACCGGGGGTGCATTAAAGGTTTCATAAACAGTTATGGCCGAACCAGCTGCCACATCACTATTACTCAATGAAAGAGACATGGTTAGAGGCACTATGGTTACCGTGGCCGATGTGGAAGTACTACCATAAACAGTAGCAGTAAAAGTCACGGGTGTGTTTTGAGTGACAGGTGGAGGATACGCTTGGAACTGTACAGAATAGTTTCCCGGGGGATACATGAGGCATTCATGGATTGCTACATTAGGAGAGTCTACACAAAAACTGGCAATAAACAGACCGAAAGCATTTGCATTTCCTGGAACTGAGGCTGCGACGTCGTTGACAGGAATGCTGCTAGCCAAGGTGATTGAGCTAAATGTGCATTCGGCAATAACGAAGTTGACAGTAATATTAATCACCTGAGTGCTCGCACCGACGACTTGTTGCGGCGTAGCAGTAACCGATACAGATCCTGGGGTCATCGATAGGCACTGAGCATGCGCCGTCATTGGCAGCAAAACTACGAATACGAGAAAAACGAGGCCCAAAACGATATTTCGAAGCTGAGTCATAAACCCATCCTTTGTAGCCATGCACAATTAATTAATTGCATGTAATTCGATTCGACACCCAGTCTTTTTTACTTCCTAAGACCTGGCCAGAAGCCAGGTCTTTTGCGATGCGCTCATCTTCTCTCTAACAATAGCTAGGGCAGACCCCAAAAGAAACGATACCGGAGATGCAAAGAGATCTAACTCCGGCTTTGCCGCTCTCCTTGCACCCGGCCTATCCTTAACGAATCATTACCAATAATGTCATCGCGCTCACCAATGCAACACGTCGAACGCCCGACAAAGAAAATAGTACAAAATAGAGCGAAAGAATGATTAGCGCATAAAACCAAGGGTGATGATAGGGGTAGTGGTACGCATCATAGACGTACCACACGAACATATAGCGCCCGGGGACGACGTGCAGTAGGCAGCGCGTGCATGCGATAAGCGAAAGCAATGCGGCAGTAATAACCCCGACTACAAACCGGTACTGGGTTTCTAATCCGCGCCCAGCCAAGACCAAATACCACCCAAGAACAATTAGTAAAACACAGGCCGTCAGGAGGTAACTCTGTCCAGTGTAGGAATGAATGAAACCATAAACCGCTGGAGCCGTCCAGACATCTGAAAGCACGAACACGACGGTTATGAGCAAGAATCCACCAGAAAACTTCTTAACGGTATTCCAAACGTCTCTGTGCATCTATTGCTTTCTCCTCTGTTCACAAGCACTTTTCAAGTGCCGATAGAGCATCTGATACACTTGATTTCGCTCGTTCTCGAACGCGTCGTCAGCGGCTCCATTTGTGTAACTCTTTAAGTCGTCGGCGAGTTGGCCGATGATATTCTTCAGATCTGGATCCTGGATCTGAAGACTACCGAGATCAGCGATCAGACCTGTGACATTTCCAAGATGAGCGGCCTGGTCCAGTTGAAATAGAATCTGCGTATCAGCTGTTGCCATCAGCATGTCCCATTCACCCGGACTGTTACCAGACCCTTGCGATTGGCTGGTGAGAAAAATGAACAAATTCTGGTCAAAGATCATGCGGTCCATTGTCACCTGTGATTCACAGGCTGTTTCAAAGATTCCTGTGGGACATCCGTATAGAAGGCCCATCGGGTCCACATGTAGGATGGGGTTCGCACCCGCGTATGAGTATTTGTTGACTCCGCCCTTAAACCCAATCGGGTCTTCGCTGATAAACCTGCCAATGGTTGGATCATAATATCTGGCGCGGTAGTAATACAGACCGGTCTCCGGATCCTGCTCGCGCCCCGTGAAACGGAAGGGGTTAAAGATGCCTTCCGTCGCCGTTGTAGCACCAAAGGCCTTATACACATAGCTAGAGACGGTGTTACCCGCCGCGTTCGTTAGCGAAGTAATCGACCCTAGCCCGTCCGCCTGGTAGTAAGCAATCGTTCCATTGCGCCGCATCGCCAGCGGCTGATCGATTCCGGAGCCCTGCACATAGCTAGCCGCCAGCGAGCCAGCCGGACTAATTTCAGCCACTATGTTGGCTCCATCGTAGAGGTAGATCGTGGTCCCCGAGGCGCTCGACTTCCTGATACGCCGGCCCAACGGATCGTAGGCGAATGTCACTGTGTTCGTCCCGCCACCCGTCACAGGTAGAGTCACCGAGGTAAGGCGATTCTCAAAGTCCCAAGCGTAGCTAGTAGTTCCCGAAGATGACGTCTTCGACGTTAGATTGCCATTGGGGTCATACGTAAACGAGTTCGCAGGTGAACTGGTCAGCTCATTAGAATTGTTGTACGCCAATGGGCTAACGCTGAGTGATGCAAGCCGATTTCCAACCGCATCGTAGGTGTAGCGCTCGGTCGCAGCGGTTCCCTTAAGTACCTGCGTGAGCTGGTAAAGCGCGTCGTAGCTGTAATTCTCGGTGAAGCCTTCCAAGAGATTGTGCTTGGAAAGTCGGTTTCCAGCCGGATCGTAACTGTAACTTGCACCATCGCCTGTACCACCATGCAGCACGCTGAGAAGCCGGGATATCGAATCGTATTGATAACTGGTATTCACGCCATTGGGTCGACCGAGCGAGGTGCGCCGACTCATCGCATCATACCCATAACTGAACGCCCCAGCCCATGAATTCGTAAGCCCCGTCAACCGGTTCAGGCTGTCATAGGCGTAGGTGCTCGTGCTGCCGTCCGGCGATGTATATGCGGTGCGGCGAGATGCAGCGTCGTAAGTGTAGGAATCTGTGTACGTCTGTCCCGGCATAAACGCATACGACGTAGTCGTCCCGACTCGCCGCCCCATGTTGTCATAAGCAGCTCCATAACTGCCTGTCGGGTCAGTAATATTGAGAAGTCTGCCAGCAAGATCATAAACATATGCAACGCTCGTTGAATCAGGATAGCTTTTCTGCGTAAGCCGACTTAGGGCGTCATACACATAGGCGATCATTTGCCCTTTACGATCCGTCTTGCTGACCAGATTCCCGACCGCATCATATGTATACCCCTCCGTCAGGGAAGACGGGAAGGCAGTTTGAACTACTCGGCCATACGCATCATAGTTGAATGAGGTGGTGTTACCGTTAGCGTCGGTAATGCTTAGAAGATTATTTTCTGTATCGTAAGAATACTGTGTCAAGCTTCCTGCAGCATCGGTGACAGATACCAGCCTATCCGCATCGTCGTAGACGTAATTCGTCGTCTTGCCATTCTGGTCGGTAACTGATGTCTGCCGCCCACGATAATCGTAGCCATAACTGACCGAAGAACCATCCGGATACACAGTACCAGTAAGGCGACTCATGGAATCATAGGAGTAAGTGGTCGGATGTGCACTACCATTTATAGGGTCAATTACGCTGATGCGATTACCACGCGCGTCGTAGGAATAGCTCGTCGTGCTGTTCTGAGCGTCGGTGATGGACTGAACTAGGCCGGTAGGATAGTAAGCGAGCGTCGTGACATTACCAAGAGGATTGGTAATTTGGATCAGCTCACCCTTGCCGTCATAGGCAAACCGAGTCACACTTTGTGTCGGCGAAGTGACCATGACCAGATTGCCCTTAGCATCGTAAGTATTGGCAGTAACATTGCCGACGGGGTCTATCGAGGTCAAAACTTCGCCAAAGTTATTGTACGTGTATTGAGAGCTAGCGTAATTTCTGGCGCTTACCGGGGACACTAAGGATGTGACGTTGTTGAACTGATCATAGGAATAATACGTCGTGTTTCCCAGAGCATCTGTAACAGAAGTGATATTTCCGAGCAAATCATAGGTATTGTGCGTAACCCCGCGCGTTCCACAAGTGACGCATCCTGACCCGAGTGAGTCAGTAACATACATTTTCTCGCCGAATAGGTTTGAGGGATAGGTAGATTGGTTTCCTAACGAATCCGTTAAGGTCACGACTGTGTCGACAGGCGCATAAAAAATAGGAGTCGCAACCGTGAAGCCAACGACATTACTTGACATTCCATTAGCATTCACAGATACGTTTCCGCTCGTCACACCAACTGGTATGGGCGCAAGTATTTCAGTATCCGTCCATTCAGATGGCGTCACTGCAGTGGAATTGATGGATACTGTACCGGGAGATATTCCAAAAGAGGTTCCTTGAATACTGAGCGTTGTTCCAGTTGCGGCCGTTATGGGCAATGCGGAAGTGATTGCTGGTGCGCTTATTACGATGAACGCTATTTGCGCGGTTTGACCGTAAACCTGAACCACAATCTGGCCGCTCGTTGAGCCGTTTGGTACCGGGACCACAATTGTCGTGTTGTTCCAACTTGCCGGCACTGCTGCGATCCCATTGAAGGTTACCGTGCCGCCGATTGGAAGGGCCTGAAAATTGTTCCCTGCAATTACCACTGAGGATCCAGGAGACCCCGAGGACGGTGAGACGCTCATTATGATTGGAGCAGGAGACGTACTCGGCCCAACGCTTATTGTGGTCGAGCCACAAACCCCACCAGCGCATGCGCTGATTGTCGCTGTACCATCTGCCATACCAAACGTCACACCGAAATCACTCGAGTCGCTTGAAACAGTTGCAATCGTGTTGTTGGACGATGTCCAAATAGCGGACGACAAAGTCTGAGTGTTTCCGTTTCCAAATATGCCAGAAGCGGTAAGGCGTTGCTGAGTTCCAATGGAGATGGTTGGGTTTGTCGGTGCAACCGTGATGCTGGCTAGCCCACTTAATAGGCTCGGCAGATAGAGTTCTGCTGTCGTGAAGAAATTCGTGCCGTCTGTACCTCCATCCACCAATACCGAGCCATCATTTAGCAATGTAGCCGTATGGTGGTTGCGTACACTGGTCATACTATTCAGAAGCGTGAAGACTTGGGTGGTCGGATCGAGAAGTTCGGCGCTACTCAACGCCACACTGGAGCTGTTCGTGTCGGTGGCTCCGCCTGTGATTAGCACCTGGCCCGTATTCAGCAAGTTCGCCTGGTGGTTAATCCTCGCTACAGCCATTGATCCCGGAATTGCCGTGAAGCTGTTCGTTAGAGGGTTGTAGATTTCTGCGGTACCCAGCGATCCAGTTCCCGGTAGATCACCTCCAGTGATTAAGACCTGACCGCTCGGCAATAGTGTTGACCTATGTCCTTCTCTAGCCGTAATCATGCTCGATGAAAGCGCTGTGAACGTCATTGCTGCCGGATCGTAGATTTCAGCGCTATTATAGGCTCCGCTCGGAATTAAATCCGTCTGTCCCCCAGTGATCAGCACTTGGCCGTTCGACAACAGGGTTGCCGTATGCCCGCTCCGTGGGATAGCTGTGTTGCCTAAAGCGATGAAAGTCTGGGTAGCCGGATCATAGAGTTCCGCCGAGGGAATAATCCCGGTAGACGGATTGTATCCTCCCACCACAAGCACTTGGCCGTTCGGTAGAAGAGTGGCCGTGTGCCCCATCCTCGCCGTATGCAGTGAGGATGGCAATGTGATAAATCCTCCTGCCACTGGATCGTAGAACTCTGCCACAGACAAGGGACCCGTCATCACAATGATACCGAGATCTGGGTTTGCCGTTGCAGCGCTCTGGGATGGCGTCACGCTGTTAACGACTTGCGCAGAACTAGCGGGTGGGGTGGCATTGGATCCTCCAATCACCAGCACTTGCCCATTATTGAGGAGCGTGGATGTATGGAGCCATCGGGGACGATACATTGTTCCCGATGGGGAAAAGAGTTGTGTAGTTGGATCGAATAGCTCAGCACTGTTCAGTACACCAGTAGCGTTCACACCGCCAGTAACCAGCACCTTTCCATTCGTCAGGAGGGTAGATGTCTGATCGTAGCGTGCGTTGCCCATCATGCCGTTGGTTGAAACAAAAATCGATGAAGTTACGGTGAATGCAACTCCGTTACTCACAATTCCTGCGACTGTGACCGATACATTTCCGGAGCTTGCCCCATTTGGGACGGACACCACAATCTGGGTATCGCTCCAACTGAGTGGCGTTGCCAAGGTCCCATTAAACGAGACCGTGCTCGAGCGCTGCTTTCGTCCAAATCCTGCGCCTGTGATGGTCACCGTCGTCCCAGCTGGCCCGGAAGTGGGTGAGACTCCACTAATTGAAGCGGGCGAAGTGACCAAAAAACTTACACCATCGACCGTCACTCCATTGACCGTCACGGACTCATCATCCCGCCCCAGCGTCGTTCCCACAGGTACTGGAACAACGATCTGTGTTTCATTCCAGCTTGTAGGCGTAGCCAAGGTGCCATTGAAGCTTACAGTGCTCCCAATTTGAGAATTACCGAAGCAAGTCCCCGTGATCGTCACCACGGTGCCTATCGGCCCCCATTTGGGCTGTATATCATTGACCGTGAGCTGAGTACATGACACCGGAAGGGTCTGAGTGGAAATCTTATTTATTGCCATCTGCGCACGTGATTCCAGCGATAATAAACTCAGTATGAACAACAGGAAGAGGACACGCGCCCGAACGAACATGGCGTTCTCCATCACGGCAAGAATGTGTGACCACATTTATGCGGAACCATCCGCAAATTGCAGACGACTGATATTGATAGCTGGTCGGTGCTGGGAGGGGGAATCCGCGGCGAGGCCTAGCTAGTTTTACAGAGAATGTGAACTGCCAAATCGCAGGCAATTGTAGCCCACTTATTGTCGAATGCAAATGAGAATTTGGTCAATTTTTTGTTCCGGCGCGCATATCTGACTTTTCACTGCGCCCTCCCCCCGGGCCGAGCTAACGAGGGCTTTTAATGTCATGCGTTGTTCATATGGGTGTTGCACGCAGTCATTAGTGTGCCCTACTCTCGCGGTATTTAGAGTGTTCGATAGCAGCGTGAATGTTCCAGTTGCAGGATTGTATATCTCTGCTGAGTCTAAGGTCTCCTCGTTTGCCAGGTCAGAGCCGCCGGCAATCAGTACTGTACCGTCATTTAGCAAAGTAGCCGTCTGCAGCCAGTGCGCAATATTCATCGCATTGGCTGGTGTGATTGTTTGATTTGCCAGAGAGTAGATATCCGTGCTGCTTACCACTCCAGATGTGCTCATGCCTCCGGCGATCAATACTTGCCCCGTCGTTAATCGTGTCGCTGTCTGTCCATACCGTGAAGCGACCATTTGCCCACTGGCTGCTTTTAAACCATTTGGTAAGACTGTAAAACCGTTTCCACTACTGGAGACCCCGCCAATTGTGAACACTACATTACCTGTTGTGGCTCCAGGCGGAACCTGAACAGTGATTGAGGTTGAATTCCAAATAGTTGGTGTGCCAGCAGTTCCGTTGAACGTCACGATACTCGCACCTTGACTGACACCAAAGCCTGACCCAGAAATTGCCACAGAGGTCCCCACTGAACCTGCTGTTTGAGATAGAGATGTAGCGCTCTTTATAGCCTGTCTTTGTCTTCCCGTCTTCAGCTGGGGCGCCAAGGGTCATACGACACGCGCGTCCCACACTGCGAGAACACCTGTAAGGTTCCTTGCGCAGGGAGTGGCCGTGTACAGCTCCTTGAGCGGCAATCAGACTGAGTATCTGGTGGAGATCGCCGGGGGCGACAAGCGCGCGCACTACGCGCGGCTTGTTTACCGGAGGCCCACCCCCCACCCAGAGCTCACAGACCAAATCCTCGGAGTTGGCAGCATCCGCACGCTGCCCTTGCTGCGTTCCGAGGACTGTGATGATACCTATTCAAACCTCTCTACCATCTGGATTCCCGGATACAGAGGTACTGTCAATCGAGCAGAGGCACTGCACTTCTTCCAAGGAGTGAACCGACCATCTATTTCATCAGGGGAGGTCCTTCCCTGCTACGTTCTGCCTGCGAGCAGAGTGCGTTGGCGCGGATTCGAGGCTGTGATTCGGTAGATACCTGAAGACAGATCGCCCCTTGTATTCGGAGTGATTCGTCTTCAGGACTTTCATGCCTTCAGTGCTCCCCAAAGAACCGTGAGCGCGACTGTAACTCTCCACCATCTCGCAGACTATGTCGTTCCGGTTGGTTATATGCTGCGGCCATTGCGTAAGGAACATTGTTCATGCGCTGCTTCACCCAATCGAATGCCTGAGAGATTGAGGTGACCTGTTCATCGTGCCTGCTCTTCAGGAAGGCAATCAGTTCATTGGGGGTATTCACCAGGAGTCCTCATCGGGGAAATATACGAAGCCATACTCAATCAGGCTGGTGGCAGTATCCTATCTCACCTTCCACTTCGAGGCGAGCATCGAGAGCTTCTGCTCCGTTGAAACCTGCTGCGGAGCTTTCACGCCGGGCTTCGCAGTCTCACGTGGCGCGGCGCCTGAACGTGGCGTGGCCCCCGCAAGCAGAGCCTTGATGGAGAGCGCGATGCGTTTTGTTTTGAGATCCGCGCTCAGCACCTTGACCTTCACGATTTGACCCACCTTCACGGCATCGCCCGGATCCTTGATATAGCGATTGGAAAGCTCGCTGATGTGGACGAGTCCGTCCTGATGCACGCCGATATCGACGAAGGCTCCGAACTTGGTCACGTTGGTGACCACACCTTCCAGAACCATGCCCTCCTGCACGTCGGCAATCTCCCGGACGCCTTCGGCAAAGCTAGGCGCGACGAACTTGTCTCGTGGATCGCGGCCGGGCTTCTTCAACTCGTCCAGAATGTCGTTGACCGTGAAAGCGCCGGCAGAGAGTTGCGCGCGCTCCACCTTTGCCAGCAGCTCGGGACGCTTGATCAGCTCGGCGACCGGCGTCTTCAGCGACTCGGCGATCTGCTGCACCACGGGATAGGACTCGGGATGCACGGCGGTCGCGTCCAGCGGATTCTCGCCATCGCGGATTCGCATAAAGCCGGCAGCCTGTTCAAAGGTCTTGGGGCCGACGCCGGGCACCTTCATCAACTGGGTGCGTGAGTGGAAGCGGCCATTCTCGTCGCGGAACCTCACAATGTTCATCGCGGTGCGCTCGGTCA
>Ga0224526_1001076_pt1 | contig 10621 bp, 8 predicted proteins | sample CBST25metaG_FD_179878 | JGI IMG/M metagenome (GOLD analysis project Ga0224526, IMG submission 179878) | Peat soil microbial communities from Stordalen Mire, Sweden - C.B.S.T-25 | ecosystem: Environmental > Terrestrial > Soil > Wetlands > Peat | place: Sweden: Norrbotten County, Stordalen Mire...
AGATAGGTTTTTTCCACGCCGGCGGCGGCGCGGGTGAGGCGGTTGGCGAGCTCGCCGTCGTTGGTGACGAGGAGCAGGCCTTCGCTCATATAGTCCAGGCGGCCGACCGGGTAGAGGCGCTCGCGCATCTTGTCAAAAAACTGCATGACGGTGGGGCGGCCTTCGGGATCCTTGACCGTGGTCACAAAGCCCTTGGGCTTGTTCAGCACGAAGTAGCGCAGACGCTCGGCGCCCTGCAGCAGCTTGCCGTCCACGCGGACGTGGTCGCGACCGGCGTCAGCCTTGGTGCCGAGCGCGGTGACCACTTTGCCGTTTACCTGCACGCGGCCCTGCTCAATCATTTCTTCGGCTTTGCGGCGGCTGGCCACTCCGGCCTGGGCCAGGATCTTTTGCAGCCGCTCGAGCTTCGCGGGAGGACGCGGCTTCCTGGTCGACTCCGGCTCGTCTTCTTCGGAATCCAAATCGGTATCTGGATCGGAAATGTCGGGTGCAGTTGCGGCCTCGAATGCGTCTTTGGCTTCCATCGCATCCTCGGCTGTGTCCTCGGCAGGTTCGATTGCAGCTTCCGCGACAGGAATGGCCTCAGGTACTGGCTTGGCAACGGCTTCGAGCGCAGTCTTCGCCTCGCCGTCGGTTTCGTCTGCGATGGGGTCGACTGCTTTCTTGACTCGCTTGGCCGCCTTCTTGGCCTTGGGCTTGGTTTTGGCCTTGGGCTTGGCCTGGGGTTCCGCGGCTACTTCGGTTTCGGCTACTACCGGCTCGACGCCTTCGGTCTCACTGCTTTTCTTGGATTTCTTCGCCATGGGGGAGATTCTCAGTTTCTACCTGCTCTGGGGAGTGAGGCGCAGCAGGCGCGGCCTCTTGGGAGGGTGGGACTTCGGGACTGGCCGCCGTCTCGGCGGTCTGGTGGGTTGCAGGAGCTTCTGACTCGCCGGCGAGTTGATCGCTTTTCCACCCCACAGACATAGACCCGTCCGTGGGGACCCCGGCTTCCGGCTCTTCGCTGGCGTTCTCGTCCAGTTCCGAGCTTGATTCCAGGTTGGTGGACGCGGCCGCTTCTTCGTTGGATGCGGTCTCGATCTCTTCAAGCTCGATGGCGGCCATCTTTTCGAACTCCTCCATTGAGGGGAGCTCGGCCACGTCTTTGAGCCCGAAGCGGAGCAGGAATTCGCGGGTGGTCTTGTAAAGAATGGGCCGGCCAATCACCTGCTTGCGGCCGGCGGTGGCGATGAGTTTGCGGGCGATGAGCGAGCCGAATACGCCGGAGGAGTCCACGCCGCGAATCTCATTGACTTCGGGAGCGGTGACCGGCTGCTTGTAGGCGATTACGGCCAGCGTCTCAAGCGCGGGCAACGAGAGCTTCATTGGAGGTTTCAGGCTCTTGACAAAGAGGCGAACGGCGTCGTGGCACTCGGGCTTGGTGGCCATGCGATAGCCGCCGGCAATCTCCCGAATCTCCACACCGCGACCGTCGGCATCATATTCGGCAATCAGCTCGTCGATGATTTGGCGAAGAATGGCGCGCACCTCGCGGTCCCGTTGGCGGCCGAGACGGCGGGCTTCCTGCTCCAGGTCAACAGGGGCTTCGGCGACTGGGACGGTTTCGGTGGCGGCAGCCTGGCCTTCGCCGGGAGCGGGCTCAGCTTCGAGCTCTGGAGCGGACGCCGCTTCGGGGGCCGGGGCAGCTTCCTCAGCGGCTTCCGAGGCGGGAGCGACTTCCGCAACAGATTCGGATGCTGGCTCTTCTGTAGCGGGTTCGTCGGCCTTGGTTTCGTCTAACTCATTCAGAATCAGCAACAAAGGCTCTGCGCCGCCTGCTTGCGCAGCTTCAGCGGCCTGCTCGTTCTTCAGGGACTGCTCGCTCTTCCACTCGAAGGCTTCGGCGGCAAACAGGACGGAGAGCTGGGCCAGTGTGACCGGCTCCTCCGCGGCGTAGATGACAGCTTCAAGCTTGGCTTTAAGGCTCATTCTGCAATAGGTACCTCAAGTATGGTACCGGAAGTGGAGCAAGCCTGTGCGCTGAAAGGCTCTGGAAGAGGCGCCTGGGCAAAAAAAAAGGCGCCCGGACTGACCGGGCGCCGAGAAAAGCAGGAGGAAAACTGTCTAGTGGGCAAGATGGCTGAACAGCCAGAAAAGCGTGCCCGAGAGAATCGCGGCGGCAGGCAACGTGAAGACCCAGGCGGCTGCGATGTTGCGGACAGTGGAGAGCTGCAGGCCGCTGCCGTTGGCGACCATGGTTCCGGCTACACCGGAACTGAGCACGTGGGTGGTACTCACCGGGAGTCCGAAGTTGTCGGCCGCGAAGATGGTGCACATGGCGACCAGTTCGGCGCTTGCGCCCTGCGCGTAGGTCAGGTGCTCCTTACCGATCTTTTCGCCCACGGTCACCACGATGCGCTTCCAGCCAACCATGGTGCCCATTCCGAGTGCGAGAGCGACAGCAACCTTGACCCATGCAGGAATGAACTTGGTGGCCTTGTCCACCTGGCCCTTGTAGGCGCTGAGAGCTGTGGTCTCCGCCGGAGTGAAAGAGGGATTGTGGTTCTTCTGCATCAGGCGGATCGCCTCGCTGGCCACGTACATATCGTTGCGGACGTTCGTCTGCTGGCCTGGCGGCACTGACTTGAACTCCTTGTAGAGAGCCACTTCATGGTTCAAGTCCTCAACCAGTTCGCGCAGCGCCAGGACGGTGTCCGGCTGGATCTGCTTGGTGCGGATGTAATCGGTGACCTCAGTGCGCGCGTCAGCGCCGAGGACGCCGTTCTTGTCGATATGCTGGTCGAGAATGTGGCCTGCCTGTTCTGAGGCGGCGATGAAGGACTGCACATCGTGCACCGAGACAGCGTGGTTGAGCGCGTACGCAGTGGGCACCGTCCCGATGAGGATCAGCATGATAAGTCCCATGCCCTTCTGACCGTCATTGGAGCCGTGCGAGAAGCTGACGCCGGAGCAGGTGAGGATGAGCAGCGCGCGAATCGGCAGCGGAGGCGGCGCACTGCCCTTGGGCGCCTCGAAGATTGCCGGGTAGTTGGCCAGCCAGCCAGAGGCCAGCACAATGGCGACTCCTATGAACGCCGCGAAGCTGCCGGCCCAGAGCCAGCTGTTGAAAACGGTCAGCGCAATATAGCCGGCTACCGAGCCGCCGATGAGCCCGGCGAGGATGCGCATGACGGGCCTTTTTACTCCGAATTTGGCGAAAAGCATCAGCAGCGCCGCGGCGCCGAAACCAACTAGCGGAGAGATGAGCAGAACTTTGAAAACCTTGGTCGCTTGCTCCCAATCGACACCCGAGGTGCCGTTGTGCCCGTTCATCAACTGGTTGGCCAGGCCGACGCCGATGATGGAGCCGACCATGGTGTGCGAGCTTGAGGCCGGCAGTCCAAACCACCACGTGCCCAGGTTCCACACAATCGCAGCGATCAGCAGTGCAAAGACCATGGCGAACCCTGCGCCTGAGCTGACCTGGAGAATCAATTCGACGGGAAGAAGGGTGATGACCGTGAAAGCCACGGTTCCGGAGGAAGTCAGCACGCCCACCAGGTTGCAGAGACCCGACCAGACCACCGCGATGTTGGGATCGAGCGAGTGGGTGTAGATGACCGTGGCCACCGCGTTGGCCGTGTCGTGGAAGCCGTTGACGAACTCGAAGCCAAGAGCGATCACCAGGGCGACGCCGAGCAGTATCCAGGGCCAGATGCTGGTCAGGGTGATGCCGTTCAGGTCCTGAACCAGGTGAACGGCGATGAAGCCGAGACCGACAACCAGGGCTGTGAGCACCACGCCACCGCTGATCATGGCGTGGGACTTCTTCATCTTTTTGTCGAGGATTGCCGCGGCGGGCGGACGGTCAGCGATGGCTGTCGCTAAATCGGACATGGAACAGCTCCAGGGAAAGAGGTATTTACAGTCCAGACGCGCCGGGGGAGGCGACTTCCAGACTCAACAAGGGATATAGGAATCATGTGAAAGGGAAATGAATTGTTACAGAAGATTCACATGGACTGAGGAGAAGACGGCCGGGGAGCCTGGAATTGCGGAGAAGGCTGAAGCGAGGAATCCGAGAGCAGGGCGGCTCTAGGAGATGGCGCGGAACAGCCAGTAGAGCAGGCCGGAGAGCAGCGCTGCGGCCGGCAGCGTGAATACCCAGCCGGCCGCGATATTGCGCACCGTGGCGAACTGGAGGCCGCTGCCGTTGGCAGTCATGGTTCCTGCCACGCCGGAACTGAGCACATGCGTAGTGCTCACCGGCAGGCCAAAGGTGTCGGCGGCGAAGATGGTGCCCATGGCCACCATTGCGGCGGCTGCGCCCTGCGCGTAGGTCAGGTGCTGCTTGCCAATCTTCTCTCCGACAGTCACGACGATGCGCTTCCAGCCCACCATGGTGCCCAGTCCCAGGGCCAGGGCGACGGCCACTTTTACCCATGCGGGGATGAACCGGGTGGTCTTGTCAATCTTGCTCTTGTAGCTCCCGAGCGCGGTGCGTTCGTCGGTGGTGAAAGACAGGTCCTTGTCCATCACCCGAAGAGCCTCACTGACCACGTACATATCGTTGCGGACGTTGGTCTGGTCCTGCACGGGAACCGACTTGAACTCCTTGTAGTGAGCCACTTCGCGGTCGAGGTTCTCCACCAGTGCGCGCACCGCCAGCACGGTGTCCGGCTGCAGTTGCCGGGTGCGAATGTAGTTGGTGACCTCGGCGCGCGGGTCGGAGCCGAGCACGCCGGTCTTTTCTACATGGCGGTCGAGGATGCGTGAGGCCTGGTCGGAGGCGGCAATAAAGGCCTGCATATCCTGCGCCGTGACAGCGTGATTGAGCGCGTAAGCCGTAGGGACGGTGCCGATGAGAATCAGCATGATGAGCCCCATGCCCTTCTGGCCGTCGTTGGAACCATGGAAGAAGCTGACGCCGGTGCAGGAGAGGATCATGAGCGCGCGAATGGGCAGCGGGGGCGGCGCCTCGCCTTTGGGCGCCTCAAAGATGGCCGGGTAATTAGCCAGCCAGCCCGAACCGAGCACGATGGCCAAACCGATAAAGGCCGCAAAGCTAATGGCCCACAGCCGGCTGTTCAAAACGGTTAGCCCAATATAACCCGCCACAAGGCCGCCGATCAGCCCGGCCAGGATGCGGAATATGGGGCGCTTGACGCCAAATTTGGCGTAGAGCATGAGCAGCGCCGCGGCGCCGAAACCGACCAGAGGCGAGATGAGCAGAACCTGGATGACTTTGCCGGCCTGGGTCCAATCCACGCCCGAGGTGCCTGTATGCCCGTTCATGAGCTGGTTGGCGACGCCGACGCCGATGATGGAGCCGACCATGGTGTGCGAACTGGACGCCGGCAGTCCAAACCACCATGTGCCCAGGTTCCACAGAATCGCGGCGATCAGCAGCGCAAAGACCATGGCAAACCCCGCGCCGGAGCTGACCTGCAGAATCAGTTCGACCGGGAGCAGAGTTACCACGGCGAAGGCTACAGTGCCGGTGGACGCGAGCACGCCCGCCAGGTTGCACAGGCCAGACCAGACCACGGCAATGTTGGGATCCAGAGAATGGGTATAAATGACAGTGGCCACGGCGTTGGCCGTATCGTGAAACCCGTTTACAAATTCAAACCCGAGGGCAATCAGCAGGGCCAGGGCCAGCAGGAAGTACGGCCAGCCGCTGGTGATGGTGACGCCTTGAAGGTCTTTGGCCACATGGAAGGTGATGTAGCAAAGGCCGCCCAACAATGCCAGCAGGAACACGACGATCCCCGCGCGGCGCGATCGCTTCTTCCGCTTCCGGTCAGAGCGGGAAGGACTTTCCTGGAGGATTTCGACTGCGGTTGCCAGGCCGGCCATTAGAGATCTCCAAGGCGAACGGAAAAATTCCGGGGTCGCCTGGGCCTCCATATCTGAGACTCAAACACGGATTCGCATTGCAAATACAAAGGGGATGGATTGAGGCAGGAGGGAGAAGAGCCGGATAAATGGGCGTCCATAAAACCCCGGCAACGGCAGTCTTGTGCAGTTGCTTGTTCGGTGAACCGGGAAAGCCAAAACGAATTCCTTATTAATTCTACACCGGATGGGCGGAGGCGGAAAAAAGGAATATAAGTGGAAGCTGAAGAGTGGCCGACCGGTCAGGAATTCGCCAACCGTTGCAAGGCTTCGCTGTAGCGCTCCACGATGCGCTTAGCAACCTTCAATTTATCAGCGAATTCGGGATCATCCTTGGCCCTTTCGTGAGCTTCATCCTCAAGAGGGCGGCGGGCATCTTCGCTATGAATTTCCATTTCTTTCATCTTTGGTTGCCTCACCCTGCAGAAACGCCAGCCATTCAGACAGCCAGCAGTTGACGTTGAAAACCAATCTCTTCTTCGATCGATACTGTCTCACTGCGGAGGATTGTTGCGTAGATGTCTTTCAGCCTGGATATGGGCAGTCCTTTGGGAACAAACCGAAGGGCCGATGCAGCAACGTACTCGCGGCTTAGCTCAAAGGCCAGCCACCTGCGTCCTTCCGCCTCCGCTACCATGCCCGTTGTGTTGGAGCCGGCAAAGATGTCCACAACCAAATCTCCCGGATCGGTTAGCAGGCGAATGAAAAATTCAGGCAATTTGAAGGGGAAGCGTGCGGGGTGCCCACTAATCCCCACTTCCTTACAGGCTCCCAAGTAGACGCCGTTGCTTTCCGAGTTTGGAATTTGAAGCAGGTTGGAAGGGATAGCTCCTCCATTATCGGTGGCGAAGGCAAGGCCAATCTCATGCCCGGATGGCCGCTGCTTGGGTTTATAGAATGCCGCGGGGTCTTCCAGCAGCTTTTTCATGCGTGGACTGTACTCCGTAAGCACATTGGAGACATTTGCCTTTGGCCATTCCGACCGGGAAAACCACCAAAGTGTGTTGACAGTATCTTTTGCTCTCAGTTTCCGCTTATTCACCCATTCGATTGGGCTGGGGAGTTTGGAGGGATTATGCCAGAAAAACTCTTGTGCCAGGTGAAATCCCAATTCGTCGCAGAATCTGAGGAGCACGCGGAATTGGTAGAGGCTGCGGACAGGAATGCCCTTCCGATAAGCGCCCCCAAGGTCGAGAACAAAACTTCCATCCTCACGCAGCTTCTGGTGAACCAGTCGTCCAAATTCCAGGAGCCAGTCCACATATTCTGCTTCAGCGAGGTTTCCGTATTCCTTTTGCCGCTGGAGCGCAAAGGGCGGACTAGTGAGCACCAGGTTGACTGAGGCGTCGGGAATCTCCGCTAGCAAGGTCAAGGAGTCACCGACGTATGCGGCGCCAAGCTGCGTCGAATAAGCGGGATTCCTGGAGATTGGGGTAGCCGACATTAATACCTCATACAGTCTATAGACTGTAGATTTCAGCTTAGCACGGGGTGACCATGAAGAGAGATGAAGCCGCCTGATTCTCAGATTACCGCTCGTGCAAGGTTTGCGGTCAACTTGAAACTGGCGCGTCTCGCACACGGGCTATCTCAAGAGGAGCTTGCGGCCCGTGCAGGCCTACACCGGAACTATATCGGGAATGTAGAGAGAAACGAAAAAAACATTTCCATTGACAGCATGGAGCGCCTTGCAATCGTCCTTGGAGTGGATGTTGTAGATCTGTTGGCTCGGGAGCAGAAATGAAGCCGCATCCCGACCACGAAAAGCTCCTTGAACTGTTCGGTTCTGTCCGAGAGCTTCAGAAACTGGCTTCCGTCCATGGGATCGACGATATTTTTCAGGACAATGGCGGGAAGATACTCCAGATTCTGTTGCACACGGGCTTGACGATTCTCCCAGGACGAGAAGGAAACGATGCTCGGGACGAGCACGGGCGGGAGTATGAACTAAAGTCGGTGAACATTCGGCTTACGCAGAGCTTCTCTACACATCACCACATGAATCCGCACATCATCGCGAAATACAGGCTCGTAGACTGGATATTTGCTGTTTACGATGGAATCGAGCTTATAGAGATCTTTCTTTTGACTCCCGCGCAAATCGAGCCCTATTTCGAAAAGTGGGCAATGAAATGGACTGAAGATGGCAACAAGGATATTAACAACCCTAAGATCCCGCTCAAGTTTGTTCGCGAGATAGGAACGCGCATCTATCCCGCCGCGTAGGGCGCACAGAAAAATCTAGCTTACCGCCAGTCGTCCAATGCATTGGCTACGCCGTCGTTCATCACGGCGTCGAAGCCGGTGTGCTTCTTGATGAAGATTTCGCTGAAGGCGCGGTCCTGGCGCAGCAGTACGGCTTGCAGGCGGACTAACTCCAACAGTGCCAGGAACATGGCCACCAGCGCCCGCTCTGAGCGGGTATGGGCGAGCAGGCGGCGCAGGGCGATGGGCTTGTCTTCCATGGTCAGCCGGCGGGCCAGGAACTGGATCATCTGGCCGACGGTCGCCGAGTCCTCCTCGAGGTCCAGCACGGGCCGCTTGCGGGCGCGCTCCAGGATGTCGCGGAAGATGCGCACCAGGTCGACGGTGTCGGCGGCCATCTCCGGCTCGGCGGCGGCATCGCCGGCAAACTCGCGGAAGCCGGGGTTGGACCAGGTGGCGGCTTCGAGCATCTGCTTCTGCTGCAGCATCTGGGCGGCGTTCTTGAAGCGTTCGTGCTCCAGCAGCCGCTCCACCAGCTCGCGGCGCGGATCTTCAGCGGCGTCGTCGGGGCCGGAGGGCGCGCGCGGCAGCAGCATCTTGCTCTTGATGTGGATCAGCAGCGAAGCGGTGTAGATGAACTCCCCGGCCACGTCCACGTCGGTGGCCTTGAGCTGGTTCACGTAGGCCAGGAACTGTGCCGTGATCTTGGCGATGGGGATGTCGTAAATGTCGATGTCCTGGCTGCGGATGAGGTCGAGCAGCAGGTCGAGCGGGCCGTCATACACCTGTCCAACAGAGACAGAAAACGGGGATTGCTGGGCCTCTTCTTCGGCCTTCTTCTGTTTGGCGGTGGGCTGAGCGGCAGCCGCCTTCGGTGCGGGGACGGGCTTGGAGGTCAGCACCAGGTGGGGGCCATGGTGGGACGCGTGCGCGTGTTGAGACGCGTGTACGGCCGTGGGCTCAGCGGCTGGCTTGGCGTCGGCCGGCTCGGGGCTTTCGGCCGCGATCTCCGGGTTGTTGGTTTGGTCAGTCAATGCTGTTTCTTCCACGTTCAACTGTAATCCTCGAAGGCGTTCATTGGCCTGTCTTGCCGCTGAGTGTCATGTGCATGGCTCGGTGTACCTCGTCCATGGTTTTCTCTGCCCTCAGACGCGCACGGTCGGAACCATCTTCAAGGATTTCCTTCACCTGCTCCTCGGAAAATCCAGCGCGGCGAGCCTGGATGGGCTCAAGAACCTGCACCAGCGCGTCGGCGGCCCAGCCCTTGCACTGGATGCAGCCAATTCCCGCGGAACGGCAGCCTTCATACACGTTGGCCATGGTTTCCGGGCTGGAAAAAACCTTGTGCAGGTCGCCTACCGGGCACTTGTCCGGGTCGCCTGGGTCGGTGCGGCGAACGCGGGCCGGATCGGTGACCATGGTCTTGAGCTTCTGGCGAACCACTGGCTCTGGATCGGTGAGCAGGATGGTGTTGCCGTAGCTTTTCGACATTTTGCGGCCGTCGGTGCCGGGGAGCTTGGGGGAGGGGGTGAGCAGCACCTTCGGTTCGGGAAGCACGTCAGTGAAAAACGTCCCCGCCGGTCCGTTGTGTACCCCCGGGTAGTATTGGTTGAACCGCCTCGCCACTTCACGCGTGAGTTCCACATGGGCCGCCTGATCCTGTCCTACCGGGACGAACTGAGGTTGGTAGATCAGAATATCCGCGCATTGAAGCAGCGGATAACCCAGAAATCCGTAGGTGGTCAGATCTTTGCCGACCAGGTTCTCCTGCTGCTCCTTATAGCTCGGTACGCGCTCCAGCCAGCCGAGAGAGGTGATCATGCTCAACAGCAAGTGAAGTTCGGCGTGCTGCAGAACCTTGCTTTGCAGGAAGAGCACACTGCGCGCGGGATCGAGGCCGGCCGCCAGGTAGTCGAGCATCACGTCCTTGGTGTTTTGGACGATCTGCGACGGGTCCGCATAGTCGGTCGTGAGAGCGTGCCAGTCGGCGATGAAGAAGTAGCACTCATAGTCGTCCTGGAGCTTGACCCAGTTGGCCAGGGCGCCCATGTAGTTGCCCAGGTGGAGCTTGCCGGTGGGACGCATGCCGCTGAGAACGCGGGGGCGGGACGATGGGATTGCGGGTTCGGGCATTTTTCTTATCGATTCCTGGATGGGCCAAGGGATTGATGGCGCCAAGGGATTGCCGCCACGTTTGAGGAAAGGCTCAAATTGGCTCATCCCATTGTAATGGGAAGTGGGGCGGGGACGAGCAGCAGGCCGACGAGCTTTCGCCGTGCGCGGCTTTCCGCGTTCAAGCCACCCCCTCCAGCTTGGCGAGTCCCTTGCGCGCGCTCATGGCTGTGCTGCCATCCGGTGCGAATGCAATTGCCTCATTGAAAGCAGTGCGGGACTTCTCCTTCTCGCCCATCACCCGCCAGGCCTGGCCGGCAAAGTACTTGATTCCTGCCTGGTCGCTTTTCGTGAGGGAAAACGAGCCGGCAAAGGCATCCTTCAACTGTGCCTCCGCCTCGTCGCGCCGGCCGCAGGCGGCCAAGGC
>Ga0224526_1001083_pt1 | contig 10597 bp, 5 predicted proteins | sample CBST25metaG_FD_179878 | JGI IMG/M metagenome (GOLD analysis project Ga0224526, IMG submission 179878) | Peat soil microbial communities from Stordalen Mire, Sweden - C.B.S.T-25 | ecosystem: Environmental > Terrestrial > Soil > Wetlands > Peat | place: Sweden: Norrbotten County, Stordalen Mire...
ATAGCTTCCTTCTTCGCCAGCAGACGAGCGCCCACGGCCATCGTCACCGAGAGCACCGTGGGCATCGCGACAGGGATCGCGGCCACCAGAAGCACCAGGCAGAATTCCAGCGTGGTGAGGACTTTGTCGCCGCGTAAGAGCGCGACAATCAGGATCACAACGACCAGCGCTACCGCGAGGATGATCAGGTAGTCGCCAATCTTCATCACCGCCTTCTGGAAGTGACTGACGGTATGAGCCTCTTGCACCAGTTGCGCGGTCTTGCCGAAGTAGGTGTTCGTGCCGGTGGCATACACCATGGCGTCGATTTCGCCCTGACGGATGATGGAGCCGGAATAGACCGCTCCGCCGGGCTTGGCGGTAACGGGCAACGACTCGCCGGTCAATGCCGACTGATCTACCTCGATCGAATCGCCATCAAGCAATCGCGCATCGGCGGGAACGATGTCGCCGAGACGCAGACGGACGACGTCGCCAGGCACGAGTTCACTCGCCTTGGGATCCTCCCACTTGCCATCGCGCTTGACCTTGGCCTTGATCGCCAGCCTGGCCTTGAGAGCGGCGATGGCGTTGCCCGCCTGGTGTTCTTCCCAGAATCCGACCACGGCGTTGGAGAAAAGCAGAAGCAGGATGATGAAGAAATCCAGCCAGTGCTGGACCAGCGCAGACAAAATCACGGCGGCTTCAATCATCCACGGAATGGGACCCCAGAAGTAGGTGAGGAATTTCAGGAACTCATTCGTCTTCTTTTCCTCGATCTGGTTAGGTCCATACTGCGCCTGGCGCTTCTTGGCCTCGTCCTGGGTGAGACCGTCCGCCGATGAACCTAGCTTTTTCATCAGCTCAGGCATGGCGAGCGTCTTCAAGGAATCCTTATCATCCTTGGGCGCGGGCTTCGACTCGGGTTTATCTGGATTCGATGTCACGATGGTTGTTCTCCCGTTCTTGCTCCATCCGCCAGGCGCCTATTCCGAAAAGGCGCGGGAACCAGTTGCATAGACATTGAAGAAGAAGGTGCATTGGAGCCTTTTGGACTCCAGAAAAAGAGGGCGCATTGGCCCAGTAAGCCGTCCAGGCATCCCAGACCAGCAATTGCAAAATTATCAAATTGCATAGACGTGGACGCTGTACTGTTTTGCTCAGGAATGGCCGAGCGGCCACTCACCTGGAGGGTTGTGCAGAGGACCGCTCGCGAAGCTAAGGTCCGTCGGGGCGAGTCCGCGGAGTTGCGCCCCCGCAAACAAGTCTTCGCGCTTCAAATTGGCCCTAAATCCCATCTCTGCTGTGATGCAGATTCACCCGGTGATCAGCCCAGGAAATGGACTTCACCGAGCGAGTGGGAATCAACATTGAGCGGCTATGCAACCAGTCTCCCGCTTTCACATCCAAGTAGCCGAGATGCCAGGAAGCCTCGTCCATGATGAGACCTTCCAGGCACCCGATCTCACCGTCTGTGGCCCATATCTTGTAATAAAGCAAGTCCCAGGCGCTGCGGAGATGCGGATCCTCTTTGGTGAGGACAGGATATTTCATCCCGGTTGGAATTTGAGCCCCTCCGACCAACTGAGTGGTCGCCCAAATGGCCAACTTCCCGAAGTATTCTTCCATCGCGATCGCTTGCTGGCGAGAAACCGGCTTTTCGGTATCCACATCCGGGCTATTGCCCACCTGCTCTTTCGTCAAATGGACGTGGAAGGTCTTCTGAGCCCAGTCGGGCGGGTCAACTGCTGCAATCGGCAGAACCACATCTCGCCGTGTGAACCAGGTTCCCACGTCAACTACCAAATAATGAATCGTCCATGAAACGCCGTCGAAAAGAAAGTTGCGGACATTCCCTATTTCGCCATCTGTCGCAATCACGGACGAACCTATCAAGTCTTCAAGGTCGTGAAGCATATTCCTCCTGCAGGTCGAAGCTCATGATAACCGCGTACGAACAAGAACACTGTTCCGTTTTGAACAGCATATGTAAAGAAGATGCCGACGCAGAATAGCTTATAGAATCAAGCGTATAGGAAGTTGATTTAACCATCCTTCCCGATAGTCCCTCCCCGATGCTCGCCCGCCATTGTCTATTTCCGCCCACTTTTCTTCATTGCGGGTTTGTGTGGAGGATGACCATGTAGCAGGGCAGCAGGCCATCGTGATCGAGCATTAGATGCAGCTTGACGGCTCCCTTGGTGCGGCGGATCATCCGCTGCATCTGGCTCTCGAACGCATGAGTAAGTACCATCTAGATGTCTTGCCGGTCGTCCATCGGGCAGATATTCACAAACTCGAAGGCGTCGTGACGCTACAGGATGTGTTGAGTGCGTATGGAGTTGACCACATCGGCTCCGAGTAGCGGACACGGCAATCGTCCCTCTCCCTAGCGTACGACTTTCCCGTTTTCTGAGAACGCCCCTCTCATCAGGGTCCAGTCAGTCCTTCATCTCGGCGCCGAAGATGCTCAGGCACACTCTCAACTTTGACGGGCTGCGCAGTCCTGGCCGGTTCTCTTTTTCTCCATCCCCTTCACGGTCCGACTTGTTGTGGTTTATTCGGTTTGAATCCCGCGTCTTTCATGCAATGAATCCACTACTCCTCCGCGTTCCCCTCGCGCGAAATCCTTTGGTTACTAATGGTTAGCACGTGGTCTTCCACACTCATATACGTATGCTGTAAGATACATCACGGTAAGGAGACTATATGCTCACGGCGAAAAAGGCCTCAGCCCAACCCAAGCGCAGAGTCATTTCTCCCGCAGAGACGCGCACTCAACTCCGGCTCACCGTCGATTCCAAATTCACCAAGAGCCATTTCAGCCAACTTTTTGCCGTGCTCAAAATCCGGAGAAAGAACGCCCTTGCTGAACATATCATCATGAGTTTCAAAAGCAAGACTGCGCAGGCGCAGATTGTTGCGTTCTACAACAACCAGTGGCTGAACATTCCGTTTCAGAGTATTGACACCGCATTTGTGTTTCCATTGACCCACGAGATCGCCGATGAACTGGAAAGAGTTGGCGGGGAGGCGCACCCCATCATTCAAACGGGACTTGAAGAACTCGAAACGGCCACGAGCCGCTTTACCAACGAATGTATTTTCATCGACTACAAACCAGTCGCAGCGGCCTCCAGCTATGCCTTGCCCAGGGTTATGCTTGAATTCGTGGCGCGCTCGACCGGAGCGCCGGCCAACGTGCATGAAATCCGATGCGACATCGAGGAATACATTGAAGAGGTGTCGTTTCCCGTTGCGCACCCGCGGGTCATGGAACTAGCCAGAATCTTCTGGGAGAAGGCAACCGCTATTCACGTGTACTGCGCACAGGGCGGAACCGGTCTTCATGACCGATTCTCGCGACATCTGCATGACCTAATGCGGCTTGAGGAAGCAGGATTCATCGACCATGCGATCCAGGCGCGCGACATAGCAGAAGCCGTCGCTCTCCACAAAAGTGCATTTTTTATTGAAAAGGACTCAGCCGGCAATCGAATTGACTACACCGCTGCCGTTCGTGGCGGCTTGTGCCTCGTGCCAGAAGAACAAGCAAAAGAAGCACTACGAACCGATTATCAGCGAATGGTTGATGACGGACTCTTGATGGAAGATGCCGAACCGTTTGACCACCTGATTGAGGCGTGCGGGAAAATTCAAGTGAAGGCGAACAGCATCCTCCATCCCGAAGGAAGTCAGCGCCGTTTATAGCACAATGATATGTTTACGGCATCTGGTTGTGAAAAGCCTTGCACGACGATCAAGCATGGAGGCTACCGGAAAACGCTGAAACGCACAGCAGTGCAGTTATCCGAGTACAACTGACAGAATTCAACACGCTTGACGACTTAATGGGGCCGATCTTCGCAGACCTTTGTTGTTGCACGGCAGAGGCATTGGCCAAAGTTCTAAGGTTAATGCAATTGAGGGTGTTCAAGAGGGTGCTGAAAAGCCTCTCGCTGGCTAGAAAATGATGGCGCTATGGCGGCATTCGGTACTGATCTGCCGTTGACGAGTGATTTGGCGATTTAGCATAAAGCGAGAATCTCTCTCGTTCGACGATATGGACGTGTTGCCGGGACTAATCTTATCGTGCACGAGGAATCGAGTTCCTAGTTATGAGCGCTTAGCGCGTTGCCCATCGGGAGAACTGCGTCCCATTTGTTGTGACTTCGTGCAGCCGCCATTTATGGAGCGGCTGCACGAGGTACTTCGGTCGTTCTGTTTTTCGGCATCAGGAATGCTTAGAACGTAATGCGTCCTCCCAGTTGAATCTTTCGGGGAGTGTTGTAGTCGGAGGTTATCTGGCCAAAGGTCGAGCTGCCGAGAGTGGTATTCGGCAGTGCAAACCACGGATGGTTAAAAATGTTCTGCGCTTCGGCGCGAAATGCGAAGTTCACGCGATTCCTGATGGCGACGCTCTTGATCAGCGTTGCGTCCCAGTTGCCCGCGCCAGGTCCGGGGCCGCGCAGCGTGCCTGCCTTCGGTTCATTACCGAACTGAAATTCGCTCACTGCGGTAAAGGCCTTGGGGTTGATATACCCGTTGACCCGGCTGTAGAGGCTGCCTGACGTCTTCCCGCTGACGCCAGGATTGATGTTAGGCCGCTGGACAGCCGCGCCGATCAGGCCGTTCTGATTATTCTGGGTGATGTCGAGCGGAAACCCATTCTGATAGTAGGTTACGGCGCTCAGTTGCCAATCGCCGATCGCGTGGTTCCACCGTCCCACACTATTCAGAAACCTTTTGCCTCTTCCGACCGGAAGAACATAGGAACCAGCAAGAGTGAAGCGATTCGGGACATCGATGAAGGAGCGTCCCCACTCGGATTTCAAGTCGTAGACGTTCTGCGGACCGGGGTTTGAGCCGCCGGATGGGCTGGATGTCTCGTACGATCCATCGAAGTTCCGCGACCAGGTATAGGTGCTGAGGAAAGACAATCCGTTGGAGTAGCGCCTTTCTACACGAGCCGCGATCGAGTTATAGCTTGATGAACTGTCAGTCGTAATTACGTTGACCGAAGCGAATTGAGGAAAGGGCAGAAGCAACTGGTAATAGGGCACCTTCTGCTGGCCAATCAATCCTGGCCCTTCCGCCTGATAAAACGGATTGGCGGTGGGGGCATTGAGCGCTGCCTGTCCCAGGGAAAAGTAGGATGGACTGAGTTGGTCGATATTTGTCCGGCCTCCGCCGGCAGGCGAGGCGCTGCCGCCGCCCTGCGGCGAGGGCAGCAGATGACGCCCACGCGATCCTACATAGTCCACTTCCAGAATCGTGCTGTGGCCCAACTGGCGTTGAACACCGGCAGAGAACTGATAGATGACCGGAGACTTGATGTTCTCGCTGTAGGCCGCGCTGGGGTCGCCGATGCCTGTAAGCAGGCGGTTGACATTTCCAGTGGGAGTTTGCGGCCCGCCGGGAAAGGGATTATTGAGCGAGAAACTCGGCGCCGGAGTGACGTCGCCATCGTTGCTTGAAGTGAGAGGCGTCTCGGTAGTGAATCCGGTCTGAAGAGCCGCTGTCGCATCGTAGCGCAAAGGCGAATAGAAGACTCCAAAACCGCCGCGAAGCGTTGTCTTCTCTGCAAGCGCGTATGAGTATCCAAAGCGCGGGGCAAATTTGAGCTTGGAAAGTTCTCCGGTCTGATTGCGGCCACCCGTGCCGGCATACTCAAGGCCACCAACTGTACCAGGAACAATAGCCGCCAGCGGGCTGGAGACGGTGGGATTGAATCCGATGACTTCGTTATTATTCGAGTCTTTCAGTCCGGTCTCGTACTCGTAACGCAAGCCGAGGTCGAGAGTCAGCTTCTTCGAGATTCGGAACTCGTCCTGCACATAGCCTCCCCAGTAGCTGACGTACTGGTAAAAGCGCTGTGACTCCTCAATCTGGCCGCTGGTAGGCAGACCGAGAAGAAGGTCGGCAATGGCGCTGCCCGATGCGCCGCCATTGGGTGTATTGGGGCTCTGTTCCGTGAAGTTGCCGGAGAAATTGAAGGCACCTGGAGCGCTTTGAAAATCAGTGAAGGACAAGTCGATGGAGCGATAATCGATGCCGGCTTTGATGCTGTGCTTGCCGAGTTCCTTGGCGATCTGGGTGAATAGATTTCTGGAATACCAGAAGTCCCTGGTTGCCGTCGAATCGCTCAGAGAGGTGAAGTTGGTGACATTGACCGGCGGAAAGAAATTAAGTTGGTAATTGTAAGCGGGGAGTCCGAGAGTTGTGGGGCTGAAGCCTGTGCTCAGCGGCAGAATGACGTTCGGGAAGCGGTTAAAGCCGAAGCGGACACTCAGCACGGTGGTTGGATTGAGAGTGAAGATGTTATTAAGATTTGTCGCGTCCACATGACGGTTGTAGGTGATGGACTCCGAACCGGGCACGGTTCCCAAGGCATTGCCAAAGGGAATCAAGCAGAAGTAGTGCAGATAGGAGACGTTGGCTGCCCACCATTTGAAGAACTGGTGATCGAGCTTGCCAACAAACTCTTGGCCGCGATTTGCCGGACCCGGCACTGCCGCATCATAGTTATATCCTCCCGTTGGAAGGTCCTGCAGCTTGGCGTGGGGAAAGTAGCTGAGGATGTTCTGCCCGACTGTGCTGATCGGGATGCTTGCATTCGCGAGATTGTTGTTCAGGATCGGTTGTCTGGTCCTGGGGTCATAGATAGTGACCGGAACGCGATTGCCCGTGGCATCCAGGACGTAACTCTGCGAAAAATCTCCCGCGCGTTCGAGGTCGGTTGGCACCTGGAAGCTTTGTCGCAGAAAATTGCTTTCAGTGAAGCCCTCCTCGGCAAGGAAGAAGAATGTCTTGTTGGTCCCGTTGTACAGGCGAGGAACGACCACCGGGCCGCCGATCGAGCCGGCATAACTGTAAAAGGGAGTGTTGGGACGCGGGACGCCCGCGCGATTGGCGAAGAAGTCGTTCGCGTTGAAGACTGACTGGCTTGTTACGCCATAGAGCGATCCATGAAGGTTGTTGGTGCCCGACTTGAGCAGCGTGTTGTACACGCCGCCGCCGGTCCTTCCAACTTCTGCGTCATATGTAGTTATCTGAACTTTGAGTTCCTGGGTAGCCTCTGTGGAGGGAATGATTGTCGGCCGGTTGACGGTGTCGGTGATGGGCACGCCGTCGATCAAGTATTGATTGGTGGACTCCGGACTGCCGGCAATGGAGACGGTGGATGTGTCGCTCTGGTCGATGAATCCTGAGCCGCGGATCACAGGCAAAACATTTTGCGAGACATTGATGACTGTGTACTGGTTTCGCCCGTTGCCGGTGGAGGTGGGCAAATCGAGGAGTTTCTGCTCTCCCAATGCCGTCGATGTCGAGCCGTTGGTGGTATCGAGTAGCGGCGTACTTGCGGATACCTCGACGGTTTGTGAAGTATCGCCGACTTCGAGTGAGACGTCCACCGTCACGGACTGTTGCGTGCCAACAACGATGCCACCGCGCTCGAAGCGCTTGAATCCAGCGCTCTCGACCAATACTTGATAGCTAGCCGGGTCCACACGGCTAAAGAGGTAGATTCCGGCGCCATCCGAGACAGCGACGCGTGTAACTTGCCTTGCTTCGTCGATGAGCGTGACCTTGGCTCCGGAGACGACTGCATGGCTGGGGTCTGTAATCAGTCCGCGAACCTCGCCATGGTAGGACTGTGCGAAGACCGGCACTGAGATGAGCAGGAAAAGGGCGCTGAATGCCTTGCGTATCGAGATCATTTAAAGCCTCCTGAGAATAAGAAGTGAGAGAAAGTCCGCTACGGAGGACAGACCTTCGTTGACGCCGAATACACCTTCGGCATGCAATGTTCTCTGAAAGAAAGAAATTGGAAATGAATCGCGCGGGTGCGCGTTAGTCCGCGAGGGAAGGACAACAGCGGAAGGGCGCGCTCCTGGGAACGGAACGCACCGTTGCAGCGGCTAAAGAAGCGGATTGGGTCTGAGCAAATGACATAGAATTAAGCTCCAAGAACCTGCGGAAGCCGGGATAGATCCTCGTCCGTGCTGTCATTGGGAACCGAGCAGCCGGGCGTCAGGATGAACTTGCTTCCCGCGGCATTGCTGGCGCTCTGCCACTGCTCGCGGATCTGCGCTGGAGAAAGATCCTTGTACTTGACCTCATCGATCCCAGTAGCGATGACCTGCGTAAACTTGCTCCGCACGGTGCTCACCTGCACGCCGCTGGTCTGTATGGACCAGTTGACGACCGGGGCCTGGAATCCAACGAACTGATCGACATATTCGTTCTCCCAGTGCAGATGCAGAAAGTTCAGTTTTGCGCTGCTGGTCGCTTCAAGGAAACGCTTGTCAAAGGGCGCGCTGAAGCGAGCGTACTCCGCAGGAGAAAGCTCCGCGCGGTTGGCGTTGGCAATCGAAAAGAGAATTCCTGACGCGCCCGCGGCGAAAGCGCGCCTGGCATGATTGATGTGCGACTGCGTGATCACATCGAGGGCGTCGAGCAGCCGTTGCGGATTCTCCTGCTGTAAGCGAATGACCTCTTCTTTCGACGACAGTTTCACCGCAACCTGCCACGGATTGAAGGCCGTTTCAAGAATGTAAGCGTCGCCGTTCAGGCCGGTGTTGATCAACTCCAGAGCGCGAATCTGGTCGGGGAAAGGATTGTCGAGAACCTTCAGCTCATACCAGTTTCCCGCGGGCTTGGGATACGGAAAGTCGCTCATCACCTTCACGATGTCCGTCTTGTACTTCCAGTGATAATCGAGTGTCGCCTTGGCGTGGACTTCGGAAGTTTGCGGGCCGAAGTGATGCCAATGCGTGAAGGGCGGACGGTCCACATCGCGCCCCGCGAGTGCGCGGTCTACACGCTCCTTGCGGGAGAGCGAATTCCGTCCTGCTACCTGGCCGAGGATCGGCTTTGCGGCGGCAACACCGGCAGCAACCGCTGCGGAAATAAGAAAACTCCTACGATTCATCATGAACTGCTCCATAAAGCGGATAGAAACAGATGGATGGAGTCCATGCGCAGAGGAATTGCTTCTGTTCAGCCTTGAATTCGATTGTCAGGGTGCAATCGCGCCTGCGCAGGAATGGATCATATCGCCACTGAAAAGTTCAGCGGCAACAGAGGGTGCGACAAGCGAAATGAAGGTTGGAAATCAATGTTGTGTCTTGTTGAGAACGAACAACTCCGCACGAACTGTCACGGAAACGCCAGTTTCGCACGGAATCAAATCAATGTCAACCCCTACCCCCTCCTCGATGAGGCTTGACACGTTTCAGCTTTACATTTAATCTTCTGTTATTGGTGAGTCGTCGATCGATGGCGTGCCGCCAGACAAGGATTCAATGGCTAAGTTGTTCACTCCCGCGATGTGTATGTGCTGCTGTCTCGGCAGCGCTGTGCGGGCGTGTTCTCTGGGCTAGATTTCGAAGCAGATATTTCGAACCCTGATGACCCACCCGCCGAATGGCGCGGTGGGTTTTTGATTTTCAGCGGGCAGTTTTCAATGGCTTGTCTTTGTTGGCCATTGCCAATTGTCCTTCAGGCGCCGGTGGCGAAGTGGCTAACGCGCAGGTCTGCAAAACCTGTATACGCGGGTTCAATTCCCGCCCGGCGCTCCAATTTCAATTGCAAGCAAAGCAGGACTCTTCAAATGACGATGAACCTTACTTCTCGAATGCCTATGGCCATGCGCACCCCGGGCGGTGACAGGCCAGCTTTGGAAGTTTGAGTTAGTCGCCTCGATTTCCTTTCTGGCAGCCGCCTGGGGTTTCCCTGGAGGCCATGTTGTTTTTGGATGCTTTTTGACCAGCCATAAGGAGATTGTGTTGAGCACATGCGAGCTGCAGGATACTACGGTTGCAATTCATGGCGGACGAACGCTGGATTCTCACGCCAGTTCGATTCTGTTTCCGCTCTATCAGACCAGCACCTTCGTTCACGATGCCGTCGGCGTGGATAAGGGCTTCAGCTATTCGCGGGTTTCCAATCCCACGGTCGATGCGCTGGAGAAGGCTCTTGGGGCTCTGGAGAGAACGCCTCCGGCGGTCTGCTTTCGCACGGGCATGGCGGCGATCACCACGCTGTTCCTCTCGGTGCTGAAATCCGGCGACCATGCGGTTATTTCCGATGTGGTTTATGGCGGAACCATGCGCCTGTTTCGCGAGGTACTCGACAATCTGGGCATCACCGCGTCGTTTGTGGACACCTCCGACACCGCCAATGTCGAGGCCGCGATTACGCCTGCGACCCGCATTGTCTTCATCGAGACGCCCGGCAACCCCACGCTGAAGCTGACGGACATTGAAGCGGTGTCCAGGATTGCAAAACGGCATTCGATTCTTCTCGCGGTCGATAACACCTTTCTAACTCCGGTTCTGCAGAAGCCTCTTGAACTCGGCGCGGACATCTCGGTGCTTTCCACAACCAAATATATCGACGGCCATAACGCGACCGTCGGCGGATCGATTGCTACGCGCGACGAGAAACTGCTGGAGCGCATTCGCTTGATTCGCAAAACTCTCGGCACCACGCAGGCGCCCTTTGAGGCGTGGCTTACGCTGCAAGGAATGAAGACGCTGCCGGTTCGCCTCAGGCTGCATTGCGAGGGCGCTTTGCTCATCGCGCAATGGCTGGAGCGTCATCCGGCAGTAGC
>Ga0224526_1001092_pt1 | contig 10538 bp, 11 predicted proteins | sample CBST25metaG_FD_179878 | JGI IMG/M metagenome (GOLD analysis project Ga0224526, IMG submission 179878) | Peat soil microbial communities from Stordalen Mire, Sweden - C.B.S.T-25 | ecosystem: Environmental > Terrestrial > Soil > Wetlands > Peat | place: Sweden: Norrbotten County, Stordalen Mire...
CGCCCCTGGGAACTCTACCAGTCGATTTTCATGCAGTTGCTGGATAAGTGTCAGACCGAGACGGCGACGCGCACCCGGCGCAAGTTCCGCTTCAAGAACAAGCGGATGAGCCTGGATGGCAGCATCATCGCGAGTTATCGGCCAGCATGTTCGACTGCGCCAAGTATCGCCAGCGAAAGGGCGCGATCAAGTTGCATCTGTTCTTGGATCACGACGGCTATCGTCTTAGCAAAATGGCGTCCACTCAAAAATGAAAATAATCGGGGTGCTTTTGTCCAGTAATGACTAAGTCAGTTGAGCAGGCACGCAGAGAAATGGGTTCGCCTTCCAGCGAACCCGCTCAAGAGGCATTTTGGAAGGGCGAAGCTGAAGGGGTGTCAGGTATTGTGCGGAGGATTGGGAGGCTGCGGCAAATTGGTTACTGCGCGGGGGCGATCGAAGATGCCTCTTTGGTTGAAGACTACGGGAGTATCGGCCGCACATATTGAGCAGTTTTGCGCACAATCGCGGCCTTTCTAATAACTGCTGAATGAGGCTCTGATCTCCTGAAGAGACGATGAACCGGTGAAGGTCACATGGCTACATCTCTGAAGGTAGGACCTCTTCTATGCTGCCGCCCAACATCTTTAATTCGTCACTCGGTCCAGACGGGTCTTCTGACAATGTGCAACAATGCACATCCATCCCCAGTCGATCTGGATTAGGGTTAGGCGATGATGAATCGTTTAGTGCGCCGCATTCTTAACCTCGGATTGCCAGTGTGGGATCTCTGTGTTTCCTCCGACGGGTGCTTCGTGTTCACCAGCGGCCTCCGCTCGTTTGCAATTGGCAAGGAAGGATTGGAGACGGGTGCTTCTATTCGCGCTGCCGGCCCGGCTCGAAAGACATTGGTAGGCATCCCATTCAAATCGGCTGCATAACCTTGGGGTAGTAACCCCAGATCAAAGGAGATCTGAAATGCTCATACTCATCATTGTTCTTGTGTTGGTTTTCGGCTTGGGCGGAGGATACTACGGCTACGGTCGGTGGGGCATGGGCGGAGGCACAGGCATCGGGTTAGGCACGGTGCTGGTAATCTTGCTGGTGTGCTATCTGCTGGGGCTTTTCCGATAGGAAGATCTGCAACCGTCTCGGCCGACAGAGCTAACTCAGAGCGCATGGTAACCTGACGGCCGGGATAGCTTCCAATCGGTCAAACTGCAAAGGCCCGATCGGGCTACCGTGTGCAGTCACTCTGTTAAAGACACGACCGCCAATATGAGGTCCATCCTAACCCACGTCGCGTTCTCTGAAATGGTCAAAATCGACCGTCTCTTGAGGGCAGCGCGCTTGCGATCCTATTCCCAAAGTGAGAACCCCCGGTTTTGCCGGGGTGGCAGTAGAAGTTTGACATTTCCGGGAGACTCTCCCGGTTTGTGTTTTTACTTTCTTCTCGTAAAAGCGTTGGAAGGTCGCGGAGCATGAGCGCCGTCCCTACGGGACTCCGACGCTGTCATGGTGGGGACGCTTTCCCCACGCTGAAGCGCGGGGCTAACAATCCCTGCGCCTCCGGCGCGGATTTCAGGCCGACGTGAAGCAATCCGCTCCCCTTGGTATTGCGCGCAGCTTGGCCCCTTTGAGGGGCCACCAACCATAATAGCCTCCGGCTTTGCCGGAGGATACTTATTGATTGCTGCCGACACTGTTCAGCTGCATGCCGCTGTCTGCGAACGCTCCCAAGACGATTGAGAGCTCTTTTGAGATGAGTGAGAGGGCTCCGACGACGCGCCACGCTAACGCTCTGCTCGAATTTTGGTCGCTCGAATCTCAGGCGGTGCCTCGGGTCGAGCACAGAGTGAACGGCGGGGGCGCCGTCAGGTTGAAGATTATTACCGCGTGGCTTCGAACAGGAACCACGCACGTCGCTCCGCCTCGTCAATCCAAACCTCAATCAGACTGGTGGTTGCGTAATCATTGGCTTTAGTGGTAACCACATGCGCCGCGCGCAAGCTCTCCACAAACGCCTTGTTGTCGGCGTGGAGTTCCCTCAGCATCTCGGTCGGACCCACAAACTCCTCGTCGTTGTCCGCAAGCCGTTGCAGCCGGGCAATGTGTCCTATGGAGTGGATGGTTATGCCGCCGACCTTGCGAACACGCTCGGCTATGGCGTCGGTAATGCCGAATATCTGGGTCGCATGTTCGTCGAGGAGAAGGTGGTAGTCGCGGAAATGTTGGCCGCTCATGTGCCAGTGAAAGTTCTTGGTCTTGAGGTAGAGGGCAAAGGCGTCGGCAACAAGCGCATTCAGCACGCTTGAGAGATCCTTCACATCTTCGGGTGAATAACCGTCGGGAACGAGAAGCCTGGCAGCTTGCGATTCTTTTTCGTGGATTTGTTTGGACTTGGACACAGAGTATCTCCTTTGCAGGCGAGGACATTGGGACGTCCGGAATGGAGCGTCTGCGCCAGTTCCTCCGCCCTGCAAGCGAAAGAAAGGGCATCCTGGCTACTCAGCGCATGCACGCAAACGCTGGATCGAGGCACGGCAACGGGACCTACTCCCGACCAACTACTTTGAACTCCCAGCCGAATCACACGCGACGAATGAGCCACACAATCAGCACAATCACAATAATTGTTCCTACCAAACCCAAACCTAACATAGCGCCTCCTGGCGGACACATTGGGCATCAAGGTTACCCATGCAAGCACGATAGGCCCGGATTCCGGCTTTCGTCTGAGCAAAACCAGACAATAACACGGATCATCGAAATGGGATCTGTGCGCTCTCCGACTTGTTGTGCCTGGATTACCGGCTTCCAGTCACTTGTCAACTGAAAAGCACAAGGTCACTGTGCGCGCTCCGGAGAGTGCGTCGTTGTTCTGATCAGGATTTGTCGCTGCGCACTTGTGCCTCCCAGGTCATTCGGCTTTCCAAGGAAGGACTCTGAGGGCAAATATCTACGCTGCATATTGCAAAGGGGCAGGTTACCACGAGGGATGGAGATGACAAAGTCCAGAGACAGAGCGCAGCAAATCGAGGCCATACTGGCCACGACTTCGGGTTCGTATATGCTCCGTTAGGTTGTGTGCTCGATTCCCGTATCCAGCGAAGGTTCTTCCGTCTGGTCGGGCCGGTCCGAGTGAACGGGAATCCCGCTGATAAGGCCATGATAGTTTGCGAGGCGTTTGCCGAGAATCACCACGCCCTGGTGCACTACCCTGCGAGCAATTATGACCATCTATCAGCGATCCGATAGTCCGATACTGGTCAATACAAGGTTCTGAATCGGGCGAGGATACTTCCCCAGAGAGGGTCTTACCTGGTCGCTTACAGTCAAGATGCGAATAACCGCCCATGGACGTTAACGAATCGACAACAACCACCGAACAGAGGAGAGAATCACGATGAGACCGAGCACAGAAGATAAGACAACAGGCAACCTTCACGAAGTCGAAGGCGCAATCAAGCAGAAGGCCGGCGAGATCACGAAGCACCCCAACCTGGAAGCTGATGGCATTGCTGAAAAGAACGCAGGAAAAGTTCAACACGCCGTCGGTAAGATTGAAAAGGCTGTTGGAGAGTAAGCGCATCACCATCGAACTCAGAAACGAGAAAGGTCAAGAGAGCATGGCGCAATCAGTGTTGGAACAGGTGGGCGTACAGATTGACGAGACAGCGCACAAGGCTTCGCGAGCGGCGTCCGTACTTGCGGATGCCCTTGAGGATGGCGGCGGAGCAGCACGGCGTGTTACAAAACAGGGCAGCCATGCAGCAGCAGAGCTTCTTGCTGAAACAAAAAAGCGAGTACAGCGGCATCCTATTGAAACAGTTGCGGCAGTATTTGCAGCAGGCATTATGGCTGGATCGGCGATCCGCTGGATGATGAAGCGAAGGCAATGCTAGCCAGGGACAGACAATATGAGTGAAGAGGGGCGAAACATTGGTTCCTCTTCACTCGCCATTCCGAGGTGTCAGCCCGTGCGATTGAGAACCAGGTGTATATTGCCATGACTGGTATCGTCGGCAACCTACGGTTCGTTCCATATATGGCAATAGACTATGGCCAGGCCGCCATTCTCCCCCCCTCGGATTATTTCTTTGTCAGGGACGAAATCGCAGCCGAAGGCACCATCAAGCAGGAACAGATCATCGTCGCCGACGTCGAGCTCGATCTATTGGACGAACTGCGTGTCAAGGGAAGCGTGATTCGCCTCCAGTATCCGATCAAAGACGCATGCGACAATGTCGTCCATTTCTCCGACTACAAGGCGCAACAGCTTGTCGAGACCGAAATTACTCAAGGGAATGCTTTGAAACCTGTGGTGTCCCTCTAATACAACTTTAACGTTTTCACTCAGAAGGAATTCGCCGAGAAGATCGACTACACCCAGAGCAATCCAGTCACATGTCGCCTCGTCGAAAAGCCCGAGGACTGGTCATGGAGCAGCTTCCGCCACTGGTCTACCGGCGAGCCGGGCCGCATCGAAATCGAATCGCACTGGATATGTACCCGTCGCGATAGGGCATCCACTCTATTACCCGCCGAGTGTCGGGTCCTGGTTCTTAAACCAGGCGAGCGCGTGCTCAAAATGCTGTAGATCGAAATCTGGCCAATATTCATCCCGGACATAGAAATCCGCATAAATCGATTGTACCGGAAGAAAACCGCTTAATCGGCATCTTCCTCCCCAGCGTACGATCAAATCCAGACGCGAAACCTCACCTGAACGCAGGCCGCCGTTCTTAAGACCGGCCAGATCCCATTCCCAGCCATAGTTGACCAGTAGATTCACCTTCATTCCGACACCCTGGCGATGCCGGAATTCGTTTAACGCCTTGGGGAATTGCGTCGAGGTTTCATCGCCGACGACAAGCAGAGCCGCTCCACGGCGTGCAATCTCAAAAGCGAATGCAACGCAGGCCTCGCTGAATGCCTGTTTCTGAATGGAAGGCCGCCTAGTGTTGTCCTGAGTAAAGCAATAGATGGAAGTTTCCTTGATCCCGCATTCTTTACATTTCTCGAACAGCAGCAACCCCGGGTTGATACCATGAGCATATCCGGTTTCTTTTGGCAGGCCATGATCCACAGCCCAGCGTCGGTTCCCATCGGGAATGAAACCGATATGACGCGGGATATTATTTTTCGCCATTGCACAGTCTCCTTAACCGAGCGTTACTTTCCACCGATCGAGGCCATTGCGAGTACATATAACCCGGGATTTCCATTTTACTTTCCCATCGGCGACAGCACACCGCCAATTGCCGCAGCTGCGATCTTTTTCTGCATTCGTTCCGGAGCCAAAGAACCGGACGCGTCCGGCATGGCCTTTGCCAGAACCCAAAGGCCATGATTTGCCCCATTTCGAAGCGATTTCTCAGACACCTCTCCTTCAACTCGCCTTCGTCGTCCAGATTGGTTTCCCCTGGCTGCCGCGCCTATCCGGTCGGCAGCGGCAAAGCCAGAATCCGACACAACATGCTTGCGAACAGGCGCCGCGTCAGGTGGTTCTCCGCCAACAGCAGCCAGTAGTAACGGGCATGCTTGATCAATCGGCCACCCGTCTTCAGCAGCTACGGGCTCCTGAGAGGGAGAGGACATGGGCCACCTCGACGGTCAGAGGATTTTCATGCCACGCACATCATGATCTCCGCTGACATTGTCGATCTACATTCTCTTCCAGCGGACAAAGCGGAAACTGAGCGTTCTGATACACAGCAAGAATCCCCTGGCAGACGGCATTTTGTGAGGCGTGGCGATGCATACGCGCAGTTCCGGGAGGATCCGGCTAGTCGGAAGCGACCTGGGCCACATCACGTTAGGGACGAATTGGCGACTAACCAGCGTCGGCTATCGGGAATGAAGTGCCCGACCTGTTGAAGCTGCTGTATTGTTGGTGTAGCGCGGCGTCCTTTTACGTTTGCGTTTGATCAGAACGGAACAGTCTTCTTTATCCCCGTGACCGAATACTCTCAGTGAGCCGGAATTTGTCGCTGAATTGTCTTGGTGCCCAAAGACCTTTCCCGCTTGTGAATCTGCAGCTAACTATCCATGCACCATGCAACCATGAAAAGACTTGAGATCACGGAGTAGAAGTGCGATTGAGAGAGCGATGACAGCACCCGGTACGAATTCTGCACCAGGAGAATCAGCCGGGAAAGACGGCCCGGCAGGCGTTAGCCCCGCGGGAACTCCGGCACCTCTGGACAAGTCTTCGACTGTGGCAAAGGCCAAGAACCACAACATCCGTATTTCGTCTGCCGTCCTCGATGCGGCGGCGAAGGACGGCGATGCACTGCTTCAGTCGTTGCACACGATTCCCGAGGGTCTGACGCAAGCGGAGGCCGAAGCGAGAGCGCGGACCGCCGGCCCGAACGAAGTGGCGCAGGAACGCCGGCGCGGCTGGTTTATCCGCCTCTTGATTATTCTTCGCAACCCGCTGGTGATTCTGCTGGCAGCTCTCTCATCGATTTCCTTTGCCACGGGCGACGCGCGCGCCGGGACCGTGATGGCATGCATGGTTGTGCTGAGCGCCACTCTGCGCTTCGTGCAGGAAGCCCGGGCGGATTCGGCCGCGGCCAAGCTCAAAGCGATGATCCACGTGACCGCCAATGTCTTTCGGGATGGCAAGGCGTTGGAGATGCCGCTGCGCGACCTTGTCCCTGGGGACATCATCAATCTGAACGCCGGCGACATGATCCCCGGCGATGTGCGAGTTCTCTCGGCGAAAGACTTGTTTGTGAGCCAGGGCACACTTACCGGAGAATCCTATCCTGTCGAGAAGTTCCAAGATCTGGACACGAAGCCCTCCAATTCGCCGATCGACCTGAAGAACATTTGCTTCATGGGGACCAGCGTTGAAAGCGGCACAGCAACCGCGGTCGTGGTCGTCACGGGAGTCAACACGTATCTCGGCACCATGGCGGGCTCGATCACTGAAGAAGCGCCGCCGACCAGTTTCGACCGCGGCCTGAGCCACTTCACATGGCTGATGATCCAGTTCATGGCGGTCATGGTGCCTCTGGTCTTCCTGATCAACGGCTTTACCAAGCACGATTGGAAGAGCGCATTCTTTTTCGCGATGGCCGTGGCCGTGGGTCTGACCCCCGAGATGCTGCCCATGATCGTCTCCGTGTGCCTCTCCAAAGGCGCCATCGCGATGAGCCGCAAGAAAGTGATCGTCAAGCGGCTCAATGCCATTCAAAACTTTGGCGGGATGGACGTGCTCTGCACGGATAAGACCGGCACGCTGACCGAGGATCGTGTCGTCCTGCAGCGGCACTGCAACGTAGCGGGACGAGAAACAGACGAGGTGTTGCTGGACGGTTACATCATCAGCCACTTTCAGACCGGCCTCAAGAATCTGCTGGACACGGCGATTCTGAATAGTTCGGATTTTCATCAACAAGCGCTCATCGAAAAGTATAAGAAGCTCGATGAGATCCCCTTCGATTTCACGCGGCGCATGATGTCCGTGATGGTGGAAACTCCTGAAGGGAAAGCGATCCTTTTCACCAAAGGCGCTCCGGAAGAGATATTCCACCAGTGCTCTCAATTCGAGTTGGACGGGAAGCTGTCGCCCATGGATCCCGCGCTGATGAAAGGTTTGCGGGATGAGTATGCGAACCTCAGCAGCGACGGCTTCCGGGTTCTGGCCGTAGCCGTCAAGGAACTGCCGGGGAAGCAGTCCTGCTCCAAGGAGGACGAGCGCGACCTCGTGCTGAAAGGGTACGTTGCCTTTCTCGACCCGCCCAAGGGCACGGCTGCAATCGCCATCCAGGCCCTGCACAAGCACGGCGTAGGAGTGAAGATCCTTACCGGCGACAACGACCTGATCAGCCGCAAGGTGTGCAGGGACGTGGGACTCGAGCCCGATCCAATGCTCCTGGGCGAGGCCGTGGAAAAGATGTCCGATGCGGAACTAGCGGATGCGGCGGAGAAGACGACGCTCTTCGCACGTCTTACTCCTGCCCACAAGCAGCGAATCGTTCGCCTTCTCCGCAGCAAGGGACATGTGGTCGGCTTCATGGGAGACGGAATCAACGATGCTCCCGCATTGCACGCCGCGGACATCGGCATCTCGGTGGATACAGCCGTGGACATCGCCAAGGAGTCGGCAGATCTGATTCTGCTGGAGAAAGACCTCATGGTGCTCGAAGGGGGCGTGATTGAAGGGCGAAAGGTCTTCGCGAACATTCTCAAATACATTCGGATGGGTGCCAGCTCCAACTTCGGGAATATGTTCAGCGTTTTGGGAGCCAGCGCCTTTCTCCCCTTCATTCCGATGGCGCCGATCCAGATACTGACCAACAATATGCTCTATGACATATCGCAGGTGCCTATTCCCACCGACGAGGTGGACGAAGAGCAGGTGGGACGGCCGCGGCCCTGGAACATTGGAGAGATCAGGCGGTTCATTCTCTGCATCGGCCCCATCAGCTCAATCTTCGACTATACGACATTCTTCATCATGCTCTACCTTTTCAAGTGCTGGGATCCATCCCGCGCACCGTTATTTCAGACTGGCTGGTTCGTCGAGTCGCTGATGACGCAAACACTCATCATCCACATCATTCGCACCAATAAAATCCCCTTCTTCCAGAGCCGCGCAAGCTGGTCCCTGACCCTGACAACAATGGCCATCATGGCCTTCGGAGCGTGGCTGCCGTATTCCCCACTGGCCTCTTCGCTTGGCCTTGTACACCTGCCGGGGCTTTACTGGCCGATTCTGCTCGCCACGCTGCTTGCCTACTCGTGCCTTACGCAAGCAATCAAGGTCTGGTTGCTGTGGAGGAAATGGATTTGAAAGTGCATCCGTTGTTCCTGGCTTTGACCGGCTGGCTGTAATTCGGGGGCAGGAGTTGGGAGAAGATCGTGTTTCCCGGTTTCCAACGCTTCCTGGATCGAAAGGGAAACAAAATGCTTACGGGCAAGAAGGAACAACATCACACCGGACGAACCGGCTGGATGCGCGCAGCGGTTCTGGGCGCGAACGACGGCATCCTCTCAACTTCAAGTCTCGTGCTGGGTGTTGCTGCCGCGCACGGGACACACCGTAACCTGCTGGTTGCAGGAATGGCCGGCCTGGTGGCCGGGGCTATGTCGATGGCCGCCGGTGAGTACGTTTCAGTTCATTCGCAGGCAGACACAGAACATGCCGACCTGGATATTGAGAGCGCGGAACTAAAGACAGACAACCGAGGCGAACACAAGGAGTTGGCGGCAATCTACGTCGCCCGCGGACTCGATCCTTCTCTCGCGAAACAGGTGGCCCAGCAACTGATGGCGCACGACGCATTGGGCGCACATGCCAGCGATGAACTTGGTATCTCCGAGACGCTTCGTCCGCGCCCTATTCAGGCGGCGTCATCATCGGCCGGGAGCTTCGCACTCGGCGCATTGATGCCTCTATTAGTCACGGCCATCGCACCGGCGCAGGGATTGATCCCCCTTGTATCTGTATCTTCTCTGGTATTGCTCGCACTTCTCGGCGGACTGGCAGCATGCGCGGGCGGGGCAGGAGTGATGATCGGTGCAATGCGCGTGACGTTCTGGGGCGGATTTGCCATGGCAATGACCGCTGGCATCGGGTGGATATTTGGAGCAGTTGTTTAGCCCTGCGAAGTGGAGATGGGGCAATTTCTACTCCCACTTCAGAAAACTCTCATTTGGCGAGAACATCTCACGAATTGACCGGCAACATATAGCGATAGTTAACCTAGAGCCTGTTATTAACTTTGCTGGAATGTTCGCATCAGGTTTGCCAGCATAAGGATGGCGAATGCAAGGTAGTGGAGAGCGGCGAGGGTTTCTGCCAGTCGTTCGTAGTCTCTTGCCAAGCGGCGGAATCGTGCGGCCCATGCAAAGCTGCGCTCCACCACCCAACGTCGCGGCAGCAGCACGAAGCCTCGCTTGACCTCAGTGTGCTTGACGACTTCCAGTTGCACACCGTGTTTCTCCGCAGCCTCTGCGGCGCTTTCACCGGTGTAGCCTTGGTCAACATAGGCCAGTTCAACGCTCTCGCCGGTGACTTGCTGCACCGCCTCGGCCAAAACGCCAACCTGCGTACGATCCTGCTCATCGGCGGCTGTAATATGCAGCGCCAGCAGATGGCCCAGTGTATCGACCGCCGCATGAACCTTCGATCCCTTGCGGCGCTTGGCTCCGTCATAGCCGCCACGCGCCCCCGACTCAGGCGTCGATTGCAGCGTGCGGCTGTCCAGAATCATAGCCGTGGGCTGGCCTTTGCGCCCGGCAAACTCGCGTAGCAGAATGCGCAGATCCTCGACCATAGTCTCGAAACACCGCGCATCGATCCAGCGCCGCATCTGCTGATAGACCACATGCCACGGCGGCAGGTCGTTGGGCAACATGCGCCAATGGCAACCGGTTTTGGCCACGTAGCGCAACGCGTTGAAGACCGCACGCAGAGGATAATCGCGCTGCGCGGCATCCTCGCGGCAAAGCGCCAAATACGGCACTACAAACGCCCACTCTTCATCCGTCACATCCGTCTGATAGCCCGTGCGGTCTCGATTCCCCATGCCTGTATCGTCAGC
>Ga0224526_1001129_pt1 | contig 10280 bp, 8 predicted proteins | sample CBST25metaG_FD_179878 | JGI IMG/M metagenome (GOLD analysis project Ga0224526, IMG submission 179878) | Peat soil microbial communities from Stordalen Mire, Sweden - C.B.S.T-25 | ecosystem: Environmental > Terrestrial > Soil > Wetlands > Peat | place: Sweden: Norrbotten County, Stordalen Mire...
GATGAACGAATAGAGAAACGTGATATTGCTCTCAGTCGGCTCCAACTGGAATGGATTGACGCGCGGCCCGTCTTTGCCGATGCGGTCCACGCGCCCGCCGTACAACTCGACGACGCTCTCATAGCTGCCGCCAATGTCGAAGATGTAGGTAAACCCGCCGTACTTCTGTTCGTGGGCGATGGACATGTTGCCATGGACGCTTTTGCCGGTTCCGGTCGGCCCGAGGATCAGCATGACGCGCACACCGTCTACATACACATCCTGAAAGAACGGAGTCCGTGAGCGGGTCTCGAAGATGTTGAGGTACTCGTTGTCGAGGTCTTCGGAATACGGATGGCCGAGATTGGGCGCAAACACGGATGACAGACGTGCATGGTGATCCTCTGCCAGCCACATCGGAAAGACGTTGAACCTTCCATTGCCGGGAAAAATCGCATAGAACGCGGAGAGGCTTCCCAAAGTCTCTTCCATGATCTGCGCCCGTGCATCGACGAAGGCGCGATGCACGGCGGGCGCAATGCCGCGCAGCTCGTCCACACTGCGCGCGGCGACAAGGAAACGAAGGGAGAACTCGCCCTGAGCCTTCTTGTCCAGCGAACGAATGACATCGCCCAAGTCATCGACCTGTGTATTGGCAGCGCGTGCGCCAGCGCCGGTCTCAAGCGAAGCCGTATCGTGCCCACTCATCACGCGCGTCAGTACGCCAACTTTGAAAAACGAGATGAACTTTTCCTGTGCATCGATCTCGCTGCGCGCAGCAGTGGTGGACTTCGGACGCCAGGTCGTCAACAGGATGCTGTCGCAATCGAGCGCCATGAGTCCCGAAAATAGGCAGGGACGTGACGCCTCGGGTGTCGTCTTCAGAGAAAACATCTGGACGTACCGGCGACCAATGGTGAGATGGTCGCTGTGCCATGAAACCGGGCTGTTCACGATCTGGCGGTCCAAGCCGTCATCGGCGGTCAACGTGTAGGCTGCTGCCCATTCTTCAAGATTGAAAAGATAACTGAAAAACTGGAAGACGGCGTTCTTTTCGAGTAGCCGCAACCCAAGAGAGCTGCTGAGATGGCCTTCGAGTAGTGTGGCTGTTTTCTCAAGGTCGGCCAGCATCCGCGTTGTGTCGGTGTCGTGCTCCTTCGGCTTCCGCGTGAAGGCCGCGGCCTTCGGCGGCTCAAGCGTCAAACACCAATGCAAGTCGATTCGGCGGAAGCCCGCCGATTTGTCCAGAAAACTCAACCGGTCATCGACGAAAACCTGGGTGACTGAATTCGAGTAGGCGGCCTTTCTCGGCAGATCATAGCCGGACATGACGCGCGTGTATTGGTAAAGGCACGCGCCTTCTGGCAATCCCCGCAATGCGCCCTCAATCGAGCGCACCTGCGCTTCAAGCCCCTGATCGGTCACGCCTTCTTCGTCGATCCCGGCGAGCGAAAAGAGGCAACCGTAGCCGCCGCTCTTCAGCGCAAAGAGCCGGTCGTTGACGAAGCGTACAATCGGGACGATGCTGCACGCGGCTCCGGCTTTGGCGAACCACGGCGTGTATTTCAACTGCTCAGTGTTTACGCGGGTCATAGTAGGACCTCTGGCTCAAACTCAAGCCCCAAAGTTCGAACATCTTCGGATGTTTGCGGACGACAAGCCACGCGCCGATGGCGAGCGACGGGAAAGCGATTAGCGCCACGACGCGGAACCCAACGAGGAAAACTGTTACGCAGACGAAGACAATCGCCATCCATGCGCTGAGGTCCAATCCGAGCTTGGCTCGTGGCCTATTGAGCGCCTGATTGATTGGTAACGGCTCTCCTCGCTTGGTCATGGCCGCCTCCTACTGCATCGTCTGCCCGGTGAGCGAGCCAATCCAGCCAGCACCCCAGCCAAGGACTCCAGCGCCGAAGAGCGCGCCAAAGAGTCCGGGAATGGCGTCCTGGAACCTGCCCGACATCATGCGGATTCCGGCGAAGATCAGTCCGCCGAAGCAGATGACCGCACCCGCATAGATGGCGAAGGTTTTGAAGGTGGTCATCAGCGTGGTCGCGCCGGAGAAGTCCATCGTTCCCTGGGCATGGGCCACGCCGGCAAACGAGAGCGCAAGAAGGGTTGGAGCCATCGAGCGGATGGCTGAAAGAAGTGTGGTCTTGAGGGTTTGTCCCGACAGCCGGTTGGCGGACGGAATAAGCAGCCGATTACGACTGGCGTCGCGTCGGAATATGCGTTGGAATCGATTCACTTTGCACCTCCGCTGACTTAGGCGTCAGCATTAGGGCAAAGTTAGGTCGGTTTCGGGGCCGCGTCCAATGAATTCCAGGGAGACCGTTATTCCATTTGGGAATAACGACCGGGTTTTGTGGGGGAGGATTGGCCTAGAATTTGTAGTCGCGGATGGTTTCCGGTGCTCCGGCACCACCCCTATATAAGGATGCTTCCACAGCTGGACGCACCATGACATAACAGGTGAAGCTGGTTCCGTCTGTCAACTCAATTTGGACGCGCGACCCGTCGCCGGTGTCCCGGTGAATCCTGAGCAATTGAATTGTCTTTCCTGCCACTTCCGGGCAGTCGATGAAATCTGTGTTCACAGATTCTCCCTCCTCTCCTATTGAATCGTATCCTTCTACCCCGATGCGAAACCAGTTTCGATGAATTCCCAGTCATCTTTGGTCGCTTCCAGTAGCGTACAGAGCGAGTGCGGCGCATGGAGGAAATACCAACCAAGACATTATCACACTCATCGTGTGTAGACGCATAGTGGTCATCCTCCGAGCATGGAGATGTGGCCCCACGCTCCGTTAAGTCTCGATTTGGCTCTAGGTTGCGGCAACTCCGCGACGAACGGGGCTATTCCCAGGAAGAGCTTGCCGAGCGCGCCGGTCTGCATCGCAATTACATCGGCGGCGTAGAGCGCGGCGAACGGAACGTGGCCCTGGAGAACATCGTCAAGCTGGCAAAAGCACTCTCCGTCAGGCCAAGTGACCTATTTACAGAGTTCGGAGCTTAGCCGTAGTTCATTATGCCCGCTATCCATCCTCGAATCCCTACAAAGTTCCGGATTAGAGAAGCTCCACTCCGAATACCAAGAGCCGCTGCCACCACCACAGATGGATTTATGGCTCATTCTTTCGGTGGACGACGACCCTCACCTCGCGGATTACACTTCGGCTGAGGATTGTTAACGTGAAAGAACTGCGTAAACCCATTGGACGACGCAGCCTCTTGAAGGCTGGCGGATTCGTTGCTGCAAACGGCGCTCTCGGGGCGATTTGGGCGCTGGTAACGGGAACTGGTGCGGGTGCCAGTACTTCAGGAAGCCTTCGGAAGCGGCCCCGATGGATCAAGGTTGTGCGCCAGCCCACGCTGGGTGAGACGAACATCTATTACAAGCGATTTTCTGGCTTCGATATGTTTGCACTCTACCGTCCATTGAAGACGCAGCGCGAGGGAGCCGGTTCCTTCGAGGCAGAGCAAGCCTCCAAGGCCAAGCGCCTGATCGCGTGGACCAATGAGAAGAAGCCCGGATTCAGCTTGCCCGATCAGCAGTTGAGCGAAGGCGCCTGGACTGTGATGCGCAGCGCCAGACCTGGCGTTGGTCTGTTGTCATGGACGCGCCCCCCGGAAGACGAGCCCAAGGAGCAAATCTCCCAGCGCTATACTGCTTCACCGGAGGAAATGGCGAACACCGTGAAGGCCGCGGCGCGACTCTACGGCGCCCGGCTTGTCGGCATTGCACCGATGAATGAGGCGTATGTAAATCTCCAGGTGCCGCATAGAGACCGTCCGCACAAAGAGCAGCCGTCGAAAGATGCACAGCAGAAAGACCCGCATTCGGCCGTTCATCGTCATGAAGGTGAAGATCGGAAGAGTGAAGGTATTTTGACTCATCCTCATGCAGATAAAGATCAGAAAGGCGAACAGGAGAAAGAGCATCAGAAGACAAATCAGCCTCCGCAAGATAAAGATATTGTCTTTGCAGATGTTGATGTGCCGGAGGTGACGGACGTGAAGTTCGTGATCCCCCGAAAGATGAAATGGGTTGTGGCCATCGCCATTCCGATGGATATCGAACTGCTCGCTCGCACGCCCACGCCACTGGGCGATGCAGCGTCGGCGCTCGGTTATAGCCACTCAGCTTTTGTGGTGTCATCGCTGGCCGTGTTTATCCGCGGTCTCGGCTATGAGGCGATACCTTGCGTGAATGATACCGCGCAGAGCATACCTTTCGCGCTCGATGCTGGGCTCGGGGAACTCAGCCGCCTCAACAAACTGGTTACGCCCGAGTTTGGTCCTGCGGTTCGCCTATGCAAGGTATTCACCGATATGCCGATGGCATACGACAAACCGATCGATTTCGGGTTGGTTGAGTTCTGCAAGGGGTGCAAGAAGTGCGCTGAAGCGTGCCCTTCGCGCGCACTGTCGTTTGATGATGAGCCGAGTTTCAAAACCAAAGGCCCGTGGAATAATCCCGGACACAAAACTTGGTACGAGGATTCTTACAAGTGCTATCAATACTGGCAGAAGTCTGGTTCAGCGTGCGGAGTGTGTCTTGCCAGTTGCCCGTACACGAAGGGCGATCAGGCATGGATTCATGAGGGCGTGAAGGCCACAATCTCCATGGCGCCTCCCACGGATGGCGTCTTTCGCATTATGGACAACGCTTTGGGATACGGCAAGCAACACGCGCCTGAACAATGGTGGACGAAAGATTCGCCGTCGGGCGGGAGAGGATGACCATGACGAACAGCGCTGATGTTATCACGATCACCATGCGCAAACACGCATGGTGGTTTTGGGTTCTCGCTGGGCTATGGCTTCAACTGGAAGTCTTGCTGGTGCAAACTGCTTTGGCCAGTGTGCGGGAATCTGAATACCGCGCGGCCATTATCAGCGGGATTGCCGCTGCTGTTCTGGCCGCTGTTGGCGTCTTCGGCTGGATGCGCCGGGGAGAGTCTCGCAAACCAGACAGGCCTAACGAGTCCGTTTAAATACGAAGGCGTGACCGGCTCTCTCCGGCGCTGGTCACATACACCCCAGGTTGCTCCTGGAGCGGACAAGCAAACTCGCACGCTCCGCAACCTACGCAGCGAATGAGGTCAACATACGGCTGCTTCAGCATCCGAGGTTTACCTTCCGTGTCCGTCACTGTGGCGTCCTTGAGATAGATCGCCTTGGGCGTCACCGGACACCACTCCAGGCAGATGACGCAATCTGTAGACTTGGCCCACGGCAGGCAATGTATCAGGTCATAAACCGCCGTGCCGATGAGCAGCGGCTTGGAAGTTACACCATCCTCCACGAGCCAACCCTTTTGCTTAAGCGTCAATGCTTGGATTGATCCTGTGGGACAGACCTCGGAACACCGCACGCAATTCGGCTCGCAGTAGCCGATCTTCGGCGTGATAATGGGGCTCCAAAGACCTATCAGACCGGCCTCGGTGAACGCAGTTTGCAGAGCATCGTTGGGGCACGCCCTCACGCACTCGCCACAGCGGATGCACTGCGAGAGAAAGTCACTTTCATTCAGTGCGCCCGGCGGCCTTATCAGCCGCTCGCTCCGATTCTTGCCCAAAGCGGATTGTGCGCGCAATAAAGGCACGACGGCGAGACCGGTCACAACCGCGCCCAATGCCTTGCGACGGCTCAGATTCGTCCCCACAACCTCAGGCTGCGTTTGGGCTTTGCGAGAGAAGCGAAATTCAAGGCTGCTTTGCGGACAGGCCTCGACGCAGTTCAGGCAAAGGTGGCACTCTGCTTTGTGCCAGGGCACGCCGCCGATCGGATCATCTCCGCCCTGGCAACTAATCAGGCAGCGGCTGCACTTGTTACAGGTGGCCTCATTCTTGTGCAACCCAAGAATTGACCACCGCGCGGTCACGCCCAGAAACGCGCCCAGCGGACACAACGAACGGCACCAGAAGCGTGTTACGCGCAAATTCATCAGCAACAGCATCAAAAATATCACGCCCATCAAAACACTCGGCCAATAGTGCGGCTGGTAGACGACATAGTACTTCTTGCTGGCAGCAGCCGGAAGAAATGACACACCCATTGATCGCACCAGCAAGCTGAAAGGATCGATCCACCCCACCATGTTGCTGCGGCAGAGCGAGGCCAGCAGCCCGGCTATCAACAGAAAATACTTTGTCGCCTGCCACTTCTTATAGCGATTGGTTGCAATCCGCGTCTCGCGCCTCATGGATTTGGACCGGATGCTGTCCACAAACTGATTCACACTTCCCAAAGGGCAGATCCAGCCGCAGAAAAAGCGCCCCAGAAAGAAGGTGGGGATCAGGATGACGAACGTCCAAATGAGCGCAAGGGAAAGCGTGTGGCCTGCCAGGGAATTGACGAGTGCTGCCAGCGGGTCCAGCTTGAAGAAGTAGTTTACGTGATGCAATTGCCGCGTATCCGCGCCTAATAAGGTATTCATCTTTGTGCGCGCTAGCAGCCAGACAAACAGTAGAAAGAATACGATCTGCGATATTCGGCGATTTCGTGTTGTCAAGATGCGAACCCCCGAACCATACTCGTGCCGCATCCTTTCTGGCGACAGCGGAATTTGCGGATTACGGCCTGAGAAGTACCACTCTCAGGCCGCAGTTGGGTTGCAACTCAAAATGAGAATGTGGCGCTGACCTGCATGATCCTCGGATCAAATGCTTGAGTGGATTTCCCGAAGATCGATGTTGTGGAGAAGGTCTTGTTCGGCTTCAATGCCAGCGCCATATCGCCGTTGGGCATATAAAGATTGGTGGTGTTGAGAACGTTGAATGCCTGCCATTGCACGTGGAACTCCCTGGATTCCATGATCTTGAAACCGCGAGCGAGCGAGAGATTGGTGTTGATCTGACGCGAGCCTCGGAATGCGTCGCGCTTCAATGTTCCATTTGTGCCCAGAACAGGGATTGGGAAAATGTTGGGATCGAAGAGTCCATTCACGTATTCCTTCTGGCTGAACTTCGACTTGATAGCGCCCTTTGCCGGGGCCATCGGACGGTCATAGTATCCGTTTCCAATATTGCCCCCGCCATCTGCCTTCCAATCGCATCCTGCCTGAAACGACGCCGAGCAGTAGACGCTGAATGGACGCCCGGATTGTACCGCGACAATTGTCGATAATTGCCAGTTGCCAGCCACCTTGTCAAGTAAACTGTGACCCTTAAAGTATTCAGGGCTCCATGCAGCAGATGCAGTAAACCTCTTTGGAATATCGAATTCCGAACGGCCCCGTTCGCACTTCAGGCAACTTGCATCTTGCGCTCCGCGCGATCCCTGCGAATTGTCTGCCCAGAAGGATGAGGCGGTGTCAGATTCATCGTCGAGCCATTTGGACCACCGGTAATTTGCTTGTACCATTAACGTCCGGCCCGCCTGATGACGAACTTCGGCTGTCATGGCATTGTAGCTGGAGGAGACTCCATTCGTTGCGTAAGTGATGCCTGCCCATTGTTGGTTGATTCGCTTTTGCACCCCATTGTTTACGAGCAAATCGCCATTGAACCTGTTGATATCATCGCGACGCTCTAGATTGACCCCGGTCGTTCCAATGTACCCGACCTCAGCAATCCATCCCTTTGCAAACTCATGCTGGAGGTTTAAGAACCAGCTTTCGCTGTACTGCGTCTTGAGCTTTGGATCGATTAGCCATGGAGAAATGCGAAGTGCCGGAGTTCCTGGCGGGCTGACAATTCCACCCTGCGCGTTCAATGTTGTTTTGAACTGAGGGTTATAGGGCACTGGAATTCCGTAAAGGATGCTTGTGCCGTATCCCGCATTCGGCTGCAAAATAGCCGTGACGGCAAACGGTGGGTTTCCCGTGCCGCTTAGTAGCGTCAATCCATGAAAAGGCTGATAGGAAAGGCTGAATCCTGCGCGTATTGAACTTTTGCCATTGCCGAATGGGTCATAGGCAAGACCGAGACGCGGTGAGAAGTTGGTCTTCTGTGCATTGTACAGGTTTGAGACCTTTCCAACCGAGGCATTGGCAAGCCGCTCGTTAAAGGTCGATCCTTGTCCAAAGGTAATGGAAGAGAGTTTTCCATAACGCTCGCTTGGGCCGCCAAAATAGTCCCACCGCATTCCTGCATTGATCGTCAGCCGCGAAGTTGCCTTCCAATCGTCTTGAAAGAATAACCCAGCTTCATGGGATGAATAGTCGTGTTGAACCGCAGTCGGATATCCAGTAGATGGATCGACCACGAGGCTTTGATAATAGGGACTATCAGCGGCAAAAGCGAGCAGGCTGTTGAAGCTGAAACTGCCTGCCTTTGGCGCACCTACACTGAGCGCAATAAATATGTTTCTGAACTCGCCACCGTAGCGCAGCAAATGCCTGCCCACAACAGAACTCAGGGAATCCCGGTATTCGTAGGTGCGTATACGGCTTCCCAGGCTGGCTGGGTCGCCGAATTGGGCGCTGATGCCAGTGATGCTGATGGCTGGATACTGGGCGTTGGGTCGAGCGTAGCTGATGATATCGTCCTGGAACGAAAGACGTGCGTCATTCACGTTGCCATGAAAGAGGTGAATCTCTCCTAAATTCAAATTCCCAAATGCTCCGTTATAGGGATCAAGAAATCCACGCATGGATACGCCAAGATTCGAATTTAAAGAGTTGGTTGCTCCCAAACTTCTGTCAAATTCATTGATCCAGCGGCCTGTCAAGGTGTCGTTCCCGTCATGAAACGTATGATCAATACGCACCAGGTACTGATCGTAGCGCAGATAATCATGCAGCATCTCGTATGCGGTTCCTGTTCCCGGGATCACTGCGCCTTGCGGAGTTGTAATGTCCGTTTCGTTCAAATACTTCGTCCCGCCCCCTGGTGCTGGCTTCGCTGCGGGGAAATTCTTCAACAACCCAGCCGCAATACCCTGTGGCGCAGTCGTCTCCACATAGTTTGCGAACTCCGGCGTCTCCACCTGAAACGACAAAGCCTGCGCCAGCGCATTTCGAGTGCCCTCGTACGATCCAAAGAAGAAAGTTTTATTCTTGTTGATCGGTCCGCCTATACGGGCTCCGAACTGATTGAATACCTGAGGCGTTCGCTGGGTTGCAAAGTAATTTCTCGCATTGAGGTCGGTATTCTTGAGATATTCCCACGCCTTCCCATGAAACTCGTTCGTTCCAGATCGAGTGCGCATATTGACTACTGATCCGTTGCCGCGGCCGTATTCGCTGGAGAAATTACCCGTTTGAACCTGAACCTCCTCGATGGATTCGATACTGGGAACGATGCCTGGCTCCCCTGCGTTGAGCGTATGGGTATTCATTGAACCATCGAGGACATAATTATTGCCGCGAAAGCGGTTGCCATTGACGGTAACTGTAGGTGAATTGGTCAGCTTGTAGGACATGTTTTGTCCCGGGATATTGGTTGCGCCTGCATTCAGACTTGGCAGGAAAAAGACGTCGCGGACGGGGAGCGGCAGTTGGGTGATCTGCGCTTCATGCAATGTATCTGAAAGACGTCCGTCCTTCGATACGGCAACCTGCGATTGATCGGCCGCAACCTCGACGGTTTCTTGTACCTGCCCGATTTCTAGACGCGCATTGACCTGCGTAGTGGTCCCGACATTCAGTTGCAGGTGAATTTGCTCGAAGGTCTTATAGTCTTGTGTTTTGACTTGGACGGAATACGTACCCGGCGCGAGGTTTGTTATGGTGAAGGAACCATCGCTGCCACTCGTCGCCGCACGGCTGATTCCGGTTGACTCGTCAGTAGCCAGAACGCTCGCTCGTTGAACCACGGAACCCGTGGGATCAACGACCGATCCTTTGAGTGTTGACTCTGTCAGTTGTGCACTTGCAGGATGAATGGCTAGGCCAAGCATCACGCTGACAACTGCTATAAAGAATGAGATTCGAAACTTCATGAAGCCTCCAAATTGTCGTACTGCACTCTTCAGCGCACTATGAGTCAGCACAACCGGCAGTCATATGCACGAGAGTTCGAGTGGTAGTGATTTCGCGCAACCTGAACGATAGGTTTCAAGTGCGCGCAAAGATTATGAGTGATTGCACATAATCATCGATCATTGAGGTGCCTATGTCTTGAGCTATAAGGAGGAGCCAAGCATCCTTCACATTGCTGACGCCTGTCATCCATCTATGGAATGAAGGTGCTGGAAAGGAACTACTGGTAACAGATGGAGCTATACAGTAAGCGTCCGAAGTTCCCATCTGGCGTCGTGGCTGGCAGTGTGGCAGACTCTTGCAGATACAACGAAGTGTCCACTTGTTTTCAAGTGGACACTTCAAGCACCAGTGTTTGGTGAACTTCAGGCGG
>Ga0224526_1001161_pt1 | contig 10091 bp, 6 predicted proteins | sample CBST25metaG_FD_179878 | JGI IMG/M metagenome (GOLD analysis project Ga0224526, IMG submission 179878) | Peat soil microbial communities from Stordalen Mire, Sweden - C.B.S.T-25 | ecosystem: Environmental > Terrestrial > Soil > Wetlands > Peat | place: Sweden: Norrbotten County, Stordalen Mire...
ATGCCGTTGCGATCGAGAGCCTGGCGCGCAACGGCATTGTTGCGGCTGCGCAGCTTTGCTTCCGCTATGACCTCTTTGGCAAGATCAACGCGCGTGGTGATCAAGATGGCCAGCGCCTCGGGATCATGCTCCGCCTGCGCCACCAGGTCGGAAGCAATGTCTGCCGCGTTGCCGCGCTCGCTTGTCACGACGATCTCGGTGGGGCCGGCGAGCATGTCGATGGCACAATCGAAAGCTACAAGACGCTTGGCCGCGGTGACATAGAGATTGCCGGGGCCGACGATCTTGTCCACCTGCTCGACGCTTGCGGTTCCGTAGGCCAGTGCGGCTACGGCATGCGCTCCTCCGAGCCGATAGAACTCCGTAATGCCGAGTAGATGCGCGGCAGCGAGTGTCTCCGGCGCGGGCTTGGCAGAGACAACGGCAACACGCGCCACACCTGCAACCTGCGCTGGAATGGCCGTCATGAGCAACGTTGAAGGCAGAGGATGACGGCCGCTGGGCACGTAGCAGCCGACCGAGCCGAGCGGGCGCACAAGCTGGCCTGTGGTGAGGCCGGCAATCGGCGTGGCATTCCATGAGGCTGGCAATTGCCGCTGAGCAAAGCCGCGAATCTGCTCGGCCGCCGTAGACAAGGCATCGCGCAGCGCGGGATCGATGGCCTCCCATGAAGCGGCCATTTCCCGCTGCGTCACGCGCAATGCATTCGTGCTCGCAAGCCCATCGAATTGGGTTGCGTAACGGAGCAGGGCGCGGTCACCCTGCTTGCGCACGCCGGCAACAATGCGCTTGACGGCGGGCAGCACGGCGTCGAGCGCCGCGCCGCCGCGTCGCTCGAGTGCGGCTAGCGCTTCCGCTGCTTCCTTTGCGCCACGGCCTTTGGTTCGGATCAGCTTCATCATCTGCCTTCGATTTACAGAACAACTTTATTGAGCGGATATTCGACGATACCGGTGGCCCTGGCCGCCTTGAGCCTGGGAATCACATCGCGTGCAACGCGCTCATCCACGATAGTGTTGACCGCGACCCACTCCGAGTTGCTCAACTGCGAGACTGTAGGCGAGTTCAATGCAGGCAGCACGGACAGGACTGTTTCCAGGTCCTCGCGCTTGACGTTGAGCATCAAGCCCACCTGCGATTGCGCATCGATTGCGCCGCGCAGCATGAGAGCAATCTGGTCAATCTTCTGCCGCTTCCACTCGTCGGCGAGCGTGGCCTTGCCGGCGATGAGATGGGTCTCGCTCTCCATCACCGTGTCGATGATCTTGAGGTGGTTGGCCTTGAGCGAGCTGCCCGTTTCAGTGACCTCGACGATCGCGTCGGCCAAAGTGGGCGGCTTGACTTCCGTTGCGCCCCAACTGAATTCGACCTTGACGTTCACGCCCTTGGCGGCGAAATAACGCTTGCTTACCTCGACGAGTTCGGTGGCAACGATTTTCCCCTCGAGGTCTTCGGCCTTCTCGAATCCGCTCCCCTCGGGAACGGCCAGCACCCAGCGCACCTTGCGCCGGCTCTGCTTGGCATAGGTGAGCGAAATAATGCTGGTAACGTCGAGGCCGCTCTCGACAACCCAGTCGATGCCGGTGAGACCGGCGTCGAGGACACCGTGGTCGACGTAGCGCGCCATCTCCTGCGCGCGAATCAACATGCACTCGATCTCGCTGTCGTCGATGGAGGGAAAGTAGGAACGGCCGTCTGCGTAAATATTCCAGCCGGCCCGCTTGAAGAGAGCGATGGTGGCATCCTGAAGGCTGCCCTTGGGAATGCCAAGTCTGAGTTTGTTAGCCACGGGCTCCCTCTTTCTTGTCTGCTCCCTGGTTGGCAGTGCCGACCGGCAGCGGTTTGGTAAAGCAACTGACCGTGCCCTCGTGGCACACCAGGCCGTCGCCCTCGACCTCTACCCTAAACAGAAGGGTATCGTTGTCGCAATCGGTTGCGGCAGAGATTACGCGGAGGCGGTTGCCGCTGGTTTCGCCTTTCATCCACAGCTTTTGGCGGGTGCGGCTCCAGAAGGTTACAAAGCCGGTCTCCAGCGTTTTGGCATAGCTGATGGGGTTTAGAAAACCGAGCATCAGCACCTCTCCTGTGTGCGCGTCCTGTACGATGCCGGGCGCCAGGCCATCCATTTTGTCGAAATCGATCATTGCCGTTTGTCCTAGTCTTGGGTTGAGATTTTGCTTGAGGCGTGAAAAAGCCCGCCAGCGAAGGTCGCCGGCGGGCTTGGATGATTCTTAGATCTCTCTGGCCGTCTAGTTCAGGCCATGGCAGTCCGCCGGCATGGGGATCCCATGATGGTGGTGGTGACCGTGATGGCGGTTGCTCTGCATCTGTTTAAAACGTAAGGGAAAACCCCATGGCGTGTCAAATGCTTTGCTTGCTGCTGGGATCTGCTTGCGGCTGGCGCGGGGCGAGGCAGAGAATGGAGCCGTGCGAGCTGGAAGACGATTCGCGGTTGGAGCGATGGCGATTCTGTGCCTGTGTCTGGCCGGGATGGCCCAGAACCAGGATCGCGATACCCGTGGTGTACCCAAAACATCTGCGACGGCCCCTCCGCCTGAAGCGCGGATCGACATCAATCATGCGACTGTGGAGGAGTTGCTGAAAGTTCCCGGCATGACGCGCAGTTGGGCCGGACGCGTTGTTCGCTTCAGGCCCTATCGCACCAAGGCGGACCTGCTGGACAGGGGCGTGGTGAGCGGCGAAGTCTACGACCGCATCAAGGATTATGTGATCGCGCACAGGGATAAGCAGTGACTGGAAAAAGCCGTGCCCTCAGGGGCTGAAGCCCCGTTTATTGAGGGCATTGATTTGGCGCGGCTGAAGCCCGCGCCCTTTCAAAGCCAATCTCCTCAAACTGCGCGGCGCTATGCTTCGACGGGTTCTCCGGTTGATTTGTCCCCACGCTTCAGCAGCCGGCTCAGAATCACGTAGAGCACGGGGATGAAAAACAGGTTGAGCACGGTAGAGAGCAACATCCCGCCCACGACGGTGGTTCCTACGGAGCGCCGTCCCAGGGCGCCCGCGCCGGTGGCGAACACCAGCGGCAGAACGCCGAGGATGAAGGCAAACGAGGTCATCAGAATGGGGCGCAGGCGGAGTTCCGCAGCCTCAATGGCAGCCTCTGCAATGGAACGGCCCTTGCGGCGCAGTTGCTCGGCAAACTCGACAATGAGAATCGAATTCTTTGCGGAGAGGCCAATCAGCATCACCAGGCCGATCTGGCAGTAGACATCGTTGGAAAGGCCACGCAGCGCCACCAGGCCCAACGCACCGAGCACCGCCATAGGCACGGCCAACAGAATGATGAAGGGCAATGCGAAGCTCTCGTAAAGCGCAGAGAGCGTTAGATAGACCACCAGGATTCCGAGGCCGAAGATGATCAGCGCTTTGCCGCTGGATTCGATCTCATCCAACGTCAATCCCGTCCATTGGTAGGCCATGCCGGGCATCATGTTTTGATTGGCCACTTGATCCATGGCTGCGAGGCCCTCGCTGGAGCTGTAACCTGGTGCGGGCGAGCCATCAATCTCAACCGAACGGAAAAGGTTGTAGTGCGTAATGACCGGAGGACCGGAGCTCTCCACCACTGTGACCAGGTTGTCCAGCGGAACCATCTGGCCGCCGTCGGAGCGCACATAAAAATTGTGCAGGTCCTTGGCCGTCATGCGGAATGGCTGGTCGGCCTGCACAAAGACGCGATAGGTGCGGTTGTTGTAGTCGAAGTCGTTGATGTACTCCGAGCCCATGAAGACGCTGAGCGTGGTGGTGATCTGCGAAAGCGGAACGCTCATCGCCTTGGCCTTTTCGCGATCGATGGTGACCAGCACCTGCGGATCGTTGGCCGAGAAGGTGGTCAACAGGCCGGTCAGATCCTTGCTCTGTCGGCTTGCACTCACAATCTTGTGTGCCACGCGGTCCAGGTCGGCGAGGGTGTTCTTGCCCTGGTCCTGAAGCATGAACTGGAAGCCGCCGTAGCTGCCGACGCCGTTGACGGCGGGGGGCTCAAACATGGCGACAAGGCCGCCATTGGGAGCGAACATCAGGCTTTGCAGCTTGGGCGAGAGATCTTTCACAATGTCGGCGGTGGAGTGGCCCTTGCCGCGCCGTTTATCGGAGGGCGTGGTTGAAATAAACATCATGCCCGCGTTGGAAGCGCCTCCGGAAAGGCTGAAACCCATGACTGAGAAGGCGCCTGCAATGTCTGGATTGGAATAGATAATGGCCTGGGCGCGGTCGGCCAATGCGCTGGTATAGGCGAGCGAAGAACCCGGGGGCGCCTGCACAATCACCATCAGGAAGCTTTGATCTTCCTGGGGAATGAAACCGGTGGGAACGTGCTGGTAGGTCCAAACCGTAGCGCCCAACCCGGCGAAGAAGACCAATAGCAACAAGTAGCGCAGTTTAAGCGCAACATGAATTGATTTGGCGTAGGTGCGAGCCAGCCAACTTACCCCGGCATCGGCGCCATGGATGAAAGCGGAAAATGCGCGCGACACGGGGCGAATGTGGAGGAAATCCATCTGACGGGGACGCTCTTCCTCGCCGCGCAGGAACATAGCCGACAGGGCCGGCGAAAGCGTGAGGGCGTTGAAAGCAGAGATGGCGATGGCAAACGCAATCGTCAGCGAGAACTGCCGGTAGAGAATGCCGGTGGTGCCTGGGAAAAACGAAACCGGAACGAAGACGGCGATGAGCACCAGCGATGTGGCGATGACGGCGCTGGTTACTTCGCCCATGGCCCGCGATGTAGCTTCGTGGGGATCGGAATGCTCCATGGCGATGTGTCGCTGCACGTTTTCGATGACCACGATGGCGTCGTCAACTACCAGTCCTGTGGCCAGCGTGATGCCGAAAAGGGTGAGCGAGTTGATGGAGAAGCCGAAGATCTTGATGAAGGCAAATGTGCCGATCAACGAAACAGGAATAGTGACGGCGGGAATGATGGTGGCGCGCCAGTCCAACAAGAACAGGAAGATGACCACGATGACGATGGCGACGGCTTCGGACAGGGTCACGAGCACTTCGCGGATGGAGTCGCCGACCACGGTTGTGGAATCGAAAGCGATGGCGTATTTGAGGCCGGGGGGAAAGCTCTTGGAGAGTTCCTGTAGCGCAGCCTTGGCGGCACGGTCCACTTCCAGGGCATTGGCGTTGGAGAGCTGCTCGACGCCGATACCATGAGCGTCGTGCCCCAGATATTTGAGTGAGGAACTGTAATCCTCGGCGCCGATTACGGAGTGGCCGACATCTTTAAGGAGGACCAGGCCATTTGTGGAATTCTTCACGATGATGTTGTCGAATTCGGCGGGACTGGTGAGCCGGCCCACGACGCGCACTGGAATCTGGAAGGCCTGCTTCGAGTCGGCCGGCGGCTGACCGAGCTGCCCGGCCGGGATCTCGACATTCTGCTCCACCAAGGCATTGACCACATCGGTGGCGGTCAGGCTGTGAGCGGCCAGGCGCACTGGGTCAAGCCAGATGCGCATGGCGTATTTGCGCTCGCCAAAGATGATGACGTCGCCAACGCCGGGCACGCGCTTGATGGCGTCCTTCACATACACATCGAGGTAGTTGGAGATGAACTCGCTGGAATAGCGTCCGTCCTCCGTATAAAAGCCTGCGCCCAAGACAAAGTTGCTGTTGGACTTGGTAATGGTGATGCCGGTGGAGTTGACCGCCGCGGGCAACCGGCCTTCCACGCTGGCCACGCGGTTCTGCACATCGACGGCGGCAATGTCGAGGTTGTAGCCGGTGGTGAATGTGGTGGTGATGGAGCTGGTTCCGCTGTTGGTGCTGGATGAACTGATGTAGCGCATCCCCTCGACGCCATTTATGGCCTCTTCAAGAGGAATGGTTACGGCCTTTTCGACAGTGTCCGCATTGGCGCCCACGTAGTTGCTGGTTACCGACACCTGCGGCGGGGCCAGGGTGGGATACATGGCAACGGGAAGGTTGGGAATACACACGGCCCCGGCCAGAATGATCAGCAGCGCGCACACCGTGGCAAAAACAGGCCGATGGATAAAGAAATCTACAAACAAGGGTTGCCTTCCTTTTCACTTGCAATGGGCGCGTAGCAAACACCGCGCTGCACCCGCCTTCGGCTCACTGCCCAAGGCGCATGACCAGCTTGTCTCTAGGCGCCCGGCAGCGGCATAACCGGCATGTTGTTGACCAGGAACTGAGTGCTGGAGACGATGACCTTGTCGCCCACGTTCAATCCCGATGTGATGGAATAGTTGTTGCCCACGGTATCGCCCAGCGTGACCGGCGTCTGAATGGCAAAAGCGTGGCCGCCCTGCTGGCGCGCCACAAACACGAAGCTCTGCCCGCCCAGGCGCGTCACCGCCAACACCGGAATCACAGCCATCGGCGTCGTGCTCCAGATGACCCGCGCCTTCACCATTTGCGCAGTGCGCAGAACCTCCGGAGCAACATGCACCGGGGCCTTCACCAGGATCTCCTGCATCGTGGGATCAACCTCCGACGACAGAAAATCGATCTTCGTCTTCTCCAGAAGTTTGCCGCTCGTGTCCATCAGATCCACGCCCAACCCCTGCCGCACCTGGCCGGCGCGCTCGGTGGGGATGTAGATATACGCTTCGAGATCCTTGCTCTCATCCACGGTGGTGAGCACATTGGGAGGAGAATTCATGGGCGCGACAAAATCGCCCACATGCATGGGAACGTCGCCCACCACTCCGTCAAACGGCGCGCGGATGGTGTAGAAGGCCAGAAGCTCCTCCTGCGTCTTGCGCAGGCCCACTGCCGACTCGTAATCCGCCTTGGCGTTTTCAAATGCCTGCTGCTCCTGCTCGAAGACATCACGGCTGGTCACGCCTGCTTCAAACAGCTTGCGTTGCCGCTCCACTTCCACCGTGTTGTAGTCGTAGACGGCTTTCTTCTGCCGCTCGGTCCCGCGCGCAGCTTCCACTGAGGCCATTTGCTGGTGCGGATCGATCTCCATCATCACCTGTCCCGCCTTGACGTGGTCGCCGGAGTGGACGCGAATCTGCGTCAACATCCCCATCACCTGCGGCTCCACCGTGGCCGAGCGGCGCGACTTGATGGTGGCCACATACTCGCTGCTCTGCGCCACCGGCGCCAGCGTCACTGCCACCGTTTGCACCGGCAAGCCCTGCATCCCGGCTCCGGCAGGCGGCGCGGCAGCCTTCTTCTCGCAGCCCGTAGCCGCAAGCCCCACAAGAACAAGACAGCTAATCTCAAAAATGCGTTTCAACGCGTTCTTCCTCACTCGGTCGTCCCTCTTGCCAAATCGCTTCTGCTTGGATTATTTCAGCCCCGGCTCCGCTTTGTGCGGGAATGAGTGCGATGCCGGGTTCGAAGACTGCGGCCCAAGCTGCAACTTCCGCATTTGCGGACGGTTGCGGATAGATCGCACACCGCCAACCCGTAGAGAATCGTCTCACTGAGGCCTGTCTATTCAGACGGTCGGAGTCGGCCCGATGACGCAAAAAATCTCCGCGCCGCCCACTCCGCAGGGCCCGGGGCCCATTCGCCGCCGAGGGCCACGAGCCAAAGCGCCGCCCAAATCCGCCCACCGGACCAGAGCGCCGCCCAGACCGCCGAACCAGACCATCATCCCGTTTCGCCTCTTCCCGCCAGGGCCTTCCTGATTTTTGACACAGCCCCCCAAGGTTGGTAGCCTTCAAAAGGGCGCACTCGGCAAATTCAAGCCTTTTCCTGCCCTCCCAGCGTCCCCGTCGTCTAGCCCGGCCTAGGACACCGCCCTTTCACGGCGATAACACGGGTTCAAATCCCGTCGGGGACGCCAAATATTATCAACAAGATATGTATTTCTTTGCCTTGCATTCGCGGGTGCAAAATGGACACAGATCGGTGTCCATTTTGCACCCTAGGCTTGTGTCCTTAAATCCCTGATGCACGGTCAACGAACTTGGCGCTTGCTTGCTCTGCAGACTGAACATCACAGCGCGGATCAGCAGGAAATACCAAGGACAATACAGCCGCTTGAGCGGCGTGCTTGGCTGGGGTGACTGCCTGAGTGTAGATGTCCATCGTGGATCGTAGCGAGGAATGCCGCAAAAGCTCCTGCATAACCTTGAATTCCGTCCCGACGCTCCTCAGAAGCGTCGAGTAGGTATGCCGGAACGTGTGCCAACCAATCCGTTTCTGGATTCCAACCCTCTCTGCAACCGGGCGTACAACATTGCGCAGAATCGCTTGTCCCCAGTATGGATGGCGTCCGCGAAAGTGCTCATTAGCAAAAACCCAGTCATCGGAATCGCGATACCGGCAGCGGTCTCTCCATTGGACGAGCGCCTCCGCAAGAATTGGATGAACGGGCACGGGCTTCTGGGACGACTCAGTCTTGCATCGACCGACGACGCCATAGACAATCGACCGTGTCACATTCATCGTGCCTTGAGTGAAATCGACGTCGCCCCACTGGAGGGCAAATATCTCACTCTGGCGCAAGCCGGTTGAAGCCGCTAACAGGACCAGAGTCCGCTCACGAAGAGCGAGATTATCCAATAGCAGCTTGATTTCTGCCGGAATGAGCACATTTGGAGTGGTCCGCCTCTTCGCGCTCTGACGAACGAGTTTGATGGGATTGCGATCAAATAGCTCATATCGCCATGCGTGATTGAAGAGCACCGACATCAAGTTTCGGATTTTGGCGCAACTGCTTCGGGCCAGGGGCAGACTGCGCAACCACGATTCGACTTCGATCGTTCGCACCTGACCAAGTTGATAATTTCCCCATCTCGGAATGATCCACCGTTCCAAATAGAATTTGTAGTTCCTCCGTGTGGAATAGCTGCGCCAGTTGTCATCATGCGCCAATTCGCGAAGCTGGAAGTGATTGTTCAATTCTGCGATTGTCATGGGTGCTGGTTTAATCGGAATATCGCCAGGGCCCGGCATTGCGAGAATGCCAGTGGCGATCCGCCGGGCTTCGACAGCATCAGAATGCTGGTCCACGGTTCCAATGACTCTCTTCCGGTAAATACGTCGTCCGTTCCCGCTTGTCTCTGACCATCGAAACAGCCAGACATCCGGACCATGTTTGCGAGCGCTTCGTATCAGGCTTCCACGTTGCATTGTCTTCCTCCTTGATCGCAGTAGCGATCCAGGAAGAATATTCTGTTTATGAGCTTTACCGTGTCCAGCTTTTATCTAAGCATGGTTCTGCTGAGATCGTGTTGCTTTGCGCAGGCAATGACGTAGACGGTTGACACACCGAGGTATATTCCACGAACTGCAGCCTACGGTTCTGAGGTTCATCGGAACGCGTTCAGCAGCGCGGCTATCGCGCCAGCGAGCCGTTCCTGGGTTATCGTTTCAGGCAACGGAATAGACAGCACTGGGCGATTCGTCTGGGCATCCTTTGAGATCAAGCCTGAGAACGAATCGCTCAGTCGGCGAGTAGACGCCTCCGTTGAATTCGGTATTGCACGATCCGTTGCAATGGTCTCAATGAATCGAAGTCCGGCTTCAAGGAAGGATGCCGCGGCCGTTGCGACGCCGTTCGGCTGGGAGGGCGATACGGGCGCTGTTGGCGCACTGACGGATTCACGCGCTCCGGCATCCGGTGAAGCAACCAGAGTTTCTTGCGCGGGCACGTGATCCTGCAAAGGCGCGACCGGAGCGCCAGAGGACACGTTCATGGCTGGCTTGGGTTCACCCGGCTGATCCGCAAAGATCTCCTTCACAGCCTGCATCATCGTCTTGCGGCCGAGTTTGGCAAAGCTGACTTCGCCGGTGGGCGAATCGAAGACTCCAGCGAAGAGCGACTTCTTGAGCTTCAGCGTCTCCCACACGCGCTCCTCGATGCTCTCGCTGGTCAGCATATGGATCACATGCACTGGACGCTGCTGGCCCAGCCGATGCACGCGTCCAATGCGCTGCTCCAGCCGCGCCGGATTCCAAGGCGGCTCGAAGTTCACCACAACGGAAGCGGATTGCAAGTTGAGTCCCACGCCTCCCGCATCGGTGGAAAGAAAAACCGGCTCTGCGCGAGAATCTGGGAGATGCTTCGTTTTACGGGGATTTTGATATTTGTGGACTCCGGGTACACTCGTTTGCATGAGGGAGAACGATTGGAC
>Ga0224526_1001170_pt1 | contig 10027 bp, 6 predicted proteins | sample CBST25metaG_FD_179878 | JGI IMG/M metagenome (GOLD analysis project Ga0224526, IMG submission 179878) | Peat soil microbial communities from Stordalen Mire, Sweden - C.B.S.T-25 | ecosystem: Environmental > Terrestrial > Soil > Wetlands > Peat | place: Sweden: Norrbotten County, Stordalen Mire...
GCCGATTCCCACATTCCCTCCGCCCCGACTGCTAGCATGAATCGAATTCAAATCCCGAAAGGACAAAACCCGCTTCGCCTACCCTTCGCTTCCTTCAGGCTCATCTTTGGATTGGAAAAGACTCGATGATTGAGGAGCTGACTACATCCTCACTGCTGAGTCAGCGAGACTGTTGGAAGAACGAACGACCTATCCCAACCGGGTTTGCCAGTACTGCGTGACGGCGTCTACTGCAATGTGGCCTCAAGGTCTACCAACCAAGCGTCACGTTCATTTGACCCACTCCAAATTTCTCGAATGGATAATGTTATATCCAACGGTATAACAATAAACGCTTGCAGGCAGAAATTCGAAATTAATGTTCTCTTCTTGGCAATTCAACGTCCTTGTCCTGGAGGTAACAAGGACACTCTTCAGATGGTTTTTATGACAGAAGCCAATCAGACCGCCCAATGCACTCGGGTTATCTGAATAGCGGTCCGACCATTTTACTTCCGCCGCCCAGGCGAGTTTTTGTGTTTCCGGAGAAAGCCGCACTAAGTCTACCTCTCCCTTATCGGAGCCTTTATCCCATCTTGCATAGTAAAGGGTCTCATCGCTATGAAACCACTGCGAGAATATTGCGGTTTCAGCCAAGCTGCCAATTCCCTTGTCATCGGCGCCCACGGGAGAAAAAAGCGCGGCGCGCATGGTCGGATTCGTCAAATAAACCTTGAAAAAGTTTGCGCGGTGAAATCGCTTGGCATTATGGTCTACACGATGAACAATCTTGATGAGAAAAGCAGCCTCCAGATATTCCATGTACCGCTTGATAGTATTCTTTGCCACGCCTGAATTCTGCGCCAGTTCCTGTAGGGATATTTCATTGGCTGTATTGAAGGCCAGCGTCGTGAACAAATAATTAAGTTCCTGAATATCACCAATCCCATAGAGGCTTGGCAAGTCTCTCAACAAAACCTTATCGACAATATCGCTTTTGATGAATCTGCCAAGATTAGATTGAATCTGTTCGTTGAAGATAACCTCTGGATACCCTCCAAAGTTCAAATATTTGATAAATTCATTATTGAATAACTCGATATTCTCTGCCGCAAAGAAACGGCGCGAATGCTCCGCATCAGGTTCCTTTACCATTTTCGTCTTGTCCATTAATTCGATGTATTCATAGAAGGTGAGAGGAGGGAGCAGAAAATCGGTAAACCTGCCCGCGCCAGATTCCTGCGACTTCAGCCGGAGCGCTGCAGCAGCAGATCCAGACGCTACCAGTTTAATATTGGGATATGCGTCGATAGCGGTCTTTAGATGAACTTCCCAATTACGCATGTATTGTATTTCATCAAAAAACATATAAATATGATCGCGCTTCAAGTTTCGGCCACTCGACTGTGCATAGTATTCGAGCAGTTTTTCCAAGCTCAGTCCATTGTAGATTGGATGGTCAACCGAAAAATATCCGATGGATTGAGGAAGCACTCCATCCTTTATAAGTTCCTGAATCGCATGATAAATCAATACAGTTTTTCCAACGCGCCGCGGCCCCATCAGAACAACGGCCCTGCGCATCTTCTGTTCTTTGACCAAGGGAAAGAATAATTTGAAGTAGGCGCGTCTTTTCATCTTTCCAAAAACTGTGCTGATGGTGTGATCGCCTTGCCACCAGGGGTTTTCAGATCGGATTCGCTGGATGATTTCTGCTGATGAAATTTCTTGCATATTTGGACAATAGGGCCTCGCGTAAATAATGTCAAGGCTCTGATCTTAGGCGATAAAGGCTGAATAAGATGCTTATATTCAATACGATACACAGAGATTATAGTGCAACATCAATCGTCGGTGTGTTCAGATGTGGAGGTATTGCAAAGCCGTCAATCGGCGGCGTGAGCTTTTTTCCCTCGCGCCCTGGCTGGCGGCGGCCCACCCGGCACGGGGATCGCGTCCAGATCCGTCTTGCCCTCGGCCAGTTGCATGAGAAACTCCTGTGCGTCAAAGGGCTTTGCGTCCTTGAGGACTTTGCTGGCGCGCACGTAACTGCCGTCAGGCTGTTGCAGGCGAGCCTTGACGGTATCGGCAAGATAAGCGGGCAGAATCTCGTCATGGATGCGAGAGCGGACAGCCGGATCGCAGACCGGGAAGACCACCTCGCAGCGCTCGAAAAGGTTGCGCGGCATCCAGTCTGCCGAACCCAGATAGATTTCGTCCTGGCCGCCATTGGCAAAGTGGAAGATACGCGAATGCTCCAGGAAGCGGCCCACGATGGAGCGAACCCTGATTCGTTCCGACAGGCCCTTTACGCCGGGACGCAGAATCGAGAGGCCGCGAACGATCATGTCGATCTCGACGCCGGCTTGTGAAGCCTGGTAGAGAGCCTCGATGACGGAAGGCTCAAGCAGGGCGTTCATCTTGGCCACGATATGCGCGGGGTGGCCGGCCTGGGCGTGCTCAGCCTCACGGCGGATGAGGCGCAGAAAGCTCTCGGCCATGGTCAGCGGCGCCACCAGCAGCGGACTGTAGTCGTCGATCTCGGCGTGCGCAGTGAGATAGTTGAAGACCATGTGCACCTGCTCGGTGATCCGCGGATCGCTGGTGAGCATGCTAATGTCGGTGTAGAAGCGGGCCGTGACGGGGTTGTAGTTGCCGGTGCCCAGGTGGCAATAGCGGCGGGTAACGCCGTCCTCGTCGCGACGCACCAGCATGGCCAGCTTGCAGTGGGTCTTCAGGCCGACAACGCCGTGAAAGACCTGCACCCCGGCGTCCTCCATCGAGCGCGCCCAGCGGATGTTGGAGGCTTCGTCGAAGCGGGCCATCAACTCGACCACCAGCGTAGTTTCCTTGGTGGCCGCGGCCTCGATGAGCGCCTTGAAAATAGGCGAATCGTGGCTGGTGCGATAGAGGGTCTGCTTCATGCTCAGCACGGCGGGATCCTGCGCGCCTTGCTGGATGAAAGAGACCACGGGTTCGTAGGAGTCGTAGGGGTGGTGAAGCAACACGTCGCGCTCCCGCAGTTCCTCGAAGATGCTGGCACTCTTGCGGCTCAGCTTGAAAACTCTTGGAGTAAAGTGCGGGTACTTGAGGTCAGGCCGGTCGACGTCGTCGTAAAAGGACATCACACGCGAGAGGTTCACCGGACCATCGTCGTGAAAAACCTGATCCGCATCCAGTTCAAAGTTGACGCGCAGCCGCTCTACGATTTCAGGATCGGCGCCAGTTTTGATTTCGAGGCGCACCGCGGCGCCCTTGCGGCGGTTGTGCAGTTCAACGCGGATGGTTTCCAGCAGCGAGCGCGCTTCTTCTTCCTCGAAGTAGAGGTTGGAGTTGCGCGTGACGCGGAAGGCGGCGCGGGCCAGCACTTCGTAGCCACGGTACATGCCGGCCAGGTTCTGCGCAATCAGATCCTGCAGCAGCAGGTAATCGAACTTGCCCTCGGCGCTCGGCAGGCGGACAAAGCGCGGCAGCGCCCTCGGCACTGTGACCACGCCCAGCACCTGCGGGCCGGAACTGCGCCGCTTCAGCCGCAGCAGCAGGGCCAGGCAAAGAGCCTTGTTGAGCACGCGCGGAAAGGGATGGGCCGGGTCGATGGCGATGGGGGTCAGCAGCGGATCAACCTCGCGCTGAAAATAGTCCTGGGCAAAGGCGCGCGCCTCGGCGTCCAGTTCCTTCCACTCGAGCAGACGGATGCCCTGCCGGCGCAACTCCGGCAGCAGTTGCTCGTTCCAGCAGCGGTACTGCGCGGGCACAAAGCTGTGAATCTCGGCGGTCAGTTCGGCCAGCGATTCGGAGGGGCGCAGGCCGTCATAACCCGGCTCGCGGGAGCCGTCCTCAATGCGCTGCATCAGGCCGGCCTGGCGGACTTCGACGTACTCATCAAGGTTCGAGCCGGTAATGGCCAGGAACTTGACCCGCTCCAGCAGTGGGTTGGCCGGGTCTTCGGCTTCTTCGAGCACACGCCGGTTGAACTGCATCCAGGAGTGGTCCCGGCCGTTAAAAAGCTTCTGTTTCTTTGTCGTTCTTGCCATCGAATCCGTTCCGAGCGCCGTGTTGGCAGTCTACAGCGTTTCAGCGGGAAACTAAAGGTTGCCTCTCAGGAAAGAGCGAAAACGCTCATCAAATCAGGGACACAGAAAGTGCTATTCCCTGGCTGGACGCAGATTATCTTATTGATCCGGCCCAAAAGATTTGCAGCGTGCTCCCCCACCCTAGCGGCAAAAACAAAGGCGTCGCGAGGGTGGGGCACCCAAACAGCGTTGCAACACATAAGGGCCAAATCAATAGATGCTCACTCACGCTGTTTCCAGGCGTTGGCCAGCGCGCAATACGCCCACATTGACCCGCCGGGCCCGGCCGGTTAAGAATATAGACTGAATTTGTCCACTTTAGCTCCGAGAGGAACCTTTTTTATGCCCGATGCAACTATCCTGCTGAACGAAATGTCCAAGGGCGATGCCGCTGCCGTCAAAGCGCCCGAAAGCATCGACGAGATGGTTGAGTTGATTGCGGCTCACCTCTACAGCCTGGCCTCGATGCTGGTGGGCGAAGGCAAGGAAAGCGAACGGCTGGTGGAGATTGCTATTTCCAGTGCGGAGGTTTCCGTATGCGACGATCCCGGAAGGGCGCGCCAGAGCAGCCAGCAGGCGCTCTCGACAGCGGCGATCGACCTGCTTGCCGGGCGTGACCCCAGCAGTCTGGAAGCGCCGGAGGGCCTGGAACCTGCCGCAACCTGCATCGAGGACGACGACCTGGCCTCGGCAGGCATTTCGACAAAGGAACTGGAAAGCATGATCGCCGGGCCGGACCGCGACCGGGTGCGAAAGTGGCTGGCAAGCCTGCCCACGGCGATGCGCACTGTCTTCGTGCTGCGCGCGGTGGCTGGATTGAAAGCAGCGGAGACGGCCACTCTGCTCAGGGCGCACGGCGGCCCGCAAGCTGCCGGATGGACACCGGAAACGGCGCGCGAGGTCTTCCGCCAGGGGCTCTGCTCATTGGCTTCGCAACTGCTTCAAGCCTCGGCTGCACGATAAAGCGGACAAGGAAATCGAGAATGGCCCGCAGACGACACGCCCGCAGCGAAGCATTACGCCAGCGCTTTTCAGGCCGCGCCGCGCACTGCCGCCCGAATGTTACTGGTTTCGAGAATCCGTTTTTCATAACCATGCCGCGCCACAGCCAGCATGGCCTGGCCAATGTCGCGCGTCGATAAGACCTGGTTCGGCAGCGCCCAATGGAGCAGAGGCAGCAGCGGTTTGGCGAACTTGTAGAAGAAGCGATAAACAGGCGTCCTCGACTGAATTCCATCCAGCGCCTGAATCAGACCGGGGCGGAACATATAAGCCTTCAGCGGCAGGCGCAGCAGTGCATTTTCCGTTCGTCCCTTGATGCGCGCCCACATCACGCGCCCCTTCTCCGAGCTATCGGTCCCCGCGCCGGAGACATAGATAAAGGTCATCCCAGGATTCAGGCGGCTAAGCGCCTCGGCGGCAGCCAGCGTGAACCCATAGGTGATGCGCTCGTAAGCAGCTTCCTTCATTCCGCCCGACGAAACGCCCAACGAGAAGAAACAGGCGTCGAAACCGGTCAGTTCGGCCTCGACGGCGCGAAGATCGCCCATATCCGCACAAAGGATCTCGCGCAGCTTCGGATCGCGAGCGCCGGCTTTGCTGCGGCCAACAGCGGCCACGACTTCCACGTCCGGGGAGCGCAGGCACTCTCGCAGGACGCCCTGCCCCACCATGCCCGTTGCGCCAAAAATCAGCACCTTCATTGCGAACCTCTTCTCTTTCTGCTTCTGCTGGAAGCCAAGTATAGGCTTGGCACAATCGTTTCTGAAGATAAGCAGCAGTTCCGCAGGTTTATGACGTGCGACTCTGCCAACGAGTTTCTTTTTACTGAGTCTTCAACTTCCGCCTCCTGCAGTGAACGATTTCGTTGTCAATGCGTTGCGAAACGAATAGTTTAGTGACATGCGGGAGATAGATTGCAGACGAGCCGCGGTGGCGCTGACTGCTCTTTGCGCGATTGGGCTTGGCGTGTGCGTGGCACAACAGAAGGCAGGGCCGCCGGATGTGACCCTGGCGCCCCGGTCGAGCGCGGCGGTAAGCGCGCATGTCATCGACCCGGCCAAAGAGCCGGTCGTCTCGCAGAAAGAGAAGTTGCGGCTGATGCGCAGCCGGCTCAAGTACATCTTTGTGCTCTTCCAGGAGAACCGCTCCTTCGATTTCTACTTTGGCAGTTATCCTGGCGCGGATGGGCTCTACGCGGGGCCGCAAGGTCCATATACCGCCAATCAGGTGGCTGGATTCAAGCAAACGATTGTGAATACCAACGGAACCGTGGGGACAATTACGCCGTTCAGGATTCCGGCGACGATCGTCGATACCAAGGGCAAGACTGTGCCGCTCTATCCGGCGGACATTGCCTCTGTGAATCACTCGCATGTAGGCATTGCGCGCAAGATTGCGCTGGACGCTAACGGCGTGGCGCGGAACTCGGAATATGCGCTGACCGAAGAGGGCGTGACGCTGAAGGATGGCAAGCCTTCGAAGACGCCGACCTTGGAGCGCAAGCAGTTCGGCGAACTGGTGATGGCCCACGTGGACTGCGACACAGCGCCGTTCCTCTGGCGGTACGCGGACCGCTTCACGCTCTTCGACCACTTCATGGACACGATCATCGGGCCATCGACGCCGAATGCGATTGCCATGATCAGCGGCCAGGGCGGCGAAACGCAGTGGATGCTGCATCCGGAGCGGGCATCAACCGGCGGTAAGGGAAAGAACGCGGTCGTGCCGATGACCTCCGACCCTCAACCCTATTGGGGCTCGCCTTTGGACACTGCCAACCGGTTGAAGCAGCCGCAGGCAGTTCATCCATTTGATGGCGTATCGAAGAACCTGACCTTCGCCACTCTGCCGCTCTCCTTCATGGGCAGCGAAATCAAGAAGACCACGGCCGCGGACTACGACCCCGCCTTCGATCTGCCCGACGTGCGCGAGGACATTGAAAAAATCGCCGGTCACGGCGTAAGCGCGATCAACTGGGGCTGGTATCAGCAGGGCTATGACCACGAAAACAACGACGCCCAGGGCAAGGCTTCGCACGAAGGCTACGTGGCGCATCACAACGCGCCGCAATACTTCGGCTACGTGGCCAACAATCCCGTGGCAAGCACGCATCTGCATGGGCTAAGCGAGTTTTTCAGCGATATGGCGGCCAGGCGGCTGCCCTCGTCGGGAGTCTTCTACGTGCGCGGCGGTTACGGAAATATCGAGGGCTGGAAGCCGCAGGACCCCAACCCGAAGCTGGCCAAGGTTTTCAATGGCAACGACGATCATCCCGGCTACTCTGACACGCAGATCAGCGAGGCGCTACTGGCCGAGGAGATCAACGCCATCGCCGCCAGCCCGTATTGGAGCCAGAGCGCAATCATCATCGCCTATGACGAGTCGGACGGTCTCTATGACCACGCGCAGCCGCGCATCCGGTCTCATGACGCGGCGGGATTGCCGCTGGAGCAGGGACCGCGAATTCCGGCGATTGTCATTTCGCCCTACGCGGTGGCGCATGGCGTATCGCATGTGCCCTCGGAGCATAGCTCGATCATCAAGTTCGTCGATGAGTTATTCAATCTGATACCACTGGCTGACCTGCCAGACGAGTTTTGGGCGCGGCAAATTGGCGCGCAGAAATTCGGCCAGCCCAACCTGGGTCCGGCGGACGATCTGGTTCCGGGCGTGGGCGACATGAGCGAAGCCTTCGACACGCTGCGGCTCGAGGGCAGGCGGGCGACCTTGAGCGCGGAGTACGCGAAGATTCCGGCGGCGGAAATCGCCCGATTTCCTCATTTGGGCGGCGCGGGCTGCAAACAACTGGAGATCAAGCCGACAGACGACGGGCTCCCGAATCCCGTTCCGTGGGACTTCAATCCGCGGCCCGATACGACGCCTGGCATTCCAGCAGCGAGCGGGTGGAAGCCATAGTGCGAGTCTGGACCTTCCACTCAATGCTGGCGCTGGCGTTGCTTGTCTCATGCGGCGGGGCGCGCGCGTCCGATACAGCCACGACTCATGCAGCCAACATTTCTCCAACATTGGAACGCGTGCGCGCGGCCGGTGTGCTCCGCTGCGGCATCAATCAGGAAGAGGCGGAGTATACGACCGCCGACGACCATGGCAATCGCGAAGCCTTTGACGCCGATCTCTGCCATGCGGTCGCGGCGGCAGTGCTCGGCAAGAATGCGCAGGTTCGAGTAACGCATTATCCCGACGACCAGACCGCAATGAACGGACTCACTGCTGGCGACGTGGAGATAGTGCCCACTCTCACCGACGACTTTAATCATGCGGCAGGAACTCATTTGCAGTTCACGCGGCCAATTCTGTGGGATGGCGTTGGGTTCCTTGTGCTCGATGGAAGTCCTGCCCGGCGCGCGCGTCAATTGACCGGGAAAAAGATATGCTTTCTGGCCGAGACCACGGTGGAAGAGAGCGTGCGCGCCTGGTTTGCGCGCGAGCATCTGGACTTTGTGCCCTTTCCGTTTCAGGAAGAAGGCGAGATGGAGGCGGCCTTCGCCACCGGCAATTGCGGCGCGCTGGCAGGCGACCGAACGCGCCTGGCCGAGACTCGCGTGGTTTTGGCGCGGCGGATCAAGGGCGCGCGTCTGCTGCCAGAAACCATCTCTCAAGACCCGCTGGCGGCGGCGGTTCGCGCGGACGATCCGCAATGGGCGGCGATTGCCAGTTGGGTAATGGAAGCGCTGGTCCAGGCCGAGGAAAGCGGGGTGACGCGGGCCAACGTACAGGCGATGCAGGCGCGCGCCGCACAGGCCCAGGGCGGCGATCCGGTGCTGCGGTTTCTGCTTGGCGCATCGCGCGAAATTGGCGGCCCGCTGGGGCTCGATGACGATTGGGCTGCGCGCGTGATTGAAGCGACGGGAAACTATGGCGAGATTTATGAGCGCGATCTTGGCAGCGCTTCGCTGATGAAATTGCCGCGCGGCGAAAACAATCTACGCGAGCATGGCGGCGCAATCACGGCGTTGCCCTTCAAATAGTTATGTCTGCCACATGACCTTCGGCAGCGAGATGCGAAGATAAGGACAGAGTTGCGATTTGGCCGGGCGCGGACTTCAGAGCGGTTCCAGAGTGACTGTTTACAGTCGAGATTGAGACCTGTGCTCTCCCACCCATTCCGCAAATGGAAAACGCAGATCCTTCGACTGCGCTCAGGAGCGGAATGGATGGGGCGCCCAACATTTTGTTAACACTTGAATCGAAACCGCACTAGGGAGAAACTCGCGATGCGTCGCGTTGCGCTCATCTACAACCCGGCTTCCGGCCAGCACTCGGCAAGGAACCGCGCCGCCATCGACAAGGCGCTCGCCGTCCTCCGCGACGCAGGCGTTGAAGCCGAGGCGCTGGAAACGCTCGCGCGCGGAAACGCCGGAGCGCTGGCCGAGGAGGCAGTCCAGCGGGGCTGCGACACGATTTTTGCCTGCGGCGGGGATGGCACTGTCCACGAAGTTCTGCAAAGCCTTGTGGGGACCAGCGTGGCTTTGGGCGTTGTGCCGCTGGGAACCGCCAACGCGCTGGCGGCGAATCTAGGCCTGCGCTCCTCTCCGTCGAAAACGGTTCGCAAGCTGCTGAACGCGACACCGGTGAGCATCTCCGTGGGACATATCTTTTATCGGGACGCAGCGGGTGCCACGCAATCGCGCTACTTCACCGTGGCCGCCGGTGTGGGCGCCGACGCTCTGTTTCTGTCACGGATCGACCCCAGCCTCAAGCGGCGGTTCGGCTATCTTCTTTACTTGGTCGAGGCCTTTCGCGTCTGGGCCACATACTCTTTTCCGCTTTTTCAAGCGGCTTTTGTGGAACGCGCCAGCTCCAAGCCGCGCGTGGAAAAAATCTCTCAGCTTCTCGCGGTGCGCATTCGCGACTTCGGCGGCGTCCTCCACAATCTGGCCCCCGGCGCCACCCTGCACAAGAACGGCCTGCGCCTGGTGGCCTTCAAGACCCGCAGCCGCCTGAGGTACTTA
>Ga0224526_1001179_pt1 | contig 9966 bp, 5 predicted proteins | sample CBST25metaG_FD_179878 | JGI IMG/M metagenome (GOLD analysis project Ga0224526, IMG submission 179878) | Peat soil microbial communities from Stordalen Mire, Sweden - C.B.S.T-25 | ecosystem: Environmental > Terrestrial > Soil > Wetlands > Peat | place: Sweden: Norrbotten County, Stordalen Mire...
TACTGAAATGCCTTGGCGATATAGTCATCGCCAATAATCTTCAACCACTTCGACTGGCGCAGGGTCCCGTCTTCATTCAGTGCTTCGTTCACCACGTCCCAACTCTGAATGCGGCCCTTGTAGCGCCCCACGACCGTAAAGATATGGTCGTGCATCCGTTTCAACAACGCATCGCGAGTGAGCGGCTTGCCTTTCTCGTCCTCGAAGACCCAATCTGGAACCTGGCTATGCCAGACCAGGTTATGGCCCACAATGAACATATGATTCTTCTCGCCGAATTCGACGTATTTGTCGGCGAGTTCGAAAGAATAAGTATTCGGCTTGGGATGAACCCGTTCCCACTTCAAACAGTTCTCGGGCGAGATGGAATCGAATTGCGATGCGGCGATTGCCGCGCCACGCGCATCGCTTCCGGTGATTTGCGCCTCATTGATGGCCACGCCCACATGGAACAAATTGCGATAAGCGTCTTTGAGTGTGGTGGGAGCTTGCGCCGCAACACTCGTCCCGATTAGAAAGAAAACCGTGATGAATCGCCGTTTCTGCATTTCCCTGCTGCTCCCGAAGTTTTATGAATCATGATAACGCAAACATGAAATCAGCGTTCCGAGCAGAAAAGCGGCCGCGCCCGATTTCCCGATGCGTCCGAAGAGATCGCCGCGGCCTACAATAGGTCGGACAAATAGCCTTTGCGCCGCTCGGAGAGATCGTGCGAGATAGTCATGTTGAGCTTCATGGAGATGCCGTAGAAGAGCAGGCAGACAGCAGCGGCAAGAAACGCCGCGCCCGAGTAAACGGAGGCGGTGAGGCGAATGCCGAGCAGTGCATGTTCGGTCTGCACGGCATCGGACTGATAGCCGTAGAGAGCGAGCAGCCATCCGGCAATTGCGCCGCCGAGGGCAACACCGACCCACAGCGCAAAGACCACCGCCGCAGTCACCGTACCGGTGGCGCGGCGTCCCGTCTTCCATTCGCCGAAGTCGGCCACGTCGCCCATCATGGACCACAGCACCGGGCCTGAGCACCCAAACGCAAACTGCCGCAGAACCTCAAGACCAATAATCGGCACGATGGCCGTCGCCGGGATAAAGAACAAAGCGATACACAGGACGCCAGTCAGCAACATGCTCCAGAAGAAAAGCATCCGCTTGCCGATGCGCTTTGTCAGGGCAGTGGAACATGCTACGCCGATCAGAAGCGCCGTCAATCCGAAGCCGTTGAACCAACTGAAGAGGAGCCTGTTTCCGGAGCAGTTCTCAAAGTAGGGCAGCATCACATTGCCGCGAATGAGGAGTGCGGTGAAATAAAAGACAGTCACCAGGAACAGGGCGATCCACGGGCCGTTCCGGACCAGGTCGCCAAGATCGCGGGCCACGGAGGTCTTCTGGTGCACATCGGGCTGAATCCTCTCTTTGGATACGGCGAACGCGATCAGGAAAAAGATCACAGAGAGCCCCAGGAAGATGCCCATCGTCAACTGGTAGCCCCGCGCGCTGTTGTTTCCGCCGAGAAACTTGACCATGGGAACGGCCAGGCTGCCGACGATGAAGCCAGCGGTATTGGCAAACATTTGACGATAGGTGGAGATGCTGTTGCGCTCGTTTGGATCATCGGTCATGACGCCGTTGAGCGAGGCATAGGGGACATTGTTGGCGGCGTAGATGAGGCGCAGCATCAGATAAGTGCACCAGGCGTAGATCAGCTTGCCCATGGGGCTGAAATTGGGCGTGGTGAAGGTCAGAATGCCGATGACGCCGAAAGGGACTGAAGTCCACAGGAGCCAGGGACGGAAGCGGCCCCAACGCGTGTTGGTGCGGTCTGCGATGACGCCCATGACTGGATTGAAGCATGCCGAGCTGAGGCCAACGACGAGGAACATAAGGCTGGTTTGCGCCGCCGTCAGTCCGAAGGTTTTTGTATAGAAATCGAGTTGCAGCGCCATCAACGCCTGGAAGACGAAGTTGGCGGCCAGGTCGCCCAGGCCGTATCCGAATTTCTCTGTGAATGAAAGTTTAACGCTCGTATCACTCATCGCCTTCTGCTCGCTTTCGCTTCAGATCGAAGACTGTGAACCACTTTTTCAATCGGTTCAACGCCGCCACGCAAGTCGATGCAGCGGCATTGCCAGAACGCTCCCCGCGGTTCTCCGCGGGGAATTCCCGTGCGTCTACTTGGTCACCTGCAGAACCAGCTTCTGAAGATCGGCGTCCCGCGAAGAGTTGCCGACCATGATTTCAAAGTCTCCGGGTTCCACGACATACTTCATGTTCACGTCGTAGAAAGAAAGCAGCGCCGGCGTAATGTCGAACGTAACCGTGGTGCTTTCACCCGGCCCTAACCTGACCTTGCGGAATCCTTTCAGTTCCTTGACCGGCCGCGTCACCGAACTTACCAGGTCGCGGATGTAAAGCTGCACCACTTCCGCTCCCGCGCGCTCGCCCGTGTTGGTCACATCCACTAGAACCTGCGTCGCCCCAGCCGGTCGAATCTTCTTCTTTGTCAGCCTCGGGTTCGAGAGGTCGAAGCTCGTGTAACTCAGCCCATAGCCGAAGGCATACAGCGGCGAGACATCGTCGAACAGGTATCCGCGCCGCGCCGACGGCTTGTAGTTATAGAACACCGGCAGGTGGCCCACCGAGCGAGGCACAGAAATCGGAAGCTTGCCGCCAGGGTTGTAATCGCCGAACAGCACGTCGGCAACCGCGCGTCCGGTTTCCTGGCCCAGATACCAGCATTCGTAAATCACCGGCACATTCTCGGCGACGTAGTTGATCGAAAGCGGTCTCCCGTTGAACAGGAACACGACGACCGGCTTACCCAGCGCGACCATCGCCTTCACCAGCTCTTCCTGGCGTCCAATCAGGTCCAGGCTGGTGCGGTCGCCCATATGGTTCAACCCCCATGCCTCGCGCGAGGTCTGCTCGTTTCCGCCGATCACCAGTACGATAACATCGGCCTTTCGCGCCACGCGCACCGCTTCGGCAATCGCTTTCCGGTCCTCTGCTGGATCGCTCGGCACTACCGCATCCTGGTTCCATGACCCGCCTATGGTGATCTTGCATCCCTCACTGTAGAGGACCTTCACCTTCTTCCCGGCCTTCTCCCTGATTCCGTCCAGTACCGTGACATTGTGTTTCGGCACGCCGCTGTATCCGCCCAGCAGGCCGCGGTTCGCATTGGGTCCAATCACCGCGATAGTCTTGACCGTGTTCAGATTCAGAGGCGCAAGGCTGTTCTCGTTCTTGAGCAAGGTGATCGCTTCATGCGCAGCCGTCAACGCCAGGCCGCGATGCTCATTGCAGCCGACCACGCGCTCCGCCTCTTCGGGATCGACGTACGGGTCGTCGAACAATCCCATCTCGAACTTCCAGAAGAGCATCGGCGCAACCAGATCGTCGAGCTCCGATTCCTTGAGCACGCCCTTCTTAACCAGTTCCACCAGATGCAGGTAGCAGTCCGGATCGGGCAGCTCGATGTTGACGCCGGCCTTCACTGCCAGCGCGCACGATTCCTTTTTATCCTTTGCCACGAAGTGCCCATGCGTGTCCGGTCGGTAACCCAGCTCCCAGATGGCGTAGTAATCCGAAACCACAAATCCCTTGAAGCCCCACTCCTTGCGCAGCAGATCCCGCAGCAGCCACTTGTTCGCGTGCGAGGGAACACCATCGATCTCGTTGTACGAAGCCATCAGCGTCACGGCCCCCGCTTCGCGCAAAGCTTCTTTGAAGGTGTAAAGGAACGTCTCCCGCAGCACCCGCATGGAGACGTTAGCCGGAGCGCAGTTCATGCCCGATTCCGGCTGTCCGTGTCCCACAAAGTGCTTCAGCGTCGCCAGCACATGCCGCTTGTCCCGAAAGTTTTTGTCACCCTGGAAGCCGCGCACCGCCGCGATACCGAGGCGCGAAACCAGGTAAGGATCTTCGCCGTATGTCTCCTCGACGCGGCCCCACCGGGGCTCGCGCGCCACATCCACCACCGGGGTCAGCGCATGGTGAGCGCCGCGCAGGCGCGCTTCCAGTGCCGTCATCGTGAAAAGCGACTCCACCAGCTCGGGATTGAACGTCGCGCCAAGGGCAATGGGCTGCGGAAAACTGGTTCCATTCGGCGCCGCGTGGCCGTGCAGACACTCCTCGTGGAACATCACCGGAATGCCCAGACGGCTGTTCTCGAGGAAAAACTTCTGGATGGCATTCGTCAGTTCGGCCATGCCCCGAGCGTCCTTGCCGCCGCCGGCATCGCTCGGCCGGCCGACCTGTCCCAGCCCGCGGCCATCGCGAAACGACTTCTTCGCCTTCTGGAATTCGAAGTTGCCCTCCGTATCCAGCATTGTCTCGGCTTTTGTCTGCCAGACGCACATCATCTGTGCGGCCTTTTCCTCCAACGTCATCCGCGACAGTAAGTCCTTCATGCGTCTGGCGGATGACTGTCCGGCGTCTTTATAAACGGGAGCAGCTTTGCGGGTGGTCACGGCGACTGCGGACTTCTGCTTTTTCATACAATCGATTCCTCGGGGTTTCTGCTCGCGACAAGGCACGGCGATTTGGTGGAAAGACAGGGCTTTGCGCGGGGCGTGGATTCCCAATAGTGACAGAGGCCACCCGGCGGCCTGCGGAATCTGGAAATCCCCGGCTCCGGCGGGAACCGCAGCGAACCAGCGGCGGAGGAACTGTCTTTGTCCAGAATTGAATCGGCGGAGACACTCGAACCAGGCAGGCAAGCGCCCACCCGCCGGCAAAGGAAAATGGCGAACCGTCGACGTGAAGAGCCCACTTGACACGACTCCTGGACAGGAAGAGCGGACCGGATGCTGTCCAGCGAGGGTACGGAATCGCCCGCGTCTTCAGCAGTGCCTGCTCTGCCGCCTCAATCAATCTAGTTGCTCAAAGTGGAAAGAGCAACGGAAAAATCGATTTTCTTCGAGGCATACCTGCCTGATCGCGGAGCTGCGAGCGCAAGTTTCCAGCGTGGTTGCGCGCGGCGGGTATGTGCGGCGATTCCTCCCTCTTCAAGGACTGCGTCGGCATTGAGTTGCGTGTCGATTTCGGCAGGGACGAGTTCGGGATTGAATCCCCGTGTACCTGGATCGAATGCAGGGTCAGCAGCGGATGAGACACTGCGCCGCGGCCCGATTTCTCGTTTCTGCATACGCGGCACGCTTGGAGAATTTGCTTCGGAAGTAGTCCGCCGGACAAGGCGATCGTCTTTTGCGTCGATGAGAAGAGCCAGATTCACGCTCTCAATCGGACACAGCCTGGTCTGCCGCTCAAGAAAGGACGCTGCGGCGCCATGACCCACGACTGCAAGCGAAATGGCGCCACCTCCGTTGGCATGGGCAACGCCTTGTCTTAAATGTGCAGATAGATCACTCTTATGCCGCCCTTGGCAGCATTCACTTCCCTCAGGACGAAATAGCCAGTTCGCGCTTGGCGCGCATCAGGCGATTGACAACTCTGTAACGATCTCCCTGGTAGGATGACTTTACGTGCTCAGCCGGCATGCCGTTTTCGAGATAAGATACCCGGGTAAACAAGAATATTGGGCTTTTCGGAACAATCTGGAGCAGCCGTGCCTCTTCGGCACTCGCCTTGCCTACTTCAATGACTTCATCCGTCACAGTTACCTGTATTCCGTACTGCTCGGCCAACTCTTCATACAGTGAAGTAGCAGGATCGTATGTCTCCATCAGATTCGGACACAAATGCACCGGCAGGCAACTGGTTTCGACCCCCATGGGAAGAGAATCGGCATAGCGCACCCGGCGCAGGCAGAAGACCTTGTCCTTATCGCCCAGGCCCAATGCCTCTCTCGTTTCCTGGTTTGGCATCTGAATCTGGAACGACAGAACCTCGGAATGAGGGGTCGCTCCCCGAACCTTCATTTCCTCGGTAAAGGAAAGAACCTGGCGAAAGTCTCTCTCCATCTTGATCCCGGAGATGAAAGTTCCCTTGCCCTGCCGACTATAAATGACCCCAAGGTCGCAAAGAGATTTGACCGCCTGCCGCACGGTCATCTGACTCACTCCCATCAGAGCGGCGATTCTCTGAATCGAAGGCAACGGCTCTCCCTGCCTGAGCTCTCCGGATTGGATCTGTTCCAGCAGGCGCTGCTGGATCTGGCGGTAAAGCGGGATGCCGCTCCTGCGATCCAGTGGTGACGGGTGTGGCCTCTTCATTCCGTTCATCTGCATTCCTGATACACCCGCGCTGCGAGTTCGTTAGGATCAAGCGTAACCGGCACAGCTTACCAACTCCGAATGCTCAAATCTCACCGCAACCGGATCATGAATGAGCGCTGAGCGAAGCGCCTTCCATCATAGCCCGGCGGAGCCTGCCGGGACAAAGCGGAACACTTTTGTGGCAGCCCAAACCGCCGCATTGTGTTGCTACGAAATCCGGAGTCTCTGTTGACGTTTTTCTCAGCAATCAATCACCCTTCTAGCGGCCAGCCTCCACAGTTGGCACGATCCGTTCCTGCGCAATGTTCCACCCCTCGAGTTGCACAATAGGCGCGGCGGCCTCATGATCCGGCAACAACGCGGTCAGCGTGCGAGACTCTCCCGGTGTGAGCTCAATCCAGTTGTCGGACCAGAAGACCGGCGCGATCAGGCCGCCGGACTGGGTGCGAACAGAGGCGCGCAATTGGAAGGCCAAAACCGTGGATGGGTTGTCGAGATGCAATCGCAGCTCGCGGCCTCGCGGTGTGTTCTGAATCTCCGCACTGGCAACAACTTTGGCAGGCAATAAGCTCGTAAGCGCGCTCAAGTCCTCATGGCTTGCGGCTGGTGTATGCGTGTAGTCGGTCTTTGCCCAATCGAAGGTTGTCAGTGTGCCAGGCACCCAGTAGAAGTTGCGGCTGAGAACGCGGCCAGACGCGTCCGACAAGGCCAGATCGATGAAGTAGATGTTGTCTGCTCCTGAAGAGAGGTTCTCCGGGATTGAGAAGACACGCTGCGCACTGTCGACGCCTGCATCGAGCGTCGCCGCGGAACTGAACAGTTCCTTCCATGCAAGATTGTGTACATCGACGCTGGCATGAAGCCCGGCAATGGATTCATACGTACTATTCACCACCACCACCGAGCCATCGTCGTAGGAGTACTGAATATGCAACGGCTCGCAGGCCTTCTTTACGGCGAAATATCCAGCTCCCGCGTCCAGGTAATAGTCGTAGAGGTGCCAGATCATGGACGGCCACGCATTGTTGAGCATCCACTGAATCACGCCTGTGGACACATACTTGTTCTTGCCGTAAGCCTCGAACATGGCGCGTTCGGAGTCGTACTCCATGGTCTGCGCCAGGCGCTCATACTCGGCGGCTGAATGGGGCCTGGAGTAGATAGCTTCCATAGCCGCATCGAAAACCTTGAGATCGGAGAACTTTCCGCCGCCATTGTGCAGACGCCATGCGGCCGATGGCGGCCATGCCTCCGGGTCGGGCAGAAACTTCTCCCGGCTGGCCAGCGACGGTATGGCTGGTCCAGGGCTGGTTTCGGTAATGAATCCAAATGCACCGCCGTTGTGATGGTCCACATACCAATAGCTGGGGGCGACGTAATCGTAAGGGCCAGTCATCTTTACGCCGCTCGCTCCCGAAACTGGGGTCGGCGTGGCTGAAGCCGACGAAAGAATGGGGTTTGGCCAGTGCGTTTCGGACTCGATCTTCAGGTAGGCGCTCTCCACATCGGACGGGGGAGGATAGTCGCTGCCGTTCAGCCAGACAAGCAGGCTGGCATGGTTCCGCAGGCGTAACATCTGGTCGCGCAAGGAGGCTGTAGCCACGGTCAGGTCTTCCGGTGTCCAACTCTTCCAGCGTTCCCAGTGGTCGCAGCAGCACCAGCCCAGCATGACAAGAATTCCCTTCTCGTCGGCTAAATGAAAGAACGACTCGGCTTCGAGCTTGCCCTCCAGGCGGATGGTGTTGAGATTCAGATCGCGTACCATGCGAAACTGGTCGCTAAGTCGGCTCTCATCAAGGCGCAATAGCATATCCTGCGCCCATCCGGCGCCACGAATCAGAATAGGCTTGCCATTTACGCGGAAGAGGCGGTTGCCGTTGACAGTAAGCTCTGACGTGATCTCGCGAAACCCGAAGTCCACGCTTTGCTCATCCGTGATTTGGCCTTGAACGGCAAAGCTCACTGTCAGGCGCTCAAGATGCGGCTGGCCCATTTGGTAAGGCCACCACGGCTTGGCATCGTGAAAGCGCAGTTCAGGATACAGCTCGGGAGTAAAGACGACGGTCCGGTCTTCATGAGGAGACAGTTCGACCATCTGCTGAAAATGGACCCCGGCCGCTGAGCCGGCAGCCAGGCCTTTCACGGTTCGATCGGTGGCGTTGTGCAACTCGGCGTACACGCTCAGGTCCGCGGACCTGAGCGTGCTGTCGCGGAAGTGAGCGACAGCCAGCGGCGATCGCACGGTCACCGCGCCGGTCGCAACCAGATCGACAGCGCCCCAGATGCCCATGTCCTTATCCGGCGGACAGGGATTCCAATCGGCCCAATTGATGCCCAGATCCTTTTCCGTGGGCGCAAAGGTCTCTATCGCGAGCACATTTATCTTTCCCGGCTTCAGAAACTCGGTAACGTCAATGGCATAGGTGCGATAGGCTCCGGCAATTGTTTCCGGGATCTTGTGGCCGTTGAGCCAAAGATCGGCGCGATAGTTGATGCCGCCGAAGTGAAGCCAATAGCGCGCCTCTTTCACTTCCGCGGCTGGAGCGGTGAACTCTGTGCGATACCACCAGCCGCAGCGATAAGGGCTGTCCTGCGGCATGGGCAGGTTGGCAAAGTTATGGCCGATCGGATATTCGGCGCCTGGGATCTGGCGCAGGTTCGTGCCGTAGTAGGGATCGGGGACCATCCCCGCGGCAACCTGCGCGGCCAGCACCGTACTGGGCACGGAGGTCTTCAACCAGCCCTCCACCGGGAACCCGTCTGCGGCAATCGCATCGCCGGCCGCCTGAAGCTTGCAGGCCGATTGCAACCGCCACCCTTCTCGCAGAGGCGTCACCCTTCCCGCTGTGAGTACCGCGGGGAAAGCCAGCAGCGCGAAGAGACAGGGAACCAGCTTGTTACAGGTCCAGACCATTGCGTTTCCTTCGACCATCGCAATTGCCGGCGGCAAGTGGCGACAGGGTTCTATCCAAGGCCAGGCTTACATTGAGTTGTGGGCCACGGTCAGGCCCAGCCCCGGCCCTGTGGGCAGCAGGAGTCTTCCCTTTTCCACCGTGACGCCAAGCCATGGATCGTTGGCCACCAGGAGGTTGCCGTCGAGGTCGGCGTAATCGACCATGGGCGACAAATGCGCGGCAGCCGTAACCGAGCAGGAACTCGAGACCATGCAGCCGAGCATGACCTTCATGTTCATCGCGCGCGCTACCTGAATCCACCGGTAGGCCTCCAGAATGCCTCCCGCCTTGTCGAGCTTCACATTGATCCCGTCATAGGCCTCGGCAAGATGCGGGATCATGGTGACATCGGTGCAAGCCTCATCGGCAAAAATAGGCAGGTGGACCTTGCCGCGCACATACTTTGTTTCTTCCACCATATGTGCCGGCATGGGTTGCTCCACATATTCGATGCCTTGAGTTTCCAGCCAGTTGATCTTGCGGATGGCCTCTTCCTTATCGCTCCATCCTTCATTGGCGTCCACGCGAATGGGCTTGTTGGTCACGCTGCGCACGGCTTCAATGGTCGCCTCATCCGTCTGCAAGCCCACCTTGACCTTCAACACCGGAAAGTCCGCTGCCTCGCGGGTCTTCTGCCGCGTGATCTCTGGCGTGTCGATGCCGATGGAAAAGTCGGTGATGGGGGCGTCGGCCGGATCCAGTCCGAAGAATTGGTAGAGTGGCATCCCTAGCTTCTTCCCCAGCCAGTCGAAAACGGCAATATCGACCGCAGCCATGGCTGCGGTCGATATTGCCGTTTTCGACTGGCTGGGGAAGAAGCTAGGGATGCCACTCTAC
>Ga0224526_1001181_pt1 | contig 9960 bp, 7 predicted proteins | sample CBST25metaG_FD_179878 | JGI IMG/M metagenome (GOLD analysis project Ga0224526, IMG submission 179878) | Peat soil microbial communities from Stordalen Mire, Sweden - C.B.S.T-25 | ecosystem: Environmental > Terrestrial > Soil > Wetlands > Peat | place: Sweden: Norrbotten County, Stordalen Mire...
AATAATCCGCGACTGGCGAAGGAAACGCGAGCGAAGTGGAAGGCCATTGAGAAGTCGGTGAAGAGTCATCCGAAACGCAAAGGGTAATGCGAAGCCGAGATCTACGAAGATCGTCCAGCTTGATGAGGGGATCTCGAATCGAAGTTGGACCGATCAGATTACAAGGCGGCGATAAAGTCGATTCTCGTGACCAACGGAAAAAAGGACAGTGTAAGCCAAATCCCCAAACTCCGACTGTTCATCGCGCAGCCGGTCCGCTTCAGCCTCCTCAGAGAAGCGTGCGATTAAGTCCTCTTCTGAGGCGTTTGTCACATCGAGGAACCGCTCGTATTTCTCGAGCAGTTCGAATATCGAAGACGCTATCTTGCTGTCTGTCGCCTGGCTCGCCACAAAATTAAGCCGTCCAGTCGGGGTCAACGAGACCATGTCCCGAGCTTCGACTGGATTTATTGTTTTATTCATCTCATAAATAAACAGAAGGTAGAGAACTGCCGAATAGCAAGTCAGCATTCGACTGTGCTTGAGCTTGTAATTCTTAATCTTTCGTTTTGCCCGTTCGTGTGAAGGCTGCGCACCGGGTAAATGTCCAGATGTGCTTGCTTCGTAGTTTAGGCATAGAGTGCGCCAGTATCGAAGAATGTCATTTGCCAGATATGCTGGCATAAATCGGTGCGAACGTCCCGGGAACTCGCGCCAGTATCTCTCAATCACGTCGTCGATGATTTTTGCGTGTATATCCTCGCCAACCAACGGCCTACTCTCGAGTAGCAAAAGAAGTCGCGCTGTGAACGTGTTTTCGGCATCGTCAAACTGATTGCCGGTTGATCGAATTAGCCTGGCGGCAGTGTGGTTCTGAAGAAACCGTCCGTCTTGGGAGAACGGCGGAAACTGTAAATCCACCGATTGGCGAATCAAATCCGCCTTCAGCAAGATTTCATCGAGTTTCGAAAGCAGGCTGGTTTCAATGCCATTCCTTTCGCTGCTCAGCGAGGCGATAAACAAATCAAGATCGCTAAACTGGCTAGCTTCTTGCCGGCCAAACGAACCAGTAGCGTACACACAGGCCTTGTCGCTGCAGATTATGGGAGCTTGCACCAATGCAGCCCTGAGTTGCTGAAACCTCGTGTCCGAGAAAGCTCTACGCGCTTCAATAGTTCGCCCCATCTTTTCCATCCCATTCGAACAAATTTGCAAAAACTTGGGCCTGCTCAATCGCATCATCGAGTGCGTTGTGCGTATGTACGCCGTTCGAGCGAAGCCCGGGCATAAGCTTCGTTCTGCCTGCAGACGCAATGGGGATGTGCGCCTTGACCGCAAATGCCGTCTTAATATCGAAGCATTGAGAGTGATTGAAAGGTGAACCACCCTTGGCGAATCTGATGAAGTACCAATAGAGGAAACTCCAATCAAAGCTCAGGGGATAGGCCACCACAACGGGTCGCCCTTCCCCAGCGATTCTCTCCACCCAGCTCGCTGCATCCATCATTGCAAGAGTTGGCTCAGCACCCTCATGAATGAGACGCTCCCTGTCCAATCCGTTCACGCGCAGCGCGTCAAGTTGGAACTCGTTAGAAATAGGTCGGAGTTCGCGGTAAAAAGTATCGCTGTAGGCTTCGGGTCTAGTAAAGGTTTCGCCATCAAAGGTGCCCGCGACAACCAAACCGAATGACAGCATGGAGAATGGTCCAGGAATAGGACCATCGGTTTCGACGTCGGCGGAGAAATATACGTCCAAAACCCCAGACCTCTTATCCACAGACGCGAGCGGGGCGGATCCCGTTTTGTGCCTGCGCAGATGCTCGACTGTCGTTCCCATGCTGTCAGATGATAGCAACAATCCGTGAGGGCTGGACGAGCAATCAGATACCATGCGTAACCCCAAGGTCATGAGCGGAATTCCGCTGAGAATCGACACAAATTTCCACAAGACGTTCTTGACGAGCCAGAATCGTTCATGGAATCCGATGTGCAATCGACAGATACGGGATTCGCGGTAGACTGGAAGCTGGCAGGAGGACCGGGCGGTCGCTGCCGGCTTTCTTCGCTAACGCGAGGATTTGCCGGGGGAGGAAAGTCCGAACTCCGCAGGGCAGTGTGCCGGATAACGTCCGGGATGTCGGCTTCAAGGCCGGCAGACGGCCAGTGCCACAGAAAAGATACCGCCCCGGCTACCCCTCTTCCGCGCCCGTTTCACGGACCCGGTGGAGGGCCACCCTGGAACCGCAATACCCAGGCCGGTCCGGCCTGTCGTTGCGATCATTCCAGCGCCGGGGTAAGGGTGAAAAGGTGCGGTAAGAGCGCACCGCCCCGACTGTAAAGCCGGGGGCAGGGTAAACCCCACACGGAGCAAGACCAAATAGGGAGGGAAGCACCCCTTCAAGAGCCAGAAGGGTGCTGCGCATCGGCCCGATGCGCCCAGGCGGCTCTTTGCATGGCGCGGCGCTTTCTCAGGCTGCTCGATGCAATCGCCGAAACCTCCGGGTAGGTCGCTGATGAGTGTCCGCGGCAACGCGGCGCCTAGAGGAATGACCGCACACGACAGAATTCGGCTTACAGGTCCTTTTGCCGAAATTCCTGACAATCGACAGCGCCGGTGGCCCGACAGCCTTCCGGCGCTGACCATTTTTTAGCGGAGTTAGAGCGGTTTCAGGATAGGTATACCCTATCTGCACTACTGCGAGGTCGCCGCTCCTTGGGGTCGCGTCGACTTGAGTGTATTCCCTTTGGGTACGGCAATCCTGAAACCGCTATAGCCGCGCTGCGCGCGTGTTGGCGGGGCTTTGCCAGCTGGCGACGACGCGACCTCCGCTAGAGAAGAAACGGAATGGAAGGTGGAAAAGACCCGATGGCCGATGGTTTGGCTTTGTGATCTCCCACCCATCGAGCAAAAATCGCTCGATGGATGGGGCACACGGCTACGCCCTATGATGGAGTAATGCTGCGTGTGAAACTGCTGGAAGCCGGAGCTCGACTGCCGGTGGTGGCCCATCCGGGCGAGGATTTGGGCTATGACCTGTTTGCGCTGGAGGGAGCGGTGCTGGCGCCGCGGGCTACGGTGAAGGTGCGGACGGGGATCAGCGTGGAGGCGCGGCATCCGGAGACGGGCGCGGCGCTGGGATTGCTGGTGCGCGACCGGTCGTCGATGGCGGCGCGGGGCATTGCCACCACGGCGGGCGTGATTGATGCGGGCTACCGCGGCGAAATCCTGATCCTGATGACCAACCTGGGCGAGACGGCCGTGGAACTGAATGCGGGCGAGAAGATTGCGCAGATGATTCCGGTGCCGGTGCTGACGGGGGACGTGGTGCAGGTGGCGGAGTTGGAAGAGTCGTTACGGGCGGAAAAGGGATTTGGGAGCTCGGGACGGTGAGGACAGTGGTCAGAGATCAGGGGTCAGGGGTCGGATCCCTGGTCTCAGAATCGAGACCAGGGGCACCCGTCGGGAAGCCCGCACTGACTGCTTCCCACCCATTCCGCCGAACAGCGCGGAATGGATGGGGCACAATGCTGACTTGCCGACTCGCTGACTTGTTGACCTGCTGTTAGTGGATTCCGAGGCCGTCGTCCTTGTGATAGTTGGGGTAGGGAGGGATAGGGATGGCTGGAATTGGGTTGGCTTTCAGCTCTTCCAACACCAGTTTCACGCCGGTTTCGAGTTGGAGATCGTGGCCGGCCATGAAGTCCTTGGGCAGTTCCTCGACTGGAACGTCGGGGGCGATGCCGTGGTTTTCTACTTCCCAGTCGCCGGTGAGGCCGTAGATGGCGTAGCGCGGCGCGGTTACGCCGCCGCCATCGATGAGCGGAGGATAGCCGCCGATGCCGACCAGGCCGCCCCAGGTCTTGGTGCCGACCAGCTTGCCGATGCCGGCCTTGCGGAAGTACCAGGGCATGGCGTCGCCGCCGGAGCCGGCGTTCTGATTGATGAGCATGACCTTGGGCCCGAAGATGGCGCCGACGGGATCGTGGACCGCCTTGCCGTCGCGCTCGATGGCTCCGGAGAGCGGGAAGCGCTTGAGCACGTCGACCACGTAGTCGGCGATGAAACCGCCGTCGTTGTAGCGCTCGTCGAGAACGAGGGCCTGCTTGTCGAGCTGCGAGTAGAAGTAGCGGTTGAAGTTGGTGTAGCCGGTGGCGCCGGTGTCGGGCATGTAGACATAAGCCACCTTGCCGCCGGAGAGCTCGTCGACCTTGCGGCGGTTGGCGTCGATCCAGGCCAGGTTGCGCAGGCCGGATTCGTCGCCGGTGGGAACCACGGTTACGTCGCGGGAGTCTTTGCCGTCTGGGTTGGGGCCGACGTGGAGCACGGTCTGGTGGCCGGCGGTGCCGTCAAAGAAGGCGTAGAGGTTGTCAGCTGCGTGGAGGTCACGGCCGTTGACCGCCAGCAGGTATTCGCCCTCCTTGACGTAGACGCCGGGCAGGGTGAGCGGCGAGGCGAGGCCGGGTGTCCAGTTTTGGCCGCCGAGGATTTTTGCGATGCGATAGCGGTCGTGGTCGATGGTGTAGTCGGCGCCGAGCAGGCCGGTTTTGGGCGCGTCGTCGTGGGGACGCGGTCCATTGATGAACATGTGGCCGATGTTGATTTCGCCCAGCATCTCGATGGAGAGATAGCTGAACTCGGAGCGGGAGGCCAGGCCATCGAGATAGGGCTTGTAGCGGGCTTCGATTTTGGGAATGCTGAGGCCGTGGGTGTGCGGATCGTAGAGGAAGTCGCGTTGGATGCGCCAGGTTTCGTGATAAATCTGCTTCCACTCGGCTCGCAGGTCGATGACGGTTTCAAGGCCGCCGAGGTTGAGCGGCTTGCCGGGGCTGTTGTCGCCGGGCTTCAGATCGTCAGCTGAGGCGATGGTCCAGCCGGCATGGCGCGCGTAGAGGATTTTGCCTCCATCCTGGGAGAAAGTGAAGGCGTCAATGTCGCTGAGCACCGTTTCGGGGTTGCGTTTCTCGAGGGTGAAGCGCCAGAGGGCGCGGATGGGCGAACCGCCAAAGTGGCTGGAGCGGCCAAAGGGCGAGCCTTCCGGCAGGTAGACGACGCCGGCTTTGCCGGTGGCGATTCCGTAGTAATTGCGGGCCGGAATGGGCATGGACAGAATGCGATCGCCGATCTTTTCGAGATCGATCTTGACCTCGACTGGCTTGTCGGCATCCTTCTTGTCCTTATCCGCGTCCTTCTTATCGCCGTCTTTCTTGCCGGCATCCTTGGCCGCGTCGTCCTTCTTGGCGTCGGCCTTGTCGTCTTTCTTGTCGCTGTCTTTCTTGTCGTCTTTTTTGGCTTCTTCCTTGATTTTTTCGTCGTCGCTTTCCGGAGGAATGGGCGAAGCGCCGTCCTTGGACAGAACGACCACGTAGGCGGCGTTGGTCTGGGCGCGGTCAAGCGAAGAGAGGTCAATGCCGGCGCGCGAGGGGCCGTCGTCGGTGGAGGCGATGAAGTAAAGGTACTTGCCGTTGAGGTCGAAGGCGGGGCTGGTGGCGTCGCTCATGCCGTCCGTGACCTGCGTGGACTTTTTAGTATCCAGCGAGTAGAGGAAGATGGCGTTCACCTGGTTGTCGAGGTCGCGATTGTAGGCGATCCACTTGGAGTCCGGCGACCAGGCGGGGGAGATGTTGCCGCCGAAGGAGGAGTTGATTCGCTGGTCGACAAGGACCGGCTTCCCAGACGGGACGTCCACATAGAAGAGGTGGTTGTGCTTGTCGGTGTAGGCGATGCGCTTGGAGTCAGGCGACCAGGTGGGGCCGTAGAAGTAGCTGGGATCGGGGCCAAGGTCGATGACCGTGGGCGGCTTGAAGCCGGTCTGGTCATGCAGGTAAAGCTGGTACTCGCCGGAAGCGTCAGAGAAGTAGGCGATGGTTTTGCCGTCGGGGCTCCATGAGGGGTCGCGCTCGGCCACGCCGGGGGTCTGGGTCAGGTTGCGGGTTTCGCCCTTTTCGCCAGGGACGGTGAAGATTTCTCCGTGAACCTCAAAGACGGCGCGGGCGCCGGCGGGCGAAAGGCCGGCGTTCTGAATCTCTTCAGGGCTGAGGGCAACGCGGTGGGGCGCGAGGTTGGCCAGTTCACCGTGGACCTGGATGGAGACGGTTTTGTCGCTGTTGGAGGCAAGGTCAAGCAGATGGATGGAACCGAACTGCTCGTAGACAAGGCCGCCGGGACCGGCCTGCACGGATTTCAGGTCGTAGCTCGAATTCTTGACAACCTCGGCGACCTGCTTCGATCCGGTGTCGTACTTGAACAGCGAGATGGGTCCGCCGCGGTCAGAGAGGAAGTAGACGGCATTGCCGACCCAGACGGGGCTGGAGTCGTTGGAGTTTTCGCGGGGAACTTTGACCAGGTCGAGGGTCTTGAGGTTCACGAGCCAGATGGGGGTGGTCTGGCCGCCATGGTACTGCTTCCAGGCTGGTTCCCACTTGGTGATGGGCTGGTAGGCGATCGACTGGCCGTCGGGCGAGAAGGAGCCCTCAATGCCTGTGGGCAGCGGCAGGGCTTGAGGAATACCGGAGCCGTCGGCATGCACGCGGAAGAGACGCATGAAATCGCGATAGCTGGCCTGGTAGCTGGTGAACAGCAGTTCTTTGCCGTCAGGCGACCATCCGACGACGATGCTGCCGTCAGGGTGCCAGGTGACGCGGTGGGGAACGCCGCCGGTGGCGGGAATCACGTAGATGTCGGTGTTGCCGCTGAGGTGGGCGGAGTAGGCGATGGAGGCTCCATCCGGCGAGTAGAACGGGCCGGCTTCCACCTGGCCATCCGAGGTGAGCCGCTCGGCCACGCCTCCCTGGCGGCTGACGGTCCAGATGTCGTCGGCGTAGCGGAAGGCGATCCGGTCCTGGCTGAGAGAGGGGCTGCGGAGCAGAAGCGGCGGCTGCGCGGAAGGCGCCTGGGCAAAAGCGAGAGCGGGGAGCAGGAGGGCAAGCGCAAGCAGGGATCGTGTGCGGTTCATCAATGTCTCCGGAAAGGGGTTGATTCTGAATTGGAGCGAAAACGGGTCGGGAATGGTTTGCCTGCCTATGTTACGCCGGGAAGGAAACAAATGTTTCCAGAAAATTTGGGTTCTACAACAGTTTTTGCAGGGGTTGCGGCCATGCAGGAACCCGCGCGAGCCGCTTTGCGTATTACCAGAAGAAAACGGCCCCGGCATGACGGGCGGCAAGGACGGGGGCCTGCGGGGCTGGTGGTGCGTCCATCACAGTAGGCACCATGAAACTGCGGCAGCCGGAGATTGGGTACACTTGGGAGAGCCGGTTGCAGCCTGTGTGGCGGGCTGGGATGGGCGAAGCCTGGATGCGGCCTGTTGATTGTTCCGGAGAAATCGCAGGAGATAGAAAGCAGGGCCATGCAGTTCGGTGAAGCTGTAAAACTCGCGCTCCAGTCGCTGTGGGCGAACAAGATGCGCACCATACTCACGCTGATCGGCGTGGTGATGGGCGTGGCTTCGGTGATTATGGTGATCACGCTGGTGAACGGCGCGAACACCTACGTTGCCACCAAGCTGACCGACCACGGGGCGGATGTTTTTACCGTGACGCGGCAACCAGGCGTGATCCTGAGCCCCACCGAGTTCTTCAAATACCAGAGGCGCAAGTTCATCCGTTTCGACGATTACCTGGCCGTGAAGCAGGGCTGCAACGAATGCGAAGAAGTGGGTGCGCTGTTGGAGCGGACCACGGGCGTGGTCTACAACGGCCACTCGACCACCGGCACCGACATGCGCGGCATGACCTGGACGATGATTTCGCTGAACAACACCAACGTTGTGCTGGGCCGAGGGTTTACGCCGGCCGATGACGATCACGGGACGCACAACGTGATTGTGGGCTACGACATTGTGGACAACCTGCTGGGCGACAGCGATCCGATCGGCAAGGAGATCCGCGTGGACGGCATCTCGTACACCATCATCGGCGTGGGCGAGCGGCAGGGGAAGACACTGGGCGAGTCGCAGGACAACTGGGTTTCAGTGCCGATTACGACTTACCAGCAGACTTACGGGTACAACGACTCGATCGACATTTATGCGCGCGCCAACGGGGACATTGCGGCGATGGAGCGAGCCAAGGACGAGGTGCGCGTGCTGATGCGCGCGCGGCGGCACAACGCTCCCGGCACCGCGGACGACTTCGAGGTGGAAACCAACGACACGTACATGGACATTTACAAGCAGATCACTTCAATCTTCTTTTCGGTGATCGTGGGCATCTCGTCGATTGCGCTGGTGGTGGGCGGCATTGTGATCATGAACATCATGCTGGTGAGCGTGACCGAGCGCACGCGCGAAATTGGCGTGCGCAAGGCGCTGGGCGCACGGCAGCGCGATGTGCTGATGCAGTTTTTGATTGAGAGCGCCACCATGGCGCTGATGGGCGGAGCCATCGGCGTGCTGTGCGGAGTGGGCGTGGCCAAGCTGATTACGCTGATCATCGGGTTTCCCACCAGCGTGCAATTGTGGAGCGTGTTGCTGGGGCTGTTCATGGCCACATTCACGGGCGTGTTTTTCGGGGTGTATCCGGCGAGCAAGGCGGCCAAGCTGGACCCGGTGGCGGCGCTGAGGGCGGAGCTGTAAAAGCTAGTTGTCAGTTTTCAGTTGTCAGATTTCAGTAAAAACGAAGCAGCCGGGAGCTGCTAATGATGACGCAGTCATTTCGGGACTTGCAGGTTTGGCAGAGATCGCTTCAATTGTCGGTGGCGATTTATCGTCTGGCCAAGGAATTTCCACGCGAAGAGACTTATGGGCTGACTAGCCAGATCCGGCGCGCGGCAGTTTCGGTGCCAAGCAACATTGCAGAGGGACAGGGAAGATTGACAGGCGGTGAATTCCGGCAGTTTCTTGGGATTGTCAGCGGTTCAAATTTCGAACTGCAAACACAACTCGAAATCGCGCGCGCACTTGAATTTGGGAATTCCGAGCTCATCGATAAGGCGGAGAGCTTGTCGCACGAAGTGGGAAAGATGACTTACGGTCTCCTGGAATCGGTCAGGGAATAAGTTCGATTGATCGAGTCTTTGATAACTGACAACTGATAACTGAAAACTAGGTGTTTTATGGCGCAGGGTCAGATTCGCGAATCCGTCAAGATGGCACTCGATACGTTGAGGGCCAACAAGCTGCGCTCCGGGCTCACCATCCTGGGCATCGTCATCGGTGTCACTACGGTGATCGCGATCTCTTCGGTCATCAACGGGCTGAACAACCGGGTAAGCGATTTTGCGAATTCGCTGGGCACCAATGTGTTCTGGATATATCACCTTCCTTTCGGGATGGAGAAGATGACTACCGAGGAGTTGACGCGGAAGAAACTCACGGTCGATGACGCGTTGGCGATTCGAGATCTGCCGCACGTGGTGGCCGCGGATGCGAGGGTGGAGTACGCGAAGGCGTTTTTTGTGGGCGGAGTGAGCGCAAAATACGAGGGCCACAAAGTGGCCGGCACCATTCTGGAAGGACATACAGCGCAGGTGGCGATCGTGACGGACCTGGTGTTGACGGAGGGCCGGTTCTTCACCGACGGGGAAGATCAGCGTCACGCCCAGGTGTGCATTCTGGGGCACGACACGGCGGAAGAGCTGTTTGTGAACGGCGAGGACCCGATCGGCAAGAGCATCAATGTGGACACCGGGATGTATACCGTGATTGGCGTGATGGACAAGGTCAAGCAGGTTTTCGGCAGCGGGAAGAATCCCCATGACAACGCGATCCTCTTCCCGATGGGAACGTTTCACAGCCTGCATCCTGAAGTGACGGACATTCTTATCAGTGCGAAGTATGACGACCCGAAGAACAAGGAGCTTGTGCAGGATGAGATTCGCGAACTGCTGCGCATTCGCCGCAAGGTGAAGGTGCAAGGCGACGACAACTTCGAGATCTTCGGGACCGATGGACTGATGACGCTGTGGGGCAATATCACGGGCGGGCTGTTCGCGTTCATGGTGTCGGTTTCCTCGATCGGCCTGATGGTGGGCGGCGTGGGGGT
>Ga0224526_1001183_pt1 | contig 9951 bp, 5 predicted proteins | sample CBST25metaG_FD_179878 | JGI IMG/M metagenome (GOLD analysis project Ga0224526, IMG submission 179878) | Peat soil microbial communities from Stordalen Mire, Sweden - C.B.S.T-25 | ecosystem: Environmental > Terrestrial > Soil > Wetlands > Peat | place: Sweden: Norrbotten County, Stordalen Mire...
CACATTGTCCAACCGCAGCCTGCGGATATTCTCATCTACCGAAGCATCTACATCCCAATGGGAAAGCAGCGTCTTAGTGTCACCTATCAATGCGCCCGCTTTGATGATCTTGGACGAGTAAGGAGCCGAATGCCGAAGCCGGTTCTCGTTGCCAGGTTGTTTTCGGTCCGCCATCGTCGATCCTCACGACATCGTTATCATTGGCACCGTCTGCCTTTGTTTCGTGGACTTCTCAGTGTCCAGATGTGCACAAGCCGTATCATTCATTAGGCTTTTTCTTGGTCGCCGCCGCAACCTGCTTAAGCAAAGCGTCGAGGTCTTCCCGCTTAAAAAGGCGGTAGCCGTTCACCGGATGGCGAATGGCATCGACCTTGCCAGCGTTGACCCAATTACGGAGCGTATTCGGCGAAACGCCGAGATACTCAGCGGCTTTGGAAATTCGGAAGTAAACCGACAGCTTTTCCACTTCGGAACTCTCCGACTCGGCGATCCCGGTTCAGAAACTAAACCGACCCTCCCAACCCTACCAAAGTCCGTTATATTTGCCAACCCAACCAAGAAATAGCGTAGAGAGGGCAACTTCCGTCCTTTCATATCAAGCATTTGGGGGGGAGCAAGTCGCGACACGGAAATTCGTGCTAATTGGTGAGCCTTGCGTTCAAGGCGCAGTGCAACTTGGACGATATGAATCTCGTCCTCTTGTTGACGGCTATATCGTGTATTGGCATTTCACCGGAGACGGATCAGTTCATTTGCCGGACTCAAAGCGGAATTGGGCTTTCCAGCCTGTTTCTTCGCCCAAAGTCAAGTACGCCTCAAAGGGTTTGCCCTGTTTGGAAATGAAGCCCTTGAGTAGACCGGTCTTACCCTTCGCGCAGAGCGCCTCGATCTGTTTCGGGGTGAGGGTCTTCTTCGCAATGGTCTCGTTGATACTGAAGTTGCAACCCTCGCGGTAGCGACTGCAACCGTAAAAGTTCTGTCCATTGGGCTTCTTGACGGTGCCTTGCTTGCATTTCGGGCACGCGAGCGATCCGGGCGGCGGAGCAGAGCCTGTCTCTGCCGGCGCTGACCCGTTCGACGCTAGGGCAGGCTGCGGCGGGATGTGCAACTGCGCCAGTTCCTTCTTGAGCTGGTCGTCGATGCTCGAAACCACGTTGAGATACTGGGCCTTGCCTTCGGCAATATCGTCGAGCTGCTTCTCAAGGGAGCGCGTGTAGTCGTACTCAAGAAAGGCGAAGTGGCCTTTGAGCGCGTCGATGAGCAGGATGCCGAGGTCCGTGGCCCGCAATATCTTTTTGGAATCGTCGATGTAGTTGCGGGTGATGATGTTCTTAAGGATCGCCGGGTAGGTCGAGGGCCGTCCGATTCCTTCATGTTCCAGCTTCTTGATAAGGCTTGCCTGGGTGTAGCCATTCGGCGGGCGCGTCTGCTTGTTCAACACACGGGCGCTGTCGGCATGAAGCTGGGTGCCGCGTCCAAGTGCGGGAACGCGGCCATTCTCGTCAGATTGTTTCTCCGAGTCCTCAGCGTCGTTCGGATCGGGTTCTTCGGCGGCATCCTTGGCCGTCAGAGTGCGCCAGCCGGGCTTGATGAGGGTTCGGCCCATAGCTTTGAAGACGAAGGGCTGGGAGCCATCCTGGGCAGCAAGCGTGAGGGTGTTCACGCTGTATTCAGCATCCGCAAGCTGTGACGCTACAGCTCGGGTCCAGATGAGGTCATAGAGCTTCTTCTGGTCGTCGTCCGTACCGGCATTGCGTTGTTCCAGATGCGTGGGGCGGATTGCCTCATGAGCCTCTTGGGCGCTCTCTTTGGACTTCCAGGTGCGCGCCTTGGGGGGCAACGGCAGGTTATTGCTGGCCGCATAGGCCCTGATTTCGGCCAACGCCTCAGCGGAGAAGTTCTGGCTGTCGGTGCGGTGGTAGGTAATCAACCCCTCTTCAAATAACCGCTGGGCAATCTGGGCGGTCTGCTCCGGCTTGTATCCGAGCGTCACGCTTGCCGCCTGAAGCAACGTGGCCGTTGTGAAGGGCGGTGGCGGAGCCTTTGTAGTCGGCTTGGTGGCCGCAGCGGTGACCGCAAAGAGCTTGCACTTCGCTGCTTCTTCCGCCAGTGCCGCGTCCAGAATGTATTCCTCGCCTTCGTTGAGGAACGGGGCCGTGTCCCACTGGGCGCGCCACTTTCCTCCATCGAAAACCGCTTCGGCGCCGAAATGCTTGGTTTCCTTGAATGCCTCGATCTCGCGTTGCCGATCGACAACCAGGCGGAGAGCAACGCTTTGAACGCGACCGGCACTGAGGCGCGCTATACCCGTCTGGTGCGAGAGTGCGGGCGACACCTGGTAGCCAACAAGCCGATCAGCGCCGCGCCGCGCTTCTTGCGCGTGGACAAGGTTATTATCGAGTTGCCGCGGTGCTTCGATAGCTCCACGTACGACTTTTTCTGTAATGGCATCGAAGGTGACACGTGCGTACCGGCGAAGGTTAAGAACCTGCTGCAGGTGCCATGCAATGGCTTCGCCCTCTCGGTCGGGGTCCGTTGCGAGATAAACCTGCTCAGAGCGAGCGGCTCGTTGTCGCAACTGCGCAACGACGGATTCGCTCCGTTCGAGGATCTGGTATTCGAGCCTGTAGGTACTCGCCTCTATGCCCAGGCTCTTCACCGGGAGATCCCGAATGTGTCCTACGCTTGCAGCGACATCCCAACCACTCCCGAGAATCGCCTTGATCTTCTTGATCTTGTTCGGACTCTCGACAATCATCAGCTTCATACGGATGCCCCTTGTCCAGCGATCTTCCGAGAGAGCTATGCGAAGACTTGCGTCGGGGTCTTCAGCTTGTGAATGGAGGCAAAGTAGGCGACCATCACACGAAATGTCTTTGAGCGATTCACGCCGCCGAGAATTTCTCCCCCAACTCTCTCCAACTCATCCGCAATCTCGTGGGTCAAAGGAAAGACGAAGGCGGTGTCAATCGTTTGAAAAGGGATGTTCAGCCACGGACCATTAAAGAACGCAACCAACTGCGCCTGAGCGGCCTTGGTCTTGAAATTCATGATAATGTGCTCAGCCAATGCGTTCTTGTTACGGATTTTCAGAACGGCAAACAGTTGGGTGAAATGGGTCTTGGTGAATTTGGAATCGACGGTGAGACGGATCTGGGTGCGCTTCTCTGCGGGAGCAACGACTCTGCGCTTTGTTTGGATTGCTGCTTTCTTCGGAGTGGTCATGCCGCCACCTTTCTATGATGTATTATACAGCATACATGTACGCTAGTGAAAATAGATTTTCTCTAACTAGCGGCAATTAAAGGGACTTAGATGATGTGAGCGGGAACTGCTGCAGTGGGTTTATTGCACAGGGAAGCACTTTCGGGGCTTCCCTGTGCTGGCTAATCACGGGCGGACTTCAGAGGCCGGAGCGGTGCTGAGCGAAGTCACTTTTTGAGAATCCGGCGCCTGCGGCGTCGATGCTGGCTTTTTCGGATGGTATGCGGAGCATATCTCGGTTAACCGATTCACGATGCCCTTTGGACCCAACTCGCTTGAGTCAGCCTGTGCGCGGCGTACCGATTGGTGGATTTGTTGCCATCCAACGATATTGCTCAGTTGCAGAGCCGTTCGGATCGCGACGTTGCACTCGCATGAGAATGTCTTGTTGTCCATCCCAAGGAGGCATTCAACAGTCGCCGTGAATTCGGGAAATTTGAACCCAGCAGGCGGAGTGCTATTCTTCGGGGTCTCGCGAATCGCGGCGGGAACCGCAATGGCCAGTTGTTCGATAGAGGCGCAGCGGACGAGATGTGCTGCGGTGATGAGTGCGGCATTCTGATTCTGATCGAAAACCGTGTCGCCGGCCATGCCGAGCAGCGTTTCTGCAAAGGAGGCCAACGACCTGTGTGCTTTCTGTCTTGCTCTTTGAATGAATCGGTGGCAGCGAGCGACCTGTGCTTCATATTTGTGCCGCTGGGAGAGTGAAATCTCGCTGGACGCAAGGTTTCGTGTGAGTGTTTCAAGTTTCTCTTCAGCTTCTGCGACTGTCATCCCTTACCCTTTCCAAATCGAATGATTTCACTGAACAAGACATCGCCGGTTCATTCGGTTAGACCCTATTTCTGCATCTTTGTTACTGGTGTGATGGGTCGTCTGCTCACATTTGCAAAAACTTTAGTTTCTTGGTAGCTCTCGCTAGCATCTACACTTATGCTGTAGTAGCTGTAAATAGAAGCTAACGCGCATAATGTATCACGAACGACAACGTGGCAAGGATTGCGGACTGACAGATAGCCGCTTTAGGACACACGATTCCGCAAGGTTTTCTGAAAAAAGAAAAAGGGAAAACTTGTGCGTTTTCGTTAAACAGAGAAGCAAAGCCAACGTTTGCGAGAGAGCCAGAAAGCCCTGATAACTGTGAGCTATATCACAGTTAGCGTGCAGAATGGTTACCGATAAGCGCAAGCTCGCTGTGCTTCACCGGACTTTACAGTTCGAACTGTCTGGCATCGTGGAGTTCGGAATCGTAGGCGGCGTCTGCGGCCTCCATGCCGTCGGTGTCTTCTGGACCTGGAGCGGAGTCACCAGTTTGGAGCATCAGGTAACCCAGGAGCGCAAAGCCGTCGATCACGCTCAAGGTATGAGGTGCTTCGCGTTGGGACTCCAAGACGCGAACGGATGTGGACTAAACTGCGGACCTTGATTCCAACTAGCATTCTCCTCTGCCGGCAAACGAATACGGTCTGGGGATCTGCCAGACTTCATGTTGTATGCCTGGGGAGGTAAAATCAGCAGCGGAATGAACACCTTACGACTAGGCGTAGGAGAGGGGATACGGCATCCCTGCCAGTCGCATATGCCTGAAGGGAGGTGCCTGGAAGCCCTGCCTCGTGAGTCATTTACAATCATTCTTTCCTGCACAATCGGAAGTGAAGGTCAATTCGGATGCCACGAATTTTCGACAATATCGACCAGCAATTGCTCCCCACTCTCAAGACAACTCTGTCCGTATCCCATCGGTCGGATTTTTGCGTCGGGTACTTCAACCTGCGAGGCTGGCGGCAACTTGACGAACATATCGAGAGCTGGGCCGGTGGCGACGGCGAGTGCTGCCGACTGCTAGTTGGAATGCAAACGCTCCCCCAGCAGGAAATTGCCGGTGCGTACGGCATCATCAAGCAAGATGCTGAACTCGACAACCAGACCGCTATCCGCTTGAAGAAAGCGCTGGCGGAACAGTTCCGAATCCAACTTACTCTTGGTGCTCCAACAAATGCTGACGAGGTTGGACTTCGGAAACTTGCCGCACAGATTCGGGCCAAGAAAGTGGTTGTCAAACTTCATCTTCGCCACACTCTACACGCGAAACTCTATCTGCTCTTCCGACATGATCCTGTGAGCCCGGCTATTGGCTTCTTGGGGAGTAGCAATCTGACCTTTGCTGGCCTATCGAAACAGGGCGAATTGAATGTCGATATAACCGATCACGATGCCTGCGAAAAGTTGGCACGGTGGTTCGACGACAGGTGGAGCGACAAGTGGTGCCTGGATATTTCCAACGAGATCGCCGACATTATCGACCAAAGCTGGGCACGTCCCGAACCGATTCCGCCGCATCACATCTACGTAAAAATGGCTTACCACCTCTCCCAAGAGGCGCGGGAAGGAATCGTTCGCTACGGTATCCCGAAAGACTTCGGGGACCAGCTCTTTGAGTTCCAAGAAAAAGCCGTCAAGATAGCTGCCCATCATGTACAGAAGCGCGGCGGCGTCTTGCTTGCCGATGTTGTCGGCCTTGGCAAGACCCTCATGGCGACCGCTCTCGCCAGAGTTCTGGCTGACGAGTTGCTTCTCGAAACGCTTATCCTGTGCCCGCTGAATCTCGTCAAGATGTGGGAAGACTACTGCCATACTTATAGGCTTCCATCGTGCAAGGTTCTGTCGTACTCAAAGGTATTGCAGCAACTGCCGGATCTTCGCCGTTTTCGGCTCATCATTCTCGATGAAAGCCATAACCTGCGGAATCGTGAGGGCAAGACCTATCGGGCAATCTCGGAGTACATCCAAAAGAATGACAGCAAGTGCATCCTGCTATCTGCCACACCGTACAACAAGGATTATCTCGATCTCGCCAGTCAGTTGCGTCTGTTCGTGCCGCCAGACAGAGAGCTTGGAATCGGGCCGGAGCGCAAGTTTCAGGAAGTAGACCGGGCGCTGTTCAGGGGAAAGTTCCAATGCGGAGCCAACACACTCGCAGCTTTTGAAAAGAGCCAATATCCCGACGACTGGCGCGATTTGATGCGCCTCTACATGGTTCGTCGCACACGCGGATTTATCAAGGCAAACTATGCCAAGACAGACCTGGACAACGGGCGCAAGTACCTTGAATTCAAAGATGGAAGCCGTTCGTACTTCCCTGATCGCCTTCCCAAGAAACTCCCCTTTGTTGTCAATGAGAATGACCCGAACGATGAGTATGCCAAGCTCTACTCCGCGCCCGTCGTTGACATCGTCAATGGCTTGAGTCTTCCTCGCTACGGGTTGGGAAATTCCGTTCTTCAGAAACCCCCGATAACCGCAACCAAAGGCGACGAAGCAATTCTGGCAAACCTCTCTGCCGCTGGCACTCGGCTCATGGGCTTTTGTAGGAGCAACCTATTCAAGCGACTGGAGAGCAGCGGCCATAGCTTCTTGCTCTCCGTCGAGCGGCACATTCTCCGCAACTTCATCTTTATCCACGCCATTGAAAATGGCCTAGAGATTCCCATTGGCACACAAGACTCAGGCCTCTTGGACACGACCACGTCCGACGAGGACTCAACAACAATAGAGACATTCGACGAAATCAGCGCACCCCAAGGGCATTTGCGCACAGTCAGCGCCTTCCGTGCCCGCGCCGCCGAGGTGTATGCCCTTTACGCGGGCCGTTTTCGGACACGATTCGACTGGATTCGTCCGGGGTTCTTCCGGCCACAACTCTGTAGCGATCTTCTGGCGGACGCCAATGCGCTGATGCAGATATTTGACCGTTGCGCCTACTGGAATCCCAAAACAGATTCAAAGCTCCAGGCCCTCATCACGTTGGCGAGCCAGAAGCACAAGACTGACAAGGTGCTGATCTTCAGTCAGTTCAGCGACTCGGTCAATTATCTGAGTCACCAGCTAGCGGCTGCCGGCATCAAGCGAGTTGCAGCGGCGACGGGAGATTCAGAGAACGTCACGGATCTTGCCTATCGTTTCAGTCCGCAAAGCAACAAGAAGACCATTGCGCCGGAGCAGGAGTTGCGCGTCCTCGTTGCCACCGATGTCTTGAGTGAAGGACAGAACCTCCAGGACGCTTTCATCATCGTGAATTATGACCTGCCGTGGACGATCATTCGTCTTATCCAGCGGGCGGGCCGCGTGGATCGTATCGGTCAGAAGTCCGACAAAATCCTCTGCTACAGCTTTCTGCCAGCAGACGGAATCGAAACGATCATCAACCTTCGAGCAAAAGTGCGAGCGCGGCTCCACGCGAACTCTGAAGTAGTTGGCACCGATGAATCCTTTTTCGATGACGACAAGCACAATAAGATTGTTGCCGATCTCTACAACGAAAAGGCCGGACTTCTCGACGGCGAGGAGGACTCCGAGGTTGACCTCGTCTCTTACGCCTATCAAATCTGGCAAGATGCCATCACCACGAACCCTGCGCTCAAAAAGACCATCGAGGATATGCCGAACGTCGTCTACACGGCCAAGCAGCACGATGCGGTTCAACCGTCAACGCAAGGTGCCTTGGTCTATTTGAAGAATGCCAGCGGAACCGACTCGCTCGCTTGGGTTGACGCAAAGGGCCAGCGCGTCACCGATTCACCCTTCAAGATTCTGAAGGCTGCGGAGTGCCTTCCAACAACGGTGGCCGTGACTCGCCTCCCGAACCATCACGAGCTGGTCGAAGGCGCAGTGAAAGAGCTTGCCGCGGAAGAGAAGGTTGTCGGCGGTGGTCTGGGCAGCGCTACCGGTGCGCGCTATCGCACCTATGAGCGGCTCAAGCGGTACGCCCTGGAAGTAAAGGGTACCCTTTTTGACACTCTGCCATTGCAACGAACGCTTGAAGATGTATACAAGTACCCGCTCCGTTCTGTTGCCGCAGACATTTTGAACCGGCACATGAAAACTGACTGCACCGACCAGACCTTGGCCGAGCTAGCCACTGGTCTGCGGGAGACCGGACGCCTCAGCATCGTCGAAGGCGACGAGGATCAAGAAACGGTAGCTCAAATCATTTGCTCACTTGGGCTTGTAGAAAGTCAGGGAAATGGCAATTAACCGCGAACACGCCAGGCAATGGCTAAATGCATTTGACTTCAAGTCGCTGTTCATCGAGGAGCTTGGCTGGGACAATCTCGCCACCAATCTCGTGAAACAAATCGACGGTGCCAACTATCACTTTCATGCCGTCGCTGAGAAGCGTGGTGTAGTTGTTCTGATTTCAGACTCCATTCCTGAATACGCCATTCGAGTCAAGCTCGACAAGCTCATTGCCAAGGATCATTTTGAGCACCTGATTGTCTTCACCGACCAGTCACACGGCCGCCAGGTATGGCAATGGGTGCGTAAGGAGCCGGGTAAGCCCACGGCGGTTCGCACCTATCATTACTCCCCGACCCAATCTGGCGAGTTGCTCTTCCAAAAGCTGGACAGTCTGGTCTTTACGTTGGATGAGGAAGAAGTCCTCACTCTGACCAGCGTCACCGGGCGACTGAAAGCCTTCGATGTAGAAAAAGTCACCAAGAAGTTCTATGAGCGATTCAGGACCGAGCACGCGACCTTTCTCAAATTCATTCAGGGCATTCCAGACAAGCAGATGGAGAGCTGGTATGCCTCCGTCATGGTCAATCGGCTGATGTTCCTTTACTTCATTCAGGAAAAGGGCTTCCTGAATGGAGACAAAGACTATCTGCGCAACAAGCTCGCCGAAAGCCGCGACCGCAAGCCGGATGCCTATTACAGAGATTTTCTCTGCCCGCTTTTCTTTCAGGGCTTTGCTCGGAAGAAGGCGGAGCGTTCCGCCGCCACGAACAAGTTGCTTGGTGAGATTCCATATCTCAATGGCGGCCTATTTCAGAAGCACCAGATCGAGGAGCTTCACGGCAAGACCATCGTTATTGCCGACACTGCCTTTGAGAAACTCTTCAGCTTCTTCAAGGAATACGACTGGCATCTCGACGAGCGTGAGAACCGCAACGGCAACGAGATCAATCCGGACGTGCTCGGCTACATCTTCGAGAAGTACATCAACCAGAAGCAAATGGGCGCGTACTACACCAAAGAAGACATCACCGAGCACATCGCTCAGAACACCATCATCCCCTTCCTCTTGGACGAAGCCCGCAAGGGCTGTGCCGTGGCCTTTGCGCCGAACAGCTCGGTCTGGCGTCTGCTCCGGGATGACCCCAACCGCTATATTCACGATGCGATGAAGAAGGGCGCCGACCTCTCGGTTCCCGCCGAGGTCGAAGCCGGGATCGCCGACTTTGGCCGACGCTCAAGTTGGAACCGTAAAGCCCCGGAAGAGTTCGCTCTACCAACTGAGATTTGGCGGGAAGCCATCGACCGCCATCAACGCTATCGCGCCGTCAAGACCAAGCTGGCTGCCGGTGAAGTGGATCAGGTCAACGATCTGGTCACGCTCAACCTGAATATCCGCCAGTTTGCGCAGGACGTAATTCAGTTTTGCGAGGGGCCGGAACTACTACGCGCCATCTGGAAAGCCATCGAGAAGGTTTCCGTCCTCGACCCAACTTGCGGTTCCGGCGCCTTTCTATTTGCCGCGCTCAATATCCTCAAACCTCTCTATGAAGCCTGCCTGATACGGATGCAGGGTTTTATTGAAGACATGGAGTCGGCGGGGCCGCACCACCCAGCGAAATTCAGCGACTTCAAGCAGATTCTCGAAGAATCGAAGCGCCACCCCAAGCA
>Ga0224526_1001186_pt1 | contig 9938 bp, 10 predicted proteins | sample CBST25metaG_FD_179878 | JGI IMG/M metagenome (GOLD analysis project Ga0224526, IMG submission 179878) | Peat soil microbial communities from Stordalen Mire, Sweden - C.B.S.T-25 | ecosystem: Environmental > Terrestrial > Soil > Wetlands > Peat | place: Sweden: Norrbotten County, Stordalen Mire...
ACTTGGTGGTCCATCGGGAATCGTGCGGGATGCTAGCGGCAACCTTTATGTAACTCAATCGAGCTGGGACACGATCCGAAAGATTACTATTCCGGCAGCCGTAGTCACTACCTTTGCGGGCAGTATCGATGACACCTACGGGTCGACCGACGGCACGGGCACGGCGGCTAGCTTTCACTGGCCAGAGGGAATCGCGGTGGATGCCAACGGCAACCTGTATATCGCCGATAGTGACAACAGCACGATTCGCAAGATTACACCAGTAGGCGTGGTCACAACTTTTGCCGGAACGTCCGGAACCACAGGTTCGACCGACGGCACAGGCGCGGCGGCTCTCTTCGATAATCCACAGGGAATCGCGGTGGATGCCAGCGGTAATGTTTATGTCGCCGATACAGGCAACAGCACGATTCGCAAGATTACGCCAGAGGGTGTGGTCACAACCCTGGCCGGAACGGGCTGGGTCACCTTCTATTTCCCAGAGGGAATCGCGGTGGACGCCAGCGGCACTGTTTATGTCGCCGACACGAACGACAGCACGATCCGCAAGATTACGCCAGAGGGCGTGGTTACGACGCTGGCTGGCAAGGCCTGGACTTGCGGTTCGGCCGACGGCACGGGCACTGCGGCCACCTTCGATTACCCAGAGGGAATCGCGGTGGATGCCAACGGCAACCTGTATATCGCCGATAGTGACAACAGCACGATTCGCAAAATTACGCCAGAAGGCGTGGTTACGACTCTGGCTGGCAAGGCCGGAACTTACGGTTCTGCCGACGGTACGGGCACTGCGGCCACTTTCGATTACCCGAAGGGGATCACTGTGGACGCCAGCGGCAATGTGTATGTCGCCGATAAAAATAATAGCGAGATCCGCAAGATTACCCCGGAAGGCGTAGTCACGACGATCATTGGCGCCCATGACAACCCAACGACCTCCCTGGGACTGTTACCCGCCTCTATCTTTAACCCTTATGCCGTGGCGGTCGATTCGACCGGCAACCTGTACATCACGGTACCCAACGCTGTTTTAACGCTGGAACCGTAATCTTCCACGCAAGTAAAACGTACAGCGGCGGAGCATCAATTGCTCCGCCGCTGCTTTTTTATTTCCAGAAAAACTGATTCACCGGAGGCGGGTCAGGTGGATTACACCTTGATCGTTTCTTCGCCCTTGTGCCAGCCGCAGGGCGTGAGGCCGCCGTTCTGCAGGGCATCGAGGACGCGCAGAACCTCCTTGGGGTCGCGGCCCACCGAGGGGTCGGTGACGTAGACGAAGCGGATGGTGTCTTCAGGGTCCACGATGAATGTGGCGCGCTGCGCTGCGCCGCTGTCAGCGTTCAGAATGCCCAACGCCCCGGCCAGCTCACGCTTGATGTCGCTGAGCATGGGAAAGGGCAGGTTCCGCAAGGAGGGCTGCTCATTGCGCCACGCCAGGTGAACAAACTCCGAGTCGATGCTGCCGCCCAGAACCTGCGCGCCACGGCTGGCGAACTCCGGGTTCAGTTGACCGAAGCCGGCGATTTCAGTGGGACAGACAAAGGTGAAATCCTTGGGCCAGAAGAAGTAGACCTTCCACTTGCCGGAAAAACTCTGGTCTGTAATGGTTTTAAAGGCTTTGCTGAGGTCGAGATCGACCAGAGCAGTCACTTTGAAGGCAGGGAATTTCTCTCCAACAGTCAGCATGGACACTCCTTATGGGCTGGCGAAGTTCAGTTGTGTGCGCAGAAAAAGACGCCTCAGCCTACGAAATGAGATGAAAAGCCAGGAAATCCGAAGAAGCGGAAGCACTCAGTTTGCGCACAGTACTTTGTTATTCAAGAGATGATCGAACGCGGCACAACGATTCTGCGCAGGCTGGCAGTTTCTGAGAAAAAATGCGCGACACAGTCTGAATTGCGAATTCCGCGATGCCGGTGAGTGCTCAGTTGGGGCGGTTGCCGGGGGTGGAACGGCGGCGGAAGCGCTCATCGACCGGCTGGCGGTCCTTGATACCGGAGTCGACCGTGTGCCAGTGCTCAATGGCCGGCTCGCCCATGCGCCAGCAGAGCAGCACTACCTGGTCGTCGAGGCGGCAGGGAAAATCCAGCAGTCCTGTTTCTAGATCCTTCACCTGCACGCCGATGGAGTCGATCTCGGCGATGCTTTCCCTGGCCAACTGCACCTGCGCCTCCATCTCCGCGCGCAGCTTGGAGATTCTGTTCACGTCCACCTTCATGCCGCCGGAAATATAGATGCGCCGTGCCATGTCGGAGAGGCTGGACTCGGCCTCCTCGGCCGACCGCTTACTCTCGATGGCGCGCTTCAGCAGCGACTCCAGCACGGGGAGCAGAGACTGCGCTTCGTCGAGAGTGAAGGTCTTCATAGGGAAACGCCTTGGGGAATAGGATACGACGAAACGCGGAAAAAGGCATGGATTTGGATGGCGCAGATGAGCGTTGGGGGGCTTATCTGGCGAAATGCGGGAGAGAAATCGCAACCGGCGCCGGTACAGCCGCGTCCAATCTTATGTATCCTTGAGGATAGAGGATGTATTTGCTGACAGGGTCGCAGGCAGATTTTCGCGGGAGCCGACGCCGGAAGCCACGCGCTTTCGGGGCAGCCGCACTGCTGTGCCTGGCCCTGCTGGCGCTGCTGACCGTGGCCGAAGTGGCGCACGCGCATCCGGCCGACAGAGATGCCGACCGCTGCCCGCTGTGCATCGCGATGCAGCCAGCCGCGCCGGCTGCGGCCATTGCGGCCGTGGTTGTGCTGGTCCGGATTCAAGCCGCCCCGCAGGTTTTTGAGGCGCGCGCGGTCATACGGCATTGGCACCCCAAACTCTTCACACGCCCCCCTCCCGCAGGCTGTTAGGGCTTTTCTTTCGATCCTCCAATTCAGTCTGATCCGGCTTGCACTCTGCGCGTTGCGCGAGAGCGGCTCGGGCGCTACCACTCAGGCTGGCTCTGGAATCGAAACGAGGGCCCCCTTGCACAGAAGATGTCGCGGCGATTCGCGCCACGGCTTGCTTTCCGCTATTGCAGAGCTTTCCAGGAGGCTTCCCTATGCCGTTCAAATACGGCACGATTTTTCGCATTCTTTCCGTTTTTATCCTGATTTTTGCGGCGCTGCACGCATCGGCGGCAGAGGGCAGCAATTCCGGCTCGGTGCGCGGCACGGTCATGGACCCCTCCGGCGCCATGATTCCCGGCGCGGCGGTACATTTGATCAATGAGGTCAGCGGACTGGATAGGACGGCATCGACCGACGCGGCCGGCCAGTTCGTCTTCGCGAACGTGCCCTTCAATCCTTACCGAATCAATGTCTCGGCCAACGGCTTTGCTCCCGCGAGCCAGAGTTTCGAGATTCGCTCCGTGGCGGGAACAAGCCTCCGCCTGGTTCTTGAAGTCGCCGGCGCCTCGCAGACCGTGACGGTAGAGGCCAGCGGCGACCTGGTCGAGAATGACCCTACCTTCCACACCGACGTGGACCGGGAAGCGTTCACCAAAGTGCCGCTGGAGAGCGAGTCTTCCTCTCTCAGCTCCCTGGTTACGCTCTCCACGCCCGGCGTGTCGGCCGACTCGAACGGCCTGTTCCACGGCCTCGGCGACCATGCATCGAACTCCTTTTCCGTGGACGGCCAGTCGATTACCGACCAGCAAAGCAAGGTCTTCTCCAACCAGATTCCCGCCAATTCGATTCAATCCATTGAGGTCATCAGCGGCGCGCCGCCGGCTGAGTACGGCGGCAAGACCAGCCTGGTGATTGTGGCCACTACCCGTTCCGGCCAAGGCGTGACCAAGCCGACCGGCAGCATCAGCACTTCGTATGGCGCTTTCGGGTCGGCCTCGGGCGGCTTCGACCTGGCCTGGGGCGGCAAGCAGTGGGGCAATTTCATCGAGGCTGACGGACTCAACTCCGGGCGCTTTCTCGATCCGCCGGAGTTCGCCGTCTTTCACGACAAGGGCAATGAGCAGAATATTTTTGACCGCGTGGACTATAACTTCACGGCGGCGGATTCAATGCATCTGGACATGAATTACAGCCGTTCGTGGTTTCAGACACCTAACTCCTATGACAATCTGAATGTGCAGAACGTGGTGAGCGGTGGCGCGAGCGCAAGCCCTGTCGTGGGCAGCGTGGGCAACGCCGATCAGCACTCGAAGATCGAAACAGTCAACATTTCTCCCACTTATACACGAGTTATCAGCAATAACGCGGTTTTCAACCTGGGGGCGTTTGTTCGCAGGGACGATTATAACTACTATCCCAGCGGCAATCCGCTAGCAGACCGGGGACCGGCGAATCTGCAAACTTCGTCGATCGCGCAGAACCGCACGCTGACGAACGCGGCGATTCACTCCGATGTTTCCTACGCAAAGGGAATCCACACCTTCAAGGCCGGAGCTCAGTATGGGCAGACCTTCCTGCGCGAGAACGACAGCCTGGGCGTGGTGGATCCGACTTATAACTCGCCCTGCGTAGACGCGAACGGCGACCCCGTGGCCGGATACTCCAACACGTCGCAATGCCCCAGCGGCGTGAACCCGAGTTACCTTCCGATTCTTGCGCCTTATGATCTGACGCGCGGCGGCAGCCTTTACAGTACCCTCGGCCACACCGACGTGAAGGAACTGGGCCTCTTCCTTGAAGACCAGATCAAGGCAGGCGACTGGCTCTTCAACCTGGGGTTGCGCGGCGACGTGTACAACGGCCTGACCGCGGCCACACAGGCGCAACCACGCATCGGTATTGCATATAACATCAAGCCGACGACGACCGTGCTGCGCGTCTCGTATGCGCGCACGCTGGAAACGCCCTTCAACGAGAACCTGGTGCTGTCAAACAACGGCTGCTCGAATGCGGTGCTGGCGCCGCTGCTGAACTGCACCATGGGCGTTTCAGGGACGCTTCAGCCGGGCTTCAAGAACGAGTTTCATGCCGGACTGCAGCAGGCCTTCGGCAAGAATGTGGTCTTCAGCGGCGAGTACATCTGGAAGTACACGCACAATGCCTTCGACTTCAGCGTGCTGGGCAATACGCCGATCACCTTCCCCATCGACTGGCATAGCTCGAAGATTCCAGGTTATGCCCTGCGCGCGGACATTCCCAACTTCCATAACTTCAGCGGCTATCTCGTCGCCTCTTCGGTTTCCGCACGCTTCTATCCGCCGCAGGTGGCTGGAGCCGGAGCGACGGTGGGCCAGACCGGCCTGCCCTTCCGCATCGACCACGATGAGAAGTTCAACCAGACCACGCACCTGCAGTACACCTACCCGCACGGCAAGCTGATAAAGGGCCTGTGGGGCGGATTCAACTGGCGCTACGACTCTGGGATGGTGGCAGGAGCCGCGCCCTGCTACAACTTGCTTTCGAACGATCCGAACAGCGCCTGCGCCGCCACTTCCACCACGATCAACGGACAGCCCGCGGTGAATCTGAGCAGCCTGACGGCCGACGAGGAGTTTCAGGCGGGACTTAGCTGCAACGGCCAGAAGGCAACCCCCGGCCATCCTTTGCCGGCAGCCTGCCTGGCGTCGGAGTACAACTCGACGCTGATTGACATTCCCGCCCCCGGCAAGGGCGACAACGACAAGAATCCGGCACGCATAGCTCCGCGGGACTTGTTTGATGCTTCCGTGGGCAAGGACAATCTCTTCCACGCCGACCACTACAAGCTGGACCTTGATGTAACAGCCATCAATGTTACTGACAAGTACGCGCTGTATAACTTTCTTTCGACCTTCAGCGGCACGCACTATGTAACTCCGCGGGCGATCACGGCGAAAGTGACGCTGAACTTCTAGAGCATTTTAGGAATACATATAGACTTTTTGATAGATGTGAAGGGTGGCTTTTATTTCCACCCCGACGAGCAAAAACCGCTCGCCGGGGGCCCCGGAGAGGAAAAGCCACTTAAGAGTGGCGCTTTCGGTCTACACAATTCCTAAAATGCCATATTACCCGCCGAGTGTCGGGTCCTGGTTTTTAAACCAATCTAGCGCGTGCTCAAAATGCTGGAGATCGAAATCTGGCCAATATTCGTCCCGGACATAGAAATCCGCATAAATCGATTGCACCGGAAGAAAACCGCTTAATCGGCGCCTTCCTCCCCAGCGTATGATCAAATCCAAGCGCGAAACGTCACCTGAACGCAGGCCGCCGTTTTTAAGACCGGCCAGATCCCATTCCCAGCCATAGTTGACCAGTAGATTCACCTTCATTCCGACACCCTGGCGATGCCGGAATTCTTTTAAAGCCTTGGGGAATTGCGTCGAGGTTTCATCGCCAACGACAAGCAGAGCCGCTCCACGGCGTGCAATCTCCAAAGCTAATGCAACGCTGGCCTCGCTGAATGCCTTTTTCTGAATGGAAGGCCGCTTGGTGTTGTCCTGGGTAAAACAATAGATGGAAGTTTCCTTGATCCCGCATTCTTTACATTTCTCGAACAGCAGCAACCCAGGGTTGATACCTTCAGCATATCCTGCTTCTTTTGGCAGGCCATGTTCCACAGCCCAGCGTCGATTCCCATCGGGAATGAAACCGATGTGCCGCGGGATATTATTTTTCGCCATTGCACAGGTTCCTTAACCGGACTTTACTTTCCACCAATCTATTAACTATAGCGAGCACACATAGCAATATCAACAATTTAGTGTATTTGGCCGGTTGTTCTGGCCCACTTCGACCGTTTAATCTGGCCCCCCTCCTTCTTGAGGCAAACCGTGGACGGCCTTACCCGCCTCGACTTCTGCTTCTGCCACCGCGCTGCCTTCTGATGACACAGCAACCGCTTCCCGTACACAATCGCCTGCTCCTCCTGGGCAGAAGGGCGGCGCGTGCGTGGCCGTCGCCGTGCTCGGCGGAGAGCGACCCGCCGAAGCTAAGGGCAAGGTCGGCGGCACGGTCGATGAATTTGCGAAAGCGCTCATGGTCGAGCGGCGGCTGGTTTATCAGCTCGGAGATGGATGGAATGCTGACGAGGGAATGGTAGAGCGTTCCAGGCGCAGTAAGAAACTCGAGGAGAGCGGAACCATGCGTATCCGGCATTCTGCCTCTTTAGAACCGAATCCCAGGGAAAGCGTAGACTCAACACTAGGCGGCATAACTCTTGAATCGCACCCCCAAAGCGAATTCGCTGGACCTCAATGCATTCTCGTGTGCGGCTCGGGTCTATGCGGGGATGGCTCGCTTTCTGCTGCTGCTGACCGCAATCTCATTGATTACGATGCCCTTGATGCAGCACATTTGGACCTGGGACCATTTTCTGCAAGGCGGTCAAGACTTTGAACTCGGCACACTCGCGATACTGACAGCCCTATGCCTGGTGCTCCTGCTTGCCCGGCATTTCGAGCAAAGTGTTGGCCTTCTGCTTGCTGCCTGTCACCTGTTCTCGTTCATCTCCGCTTATCGCGCATGGGCCGCAGATTCGCGAAATGGGGCGATCTCGGCTTTTCGCAGCGGGCGAGTACCAAGTCCAACCCCAGGCATATATAACATGCCTCTTCAGATCTGATCTATTACCTCTCCGGACACTTATTGTGGAAGGCTCTTCGAGAGCCGTTCACGAGTTGTGGATAGCCAATCCGTCTTATTACGTCTGATGCAGAGAGATTATGAAAACATCTGAAGTTCTTCACGCATGGGCCAGGATTCTGGCTGGCCGCGCGCCTTCGCTTTCGATCGAGATCACAAAGGAATGCCCTTTGCGGTGCCCCGGATGCTATGCCTTCGATGCGGCGCATCTCGGAGGCGCGACGGTGCTGCGCGAACTTTCCGACTTCGAGGGCAATGAACTCGTCCATAAAGTGCTTGCACTGATCGATGAGCACAAGCCCCTGCACGTTTCCCTGGTGGGCGGCGATCCGCTGGTTCGTCATCGTGAACTCGAACTGCTGTTACCGCAGATTGAGAGCCGCGGCGTGCATACACAGGTCGTCACCAGCGCTTTCAGAGAGATTCCTGGCAACTGGAAGAAGTTCAAAAAGCTGAATGTAGTCGTATCCGTCGACGGCATGCAGCCGGAGCACGACGCGCGGCGCAAGCCGGCTACCTACGAGCGCATCCTCAAAAACATCAAAGGGGCCCGAGTGACCGTTCACTGCACGATCACATCGCAAATGGCGGAGCGTCCCGGCTACCTCGGCGAATTCCTCCACTTCTGGACGAGCCAACCGGAAGTTGCAAAGGTGTGGTTCAGCTTTTTTACTCCTCAGCGCGGCGCCACTGATCCGGAGATATTGACGGCTTCGCAAAGAGCCTCTGTGATAGCCGATCTGCGGCAATTGCGGCAGATCTATCCAACTCTGGAAATGCCGGAAGGACTCATCCGGGAGATGGAACGCCCGCCCAGGAAGCCTGACGAATGTATCTTTGCAAGAACCACGGAGACCATCTCCGCCGATCTCAGGACGCTGATTACTCCCTGCCAGTTTGGAGGAGATCCTGATTGCGAGCAGTGTGGCTGCATCGCTTCGATGGGATTGGCCGCTGTCGGTCACTACCGCGTGCTGGGACGGCTTACCGCTGGGAATCTTTTCATGGCTTCGGACCGGTTGGGTAAAGGCTGGAGAAGCTTTCGCGGAATCTTTTCACGCAATGCCAGGGTTTGAGCAAAGTAGATTTTCCATCCGACCCCTTTCCGGCAGTTGAACTGCTGGAAAGGGAATTACTCGGGAATCATTCCGATTGTCCCCAGCCACGTTTCGACCAACTGAGGCCATCGCGTCACAGGAAACTTTGTGCGGCGCAGGCCGAATGCGTGGCCGCCCTGCGCATACAAATGCATCTCCACGGGAACCCCGGCCCTCTTCAGCGCAGCATAGTAAGACAGCGAGTCGTCTACATTGTCCACATGGTCATCCTCATTCTGCAGCAGGAATGTAGGCGGGGTCTGGCGGGTGATATGAGTGCGAATATCGGGATTCACCTCAAAGCTGTTCCTGGCAACCTGATGAGGAAGCACAAACTTCTTTGTGCCTTGCCTGGCATCCCATTCCGCCGCGGCAATGGACAGATGTCCCGGATAAAGAGCCACAGCAAAATCCGGACGGCAGCTTTCCTTGTCGGCCGCATCGACAGCCGGATACAAACGATGCCCAAAATGCGTGCTCATCGCCGCCACCAGATGGCCGCCCGCCGAAAAGCCGAGCACACCGATCTTGTGCGGATCGATATGCCACTGGGCCGCGCGAAAGCGCACCAGACCCACGGTCCTCTGCGCATCTTCCAGGGCCATTGGCGATTCCGGGTAAGGCCCTGATTTCGGATACGGCCCCACATTCGTCACGCGATACTTCAACAGCACACAGGTAATTCCTCTGGGAGTCAGCCAGTCGCAGACCTCCGTGCCTTCAAGATCGATGGCCAGAATCTGATAGCCCCCGCCGGGGAAGACGACAACCGCAGCGCCCGTGTTCTTTCCGGTGGGCGGATAGACGGTCATCGTAGGCCGCGTTACGTTGTCCACCTCGACCACCGGCTTACCTGCAATCAGATCGTCTTTCCCAGACGACTTGACGATCTCCGGCCCCGCGACAGGCTGCGGATCAGGCGCTGCTCCCGGCCATATCTGCACTTCGGCATGTGCCGGCGACGGCGGCCAGACAGGCGTCTGCGCATTCAGAGAGCCGAAGGCAAAGACAAAACAGAGGGCAAAGAGCAAGGTCTTCATCACAATCCTCACAGCTTAATATAACGAAGCCCAGCGGGTGTAAGACGGAGGTCAGAGGCGCCGAGGGGGTGATTCGATTGCGGGAGCCGGAGCGCGGGGCCGGCGAAGCGGAAAGAACCTTACCGCGTGGGCCACTCTTCGACGACAATGCCGAGGTCGTTGAGATCCTGCATGGCGGATTCGACGTTGCGGCGGACTTTGACGCGGTCCTTGCGATTGGCCTCTGGCGACTCGGCTACGGCGATGACGCGGCCATAGCGCCATGCGCCGGGGGGCAGCGCGATTA
>Ga0224526_1001194_pt1 | contig 9898 bp, 3 predicted proteins | sample CBST25metaG_FD_179878 | JGI IMG/M metagenome (GOLD analysis project Ga0224526, IMG submission 179878) | Peat soil microbial communities from Stordalen Mire, Sweden - C.B.S.T-25 | ecosystem: Environmental > Terrestrial > Soil > Wetlands > Peat | place: Sweden: Norrbotten County, Stordalen Mire...
GCTCTATGTGCTGGCGCTGGGGGCGGCGCTGGGGATTACCCTGGGCGCCTATGCCATGCGCCTGCCGTTCCGGGTAGAACTGATGCGCGATCGCAGCGCGCTGGTGCGTGAAACCGCGGATGGCCTGCTGGAAAACACCTATCTGTTCAAAGTGATGAATGTTTCCAGCCACGACCAGCACTTCCGCATTGCGGCGCAGGGCCTGCATGGACTGGCATTGGCGGCGGATGAGTCGGTGCTGACGGTCAAGGCCGGTCAGATGCGCTTGCAGGGCGTGCGCCTGCGCGCCGCGCCGCAGGACGCCGGCCCGGGTGGACACCCGGTGGTGTTTACCGTGCGCCTGCTGGAAGACCCGTCCGCCCAGGTGCAGGAAACCTCCAGTTTTATCGGCGAGTGAACGCCTGGCAGGCCGTTGAGACACACGCCGGTAAAGCCCCAAGCCATTTTCGAATGAGACAAAACAGGCAATTCAGCGGATGGAACACCTGAGAAGCGGTTTGACTCCGTGGTTATCGGGTTGTTTGCCGGTTGTCCGGCCCGCTTGGCCAGGGACTGTTTGCAAATGATCAGGTCTGACAAAAAAGCGTGGGCCGGGTTGAGGCGCAGGCAAAACCCAACACACAGACCGGGGGGGGTGACCGCGCCGGTTCAACGGGAAAGAGAGGGGTTCGAGGGTGCTCCTCGGCGCGCTCGCCGACGCCTGCTGTATGAAGGCGCGCGAGTGCCCTCTGGCGGGCGTCCCGGCTTACGGCCCGGGAGGTGGACTCACGCTCGTGCATCTGTTGCCCTGGCGCAATGTGGTCGCGCCTGGTCTCGGCGGGCTCAGGGAGGCGCGAGCCATTGCACGAGATTCGATGAACGGCTGCTGCATGACCTATACAGCATTCAGCTTGTAATGATTAAACGCTATCTGAAGTGATTTGCAGACAGAGCCTGGAGCGATCAGCTTGGTTTTGCGCAGGCCTGCCACGCTGTTCAGCCAACCGCAGCCTTCCTCGCTGCGCTGGGCCCCATTGACTGATTCGCTAGCTCCTATGGATGGATGACCGTTCGATTCCAACGGACGACCAGCAGGCCGCCCGCCATGCGGCGGCGTCTAATTCGCCCTTTCGTGCCAGGGCGGTTCGGCGCCCAGCGTAACCGCGTTGCCGCCGGTGTCCTTGGCCTGGTACATCGCCATATCGGCGCTTTTCATCAGGGCGCGCTCGTTGTCGCCATGCTGCGGATAAAGCGCGATGCCGATACTGGCGGAAATGCGCAACTGGCGATTGGCCAGGGCGAACGGGCGGCATAATGCCTGGCGCAGTTTTTCCGCCACGGTGGTGGCGGCCTGCGCCTGCTCGATCAGCGGCAGCAAGACGATGAATTCGTCGCCGCCGATGCGCGACACCGTATCGGCTTCGCGCAAACAGGCGGCAATGCGCTCCGCCGCCTCCTTCAGCAGCAGGTCGCCGATGTCGTGACCGTACAGGTCGTTGATCGGCTTGAATTTGTCCAGGTCGATAAACATCAGCGCCAGGGAGTGATGATTGCGCAGCGCGGCCACCATGGCGCGCTGCAGCCTGTCATCCAGCAGGTTGCGATTGGGCAGGCCGGTCAGGGCGTCGTAGGAAGCCAGCTGCGTGAGTTTTTCATTGGCCAGGCTCAGTTCGCGGGTCCGTTCCGCCACCATGCGTTCCAGCGACGCATTCATCTGCTTGATCTCTTCAATCTTGCGGTTCACGGCATCATGCATGATGTCATAACTGTGACCGACCCGGTCCAGTTCGTCTTCGGCGCGATCGCCGTGCTGGGAGCGGGGATAAGGCCCCACGCTGCCGCTGCCATGCTGCATTTTGTCCACCAGCTTGTTCAGCGGTGCGGCAATGCTATAAGAAATGATGGCGGCGAAGGCCAGCGACATCAGCAGGCAAAGCACGCCTATCAGCAGCATTTTGTTGCGCACCGATTGCGCTTCGGCAGTCAGCTTGCTCTCGGGCACGCTGCTGATGACGTACCAGCTGGTGTTTGGAATCCGCGCATAAGCCGCCCAGATTTTGGCCTGGCTGCGATCAAGGTAGGACACATAGCGTTCTTGCCCTCCCTGGCGCAGGCTGAGCGCGATCTGGCTTTGCAGCGCTGGGGCGATGCTGGCTTGTTCTGCGCCAAAATAGGCGCCGCGCGGCCAGACGATGACCCGGCCATTGCTGGCGTCAACGATAAAGATCTTCGACTCCAGCCCCAGATCGACTCGATCGAAAATGCTGGAAAAATGCTCGGCGCTGATCGCCAGAAACAGATGGCCGATCAACTGATTGCTGCTCTTGCTGATAATCGGATGTATCAGCCCGATATCCTGCTGTCCGGCGCCATTGTCGTAGCTGCCCCAATAAGTGTGGCCGTGCGTGTCGGGCGCCTGATCCACGAAGCGCAATACCCCACGGGTCAACTGCGGAAACACCTGGGTGTCGATAAAGTGGTTGTGCTGGTCCAGCAGGTATTTCTGGTCGACAAAATCCAGCGCCCCGTAGGCATCGATCAGGGCGTTGACCATCTCCAGGCGCGCCGCACTGGGGTCCGGATCTTGGCCAGCGCGCTGACTCAGCGTGCGCTGCACCTGTTCCGACAGGGCAAAGCTCTGGTTGCGGGCATTGATCTGCGCCATCTGCAGTTGCACGTTGATCACCACCTGCCTGACCACTTCGCTGGAAAAAACCCGGGTCCGCAGGGCAATGGCATGGGTGGAATCGGTGTACGAAATGTAACCGGAGATCAACAGCGGCAACAATGACAGCAGCACGAAGGAATTGAACAGCCGATAGCGGATCTTGATCCTGCGCAGCAATACCAGCGACAGGTATTCGAAACCGCGTCTGCCCGCCGTGATGATGGGCTTCATTTGTAGTTCATCTCGGCTTGCTGCTTGATCGAGGCATCCAGCAGCCGCGCCGCCTGCGCCGCAGTGATGCGTCCGCGCAGCACATCCTGCAGCAGGGGATGCAACTGGTCTATGGTATTGGCCGGCAGGTAGGTGTAGTAAAGACTGCTGGTGCGCGGGAACGCCGCCACGGTTCTGGTGTAGGCAAGCAGCTGCGGGTCGACCAGCACCGGGCCCTGATTGAATTTGAACGGCGAAATATTGCGGCGCTTGTTCTGCATGATCGAAAAACCGCGGCCGAGCATGAATTCAAGAAAGCGCCGCGCCACGTTCTGCTTGGCGGTGTTGCATACCGCCAACCCGGTTTCGCTGCCGATCACCGGCACCACGATTTTACCCGGCGGGTTCCACGGCGGAATCAACACCCCGGTGTGAAAACCCGGGTTGTGCATCAGCAGACCCGCGGCCCAGCTGCCCTGAAACGTCATCGCCGCCTGGCCCTGATTGAACAGCCGGATACCATCGTCGTAATCGGTTTCCATGTAATCGTTTTGCACATAGCCGCGCCGGACCAGCAATTGCATCTTGCCGAAAATATCGGCGGTTTGCGCCGTATCCAGATTCAGGCTGCCATCGGCCATTTTCTGTTTCCAGGCGGGTTGCAAGGCGACTACGTTATTGGCGAAACCCGAGCTGAACGGTCCGTTGCCCAGCATGTTGGGAAAGCCGCCATCCAGAATCATCGGCGTGAAACCGGCGCGCCTGAGTTGCTGGCAGACCTGCAGAAACTCGCTGAAGTTGCCCGGCAGCCTGCGGATTCCGGCTTGGGCGAACATGCTCTGGTTAAAATAGATCAAGGTGGTCGCCACCCCGCTCGGAATGCCGAAATGAATGTTGTTGCTGCTGCTCCAGTCGCCCTTGAGATTGTCGAGCATATTGTGCCAGGCCGCGCTGGCGCCGAGATCGACCAGCACTCCCTGATTGGCCAGAGCGGCGGTGTAAGGATTGGGGTTGACCGACATCAGATCGGGCAGATTACCCGAGGCGACTCTGGGTTTGATGTTCTGTTCGACCGAATTGCCGATCATGAACTGTACATTTACCCGGGCATCGGGGTTGAGTTTGTCGAATTCCGCCGCGATGCGCAGCATTTCTTCCGGCCAGTCCGGCGCCCAGATCAGGGCGGTGATCGTGGTCTGCTGCAGGGGCGGCGCGCTGGGGGCCGGCCGGCAAGCCGCCAGCAGCATCAGCCCCAGGCAGGCCAGCAGGAAAAGGCCACGGATCGGCAAGCGGGATAGAAACGGCAATTTCATCGCTAGCCTCCTTGGTGTGGCGTGCGGCAAGAACAGGGCATCCGCGCTCAACGCGCGGGCGCGGCCCTGGCGCGTGGCAATTTAAAGCGCTCATCGCCAGTACAGTCAATAATATATACATAGTTTGATAGTAATGTTGCGCCAAATTACCGCTGTCATGGCGGGGAAGATGGCGTCCGTGGGGAGTCGGGGAGGGGGTTTTGTCATCCAGGCGCCGCGCGCGGCTAATTGATTGCGCGGTTGCCGGAAATTACGGGTGAGATCATGTTTTATCCGCGCGCGCCCGGCGCGAGAGCGGCGGATGCCGCGCTAAGCGCCATCGGGCGCTTGGCCGTGGATCTGCTGCGTCAGCCACTGACGCAGCCGCAGCGCGGCCTCCGGGCGCTGCGGCTCGGCGTGGATCTGCAGGTGCCAGGCGCGGGCGGCGCGGCCCTCAGCGCCCAGTCCGGCCAGAAACGACGTCAGCGGGCAATCGCCGATGTCGTGCGGATGCTGGCCGCCCTGATGGTGGGTCAACTGCCAATGGTAGGCGAGGGCGCCGACAAAGGTGGACACCCCCGGCGCCGGCGGCGGCAGGCGCGCTGCCCGGTTCCAGGCAAGCAGTTGGTCAGCCGGCATCGGCCGCGCCAGCGCATAGCCCTGACCATAAGGCGCGCCCAGCAACACGGCCGCCTCCAGCATGCCCTGGTCTTCCAGTCCTTCCACCACCACTTCGCGCTCGAAATCCTGACCCATCTGAATCAGGGCGCCGGTCAGACTCATGGTCTGAGTCGGGTTGGTGTACAAATCCGCCAGCAGGCCCTGGGCAATCTTGATGGCATTGATCGGCAGGCCGGAGAGCCGTTGCAGGCTGCTGTCGCCGGCGCCCAGATCGTCCATCGCCAAGCCGACGCCGAGTTGCGTCAACTGCCGAATGGCCTTGTCCTGTTGATGCTTGTCCTGATGCGGGGTTTCCTGCAGTTCCAGGCTCAAACACCCCGGGGGCAGGTGGTGACGCTCTAGCCCGGATTTGACCCAGGACAGACAGTGCGGATTGCCCAAGACACTGGGGGGCAAGTTCAGCGCCACTTGCAGCGACAAGCCCTGTTTTTTCCAGCGCAGCACTTCGCTCAGCGCCTGTTCCAGTCCGAGGCGAAACAGCTGTCCCAGTTCGGCGGTGCCCAGCAGCGGCAAAAAGATCGCCGGCGGGATGATCTGGCCATCCGGCATGCGCAGGCGCGCCAGCGCTTCCGCCTTGATCATCGCGCCGCTGCGCAGATCGATGATGGGCTGCAGCGCCATCATCAGGCCGCCGTCAAACAAGCGCTGACGGTAATCCTGCGCCTGGGACTGGGACAGGGCGCCGTTGCTGGCTGGTGTGCTGCAATGTTGCCAGATCATCGCCCAGCGTTGTTGCAGCCCCATGGCAAACTGCTGCATCCACGGAGAGCAGAACTGGTTCGGATAGCTGCCGTACAGCGCCAGCACCATCACCGGCACGCCATTGGCCGCTGGAATCGGAATCATCACCGTACCGTGGAGCGCCAGGGTCAGGGACTGCAATTCATGGTGCCAGGCGCGGGTGCGCGCATCGCGCATGTAATCGGCGGTAGAGGTCAATTGGCCGCTGCGCCAGGCGGTGGGGATCAGGCCGCTGTCGGTGGACTGGTGCGCCGCCAGCGTGGCCTGCAGACCCGGGGTGCACAAAATGCGAAAGATCTCGTCGGCCGCCTCGCCGGTGCTGGCCTCGACCTGGAAAACCCCGTTGGCATTGGGACGGATCACTTCACAGGCGCGGATGCCCGGCAAGCCGGCGAGCGCCATGGTTTCCCGGTGCAGTGCGTCGGCCCAGAGCTCGGCTCCCGCGGGCAGGGGACTGGCCAGAATCCGCTGATAGGTATCGGTGGTTTCCTGGCCCGCCAGCAGCTCAGCCTGGATATCGTCTTGTACGCGGCTTTCGGCGGTGCGCAGGATATGGTAGCGCTCGCGCGCCGGCAATAATTCCCGATTCAGCCGTTCTCCCAGCACCTGACGGCACAGGGCAAAAGTCTGTGTCAGCATGGCGCTGTTGACCCCGACCAGGGCATGCACCTGTCCCAGGCGTCGCGCCCGGTGCTGGATCATCTCCTGAGTGGTTTCCGGATCCAGCAAAAAACGGAAATGCGTGGCCTGGCGCTGCAGCAAGGCCTGGATTTCGGCATGATTCAGCGCCGCCAGTATCGCCTGCGACTGCGGGGTCCGCGCCAGTTCCTCGGCAAAATGCTGGATAAAACGCTCAACCACCGACTGCAAATAATTGCGATATTTGCTCATCAAGGCCGCCGCCTCGCTGCTGTAGGCGGTGAATACCGCTTCCCGCGCCGGTTTTTCGGCGCCGGGCGTGGGGAAGCTCCACCAGTGCTCGCGGTCATGCTTGTGTTGTTTGGCCTGATACATGGCGTTGTCCGCCTGGTGCATCAGCACATCGCCATCATCGGCATCGCGCGGAAACAGGGCCAGCCCCATGCTCATGCCGACGAGCGCATTTTGCCCGGGGCCAATGTCGAACGGCTGTTCCACCGCCTGATGCAGGCGCGACAACAGATCAGTCAGATGGCGATTGATGCAGTTCTGATCCAGATCTTCGATGATGATGATGAACTCATCGCCGCCCAGTCGGGCCAGCAGATCCGAATCGCGCAAGCGGGACTGCAGCCGCTGGGCCAGCTCATAGAGCAGCCGGTCGCCGGCGGCATGCCCCCAGGTGTCGTTCACCGGTTTGAAGTCGTCCAGGTCTATCAGCCCCAGCGCCAGCACCGTGCCACGGCGTCGCGCCTGACTGACGGCGCGGGTCAGGTGCAGCTCCATGGCGTAGCGATTGGGCAGCCCGGTCAGGATGTCGTGACGCGCGCGCTGCGACTCCTCCTTTTGCAGTTCGCTCAACTGCTGCTTGAGGTCCATCTCGTCCAGACCGTGGCCAAGCAGCGCGGCCACCACCTGGCATAGCTCCATGGTCTGGCTGTCGAAGACATTGATTTGCCTGGACACAAAGACCAGTACCGCCCAGATCTTGCCGGCGCGCAACACCGGCGCCGCCAGCAGGGCATGCCAGCCATGCGCCTGGCAGAAGTCGCGCTCTATCTGGTCCAGTCTGGCATCGGCCAGGCGGTTGTTATCGAAAATCAGGGTTTGCGTGCTCCAGGCGCGCATCATCATCGAGGTTTCGCCGTGATCGATCAGATTCAGTCGCAGTGTTTCCAATTGGCGCGTGCCGCTGCCGGCGCGCGCCAGCACTTCACCCTGGCCGCGCGCATCCGGGCGGCCGACCAGCACGCCATGAAACGGCGTGCCATCCACCAGCTTTTCGCAGGTGCTCTGCAGCATTTCCAGTTCGCTGCGCGCTTGCAGCACCACATCGCCTTCATTCATCAGCGCCCGGTACAGACCCTGCAGTTGCGCAATGCACTGCCGTTGCCACAAACCGCGCAAGCCCGACTCGATGGCGCTGGCCAGGGCGACAAACAAGGCGCGCACCTCGTCATCGAAAACATTGTCTTGCGGGCAGCAGGCGGTGAGTACCGCCACAATCTGGCCCTGGCGGTGAATCGGCAAGGCGGCGAAGGCGCCGGCGAGAAAAATCGCCTGGTCGCGGTGCCAGGCCTGGCGGGTCGGATCGTTGCCGTCCGTGGCGTCGGCCGGGGTAACGAGATCGGTTTGTTGGAGATCGTCCAGCGCTCCGGCTGCGGCCAGCACCTCGAATTGGCCGCTGGCGCCTTCAGGACGACCGATCCAGGCCCGCAGCATGGCGCCGTGCGCTACCGCCGCCTGGCAGACCGCATCGTACAAGGCCTGTTCGCTTTCGACGATCAGCCCCATGCGGTTGGCCTCGGCCAGCAGGGCGTTGAAGCGGGTATGGCGCAGCAGGCGTTGCGATTGCTGTTCGCGCAGCGACACATCCACCAGAGTCCAGACCGATTGCTCATCGCCCGGCAGCAGAATCCCGGATAAATCGCATTGCACTCTGGATCCATCCTTGTGGGCAAACTGCACGGTCTGCAACTGCCCCAGTCCCTGGCGCTGCATCTCCTGATAGGCTTGCTGCACGCGCAGGAAGGCCTCGTCGTTGGGATAGACGATGCGTGTCGGCCGGCCCAGCAACTCAGAGGGAGTATAGCCGAACATCTGGGCAAAACGGGTGTTGCAGTATTGAATCACGCGGCCATGCGTCAGGACGATGCCGCACAGGGAGTTGTCGAGCAAGGCGTGCTGCACGGCCTGCTCGTCGCTGCCCAAGCGGGAGGGAATCAGCGCGGGCTGTATCGGCGCCGCGCCAGCGCGCGCCTGCTGCCACCACTGCTGCATTTCCAGGCGGAGTGGATCGTCCCGAAAATCGGCCGTGTCCAGCAGGCTGAGCAGTTGTTGCTGAAAATTCTGGTTGTCGCTATTCATGCGTGCATCCCGGCGGGCGAGGGCGGTGGCCAGGAATGGCGTCGTCGGCCATCGCCGACGCCAGGAAGTTGGCCGGACTGGGGCGCGCGCGGCGGCAAACGTCGCCGCTGCACTGCCCCCGCCCCGGCTTTGTCAACGCCAGAGCCAGGGTCCGTCGGTTTCCTAGATGGTGTATTGCGCCAAGATGGCAATCTGAGCCTTCGCCAGTTGATCCAAATGTTCTGCGCTGTGCGCCGTATGTTGTGCCGCCGCGCTCGATTCTTCCGACATCTGCGCGGTATGTTCCACCTTGGAGGCGATACTGTTGCTGGCCGCGCCTTGTTGCTTGATCGCGGCGGAAATTTCGCTGATGCTGTTGGTCACGCGCTCCGCGTTATCTCCGATACGGCGGATGGCATGGTCAGCGTTATCCGCGCGCGCCACGCCATTTTCCACCAGTTGTTCCGCCGACAGCATTTCGCGCGTGGCTTGCTGCGAACGATCGACCATATTGGCAATGGTGCTGGTGATTTCCTGGGTGGACTTGGCGGTGCGTTCCGCCAGTTTGCGCACCTCGTCGGCCACCACGGCAAAACCGCGCCCGGTCTCGCCCGCCCGCGCGGCTTCGATCGCGGCGTTCAGCGCCAGCAGATTGGTCTGGTCGGCGATTTCCCGAATCACATTGATTACCGCGCTGACCTGGGTACTGTAGGTTTCCAGCTCATGGATGCGGGTGACCGAGGATTTGACCACGGTGGAAATCTCGTGAATGTCATGGATGGTCTGACCAATAATGGTCGAGCCCTCATTGACCAACTGGCTGGCTTCAACCGAACCGTTGTGGGTCAAGCCGGCCTGTTCCGCTACATGATTGATGCTGACCGTCATCTGCTCCAGCGTCGCCGCCATATCGGAAGCCGACTCGCTCTGCGCCGAGGCCGCGCTGGACACCTGGCTGGCGGTCTGCGACAGCTGTTGCGAGGCGCTGGCCACTTCCTGCGCGCCGCCGCGCAGGCTGCGCATGCTCAGCTGCAGGCGTTCCAGCAGGGCATTGAAGGCCAGGGCGGTGTGTCCAATCTCATCCATGCGCGTGACCGGCGCCCGTCGCGTGAAATCCAGCGACTGGCTGACGCCGCTCATGGTGTCGCGTATGCCTTGCAGTCCGCCGCGTATCACGCTGAACAAGGCCAGGGCCATGCCGCCGGAAACCAGCAGGGCGGCGCCTATGGTCAGCGCCATAATCAACAGCGCGTTCGAGTATTGCCGGTTGTTGTCGTTTGCCAGACCGGCGGCCAGGTCTTTGTTGAACTGGTAGTGCTCATCCATGGCCTTGGTCATGAGC
>Ga0224526_1001196_pt1 | contig 9878 bp, 10 predicted proteins | sample CBST25metaG_FD_179878 | JGI IMG/M metagenome (GOLD analysis project Ga0224526, IMG submission 179878) | Peat soil microbial communities from Stordalen Mire, Sweden - C.B.S.T-25 | ecosystem: Environmental > Terrestrial > Soil > Wetlands > Peat | place: Sweden: Norrbotten County, Stordalen Mire...
TCGCACGGGACGATCACGCGGTTGACACAGAAGTTGCAAGAGAGAGTTGCATCGTGCCTACGGCTTGTTCAATACTTGCCAAGAATCACCGGCTCATTCCCAGATCGTGCTTCCGGCCACCATTTTGCCGCAGCAGCGACGGTTCAACGGTCTGCAAAGGTGGCTGCTCATGGCTGAGCATTGGCGCGGGATGAGGCGGCGCTTGCTCTCTTGCCAGTTCGGTTGCCGATGGCCGCGCCGTGGAGATGCCGAGCAAGTTGCGCAGTTGTTCACGGTCACTGGTTACCACGACGATTTCCTGGCGGCCACGCGAAGCCCCGACATAGAACAACTCTTGCTTCATCGCATCGGCGGAAAGAATCACTGCGTCCACCGTCTTTCCCTGGCTGCGATGCGCGGTGACCGCATAGCCGTGATCGAACTCGTGATAATTGGCGGGCAGCGTCCGGCCATCCTCAAGGTGAATGCGGCCACCATCGACATCGCGCACTTTCACCAGTTCGCCATTGGTGGCTCGGAAACCCGCACCGCCGCGATTGCCCGTCAGCAGCAACTTGTCGCCAGGAGCCACCTCAATCTGTTGGCGTTCATGCACCGAAAAAGAGCGCACCTGTGTTGGACTCACCGTACGTTCCATTCCATGCTGGTCCCTGGCAACGATGCCTAACTTTTCTGTCCTCTCAACGGTGAGCGCTTCATGCTTTTCGATTCCATGCGAGGAGCAATGGAAGAGCAGAACTTGTCCTGACTTGTAGTTCACCAAATCTTTCTTCTGCGCCTCCGTCCATTGCAGCGACACATAACGCTCGGAGACAATACCGCGATCCAGTTCGCCGCGCTGCTTCATATCCTCGCGGATGGCCTCGGTAATCTTGCCGATTTCATCATGCGTGCCAGCAACCACGAGAACCGTGCGGACTGAGTCCGACGTAAGCGCCCGATAGGCGGATGCTACCGCCTGCGCACGCTCCAGATACGGAACCTCACGAACAGCGCCAAGCTGCTCCAGCTTTTCAAATCCCTGCCCAGGCGAATGCCGCAGCGTCTGTATGGCATCCCGATATTGCGCCTGCGTCTGCCGTTGCACGGCCATGAGCAACACGCTCTTCATTCTCGATTCCTGTTCCAGAATGCGCGGGGCATCCGACGCCTCGACGCTCTGAAGTTGCCGCGTGTCCCCGGAAAACAGAATCCGCGCGTCTTCGCGCTTTGCCAGCTTGAGAAGCCCCTCCATCTGACGGCCTAAGACTATGCCTGCTTCATCCACAACCAGAACTCTGCCGTGCAGCGCGGCCTGTGCCTTTGGGTCATCCAGCAATCGCGAGATCGTCATCGCATCGCGAAAGCCGACCTTTTGCAACTCCTCTACCGCGCCGCGCGTTGGCGCAACCGCCAATACTTCCCGGCCAGCCTCGTGTAAACCAGGAGCGATTTCCGTGAGCGTAGCGGTCTTACCGGTTCCGGCGGCTCCACGTAGATTGACGGCGAAATCCTGCGAGTCCAGTATCTGATGAACGGCCCGCAGTTGTTCCTCTCGCAGTCGTTCTGATGGATTGAATTCGCGCTTCCCGCCCAGACGTTCATAGCGCCCGATACCACCATCCACCGCTGCAATCATGCGCTGTTCGCGTTCAAGACTCTCGCGCGTGGCCAGATTGTTCCCGGCCCGGATAAGGGCACCCTGCGACTGTTCCAGTTCCAAAGCACCGCGCAGTTGACGGCGATCAATCTTTCCGCGCCCATGCCGCAGGGCCTCAGTCATCAATTCATGCTCACGCACAACCGAACTGCGCTCAAACAGATGCTCTTTCGCGTGTTGAAGTGACTCCGCTGCTTGCAAGAGTTCATGCGGAATCACTCCGGCACGATCAGCGGACTCTTCATGCAGATGCTTCAGAGCATGGCGTTCTTCAGGAAACAGTCTTGCCTGCTGCTGTTTCCTCAATCTCTCTGTGGATATTTCGGCCAGTTTGTCGGCGCGGGATTCACGGACCAGCACGGCAACCTCGTTATTAGTCGGCTTGCGGCCATGCTCCAGGGTGAATCGTTCGATAGCGGCATCCCGCTGCGCGCTGCGTACGCTGTACTTTTCGAGTAATACATCGGAGACGCCGCGAATCTCGAAGCCGTGATCTTTTCCCTTGGAATCGCGGCGATGTTCAATCTCATATCCCAGGCCACATACTTCGCGCGCCAGAGCATTCCGGTAAACCTCAGTCAGATACGCCCGGCGCTCATAGAGTCCCGATGCTTGCAATGCCTTCCAGCGTCCCTCCACCCCATCAAAGGTCAAATTGGCTGTAACGGCGTGGGTGTGCAGTTGCGGATCGAGTTCACGGCTGGTGTCGTGCCGGTATGCAGCCACAATCCAGTTTGCCGTTGCCCTGTCCTCGTTCGCACCATTCAGCCGGACGCGAGCGGCAGCATAATTCTCTGCCTCAGCCAGTGCCTCCCGGACAGCTTTGTCGTGGGCGGCAATCAAACGCTCATCCCCGCCGACGAGCGCCTGAATCGAAACCGACTTCGGCGCGGAGAAGGTCAGATCGTACAGGGATCTCCCTTTGCTCTGTTCGCTTCCATTTGCATCAGTGCGGTCAGCGCTGTGGCGAGGCCGGAGGAATTCTCCCGTCTCTGGATGCAACCCCTCTCGAACTGCTTCAAATTGCTCCCGCGTCACCTCTCCACGCAGGCCAAGCAACTCCGCACCGCATCCATGCCACTCCCCTTGAACGCGACAGCCTTCATCGTAATAGTCGCTGTGTTCCAGATGCCGTTGAGCATATCCAGCACCACCCGTCATGGCTCGCAAAGTCAGCATTACCCGACGCTAACCCTGTTCGAAATCCGAATGCAACGGCCTATGTCACGATACCCTGCTGAGGAATACCCCAATGCAGCAACCAGGAGAGTGCATCATGCAAATCCTCATGACATTCGGGCGGGACGTAAAGATGCAGTAAAGGCCAAGCTAGCATCGCGATCCCCCAATTGCAGTCAAAGGCACCTGATTCTGCGAGCGTCATTTTGAGGAAATAACCAGAAAATCATTCTCGCTGCGCTCGCTTTGAAGGAAGACACCATCCCTAAGCCTGACGGCTTAGCGATGGTGATGCAATCCACTGAGGTCGAACGGAATTCGGACAACATCGAACAGTGTTCGATGATGATCGAAGATTGTTCGCACTGCGTTCGAGGATCTATATAGCCAGCCGGAAGGCTATCCAGCGGCTCAATCTTCCGGTACGGCGACGTTTTTCCAGACGCCTGTCGCACGTGTCTGAGTATCGGCTTCGGGGACGAATGCTGCTCGAAAGCGCCAGCGCCCTATCGCTTGGAAGATGCGCTGAAGATGCTATGCGGGAGTAGTCTGTGTTTGATTCTTCAATTTATGGACGAAAGCAAAATAGGCGACCATCACGCGAAATGCCTTGGACCGATTCACCCCGCAGAGAATCTCTCCGCCAACCCTTTCCAGCTCATCGGCAATCTCGAACGTCAAAGGAAATACGAAAGCGGTGTCAATACTCTGAAATGGAATGTTCAGCCACTGGTTGTTATAGAACGCTACAAGCTGCGCTTGCGCCGCCTTGGTTTTGAAACTCATGATGATGTGTTCAGCCAGAGCGTTCTTTCGCCGGACTTTGAGCACGGCAAAGAGTTGGTTGAAATGGCTCTTGGTAAATTTGGAATCGACGGTGAGCCGGAGTTGAGTCCGCTCCTCTGCGGGAGAAACGATTCTGCGCTTCGGTCGGGGTGTAACTTTCTTCGCGGCAGGCATATGGTTTCCTCGTCGATACGTATCTTACAGCAGTAGTATATGAGACAGGAAGGCCATACTGCAAACGATTGTTGCAAAAAGAGTTCGCGCGAAGGATGCGCCGGAGTTGTGGTGGGTTCATTGCATGAAGAGGCGAGCGATTCAAGCCGAATGGATCACGACAAAGCTAACCGTGGAGGAGAAGGGAGAAAAGGAATTGACTATGGAAACGCGATAATTGGGTCCTCCCAACCACAATGGACGCATCGGCCTCCAAGCACACTTGGTGTGTTTGCAAATGATCCCCACAGAAGATCGACGCAGCCTAAAATAGGCAAATCAGGCACGAAGATAAAAGATGGAGGCTGATGTGACGCGCGATACCATCACAATCTTGCCGGGGCCGCGTTTTCGGGCCGCGATGATCCTGGCGATCATCGCGGACGCACTCCAGATCATCGTCTTTCCCATATTCGTCGAGGGCGCTGAATCGCCCGCTGATGACATTCTCGATTTCGGTATTGGTGCCGTGCTCGTTTACCTCCTTGGCTGGCACTGGGAGTTTCTGCCGTCGTTTCTTGCCAAGCTCGTGCCCGGCGTCGATTTGGTTCCTTTTTGGACGATGGCGGTTGCAAACGTCTATCGGAAGTCGAAGCAAATCGCGGTCGCCAAAGAAGAAAGCTGTGAGGAGCAACCCACGCTGAGAGATTCCGGGAGTTTATAAGCAGTCAATTGCCCGTGGCCTTGGTCCAGGCTGAGGTTGCCAAAAACCCACATGGACTCAAATTACCTGAGATTCATTGACAAAGTGCATTCCAACTGCCGCAGGTGGGCTCTGGAGGAAGCATAGGGGAGTACCCTAAAAACAATCATGGTGACGGGAGATCTTCGCAATCAAGTTGACCGCCTGGCCAGTTCCGCACGCCACACATTACGAAGTTGCAGCGCTATTTTCGCCTTTGTCTCGCCGCGGCTTAATAGCCGTTTTCCATCTCCCTCTCCGTCTGGTGGCGCTCGATCTCCATTGGGAGCCGCAGGAATCCGTCTTTCAGCCACTTTATGGTGTCTGAATCAAAGCGTGAGACCTTATTGCTTGCCTGCCATTCCGCAAGTGCGTCGTAGATACACTGACGAAGGTATTCCAGCACGGCTTCTGGGCCACGCAATTGCGTGGTCCAGAACGGATGATTCTGGTTGACGGTGACGATGATCTCCGTAGGCTTTGTTGCCTCCTGATAGACATAGGCGTCACGTTCGGACAAATCCGTACCAAGGAAAAGCTTGATCGTAAGCTGAGGAGTCGTCTGTATGACGCGTTCCAACGTCGGTGTGCGCGTCTCCATCACAGAACTGATGACCTTGTTGCGCGAAGCAATGAGAGCTTCGGTGGGCGGAACGACGCTCACATTCAGACTTATCTGGTCAACCAATTCGGCGGATTCGAGTTCTCGTTCGAGTTCGGCGACGGCAATTTTGATGTCGGCCTCGGCTGGACCGCGCTGATCGCCCGCGCCGCGCCGCTTGGACGCGATGGTGCGGTAATCGCCAACGTATTCCTTAAGCTTTTCCTCAACCTGCTCCTCTTCGTCACCGCGCCATTGGATGCTGTCTTTGGTGTGGCTCACTTCGAAGCCGTCGAGTTCAAGCTCTCCGACCAGACGTTGGTTCACCAAGTCGTTAGTGCCATAGGGTCCGTAGATTGCCATCGGACGCCATGCTTCCGGCCAGCCGTGTATAACGCGCTTTGCCTGAATCACTGAGAAGCCAGCTTCAACTCGTCCGCCCGCACCCTGCTTCAGAATTCCGACCCAACCGAGAACGGGTTTCCCATTGACCTCGAATAGAAAATCCTTCTTATACAGAGAGCCGTCGGCGGCTTGCATCAAGCGGCTGTCCAGGCTCTCGAATTTGAGAAACCGGCCGCGGCGAGAATCAGCGCCAGTGCCTTTCCTGCCCAGTCCTGGTTAACACCAATGAGTGATTGGCGTAGATTGTTACGATTCCGCGGCAATGAGGCGGTCAGCGTCTACAATGTGACCTGAGCGGCGGAATTTTCCGGTTTGGACCGCGAACGAAAAGGATTTATGGACAAAACGTTAAATGCCACTGCTTTTCCAGTGAGCCTATTGAGCGGTCCATGGGATTCTCAGCTCGCTGAATTGCTGGGAACTGCGGAAGAGTTTCTTCTTCTCGCGTCGCCCTTCATCACCCGGCGAATCACGACGTGGGCCGGGGACCACATTTCCAAGAATCCCAATAGCCCGCGGTTGCAGATCGTATGTCTTACCAATCTTAGGATCGACAGCATCCTGTCTGGATCGCTTGAACTGGACGGGATCAGCCAGATGGGCCGAGCGTTTCCCAACTTTTCCGTGATTCACATGCCATCTCTCCATGCAAAGGTATTCATTGCGGATAGTAAGAGCGCGATTATCACGTCTGGCAACCTAACCGATGGCGGGTTGAGAAAGAATTGTGAGTACGGCGTATCAATTCGCTCTCCTAGACTTGTTAAGGAGGTCCGCCAAGACTTCGAAGGGTATGCGCATCTTGGGGCGCCACTCTCAATTCAGGAGATCGAGGATTTCTCGGACGAGCTCGTAGGTCTTCGTGCGATGTATCAAGCTCAGAGTCGCAGGCTAGTGAGCAAGATCAAGTCAAAGTTCAACACTAAGCTCCGGAATGCCGAAGACCGGGTGTTGCAATTCAGAGCTAGGTCGAATACAAACCAGGGGATTTTTAAAGAGACGATCCTCTACCTGCTCAAGAAATCTGCACTCAAAACGTCGGAGCTTCATCCTCTCATACAGCAGATACATCCCGATCTCTGCGATGACTCTGTTGATCGAATAATTGAAGGAGTGAACTTTGGTAAGAAATGGAAGCACCATGTACGGAGTGCGCAGCAGGCTCTCAAACGCGATAGGCTGGTTCTATTCGACGGCCAAAGGTGGTATGTGCCCTGCCCCTGACCTCTTCGTTTTGCATAATGTCCGCAAAAAGGCCGTCCGGCTTTCCTGTCCATTGTCGAAATCTGGCGTGGGCAATGTTATTGATCGGGCTTAGACCAGAAATTCTTCATAGTCACACGCGTAAAAAGGTAGCACAGCGCGATAACGAAACGTTACCAAAACTCTTCCGTGGATGGACGAGGATGATGAACCGTATATAGGGGCAATCGCGCTTAAATGCTTTCATGCACAGGAAGGCGAGTATCGTTTTGCCACCGCCGGTAACGACACTGGCAACACCTTTGTGGCATCGAAGCCAGCGCTCCAGGGCTGTGGCTTGCCATTCGCGCGGCTCGGTCTTCAGTGTCCAGCATACCGTTTCTGACATTGACGCTCACAGAAGGATATTCCCGTTAAACCGGCCGCGCGACCCCGATATGTAGTCATCATTGGGCTCAATCGAAATCCACCGGCGTCCAAGCTTTTCCGCTGCCGCACCAGTCGTATTGCTCCCTCCAAATGGGTCCAGAACGAGCATATTGGGTTTGGTGAGGAACTTGATGAAAAATTCCGCAAGTCCGGGAGGCATTCTCGCTGGGTGCGGCTGAAGTTTGTGCTCGCGGCAGTAGGCCTGGTATTCGGAGTTCGAGTGCGTATTTGCTAGCGTGATGACATTCGAGGGTATTGCGCCAGCGTTGTTCGTGAGAAACGACTTTTCGCCGATGTTGTGCTCCGACAGTTGCTTTCCCGTGTTGTATTTCTGTTTGGCAAGCAGTTCTTTCATCGATGAGCTGTATTCCGTCAGAACACGGCGATTATCCGCCTGCGGGCGATCCGTCTTGGCCATCCACCACAGGTGTGTATAGGCATCTTTCAGCCGGATGCGTTCGACGTTGACCCACTGTGCTGGGCTGGGAAGGCGGGCAGGGTTGTACCAGATAAGTTGCTGGCAAAGAGTGAAATTACCCTTCTCCAGCAGGCCCAGTAGCGCCTTTAGGGCGAGCGTTGACATTGATGGACTACCGGGTTCCCATGCGTTTCCGAGTTCAATGACAATCGAACCCTTAGGCTTGAGTAGGAAGCGAAAGGTGTCGGCGAATGCCGCTAGCCAGTCAAGGTATGCATCGCCTTTGAGGTTGCCATATCTCTTCTTGCGGTTCAGTGGGAAGGGTGGAGACGTGAAGATCAGGTCAACCTGGTGCTTGTAGTCTTCCTTAATTTTGGGAAATGCAAGGACATCCTCGGCCTTACCTTGGAGGCAAGTACCGAGCGCGGTACGGTAGGCGGTCTTCGGCAGATCTGGCAGTTTTTCTGGCATCGGTCAACGTAATACGTCCGCGCAAGATCGCGCGTTCGTGATGCCTCAAGTCTATACCTTACCCCAGCTTAACCGCTCGCAACCAAACGAGTGGCTGGACACGTAACTATTGCGCGAGCAGGTGGCAGCCATGCCGCCGGACAACTTCTTGGTGCGAGCCAAGCGGAGGCTGGTTGAGAAGTACTCCGACCAGGAGGCTTGGAACCAACTCGGTGTCCTCGAACAGGGAGAGTTGGTCCGGGAAGTGGCGGCGCTGCCGAGCACTGTCGCGGACTCAGACCAAGACGCCAAGCAGTTCGACCTCCTGATGCTCAGCCTACATCTCACCGTATTGCGAGTGGACGCAATGCGGCTGGATGCGCCCGGAGCAGCTTTACTCATCGCCATTCACTGATGAATTCTCAGCAGGCCCGAACACCATCTTCACCGAAGAGGCAGCAATGCAGGCCCTGATCTCAACGTTGTCCGCTATCAGACTGAACGCCGCCGGAGCTTGAGATTATTGCAATGACAGTGAAGGTTGGCCGGGAATCAACTGGCTAGCTTCTGCTGTATCCACTCGTCGAGGACGGTGGCGCGGAAGCGCCAGACCTTGCCGATCTGCAAGGCGCGAATGTCCCCTCTCCGTGCCATCCTTTGGAGCGACTTAGGATGGATTTTCAAGATCGCTGCCGCCTGACCCGAGTCTAGCAGTGGCTCTGGGAAAAATGCACCTGGCAATACCGGCTGCAAACGCGCCCTCGGAGGTTCAGCGTCAGAAACGGCGTTCGGCTGAGTTTTCTCCGGAACGCCCCGCACGGTTAATCTGTCTTTGCCCGGAATAGCCTCGTGCAGATGGTTCCGCGCCCCATTGCCAGCAACTGGAGAATAGTCCTCCGCCGCACGACGATCCTCTTTTCGCATCGCATTATTCATCATTCCCCTCCACAAGGGTGTTGCAAAAAGATTGTAACATAATGTAGATATTACACAAGTCGGGTAGTATAGCAATCGCTCAATACTCCGTATCTAATTCACCAATAACGGTATAGGCGAATATTTCTCAGGGGATGCGAAGGTGGGGAAGCTGGTCGCTGATCTTCAACTGGCTTGCCGCCCGTACTGCCCTGGCGTTTCAGCCTCTGGCCAGATTCAGCGCATAGCGAGCATGCTTGCGCTCACCCGTGCGGACAAGCGCGCCCTTTTCGGTCAGGTCAGCCAAATCACGGGTAGTGGTTGCGGGAGACGCGCCAGTGATCGTGCTGTAGTTGCCCGCGCTCATTCCGCCCTTGAACCCTTCCGGGCCTTCCCGGAATATCCGCAGGAGCGCCTTCTGCTGCCTTTCATTGATGTGCCCGCGCAGGCGGTCCAGCAACTTTGTCTTGGCAATCAGGAACTCCACTTGCGTGATGGTCCGGCGTTGCGCTTCCAAGGCAATGTCGGCGAACCATGAAAGCCAGACCGACACATCAATCCGCTTATTCGCCTTTTCGAGTGCCTCGTAATAGCTTTTCTGGTGAGCAAGAATCGTCGTGGCCAACGCGACGAGCAGGGGTTGACCGAAGCTCTGTGCCATCGCCTTTTCTGCGATAGCACGACCAATACGACCGTTGCCATCCTCAAACGGATGGATCGACTCGAAATACAAGTGGGCGATGCCTGCCCTTGAAATGGCGGGCAGGGGCTCCGCTCCTTGCGGCACAGTTTGATTGAACCATGCGATGAACCGCTTCATCTCGGACGGAACCCGCTTCGATGGAGGAGCTTCAAAATGCACTTTCTGCGCGCCAATCCGACCGGAAATTACCTGCATCGGCTCCTTGCCGGTGCGGTATCTGCCAATGTCGATCAAGTCTTTTCTGCCGGAGGCCAC
>Ga0224526_1001217_pt1 | contig 9716 bp, 11 predicted proteins | sample CBST25metaG_FD_179878 | JGI IMG/M metagenome (GOLD analysis project Ga0224526, IMG submission 179878) | Peat soil microbial communities from Stordalen Mire, Sweden - C.B.S.T-25 | ecosystem: Environmental > Terrestrial > Soil > Wetlands > Peat | place: Sweden: Norrbotten County, Stordalen Mire...
GGTACTTCACATCCCATACACTATGGCTGTTCTGCTTGTAGTCCACCATCTCGCCATTATCCAGCATGGAGGCTGAAAGCTCTCCGCCTGAAAGGCGGAGGGCTTAGACCTGATGGCGGAAGCTAAAGCCCGGCGGATTGTGCGGCCCTTTCCGGGACGGCTGAGGCCCGTGGTGAAAGTCAGGTTTTGAAAGGGCACGACTTTAGTCGTGCCGCAAATACTTGATTACAAACGATGGGCTTTAGCCCCTGAGGGACGGTTTCCGGCATATTCGACTTTCACTACAGGCTGCTGAGGCCGTGCCCTTTAAAACCGCTCTTCATCAAAAACCAAATTGAGCAAATTCGCTCTACCCTTCCACGGTCCGTTTCAACTGCCCGCAGGCGGCGTAGATGTCGCGCCCGCGCGGCTTGCGCAGATAGGCGGGAACGCCCGCGCCGGTCAAAATGCCGCGAAAGGCCTCCACGGCTTCCGGTTGCGGCGTCGAATAAGGAATGCCGGGGCCGGGGTTCCAGGCAATCAGGTTCACCTTGGCAGGCAATCCCGTTCCGCGCACCAGACGGGCGACTTCGCGAGCGTCTTCGGGACGGTCGGTGACCCCGCCCAGCAGAACGTACTCGAAGGTGATCCGCTCGCGCGGGCGAAGCTGCACCTTGCGCACCGCCTCCACCACGGCTTCGATGGGCCACTTGTGGTTGATGGGCATGATCTCGCCGCGGATTCGGTCGTTGGGCGCGTTCAGGCTGATGGCCAGCTTGGGACGCAAATCGGCCGGCTCGGCGGCAAAGCGCTCGATGCCGGGAACGATGCCGGAGGTGGAGACGGTCATCCGCCGCGGGCTCAGGCCCACCTCCCGCACCAGCAGACGCACCGCGCCCATGAAATTGTCGTAGTTCAGAAACGGTTCGCCCATGCCCATGAAGACCAGGTTCACGCGGTCGCGGCCGACCTCGACCGCGTGCCGGTCGAAGACCGCCAGCACCTGGCCGGCAATCTCGCCCGCCGTCAGGTTGCGCTGAAAGCCGAGCTTGGCCGTGAGGCAGAACCCACAGTTCACCGCGCAACCCACCTGGCTGGAGACGCAGAGGGTCGCCCTGCTCCACCCGCGCCCCCCGCGCCACCTGCGGTGGGGCCAACTGCCTTCGGCCACCTGCACCATCTGCATTGCGGTGCCCGGTTCATCTTGAGCGCCCTTCGTCTCTGCCGGGTCTGGATCGCTGCCGTCGCCGGTTTCCCCGTCGTCGCCCTCCGGCATCCAGACGGTCTCTACAGTCTGGTCGCCGCTCTGCGCCCCGATCTGCATTCCGGCCTGCGCCCCGGCGACGATGGACCGGCCACCGGAAATTCCTGATTCCGCCCCGGCCTGCGCCTCCCGGCCCTGGCCGCGAACCAAGTAGCGTTCCGTTCCGTCGGCGGATTGGAAGAGCTGGACGATGGCCGGCCGGTCCACCTGCCAGCCCTCCACGGCAAGCCGACGGCGCAGTGCCCTGGGCAGGGTGGCGATCGCATCCAGATCCGCAATCCGTTGACGATAAATGGCTTCGGCTAACTGCCGTCCCCGCCAGGCCGGTTCGCCCGCCTCCACCATCCGAGCCGCCAGCGCCTCGGCGTCCATACCGAAGAGTGCCCGGCCAGGGAGCGTTGCCCCCTCCACGGAATCTCTGTCCGCGACTGGCTGGCCGGAGGAACCAAGCTGAACAAGCTGGAGGGGAGGATTGCTCATCGCTGGGGTCAGCATAGAGCATTTTCCTCTTCCACGGCAGTCCTTTTCGCCGCAAACGGCCCTTCGCCTGGCCCGCGGCGCGGAATCGGCGACGGGAGCCTCCCGCGCCGCGCAACTCTCATGGGCCTACAATTGAAGAATCGGAGGACGATGACCAACGAGAGAAATCTTCGCCGCACGCTGTTGCCAAGCGGGCTGATCGTGCTGACTGAGCGCATGGAGCACATGCGCTCGGTGGCCATGGGGGTGTGGATCAAATCCGGTTCCCGCTGCGAGCCGGTGGAGACCAACGGCATCTCCCACTTTGTGGAGCACATGCTCTTCAAAGGCACCCGCTCCCGCTCGGCGCAGAACATTGCCCGCCAGATGGATTCGATCGGCGGCAATCTGGACGCTTTTACCGGCAAGGAGACCATCTGTTTCAACGTCAAGTCGCTGGCCGAGCACGTTCCCATCGCCCTCGATGTGCTGACCGACCTGGTGCTGAACCCGCTGTTCGACCTGCCCGACATCGAACGCGAGCGTAGCGTGATTCTTGAAGAGATCAAGATCGACGAGGACAATCCGGACGTGCTGGTTCAGGAGTTGTTTACCCAGGCCTTCTGGAAGGACCATCCGCTGGGCAAGCCTATTCTGGGCACTTCGGCGACGGTGGCCAAGCTGGACCGGCAGAGCCTGTTGGCCTACCACGGCGACCGCTTTCACGGCGGCAACATCCTCTTCTCCGCGGCCGGAAACCTGGATCACGACCGCTTTACCGAGGCGGTGGCGGAGAAGTTCTCCTCCCTGGCGGGCGGCGAGACGCTCCATGAGTTGCCCGCGCCCAAGGCCGGCGCGCGCATCGTGCTGCGCAACAAGAAATCCCTGGAGCAGGTGCAGATCTGCCTGGGCGTCTCCGCGCCTCCGGTTGCCGACGAGAATCGCTTTGCCACCATCATTTTGAATACGGTTCTGGGCGGCGGCATGAGCTCGCGCCTCTTCCAGACCATCCGCGAGGAGCGTGGCATGGCCTACTCGATCTACTCCGACCTGAGCCCCTTCCGCGACACCGGAACGCTGTGCGTTTACGCCGGCACCGCGACCGGCAAGGCGCTCGAGGTGGTGGACCTGACCCTGGCCGAGTTCCGCAAGCTGAAGGAGTCCGCGCTCGATGAAGAGGAGCTGGGACGCGCCAAGGACCAGATCAAGGGCAACCTGCTGATGGGCCTCGAAAGCTCGAACTCGCGCATGGCCAACCTGGCGCGCCAGCAGATGTACTTTCAGGAATTCATTCCCGTGGAGGAGATTATCGCCAGCATCGACGCCGTGGACTCCGGACAGGTGCAGGCCATGGCGCAGCAGCTCTTCGACCCCGCGCACATCGCCGTTACCCTGCTGGGCCGCCTGGACGGCGTCAAACTGCAGCGCTCGCGGCTGGTGTGCTGAGAAGCAGCTACTAGCTTCTAGCTCCCAGCTCTTAGCTCCGGTCTTCGGAGATATTGTTTCCTCGTCCACCCCGCAGCTAGCAGCTAGAAGCTAGCGCTGGAAGCTGCTCTTTGAGCGCCTCATTTCCCTTCCGCGTCCATACGTTGTAGGATTTTCTCGAACGTCCGGAGTCTTGCGGACGCTCCACGAGGCACTGGAAACCCATGAATGGCAAGAACTCGCGCTGTTGCGTCCGCCGCGCACCTCTGTCCAACGGTTTTACTTTGATGGAGTTGCTGATCGTCATCGCCATCATCCTGATCCTCATGCTGATGGCGATTCCCACCATCGGCGGCATCAAGAAACAGGCCAACGAGACTTCGGCGATCAACTCCGTTCAGGTGATCGAAAAGGCGCAGATGCAGTACGAGTCCACCTACCCGGTCAATGGCTACGCCTGCAGCCTGACGGCGCTCGGTGGCGATCCCAAATCGGGCGCGCCCACGCCCGCCGCCGCGCAGTTGATGCAGAGCGATCTGGCCTCCGGCATCAAGTCCGGTTACATCTTCGCCATCAGCAACTGCACCAAGGTGAATTTGAACGGCACGGACCGCATCACGGGCTATCAGATTACGGCGGTTCCCCAGACGGTGGGCAAGACCGGCAACCGCGGTTTCTGCAGCGACGAGTTCGGCACCATCAAGTCCGATCCGGCGGGCGGCACCAACTGCACCCAGCCGCTGCAATGAGCGCAGGCTGAGCTCCAGGGCGCGCCAGCCGTGCCGGGTGCGCCCCGGAGAGTTTTCCGCCCGCAAGCAGGCGCGCCCCTTCGGAAACAGTCGCGGACGCCGTGCGTTCGGAAACCTGGAAAAAATTACGGGCTTTGGCCCGGGGAGAATGCTTTTTTTGAAGAATTCGACGTTGAATCGTTTCTTATTTGCGGCCTGCGCCGCATCGATCCTGCTAGCCGCGCTGTTCTCGATCCGTCTCAGCGCTCAAGAACCCTCGCCGTCCGCGAAGGACCTGGCCCAGCGCGTCGATCGCCAGTACAACCGGATCCATTCGCTCAGAGCCAGCTTCACGGAGAGTTATGAAGGGCTGGGAGTGCGGCGCACCGAGAGTGGAACGCTGCTGCTACTGAAGCCGGGCCGCATGAAGTGGGAGTACAGCGAGCCGGCCGGAAAGCTCTTTCTGCTGGACGGCAAGTACGCCTGGTTTTACTCCCGCGGCGACTCTCAGGTGCAGCGCATCCCGGCCAAGGAGCTGGACGATCTGCGTTCGCCGCTACGCTTTCTGCTGGGGCACACGGAACTGGAAAAGGAATTGAGCAACCTGACGCTGACGCCGGCCGCGGCGGGTGAGTTTACGCTCACCGGCCAGCCCAAGGGGCAGGAAAGGCGCGTGCGCCGGCTTAGCCTCACCGTGACCGCGGAGGGCGCCATCACGGGAATCGAGATGGAAGAGACCGACGGCGCGCTCACCCGCTTCACCTTCACCGCCCAGCAGCCCAACGCGCCCCTCTCCGCCGGCACATTCCACTTCACGCCACCCGCCGGCGTTCCCGTGGTAGCCGGTCTGCCGCCGGTGTAAGACGAGGGACTGAGGGACTAGGCGAACAGTTCCTGCATGACGCTCTGGGGAATGTAGAGTTTCTGGTTTTCTCTTTCATTGTTGCCGTGGCTGATGGGCTCCACGCGGCCGATCACGGTGAAGCTGATCTCGTTGATGGTGATCGTCTCGCCCAGCAACAGCAGCGAACCCACGCCCCAGGCAATCCCGAACATGGTCAGGAAGCTGCGCAGCTTGTTGGCCGCGATGACGCGGAAGACCTGGACGAGCGTGTCGGAGAATGTCTGCATGAACGTTGGGCGCGCCGCACTGCATCCGACCGCGCAAGACAGCGCGGCAGCGGAGAGCGCCTGACAACCCCTACGTGGTTTGAGAGTGGGATGTTCCCTGAAAATCGGGCATTCAGAGCAAGCGCATTCCTGCGGACCGGGCGGCATCCACGTCGAATGTCACTGTCTCCCGGCAGCCCCCGGCATGGCCGGAGCGCTCGATGAGACAGTCGGCAAGGTCGGCCTTGGAAGCGGCGAAACGGCGCAGAGCCTGGTTCACCACCGTCTGATTTTCGACGGCAAGTTCCGGGGAATCGAGCAGCCGCTCCAGGAGCTGGACCAACTCCGCCTTGTGCAGCCGATAGCGGCTGCGCAGAACCCAAACCAGTTCGATCAACGAGACCAGGGAGACAAAACCCGGCGCCTCAGGCGAAAGGGTTTGAAGAAATTCTTCTCCCCGGCGGCACTGCTCCGGATCGTCCTGCGCGTAAAACCGGACCAGAATGTTGGTGTCGAGTCCTGTCATCGTGCGCGGCTCAATCCTCGAAGGTCAATTCCCCCGCCCAGCCTTTGGCAATCGTTTCGTTCATCTCCTCAATGGTGACCGGCTTGCCTGTCCAATGCACACAGCCTTTCATGTCCATGAGTGAGCCGGTTTTGGGCTTGAGAATGAATTCCCCATGCTCGCCTTCGATGAACCGGACCCGGTCGCCAGTTTTGAGCCCCAGCTTCTTGCGAACCTCCGCCGGGATGGTGATCTGCCCCTTGGATGTAACCGCCGCGGTAGCCATTGGACCTCCCTGTACGCGCTTCCCTGAAGCAATGATAGCCCATTTTCCTTACCTTCGGTAAGGAAAATGACGGTTTCCGCCACCCGGCCGGGATCGCCCGTCGCGGAACTCTATTTTTCGTAGGTGTAAAACCCGCGTCCCGACTTGCGCCCCAGCCAGCCTGCGTCCACCATGCGCACCAGCAGCGGGCAGGGGCGGTATTTTGGATCGCCGAAGCCCTCCTGCAGCACGCGCAGAATGTCCACGCACACATCCAGGCCGATGAAGTCGGCCAGAGTGAGCGGGCCCATGGGGTGATTCATGCCCAGCTTGAAAACCTGATCGACGGCCTCGGGCGAGGCCACGCCCTCCATCACGGCAAAGGCCGCCTCGTTGATGAGCGGCATCAGAACGCGGTTGGAGACAAATCCGGGCGCGTCGTTGACCTCGACCGGCGTCTTGCCCAGCGTGACGGCCAGCGCCTCGACGGAGGCAAAGGTTTCGTCGCTGGTGGCCAGGCCGCGGACCAGCTCCACCAGCGCCATCACCGGCACGGGGTTGAAGAAGTGCATCCCGATCACATGTTGCGGACGGCGGGTCTGGGCGGCCAGTTTGGTGATGGAAATGGACGAGGTATTCGTGGCCAGAAGGACGTTTTCGGGCAGAATGCGGTCGAGCGAGCGGAAAAGCTCCGCCTTCAGATCGAAGCGCTCCGAGGCGGCCTCAATCGCGAATTCCGCCCCTCTGAGCGCCTCGCGATCCACCGTTGTCGCAATGCGGGCCAGCGTCGGCTCGATCTCCCCTTCGGTCAGCTTGCCTTTGGCGGCCTCGCGGCCCAGGTTCATGCGAATCTGCGCGAGCGCCCGGCCCAGGAGACGCTGCTCCACGTCGCACAGCAGCACGCTGAACCCCGCGCTAGCAAAAACATGGGCGATGCCGGAACCCATCGTCCCCGCGCCCACCACTGCGACCGTCTCGATTCCAGCCATGGAAAAACCCCTCCCTCACGCCACAGGGAGTGTACCAAGCCGGAGGATGGGGCGAGCAATGCAGAAAGCGAAATTCCGCCTCACTTGCCGCGGAAATTGCGCGTTCCTTGGCTGCAATCCGGCTGCGAAACTAATCCAGATCAGGGCGAAACGGAAGAAAGATGCCCGTCCCTTCAGCGCTGACAGCTTCAGATCGTCTCTCAGTAATCGATCTTGTTGGCCGAGGCGATCCAGGCGGCAAAGCTGCTCCAGGCTTCGTCGCCGAGCAACTGCGTCGCAGTGAGTGATCGTCCCGTCTTGTCTTTCCGAAACTCGCCGTAGAGAAAGGCGTCGTCGAAGCCGGCGCGGGCGGCGTCCTCGGCGCTGGCCCCGTAGTAGATCGCGTCGATCCGCGCCCAATAGGCTGCGGCCAGGCACATCGGGCAAGGCTCGCAGCTCGAGTAAAGCTGGCAGCCAGAGAGCGTGAAGGCGTTCAGCGCTCGGGCCGCCGCGCGAATGGCGTTCACCTCGGCGTGCGCTGTGGGATCGTGCGTCGTGGTCACCGTGTTCGCGTCTTCGGCTACAATCCGGCCGTCGCGCACGACGACCGCGCCAAACGGCCCGCCCACGCCGTGCACAACATTCTCCGTAGCCAGCAGAATGGCGCGGCGCAAGAATTCTGGATTTGCCGAAACCTGCATCGTTCCCCGCTCCCTTGTTCCCAAAAAGGCGAAAGCAAGAACAGTATTGCACGAGTGTTGCGGGGCGCATCCGCATACGGCGCAGAGGCAGGGCAATCGCATGAACGCATCTTGCCGGCGATGTTGGTCTAGTCTTCAGCTTTGGTCAAGCGAATGCAGTCATTCCTCCCGTAGGGAGGGCCGAAAATAGCCCCGGATGAAGCGTAGCGCAATCCGGGGAAGATGCTTCAACAACGACAACCGCCCCGTAGGGGCGCAGCGAAGAGTCCGCATGGCTCCCGTCGCTCTTCCTGTGATTGCCCTGGGCGCCGAAGCCACTCGGCCCGAATCTCCGGAGCGAAAATCTCCTCGCTCCGGAAAAAGCGGCCCGCGCGGACCGCCCTCTTCGTCCTGTCACCGCAAGAAAGAGAATGCGGCCGCCCCGTCAGCCCGCCAGATGAGCCTCCAAAACCTCGAGAAACTTGGCCAGCCAAGCCGGGTGCGCCGGCCACGCCGGACCGGTCACCAGATTGCCGTCCACCACCACGCCGGTCATCTCCACCTCGACAAAGGTTCCACCGCAGAGTCTCACCTCCGGCGCGCAGGCCGGATAGGCGTTCAGCTTGCGGCCCTTGAGCACGCCGGCCGCGGCCAGCAACTGCGCCCCGTGGCAGATGGAGGCAATGGGTTTGCCCGCCTGGTCGAAGTGGCGAACGATCTCCAGCACCTTTTCGTTCAGCCGCAGGTACTCTGGCGCCCTCCCGCCGGGAATCACCAGGCCGTCGTAGCTGGCCGCGTGGATCTCGTCGAAGGTCGCGTTCAGCGTGAAGTTATGGCCGCGCTTTTCGGTATAAGTCTGGTCGCCTTCAAAGTCGTGAATCGCGGTGCGCACCTGTTCGCCCTTTTTCTTGCCGGGGCAGACCGCATCGACCGTGTGACCCACCATCTGCAAGGCCTGGAAAGGAACCATGATTTCGTAATCCTCCACGAAATCGCCGGCAAGTAGTAAAAGTTTTGCGGATTTCATTGCAATTGCCTCTGAATTTCAACGTACATCTTCAAGCGCGCTCGAAGTCAAGTGGAAAGTTTGCCATATCCGCGCGGCCCCATCGCTTAAAATCTCGCCATGACCGCCCCTTCGACCGCCGCTTCCCCGCTCGAACTGCTGAACGCCCGCATCATTGCCTGCGACCGCTGCCCGCGTTTGCGCGCCCACGCGGCCGAAGTGGCCCGCACCCGCCGCCGCGCCTATGCCGAGTGCGTCTACTGGGGCCGGCCCGTGCCCTCGTTTGGCGACCAGCGGGCGCGGGTGCTCGTGCTCGGTCTCGCTCCCGGCGCGCACGGCTCCAATCGGACAGGAAGAATGTTCACCGGCGACGGCTCGGGCGATTTTCTCTTCCCCGTGCTCCATGAGGCCGGCTTTGCCTCGCAACCCAAGGCCGTCAGCCGCGACGACGGCATGGAGCTGACGGACCTGTGGATCAGCGCGCTGGTCCACTGCGCCCCGCCGGCCAACAAGCCCACGCCCGAGGAACAGCGCAACTGCGCTCCCTGGCTGGACCAGGAGATCGCCCTGCTGCCCCATCTGCGCGTGGTCGTTTGCCTGGGCAAGATCGCCTTTGACGGCCTGCTGGCCCATGCGCGGCGAACTGAATCGGGGAGCAACTGGTTCACATCGCGCCCCCGTCCGGCCTTTGCCCACGGCGCGGAATTCACCCTGCCCGGAGAACTGAGCGTCCTCGCCAGCTATCATCCCTCGCTGCAAAACACCAACACCGGCAAGCTCACCCGGCCCATGTTCCTCGAAATCTTCCTGCGTGCGCGGGCGCTGGCGCACCTCGTCCTCCTAGAGAATTTTAGCTTTTGATCTAGACTTCCGTGCCCCATCCATTCCGCGTTTTTCTGCGGAATGGGTGGGATACCAGTAAAATTCCGGTCTACACCTTCCGAAAATTCTCTTCCCCCCGAATCCCACCTGAGCCGTGGCGGCTGGTTTATCGTTGAATTCAGTTCATGAAACAGACCCTCACCCGTCTCGCGCTCACCCTTCCGGTCGTCTGGCTGGTGGTTTCGCTGGTCTTTTTCCTCATTCATCTGGTTCCCGGCGACCCCATTCTGCAGATGCTGGGCGAGGGCGCAACCCCGGCCGACATCGGCGCCCTGCGCCACCAGTACGGACTCGACCGCCCGCTCTGGGTGCAATACCTGCACTACTGGAACGGCGTCCTGCACGGCAACCTGGGCGACTCCATCCGCCTGCACGACACCGTGGCCCACCTCATCGCCGCGCGCTACCCCTACACGCTGGCGCTCACCCTGGCCGCGCTGGGCTT